>ERZ887942.675-NODE-675-length-26343-cov-6.331939_pt1 | contig 26343 bp, 26 predicted proteins | sample MGYA00521099_ERZ887942 | MGnify/ENA primary metagenome ERZ887942 (study PRJEB32303, sample SAMEA104408605) | aquatic metagenome | biome: Brackish water; feature: Pelagic; material: water | place: Baltic Sea | collected 2014-06-07T06:48:00 | depth 16,251 m ...
ATGTATTAGTGCGGATGGGAGATTTTTCGATTCATTCGATATCTGACGTTCGCAACGCCATGTTTTTTGCCAGAGCCGGGCAGTTTTTGGATGTGCAGGTGTTTAGAGATGGTGTGCTCCAAGATTTTACAGTTCGTGTCACTGAGCGACCAGCTGAGACGTCGAATGCGGTAGATCCGACTGAACTCACCAACCCTGCTGATGAAACCGTGGATCCAGCTGAGGAAGAAAGTAACGAGGAAAAACCGTCTTGATCGATAGGTAGCACTAGGTCCCGTATGGCGGTATTTCAATCAACTGTATCAGTGAGTACTCGGGGCAAGGGAACCGTTGAAGTATCCGATCTTTTTCAGACTGTGATATCAGAATCTGGTTTTAACGCAGGTATCGCCTCGATTTTCTGTCACCATACAAGCTGTAGCCTGGTTTTGATGGAAAACGCAGATCCATCAGCGAGACGGGATCTCGAGAACTTTATGGAGCGATTAGTTCCAGAGGATGATCCTCATTTTACTCATACCTATGAGGGCCCAGACGATATGCCGAGCCATATCAAGATGGCGCTAACTCGATCTTCGGAAAATATCCCTTTTTCCGGAAGTCGATCAAGTTTGGGGACGTGGCAGGGCCTATTTCTTTGGGAGCATCGGAGTATGCCGCATCAACGAAAGCTCACCGTCACCGTGATTGGCGACTAGCCTTAAACGATTCGAAGCTTGGGTAGGTCTTGACCATCAATTACTCCGAGAGGAATTCCGTCTGAGCCTAACACAATCAGATCATCGATTCTATTTTCTTCAAAAACCTTTAAGGCATCCGCCACAAGTAAGCCACTTCGAACATAGATCGGCTGCGGGGTCATGAAGCTATCAATGGTTTTAGTGAAGACTTGGGGATCTTTCAGGATTGCTCTTCTTAGATCAGCGTCTGTGAATATTCCTTCAAGCACACCGTCGGAATTGATAATCGAAATGGATCCAGCTTTGGCCCGCGTCATTTCTACTATCGTCTCCTGCACAGAAGAACCGGTCATCACTTTGGCAAAACGATCCCCGGTGCGCATGATGTCATCGACCCTCAAGAGTAGACTCGCTCCCAGGGATCCTGCTGGATGGAATTTTGCGAAATCGTTCTTGCTGAAGGCTCTTTGGTCTAGAAAGACCATCGCAACAGCATCGATCAATGCGAGTGACGCGGTTGTACTCGCTGTGGGTGCGAGGTTGAGGGGGCAGGCCTCTTCTTTAGCGGTGTAAATTAAGCTGAGGTCACAGTTGGCCGATAAGCGACTTTTCTTGGCGCTTGTAATAGCGACACTTTTAACTCCGAGGCGTTTAATCAGCGGAATGAGCTCCAGAACTTCTTTGGTTTCTCCGCTGTTACTGAAGACTAGGGCTAGATCCTCCTCTTGGCACATTCCCAGGTCCCCATGAGCCGCTTGGACGGGATCGAGAAAGGCTGAGCTAACGCCAATGCTATTAAATGTGCCAACAAGCTTTTGGCAAATACCGGCGTTTTTACCGAGTCCAGCGAGAATAATTTTACCCTTTGCATTGACCGTAGTTTGTATGGCCTCAACAACTTGAATGAAACTATTATCAAGTGTTTCAGCAGTATCGAGAATGGCCTGGGACTCTAGTTGCATAAAGTGCTTGGCCCGTTGAAGTATTGTTTGAGAATCCACGCTAAAATACTATTGTTAGATACATCTAACTTTCCCCACACTATTCGCTCTTTATAGGTATTCAATACCTTTCAACGATGTCATCGACTCCCATAACGCTGATTAAGCTAAGATTGTTTTCCGCCTCTTTGTTGGTTGGCCTACTTTCGCTGTCAGGCTGTGTTCAGCCCAGCGGGGATAAGGTTGAAGAAAAAGATCTGGCGAGTTTTAAATCTGGTGAGGATTACCTTCGACAAGGGCGTCATGACCAGGCCCTTAATTCGTTCTTACGAGTCATTGAATCAACCGCCGTAGCGCCAGAATCGCACCTATATGCCGGGCAGCTTTATTTGGATCATGCGAAAGACCCAGTCCTGGCGATCTATCATTTCCGTGAGTATCTCAAGTTCAATCCCACATCAAGACAGGCTCCGTTGGTTCGCGAATTGATTGATACCGCAAAAAAGGAGTTTGCTCGTACCTTTCCGGCAAATTTGTTTGATGCCGAGCTAGAGCGGATGGATATGCTCGATGTGATTGAGCAGAAGGATGAAGAGATCTTATCACTCAAAAAAGAATTGGCTCGCATCAAGGCCGAAACGAATTCTCTGAGTATACGTCTCCAGGAGGCGCAGTCGCGAACTCCTGCATACACGGCACCTGAAGCGCCCGTTGTATCCCAGCAAAGACGGGTTCAACCGCTTCCTCGAAGCAATTTGGTGGGTGGATCTCAGGCTGCACCTTCGTCGACTGGAGATTCCACTGCGACCTACACGGTCGTTGCCGGTGATAATTTGGTTAAAATTAGCCGTAAGGTATACGGCACCCCAAATCGGTTTAAGGACATTTTCGAAGCGAATCGTGATGTCATGCCTAACATGAATACATTGAGTGTGGGTATGAAGTTGAAAATCCCCTAATCGGGTATGGGCTGCTACTTCGATTACAATGCGACGACTCCGCTTAGACAGTCTGCCAAGAGCGCGATTATAGAGGGGATAGACCGATATTGGCAAAATCCGTCGAGTCCATACGTATCCTCGGCCAGAGCTAAGAATGTATTGGAGACTTCGCGGGAAACACTTGCCAGCTTACTGGGAACTCAGCCTGAGTCGGTAGTCTTCACCGGTGGCGCAACGGAGGCAAATAACTCTATAATCGAGTATTTATCGCGACTATCTAGTCAAAACCAAGTGCTCTTGTTATCACCTTTTGAACACCCATCCGTCTTAGATGCTGCGAGGCATTTTTGGGGAGACAGACTTCGCTTCATTAGATCTAAGGCAAATGGAACTATCGATTTAGAAGATTTCAGTGTTCAGATGAAGTCCTCTTCGATCGCTGCCGTTTCGGTAATGGCTGTTAACAATGAAACGGGTGTCATTCAACCGGTGAACGAGATTGCTGAAGCCTGTGCTGGCAGCGGAGTCTTATTTCACTGTGATGCGTCTCAGTGGTTTGGCAAGCTATCGAGTTCCCGGGTCCCGCGATGTGATTTTCTGGTCGGTTGTGGGCACAAATTCTGGGGCCCCAAAGGGGCTGGTTTTATTTCCCTGTCAGATCGAAGTGATGGGTTTTGTTCGCAGTTCGGAGGTGGTCAGGAACGGGGTCGAAGAGGGGGAACTGAGAACATTCTGTTAGTACTCGGTATGGTTGAGGCATTAGCTTTTGCGGAAAAAAGGCTATCAGACTTCGCTTCTCAGGCGACCTACCGCGATCGATTCGAAGCCGGTCTCACGGATCATATTCCCGCGACTGAAATTGTTGGAAATACAGGTACCCGATTAGCTAATACGTCGTTCTTACTACTCCCCGATTATGAGAATATTCGATGGGTTAGGAAACTGGACCTGAAAGGGTTTCAGGTATCTACCGGTTCTGCTTGTTCGACCGGGAAAACATCTTCGTCGCCTGTTTTGACGGCCTTAGGTTTTGCGTCGGAAGCTGGACGAAAATCTGTCAGAGTGAGTTCTTGGGCCGATACCTCCGAACGGGATTGGGGAAATTTAACTCAAGCGTTCAACGAGGTGTGGACGGATTTTCAAAATGCAGATGGATCCGGTATGACAGAAGTTGTTTCCATATAGAACGGTATGCAGATAACGCGGATCAGACTTCAGAACTATAGAAACATTTCGTTTGTTGATTTATCGTTTTCCGGACTCACTCAGTTTTTTGTGGGCATGAATGGTCAAGGGAAGACCAATCTGCTCGAGTCGATGGGGTTACTTTCGGCCCTCCGTTCCTTTCGCACCCAAGATACGAATACGTTACTCCTGGCAGGAGAGTCTGAAAGCAGGTTAGTTTTTGACGTAGATGATGAAGCATTTGGAGCGACTGAAGTTTCTATAACGCTCAAACGAAAAGGTAAGGAGGTCCTTGTTGATGGGGAGAAGGTAACACGCTTCCGAGATTTCATTGGTAGGTTTCCAACCGTCGTTCTAAGCTCTCAAGACATTCAATTGCTGCGAGGCTCTCCGGGAATTCGGCGACAGTGGTTAAATATGGCGCTTTCATCAGCGAATGCCGGTTACTATGATCTCCTACGGGATTACCATAAATTGCTTCAGGAAAGGAATGCCCTTCTAAAATCAGGGGTCGAGAGCAAAGAAATGGAATCTTTCGAAGTCCTATTGTGCCAGAAAGCAGCATTACTGCGCTCGGCACGTAAAGCTGAAATTCTTGAAATCGAGAGTCGTTTGAAGCCGATTTACGAAATGGTTTCACCTGAAAGCGAGTCGCCTGAACTGTTGTATCATCCGGATTCAGATGCGTCGACTGAGCGAGATTTTATGGAGTTGATACACAAAAATCGTAAGCGGGATCGAATTCTGAAATCTACCCAGCAGGGGCCCCACCGAGACGATATTTCGATTCGCTTGGAATCTCGGAAGGCCCGCGATTTTGCATCTGAAGGGCAACAGAGAAGTATGATCATAAGCCTTAAGCTCGCTCAGCTCCGCTATTTGCAGGAAGCTAGAAGTACGCTGCCGGTGTTGCTGGCAGACGACGTCTTGGGTGAGTTAGATCATCATCGAAAGGAGCATTTTTGGAATGCCGTAGGGGAGTCGGTGCAAGTGCTGGCAACTGGAACGGAAGTACCGAATCTACATTCCCGTGGGAAATGGGAGGTCTTTGACGTCGCAGAAGGAGGATTTGAGAACCGTGTCTAGGATCGAAGATACTTACAGCACGTTTATCTTCGCTCTTATTTGGTAGTATGGAAGCCATGGATACTCAGATCTTCCTCCTAGCCATACTGGGTGCCTTTTTTCTTGGATTAGCCAAGGGAGGTGTATTGGGAGTGAACAACATTACGATTGCCGTTTTTGCTATCATTTTTCCCGCAAAGCTATCCGTCGGAATCATTCTGTTACTGCTAGTGGTGGGCGATTGGGGTGCGTTCTATTTTTACCGGGGGCACGCGGTTTGGAAGTTTCTTTTGCCACTAGTTCCTTGGACGATTGGTGGGGTTCTTTTGGGATGGCAATTACTAGAGATTCTGGATGCAGATCAGGTAGGTCGAATGATTGGTATATGCATGATCGCGCTGATGAGCTTTCATATAGTAAGAAAGTATTGGTTAGAGAAACAGAAACGAGTCCTGGTAGTGCCAAGCCATACGTGGCTTATCGCTTTGGCGGGCTTTTCTTCCGGTTTTACCTCAACCGTTGCGAATGCTGCCGCACCAATCATGTTGCTGTTTTTTCTTACGTTGGGTTTGGTGAAACTAGAATTTCTGGGAACGGGCGCTTGGTATTTTATGTTCCTAAACCTATTTAAAATACCCTTCTTGTGGTCCAGCGGACTTATCAACTACGACGTCTTGTTACTGGACCTTAAGCTCGCACCGGCTGTGATTATTGGTGTCCTCATTGGGAGGTCGATCGTGTTAAGGATTCCTCAGAAGGCATTCGAAATGTTTGCTTTGATCATCACGATCCTCGCGAGTGTCCGTTTGATCTTTTAGCTATTCAATAATAAGAAATGCCCCTAGGCTACATGCTTATCTTCGAAAACTAATGGCCAAACCATCTGCTAGAAAACTATGGGCAATGAAGCTCGCCGGGAATCTCCCTACTTCGGGGGTAGTGGGCTTTGATCAAGCGGGACGACGAAAAGTTGAAGGGATTATCCTAGGCATCGATCCTAGCTTGAGGGGCACTGGACTGGCAGTTGTCGAAGTAAAACGTGACCAAAGGCGTCTTTTGAGAAGCCATACCGTTCGCTTGAAAGCAAAGGCGACGATGCCTGAATGCTTGGCGGAAATCTATAAATCAGTAAGCAGCATGATAGAGGACTTTGATGCGTCGATCGTTGCGTTGGAGCAGACTATTTATGTGCAGAATTTTCAAACTGCTCAGATTCTGGGAGCTGCTCGTGGGGCAGCAATAGCGGCGGCTGCGGTATTGGAGCGGCCAATCTTCGAGTATCCGCCCTTGCGCGTGAAACAGGCGGTTGTAGGTTATGGCCGTGCGAGTAAGCATCAGGTTGCGCAAACGGTTATGCAACTGCTTGCGTTAGATAATGCGCTCGACTTTGACGAGGCCGATGCAGCTGGTGTCGCGCTTTGTCATGCGTTTACCGGCTAGTATCGCTCAACCCTCTTTTTTCCTCATCCACGGTTTGCTTGGCTCGAATTCCTGAACCGGCGCTGTTTGTATGAACACGGTTACTACGCTCGGATGATTCTTGAGTTTTGAGAAGCTAGCTGGATCGACCTGCCAGGTCAGGGAAGATGCGATTTCACTCCAGAGTACCCGGTTTTCTTCAACGAGCATACCGATCTGGACGCGTGTTGAGCCGCCTTGTCGTCGATCGAGATCTTCCCGAAAAAGGGTTAAGAACTCCTCGGCCTGATTATTGGGATCCAGGACCCAGTGCACTTCCTTGATCGTGCTGGAAATACTCCCACGCAAAGTCGACACATCCCGGACACTGAATCTCAGGTCATCGCCATCTCGGTTCATGACCGTACCAGTCGCCATGAGCGTCTTTCCGTCTTCCAACAAGTGCCCGGTTTCTTCAAACGCCTCCGAATACATATTCATCTGAAAGCTATGAGTTTTTGTCGCTAGGTTGAAAAATGCCCAAGGCCGATTGTCTCTCCTAGATAGCTTTTTGGTTACGTTGGAGACTACACCACAGAATCGGAATGGATTGCGGTCCCGTAGCTCGTTCGCTTTGTCCGGATCAAAGTTGGTGATTGCTTGAGCCAGGCCATTGAATTCGTTCATCGGGTGGCCCGAGATATAGAAACCGAGTAATTCGTTTTCGAATTTTAGCTTTTCAGCCATTGGCATCGATTCTGTAGAAGATTTTGCGCGGCGGGTGGTGTCTCCAGACTTCGATTTGTTGGCTGCAGGTTCTGCCAGTATATCCATAAAGGACTCCTGGCCGCGCTCCTTATCTCGTAATTGTTCAGCGGCAGAACTGATGGCGGCCTCAAGACCATCCATTAAAAGCTGACGGCTGTCGCCGGTACTATCGAAGCCACCCGATTTTATGAGACACTCCATTACGCGGCGGTTAACAGTCTTGGGGTCGACCCGGGCGATAAAGTCTTCGAAGTCTTCATAGGGTCCGTTGATTTCCCGTTCCTCCATGATCTTCTGGGATGCGGCGTCGCCAACACCTTTGATCGCGGCTAATCCGAATCGTATGTCTTCTCCTCCTGTTTTCAGGTCGATAACCGGGGTGAAATTCTCGCGTGAAATATTAACATCAGGGCCTAATACGGAAATTTTCATAGCCCCACATTCGTTAACGAAGTGGGCGACTTTGTCGGAGTTACCGAGCTCGTTTGAGAGGATCGCAGCCATGAACTCAACCGGATAGTTGGCTTTCAAATACGCAGTGCGATAACTCAACATGGCGTAAGCCGCCGAGTGGGATTTGTTGAAACCATATTGAGCAAATTTCTCCAAAATGGCGAAAATATCGAGAGCCGTTTTCTTCTGGATTCCATTGTGCTCTCTTGCTCCGTCGACGAAGATCTCCTTCTGTGCATCCATGACGGATGCGATCTTCTTACCCATTGCGCGGCGCAAAATATCCGCGCCTCCGAGTGTGTAGCCAGCAATGATTCTCGCGGCTTCCATCACCTGTTCCTGATAGACCAGAACGCCATAAGTTTCGCCAACCAGATCATTTAAAAGCGGGTGGGGGACCTTCACGGTCGTCGGATCCTTTTTGCCTTCGATGAATTGAGGGATGAATTGCATGGGGCCCGGACGGTAGAGGGCTATCAACGCGATTATTTCCTCGAACGAACTCAGACCGATCTGACGGCAAAGGGTTTGCATGCCTCCAGACTCCAATTGGAAGACGCCGGTCGTCTTGCCGCTGTTCAGCAGATCAAAAGTTTTCTGATCATCCAGCGGCACCTTTTCGATATCGAAATCGGGGAGATTTCGCGTTTTGCGCACATTGTCCTGTGCATCGGAAATTACCGTCAGTGTTTTTAGACCTAGAAAGTCCATTTTCAACAGGCCGAGATCTTCGACGGGGCCCTTTGGGAATTGAGTCGTAAGATCGCCTTCCTGAAGAGTTACTGGCACGAGATCTTTGATCGGTTGGTCACCGATAATGACTCCACAGGCATGTTTGCCCGTGTTGCGGACCATACCTTCAATTATGAGTCCGTGTTCGACGATTTTTCCCGTGACTGGGTTACCACGAATCTCACTCTGAAGCTCCCCTGATTTCGCAATAGAGTCGGTTAGTGATATATTGAGCTCATCTGGAATCATCTTTGCAACGCGGTCTGCTTCAGCATACGGAACATCATTCACGCGGGCGAGATCTCGGATGACCATTTTTGCTCCGAACTTACCGAAAGTGATGATGTTGGCTACGGCATCGGCACCGTATTTATCCCGGACATAGTTGACCACCTGGTCCCGGCGGCGCATACAGAAATCGACGTCGAAGTCCGGTGGAGAAACCCGTTCCAGATTGAGCATCCTCTCAAAAAGGAGGCCAAATCGGAGAGGCTCGATATCGGTGATCTTTAGAACATAAGCGACCAGGCAACCAGCTCCAGAACCCCGTCCGGGGCCGACAGGTATTTCTTGCTTGCGAGCCCAATCGATAAAATCCCAAACGATCAGGAAGTAATCAATGAAACCGGTGCCCATGATGATCGAAAGCTCGTATTCAAGCTTTGAACACAGAAACTTGTTAAACTCTGGTGTGTCTGGTTCAGGTGGGATCCCTTTCCCTTCATCGGCTGTTTTTGGTAGCTCCTGATCCGATGCTCTAATCTCGTCGTAGTCGACACCGTAACGCTCTTTCAAGCCCTGTTTACAAAGCTCAAAAAGAAAGAGACCGTTGTTCCGATATTCTTCCCGGGTTTTCTTGTCGATGGTTGCGGGTTCATCTACGCTGTTCTGTTTATTGACCCGTTCTTTTTCTGATACATAGATATCGAGAATCCGGTCGAAATTATCAGGGTCCTCTTTATCTGTGATCTCTATAGGCTTCTCGAAAATAGGGTAATGATTTTCTCCAAATGGGATCTCCAGATTACACATCTCCGCGACGTGGAGAGTGTTGTCCAGCGATTCGGGAATTTCGTGAAACACCTTGAGCATCTCTTCGCGGCTCTTCAGGTAAAACTCCTGAGAGGGGTACTTCATTCGGTGTTCATCCACCAGCTTTCTCCCGGTTTGGATACAGAGCAGCGCATCATGAGGTTCCCAGTCTCCCTTCTTTACATAGTGGACGTCGTTCGCCGCGACGACCTTCAGATCAAACTCTTTAGCCAATTGAAGTTGCCCCGGTATGATCTTCCTCTGGAAGGAAAGGCCGTGATCCTGAATCTCAATGAAATAGTTTTCGTGCCCGAAAATATCGATAAAATCAGCCGTCGCTTTACGGGCCATCTCGTAGTTGTTGTAGAGCAGGTGCTGGGAGGCTACACCGTTGATACAGCCGCTCAAACCGATTAGTCCTTTGCTGTATTGCGCCAAGTGCTCCATATCGATTCGCGGCCGATAATACTGACCCTCGGTGTGCGCCTTAGAGATCAACTTCGACAGGTTCTGGTAGCCTTCGTAGTCCTTCGCGAGGATGGTTTTATGATGGATCTGGTTTTTAGGGAAATCCTCAGGTTGCAGCTGGTGATCCTCGGGAAGGTCACCGATATCGTCGGTGCGCTTTCGCTCACGACGAGGCTTTTCGAACATCGAGTGATCATGCACTAGGTAGATCTCGCAGCCGATGATCGGTTTGACTTCAGCCTTTCGCATCTTCCGGTAGAAATCGATGGTCCCGAAGAGATTGCCATGATCGGTCATTGCAACGGACGACATACCGAGCTCCTTCGCCCGTGCAGCCAGGCGATCGATCCGGCAGGCTCCGTCTAGCAGACTGTAGTCGGTATGGAGGTGAAGGTGGGCAAAATCTTGGCTTTGGTCGGACATGTCAGGAGCAGATGTGTGTGCATAGAAACACTCTAGCAGTTAATACTCTTTGCCCCGCCTCCGGTTCCGCAAGCTACATTTGTTCATAGTGCATTAATTGACTCATGAACAACGATATTTGAATCGATAAATCAGTGCTCTGGCTGGAGTGTGGTGACTGGGTTCTCTCTCCAGGGTGCACCGTCGGGCAGGGAAACCACATAGCCGGTTTTCGGGTGTGGAGTGGGTGTCGGAAAGTCGGTTGTTATGATGTGGGCTCCACTGGCAAACGCGGCTTCCCGGTTCGACGTGTCATTCACTGCCGGCTCTTTCACTCCGTTGTCCGCGCGGGTGCGAACCAGGTAGCCTTTCTTGATCCAGTCGGCCGTTTTATCCGCTGTCGGATCGTTCGATACCACGATCGCCGCTTCCGGGTTCCCCGGATCTACCTTTACGAACATCGCCCGACCTTGGAGGGTGGGTGATACCGCAGTGTAGTATTCCTGCAATAGCTGGGGAGCATTGAGTACGATTAGAATCCTACCGCGGACCGCTTCCAGCCGAGGCCAGCCGTTTTTCAGCACGGCTTCTTCCAGCGAGCTTTCGTCGCCCCGCACGTCGTCGGGCATCAGCAGTTTGTCCGGCCCCACTTGCTTCCAGAGCAGTGACTCCAGTTCCTTCATGCCTGCTGGGTTCATTGGTAAGAGATCGCCCGTCGCTTCTTTGAGATTTTTTACCTCTATAAACACAATCAGCGGCACGTGCTCTGAGTGCTGATTCGACCAGGCAACGATTTCGCCGAGACAGTCGCTGAGCGTTTCACAATTAGAGCCTTCATCGATGACCGGAATATGCAGGACACGGAAGGCATCTTGGGTCTTATAGATGTCTATAGCAAAACTTCGAACGCCCGCATCGAGTTGGGTTTTTAGCGGGGCATGGCCGTAATCGAGGCTGCTTCCCCGGGGAGAATCGAGAACGTCTTGGGAAGGGCGTAGATGATAACTGTTGTGGGTACCTACGATCTGGATCTGGTTTAAGCGAAGTTCCGGTTGCTGCTGGGTGCAACTCATGGCTAGCGCTGAGCCTGCAATTAGGGCGAATCGTTTAAGCCAACCGCCAGACTCGTAGATTCCATGTATAAAAGGATTCAATCTTCGTGTTCTCGCTGTCCTTCGTGGTTCATGCCTCTGGTAGTCGCTTACTTGCTTTTTCTCTTCGCGGTGCCACCCGCCTTAAACGTGCGGCTGAGGGCGGCCATCTCAGTTTCCTGGCCCATGTCTCCCTGTTCATCCATCCAGCGCAACAGGCGTAATCGCAGGTCATTCTTGATCGCCTTCCGATTCTTGTGTTCGGCGAGGTTGTTCAGCTCAAACGGATCGTCGACGATGTCGTATAGTTCCTCCGCTGGGCGCCATTGATAGCGGTGAACGGTGTCGCGCGCGAACGTATCGGTATGTGCGGCTTCCTCCCAGGTGGGCCAGAACTCGGTCCAACCTCCCTTATTTTCCGTGAGGTTGTTTTGAAACGGAGTTTCCGGTGTCAGGTTTACGGTGTAGCGATAACGGTCGGAGCGAATCGACCGAATCCCGTAGTGATTTGAACCATTGGTGATGCCGCGCGTCGTTTGCAGAGCATAGACGTAGTTTTTATGGTGACTTCGTTGGCCCAGCAATACCGGCAAAAAACTCTCTCCCTCCAACACGGATGCGGGTTGGCCACCGGCTACGTCGATAAAGGTCGGTAGTATATCTACATATTCGATCATCGCGTCTGAGACGCTACCCGCTTCGATCACGCCCGGCCACCGCGCGAGGAACGCCGACTGAAGCCCCGCGTCGTAGCAGGTCCATTTGGCAAACGGCATCGCGATACCCTGCTCGCTGACAAAGATCAGTAAGGTGTTATCTCGCATGTCCAAGCGATCGATCAGTGCGATTACCTTGCCGACCTGATCGTCCAGATGTTTCACCTCGGCGTAGTAATCCACCAAATGTTTGCGAGTTACGGCGGTATCCACGAAGGTGGGTGGTAGTACCAGTTTGTCCGGATCGAATGCCGAGGCGTCTCCTTTCGTCCAGGGCGTATGAGGCTCATTGAAGCATACGAAGGTGCAGCTCGGTTGATCGGAGTTCCGTCCGAGAAAGGCTTCCAATGCATTCAGATCCGGATCGCCCACTGGGTTCAAATACTCGAACGGAAATACGGATTCGGGATAAACGTGTCGCTTGCCCGTCAGACCGATTCGGTATCCCAAGTCTCCCAGGTAGTGGACCACACTCTTCGTGCCGTCGTAGGCCAGGGTGGAGTTTGGGTAGGCGCCGGACTTTACCGGATATAGACCGGTGTAGATGTTATGCCGGGTCGGTGAGCACATGGCCGATGCCTGAAAACAGCGGCTGAATTGCATCCCTTCATCCGCGAGCGAGTCGATATGAGGCGTCTCCACATTCACCCCACCGTAACAACTCAAGTCGCGGAAGGTCAGATCATCTGCGATGATAAAGATAATATTCGGCTGCTCGGCAGCCTTCAGGAGCCCTTGAGCCATCAACAAGCCGAGCAAAACAAAGGTTAAGAAGCGACGTGATTTCATAAGCGGTAACAGGAGAGAAATTAGAACCTTAAATACACGCTAAACGTAAAGCTATTCAAAAACTTAAGCTACTGTTTCGGATTTTCCAAAACCGATTGCGATTCCCTTCAATCTTCGCAGCGCTTGCTAATGGTCTGTGGCTTTGACAATTCGTGGGGCTGGACCAGGCTAGCGCTCCATGTCACTCGAGGCAGAGAAATTGATTGTTGAGACAACGGGGGCGACTCGCTTTTGGAAGGTGGGTGTGTTACAGAGTTTATGGAGCGGGTACGGATCGATCCTGCGATATGGGCTCGAAGGAGCCGACCAGACGAGCGTCATCGTGAAGCATGTCTCCCCGCCCAATTCTGGGCAGCATCCCCGTGGGTGGAATACGGACCTGTCGCACGTGCGTAAGCTCAAATCCTATCAGGTCGAATCGGTGTGGTATCAAACCTACGCTGGGCGCTGTGGAACGCGCTCGCGGGTGCCGGAGTGCCTCGCGGTTGAGAGACAGGGCGACGAGATCATCCTCCTCCTCGAAGATCTCGACGCGGCGGGTTTCAGCGAACGCCGAAGCGCGGTCGGCCCATCTGAGCTAGGCTCCTGTCTCGCCTGGCTTGCCCGGTTTCATGCGACCTTCCTCGGGAGCACGACTGAGGGGCTCTGGGAGTGCGGCACGTATTGGCATCTGGAGACCCGACCTGATGAGCTGGAGCAGCTCGCCACCGAAGACCCGGCCTTGTGGAAGGCCGCGGGCACAATCGATGCCAAGCTTAACAGGAGCCCGTTTCTAACCCTGGTCCATGGTGATGCCAAATTGGCGAATTTCTGTTTTTCACCGGGCGGAGCATCGGTTGCTGCGGTGGATTTCCAATACGTTGGGCGAGGCTGCGGAATGAAGGATGTGGCTTATTTCATCGGGAGCTGCTTTGGCGATGAAGTCTGCGAACGCCAGGCCCCCAAGCTCCTTGATCGCTACTTCACTGAGCTGCGAGCCGCCCTCGCTGAGCGTGAGACACCGGTCGATCCGGATGCCCTCGAAGCCGATTGGCGCGCCCTCTTCCCAGTCGCCTGGACGGACTTTCATCGCTTCCTGAAAGGCTGGAGCCCCGGGCACTGGAAGATCCACGACTACAGCGAACGGCTTTCCAGGGACGTTCTTGCGCAGATAGAAGGTGAACGCTCATGCAACTGACCTTCGACGATTTCAAATGCCTCGCCGATCAAGCTGCTCTCGCGGCTACCGAAGCCGGTGCTCTTATCACCCGCTACCGCTATCGCGACGTGGAGGTGCGGGAAAAATCCGAAACCGCCGGGGATGGCCTCGCCTCTCAGGTCGTGACCGAGGTGGATGTGCGCAGCGAGGAGCTCATTCTCCGGCACCTCGCTCCGACTATCGAGCGCTACGATCTCGCCGTTCTCACGGAAGAGCGTGAAGATGACCATCAGCGCCTCAAGAAAGACTATTTCTGGTGCATCGACCCACTTGACGGCACGCTCCCCTTTACCCGCGACACTCCGGGGTACTCCGTCTCGATTGCGCTGGTTCGCCAAGACGGGCGCGCCGTTCTCGGGACCGTCTTCGATCCGGTCACCAGGAAGCTTTACCGCGCCGTGGCGGGAGGCGGAGTCCAGATAGACGGCGTGAACTTCCAGCCGACTATCCGCGCTGAGGGCCGTCTCAGGTTCTTTTGCGATTGTACCTTCCCGTCGCATCCCGATCGCGAGACCTTGATCCACGAAGTCGAAGCGGTGGCCGCTTATGAAGGCTTTTCCGGAGTGGATGTGATAGCAGGAGCGGGCGCTGTTTTCAATGCTTGCCAGGTCCTCGAAGATGGACCTGCCTGTTATTTCAAAAAGCCCAAATCGAAGAACGGCGGCGGCTCGTTGTGGGACTTCGCCGCGACGGCGTGTCTCTTCGAGGAAGCGGGGCTCTACGTACGGGACTTTGAAGGACGGCCCCTCGATTTAAATCGTACCGAATCGACCTTCATGAATCATCGCGGTGTATGCTATGCCTCAACCCCTGGTCTCGCAGCTGCCCTCAGGGGAGGCAAAGGGATCAAGCTATAGCTGAGGTAGATCCGTTTAGAAGCGCTGACAGCTCAACAAGCCTTCACATCGCTTGTTTACGACTGGGCTGATAAGCACTATGTCAATGGGGTGTCGTCGGCTATACGATCCGATGCGGCGAAAGTAGGCGTTCTGTTCTGCGAGTAGGCACCTCGTATTTCTCAGTCCTTAATCACGGAAAACTCTGGAAGAGTCTCATGCGGGGGTGCATAGATGATTATGAGGGACTGGAAGCCCAGTTTAGGCAAGAAGCCTCTAAGCATCTTAAGGAGCGAATGGAAAGCGGATGCAGAGGGAAAGGTAATTACAGCTCCTTTCCTGACCACCTTTGAATTTCCCGACATTTCGATTGACCTGAGGCCGTCCTAAGCTCTTATTGAGCGCCTTTTCTTAATATTCATATGGCTTTAGAAGTACAAATTCGCAAGGGCGAGCCCACCGAAAGGGCGCTGCGCCGTCTTAAAAAGAAACTCGACCGCGAGGGAATCATTCGTGATGTGCGAGCAAAACGTTATTTCGAGAAACCTTGCGAGGTGCGTCGCCGTAAGAGAAAGGTGATGGCGTTCACCGATATGCTCCGTAGGCGTTACCGCGGGTAAAGCGTTTGTAAGTATTTATTTTTTCCTTGAGAGGTCCACGGCTTGCGTGGATCTCTTTTGTTGTACGGTTTTGGCCGTGCTGTATCCACCTATCTCATAATGATCTCTAATCCTATAGCGCTCTCGACGTGTTGCTGCTCGCATCGGCATAAGGACGGCTACGCTATGCTTGAAGAGATCGCAGGAATGGGATTCGAATGGGCAGAATTGAGTCATGGAGTCAGGATTTCGCTGGTACCAGGTATATTGAAGGCGGTTCGTGACGGAGTCATCAAAGTGATTTCGGTTCATAACTTTTGTCCGCTCCCTCACGGCACGCAGCACGCGGCACCGAATCTTTACGAACCAACATCTTTGGATGAGCGAGAACGTAAACAATGGTTCAAGCATACAAGCCGGACGATCGAGTTTGCATCCGACGTGGGCGCCAAATATGCGGTCATTCACCTCGGTTCTGTGCATTTCTTTTTTAAGGGCGCTGCTCACCAGGTGGAAAAATTTCTTGATGAAGGAACTGTCAAAGACCCGTTTGGCGATGCGAAGTATCAGAAGGTTTTACAGAAGGCGTTAAAAAAGATCCGTGCCAAAAAACAAAAGCATATGGATCTCTTGCGTCGATCGATCGATGAGTTGCTGCCAGTTGCGGAAACTCATGGCATCACATTGGGATTTGAAAATCGAGAAGACCTCGAGGAGCTTCCCATGGATGAGGATATGCCGGCGTTTCTAGAAAGCTATGCTGATTGCCCACATGTGGGATACTGGTATGACCCGGGGCATTCTCAGGAGAAATTTGATTTTGGGGTCATTTCACCGGAGGAAAATCTGATTGCTTCCGGTAAACACCTGGCGGGTGTTCATTTCCAAGACTATACGGAAGATGGGAAAGGCCATCGCGCGATCGGGCAGGGTATCGTGAATTTTGACCCAATCTTTCAGTATCTGAAACCCCACACGCCGTGTATACTTGAGCTGAGTCCAAGCGCAACCGAAGAGGGAATCCTGTCTTCCAAAGAATATTTGGAACAGAAGCTGGATAAGTAGGTAATTGAAACTACAGCCAGCTTGTTTGTTTGTCGGAGAGGATCTCCTTGATCCAGCGCTTGTGAGGTCCTGAAAGCGTTGCGTTGGTTAAGGCGTTTAACGAAATCCACTCAAGTTCTGGATGGGATTTAAACATATAGTTAGGGGCTATCTTCCAAATGGGTTCTGTGATTTGAGAGTTACTGATGCCCCGTCGTTTGGTGGTGAGAGGCGAGTGCCCGTTATCGGTTAGCGTTTTTTCGTCGATACCGAGGTCAGTGAGTCTGGGTAGCTCGAGGATTCCAGACAGGCGTTTACTCATACGATTGGCTCGGTGCAGAAGCAGGTTGTCATCTTGTACAAGCCAGGCGCGGTGAACGGTTTCGAGTTTTACCTTTTTGGGAACCTTGAAGGGAAAGCGTTCGGGTTGGATGCCTTTCGCCCGGCAGCTTGAGCTGAGTGGGCAGATGTCACACTGTGGGTTGGCTTTGGTGCAGAGCGTCGCTCCCAGCTCCATCATGGCCTCATTGTGGCGACCGGGTTCCCGTTTATCCAAAAGGATTTCCGCCAATGGCGTGAATTCCTTCATGGCCTTGGAGTTGTCTTTGTAGACGGTATCGTCAGCCGTTAGGCGGGCGAGAATCCGAATGACATTGCCATCCACGCAGGGAATTGGGTTTTTAAACGTGATACTAGTGATAGCTGCTGCGGTGTAAGCGCCAACTCCTTTGAACTGAATCCATCCTTCCGCGTCTTGGGGGATTTCATCCAATTTGACGATTTCCTGAGCCAACTTGTGCAGGTTGCGAGCCCGAGAATAATAGCCGAGTCCCTCCCAATGTTTTAAGACTTTTGCTTCATCAGCCGCTGCTAACGTTTCGAAACCGGGAAATACGTTTAGCCAGGTATCGTAGTAAGGGAGCACGGTTTTTACCTGGGTCTGTTGTAGCATGAACTCGGAAACGACCGTCGGGTAAAGCGACGCCAGGCGACGCCAGGGGAGATCGCGTTTGTTCTTCAAGAACCAATCCTGCAGAGCCGACCTCATGGAAGGGGCTCTTTTTTTCAGATAGGAAACTGTTGAGTTCTTTGGCAAAGGTCGCAGAAGATAGCTGTCAGATGAGCCGAAATTATAAAGACTTTGAGGTCGAGGAAGAAAAGAAGATCACCCTCTACACGATCAAACTGACGGATGCCGAGGCAGATAAGTTGGAAAACTGGTGCAAGGGACGTGGCTGGGGGGAGAATGAAGTCGCCTATGCCCGTTTTGCTTTCAAGGGACCCAAGGTTAACTTGGTCATGTATAACAGTGGAAAACTGGTCCTGCAGGGCAAGATGACCCAGGATTTTGTTCAGGATGTGTTGGAGCCAGAAATCACTCTGAGCGCCGAGTTGGGCTATGATGAGGTGCACCACCCGGAGTGGTTCGAAGCTCACGCGGGTATGGATGAGTCTGGAAAAGGGGATCTCTTTGGACCCGTTGTGTGCGCCACAGTAATTGCCGATGGAGACATGGTCCGAAAGTGGATGGACGAAGGGATCAAAGATAGTAAGAAGATTACGGACCCTCAGATCCTCCGTCTTGAGAAGATCATCTTGAGAACGAAGGGAGTCGTTGTGGAAAAGTCGTTTTGCAGTATGCCCAAATATAATGAGCTCATGGCTCGTCCCCGGGCCAATCTTAACAAACTGATCGCTTGGCTACATGCCAAAGCGCTTGAGGCGGCACTCGACAAGCGAGAGGTTCCTTGGGGAATGCTCGACCAATTTACCAAGCAACCGTTGGTGCAAAAGCAGCTGAAGCGGAAAGAATTCGACCTACGGATGGAAACGAAGGCGGAGTCCGACCCGGTCGTGGCGGCGGCATCGATTATTGCTCGGGCGGAGTTCCTGCGACAGCTCCGTAAGGTCTCAACGGGATTCGGTGAAGAATTACTCAAGGGCGCAGGGGGGGCTACTAAGGCTCAAGGCGTGAAGCTGGTAGAAAAGCTGGGCCCTGATCGGTTAGGAGAGTTTGCCAAGCTGCACTTCAAAACGAGCTACGAGATCCTAGGGCTGCCGGTGCCCGAAAAACCTCAGTGGGTGAAGCGGTAAAGTAGTAGTGAGAAGCGAGAATATAGGTGGTGGATCAACGCTTGCTGATCATGATCTTCGCTATTTGGAAGAGGTCCCAGCGATTATCGGTATTGATGAAGCAGGACGAGGCCCATTAGCGGGTCCCGTGAGTGCGGCTGCTGTTCATTTGGATAAAGTGTTTTTTGATTCGAAGTGGTTTTTTGAATACGCGAAAGAAATAAATGACTCCAAGCAGCTCAAGGAATCCACTCGGGAGCGAATCTTCGATGCGATTGGCGAGGCAGATAACGGGTTGATTAGCTCAGCGTGTTGCATGTTGCCGGTGAAGGAGATTGAGAAGTTCAACATTCTTGGTGCAACTCGCAAAGCGATGGCAATCTGTGTCGCTAAGCTGATGAAAGATCCATTGTGCCGCTTCGAGTCCGTGTATGAGGGGTCGGATTGGCTGTTTCATGCTACCTCCAAAAAGGGGGTTGGGCGAATTCTGATTGATGGAAAGCCACTCAAGCCGTTTCGGTATTCTCATACTGCGATTGTAAAAGGTGATGGTAAGTCGATGGCGATCGCTTTGGCCTCGATCATTGCGAAGGTAACCCGTGATCGCTACATGCGCAGACAGGCGAAACGCTTTCCTCAATACGGCTTCGAGTCTCACAAAGGTTATGGGACAGCGAAACACGTTGCGGTTTTGAAAGAAATAGGACCTTGTAAGCTGCATCGAATGAGCTTCCTCTCTCAAATTCTCAAATGAACCGTGCCAAAGGCATCGCCCGATTGAAGTCGGAAACATCTCCTTGGGATGTAGTTATTATTGGAGGTGGGGCGACCGGACTGGGGTGCGCACTCGACGCAGTTTCCCGTGGGTATCGTACGGTTTTGCTGGAGCAGGCTGATTTTGCAAACGGAACGTCGAGTCGCAGTACGAAGTTGATTCACGGGGGCGTTCGTTATCTGCGACAAGGAAACGTGCCGTTGGTCAGGGAATCGCTCCGCGAACGGGAATGGCTTCTAAAACAGGTTCCGCATCAGGTAAGACCTCAGGCGTTTATGATCCCGACCTATTCGGTTTTGGAAACGTGGTATTATCGGATTGGACTGTGGTTTTATGATCTACTGGCCAGCCGAGGAGGCGTGCAGTCAACAACCCGTTTTAATAAAGCACGCGCCCTTGAACGGGTGCCTACTTTGAAGGCTGAAAAGCTGGCGGGAGGGGTTCAGTATTGGGATGGACAATTTGATGACGCGCGGTTGTGTATCCAAACAGCCCAAACGATTTGGGATAAGGGTGGAATTGCACTCAATCACTTAAAGGTGGACAAATTGGTTACTACGAATGGTCGCTTAAGTGGTGTAGCAGTGAGCGATCAACTTACGGGCGAGACGTTTGCCATTAAAGGCCGTAGCTTCATACTCGCGACCGGGATTTTTTCGGATGAACTGCGGCAAGCTGACAATCCTGATACTCCCAGGATCATCCGCTCGAGCAGAGGCAGTCACATTGTTGTGGATGAAGCGTTTCTGCCGGCGAAAACGGCGGTGATGGTTCCTAAAACTACGGATGGCCGCTTACTTTTCATGGTCCCGTGGTTGGGAAAAGTGATCATAGGAACAACCGATATTGATGATGAGAATATCCAACTTGACCCGGAGCCGTCTCAGGATGAGGTGGATTTTATAATTGAGAATGCGGCGCCGTACTTAAGTAAGCCTATTTCTCGTTCAGACATACGAAGCGTATATTCCGGGCTTCGGCCCTTGGTCCAGCCCGGAGGGGTATCGGGTGATACGTCCAAGATTTCACGCAATCACTTTATCGACGTCAGTGGAACCGGATTGATAACGGTTGCTGGCGGAAAGTGGACAACGTTTCGGAAGATGGGGGAGGACGCGATTGAAAAGGCAATTGAAGTGGGAGGCTTACAGGAGCGTCCCACACGATCATTGACTATGCGGTTCCATGGGTTTTCCGACGTTGAGACTACTGACGCCGATCCATTTAACGCTTACGGGTCCGACGCAATTGTTCTGAGGGGCTGGATTAGAGACCAACCGGAACTGGGTGAAAAACTCCACCCGAGATTGGCTTATGTCTGGGCTGAAGTGCTCTTCGGGATTCGAGAAGAGCTTGCTGAATCGGTTGAAGATATTTTGACTCGTCGAACTCGTGCATTGTTTCTGGATGCCCAAGCTGCGATGGAAGTAGCCTCGGCAGTCGCTCGCTTCATGGCTGAAGAGCGCGACCTGAGCAAGGAATGGGAACTCTCTTCCATCGAGTCATTTCTCTCTATTGCAAAAAGTTACATTCTAGCTGAATCTTAGTTATGAAAGACCGTCTTAAAGAACTCCACAAACAAGCCCGATTATCTCGTGATGCTATCTCAACCGAAGCCTACGGGGCTGCCGTTGCGGCGATCCAGGAAAGCGAGGTTCGAGCAAACGCTGATTTTGACGAGGCCAAACAGATAACCGTTGTTGAAAAAGAAGCCGGCAAATTTGCGGAATCTGCGGAGGCATTTGCCAAGGCTGGCCGCGATGAGAAGGCGGCGGAATTAAAGCAGTGTGTGGATTTGTTGACTGCTCTGTTGCCCGCTAAACTGGACGCCAGTGCTTATCCCGAGATGGTCGCCAAAGCGATTGCTGAAAGCGGTGCGTCCTGCATTCGTGAAATGGGAGCCGTGATGGCCGCGCTCAAGAAAGAGCATGGGTCAGCGTTGGATATGAAGATCGCTTCGGCGCAAGTTAAGGCAGCTTTGGTTTGAGGTTACCTCCTTTGAAGTTTGTCGAGCCTTGGCCTAAAAACGAGTTTGTGTCTGTGATGCAGTAGAGGCTAAGGTTCTGATTCTTCAAAAATACTCATGAGTCATCAGGAATTACTTCTCGGCGTTAATATCGATCATTGCTCAACCGTTCGGCAGGCGCGTTATAAGGATCTCCCAGAAACCTGCGGTGGTAATATTGAACCGGATCCGGTTTTCTTTGCTCAGCAATGCGAGTTTGCCGGTGCAGATAGCATAACCGTACATTTGCGGGAGGACCGTCGTCATATCCAACCCAGAGATGTGGAGCGTTTACGAGAGTGTCTGCGGGTGCCGATGAATCTGGAGATGGCAGCTACGGATAAAATGCTCGAGTTCGCACTATCGATAAAGCCGGATTATGCCTGTATCGTTCCGGAGAGTCGCGAAGAAGTGACCACTGAAGGAGGTTTGGATGTTGTTGGAAACCGGTCCCGGGTTGCCGCTATTGTGAACGCTCTGACGGAAGCAGGTGTGATCGTTAGCTTGTTTATCGATCCTGAACCCGAACAAATCCAAATGTCAGCTGATCTGGGTGCTCCAACTGTGGAGCTGCATACTGGGGCGTATGCAAATGCTTACCATACGGATCAACGAGAGCGTGAATTTAACCGCCTGAAGGCAGGAGCAGAACAGGGACATAACTGCGGACTTCAGATCAATGCGGGGCATGGGATCAATTACGTGAATGTCACGGAAGTCAGGACCTTACCCTTTTTGCAGGAACTCAACATCGGGCACAGTATTGTGAGTCGCGCTCTTTTTACGGGAGTTGAGGAATCGGTTCGTGAGATGAGGAGACTGCTCAATGTCCGCTGAAGATCCGAGTCTGGAGGAGCTGGCAGCGACATTTCCGGTTGGCGCAATACTGCTAAATGTCGGGGTTGATGTTATCGAAGTCGACCGTGTCCGGAAGGTCCACGAACGCCAGAAAGAGCGATTTCTAAAGAGGGTATATACGCAGGAGGAACAGGATTATTGTTTTAGTAAATCCAATCCGTATCCGCATCTTGCGGCACGTTTCGCGGCTAAAGAAGCTGTCTCGAAAACTTTTTCAACGGGTATTGGTAAGTTATTTAGCTGGACCTCCTGTTCCGTTTACCATGGTCCGCGGATGCAGCCTTTGGTGAGGTTGGATGATCTGGGAAAGGCATTGTTGGCGGCTTTGGGAGCTACGGAAGTTCGTATTACTTTATCTCATACAAAGGCGACTGCCGTCGCCGTTGCGGTATTGGTGAAGGAACCGGTTAGTTAGTCTATGATATCCCGTCCTTACTCAGATCCCGTGTTGAGTAGCCGTGAGGCTATTGAATTCGAAGGCAAGTTCTTCGGGGGAGATGAGAAATGTGAATGGATGGCTATGAGTCAGGCGGGCGCAGCGATTGCCAAGCAGGTTGCTTTGGATATCCAGGAAACGCTTGGGGAAGAGCCGATGAAGCGCTTGCTAGTGCTCGTTGGGAAAGGGCACAATGGCGGGGATGCCCTCATCGCAGCCAGACACCTGTTAACGAGGTATTCAGGAGCTGAGGCATTTATGGTGTTTCCGTTTGGCATGTCTCGCATACGGCCCCTGGTGAAACGAAGCCTTGATGACCTTCAATCCGCCGCTGGTTATCGCTTGAAGTACCTCTCGCTCAGGGCGTCTGGTATCGGTGCCCAGATGGGCGGTTTCTGTGCCGATGAAGTTTTCGATCTTTGCTTGGATGGAATGCTGGGTATGCAATTTCAGCCACCGGTGAGAGCTCCGGCTCGAGCGTTAATTCAATGGGTTAATAACTACAGTCGCATTCGCTGTCGTGTAGCCGTAGATGTTCCCAGTGGCGTGGGAGATAGTTCCGACGACGTATCATTTCGTGCGGATTTTTCCTATGCGACCGGTATCGCTAAATCAGGTCTATTTTCTCTTGATAACAAAGCAGCAGTTGGTCGGATTCGCTACCTGGATCTAGGGTTTTTTGATGGTTGTGATATTGAAACAAAATCAACGATTGTCGCCGAAAGGGTAATGGGTTTTCGACGTAGACTAAGGGGATCGGCCGTACATAAGAAGTCCTTCGGGCATCTGTTTGTGGTAGGAGGATCGTCGACGATGCCAGGTGCAATTCTGATGACGGTCCGCTCAGCATTGATGTCAGGTGTTGGTCTGGTGACTGCGTTTGTTCCCGAAAGTATCGTGGCTGCTGCTGCGGTGCATTTACCGGAAGCGATGTGGGTTGGGTTACCTGAAATTCCTGATGACGGTGGACTCGCTCTGGAAGGCATCAGCCAGGTGCGAGCATTGGCAAAGGGGGCTACTGGTTGGGCTATTGGCCCTGGAGTGGGTCGACACCCGGAAACAGCGACTCTGATCGAAGAGATTTTGAAGCTCAGTAGTGTTCCTGTTCTTTTAGATGCTGATGCGCTTCAGGCGAAATTGGTAGCTTCGATCGTCTCCAAACGTTCTGCAGTGATTACGCCTCATGCTGGAGAGTTTAATCGACTGAATGATCGGCCTCTGAATGAACCGATCGATGTGGATAGGGTAAAGGCGTTTGCGGAGGTGCAACAGAAGGTCGTGCTCTTAAAAGGTGCGCACACTTTGATAACGGATGGTGTATGCGCGATATTTAGCACTTGCGGTGGGCCGGTGCTTGCTCGGGGAGGCTCTGGGGATATTCTTTCGGGTCTTATTGGTGGGCGTATTTCAATACCGAATACGGATTTTATAGAATCAATTGTCGAGGGGGCTACCTGGCACGGCTGGGCGGCTGACAGGCTTGCTAGAGTGAGCGGTCAGAATTCGTGTAAAACCACCGATATTTTGAGTTTTCTTTGAGTCGCCGATCTGTCAGGATAGTTATTATTCCTCTATGGCCACTCTCGATCGAAAGCATGCATTTATTGTTCTCAATGGACTTCCCAATATAGGACCCATAACACTGCGTCGTTTACTGGTCGCGTTCCACGGGGATCCGGTTTCCATCTTTAATGCGTCGTCAAGTCAGCTGAAGTCGGTGGAGGGTGTTGGAGAAGTGGTGGTGAACACGCTGAGAAAATGGGAGGATTTATTGGATTTGGAGAAGCAGTTGGATCGGATGGAGAAATCAGGTATCCGATTTGTGGTGACGGAGTCCGATAGTTACCCGCCTTTATTGAAAGAGATCTATGATCCGCCGATTGGTCTTTATTGGAAAGGTGCTTACACCTTGGACCGCCCTACGGTTGCGATTGTCGGTAGTCGAAAGACGACGGTCTATGGGCGGCATGTAGCGAGGAAGTTGGGCCGTGAATTGGCGCGCTGTGGGTTTTGCGTGGTGAGTGGTGGTGCGCGGGGTGTCGATACTGAAGCGCATAAGGGCGCGCTCGAAATGGAGGGAAAGACTATCGCAGTAATGGGTTGCGGTATGGATATTGTCTATCCGGCTGAGAACTTTGAATTGTTTAATAAGATTGCAGAAACGGGTGCCGTGGTTAGCGAGTTTCCATTTGGAAGACGGGCTGATCGTCAAACGTTCCCTATGCGCAACCGAATTGTGAGCGGGATGTGTCAGGCGCTAATCGTTGTGGAGTCGGATCTTCGCGGAGGTAGTATGATCTCAGCGCGTTTTGCGGCTGAGCAGGGGCGAACAGTCTTCGCGGTACCAGGGCGTATCGATCAGGCTACAAGCAGAGGTTGCCATCAACTTATTCGGGAAGGCGCAATTTTACTATCCAAGCCAGAGGACGTGGTCGAAGAATTGGGATATTTGATATTGAATGCGGAATCCGATGAGCAATTGGATCAGAGTCCGAGTGCTGTGAGTCTAAGTGGATTCGAAGAGGAGATTCTCTCTCACTTTACGGGTGGAGAGATACTCGATATGGACCGATTGATCGATCTTACCGGAAAGTCTTCTCCGGAGCTGGCATCAACCCTAATGATGCTCGAGCTCAAACACCTCGTGACGAAACGATTTGATGGAACGTTTGAGGCAGCAGTTAAGCGATAATAGACCGAGTAAAACTCTTCCTTTTATCAAATCAACCTGGAGGCCATCTCATTTGTCGGCCTCCTAGCAAGTGGACGTGAAGATGGGGGACTGCTTCTCCTCCATGAGGACCGTTGTTGATGACGATCCTAAATCCATCTTCTAGTTTCAGCTTCTTGGCGACGTTTCTTGCGGTGAGTAAAAGGTGCCCGAGGATTTCCTGATCTTCGTCATCCGCCAACGCCGTCCGAACGATGTGCTTTTTGGGTATGATTAGAATATGGACCGGGGCCTGTGGCGCTGCATCGCGAATTGCCACACAGAGATCATCCTCGTGTTCGAAGGTTCCGGGGATTTCACGATTAATGATTTTTGTGAAGATGGATACTTCCATGGCTATAGCAAAATAAGGGTAAATTCTGTGTTCTTGGTCGTCCAGTAGGCTGCTAGCTCTCTAATGTAGCTTACTGCTTCTTCGTATTCCTGATCTAGCTTGGATGACCATTTTTCGTGTGACCCCTGAACGGCGGAACGCAGACTCGTTCCGAAAAACATAGCCTTCGGAAAGCCTGCGATCTGTTTGAATCCTGTGATGATCTCGTCGCGAGCCCAGAGCGGATCAAACGTTTGATTCTTTAATGCGGCTTCCCAATGAAAGAATCCAAAGTTCTGATCGCGGGTCAGGTATTTTTGCAGCAGTTGAACCAGTGCTTTGTTGAAGTCCTCCGGTTCTCCCGGATCTTCCGGATCGCCGGTTGAGGCGAAATTGATGGTTTGCTCAATGTGTTTGGCCAAGTAGAGGTCGGCTCCAGTTAGGAGAGGGAACAATGTGTTCAATAAATGAAGTCGGGTGATGCGGTCTCGTTGATCAGCTTTCACGACTTGTTAATTGAGGTTTGAGATGTCCTGCATGAGCTCGTTGATGTCTCTAAATTCTTTATAAACGCAAGCAAACCTTACGTAAGCGATCTGGTCGATTTTTTTTAATCGAAACATGATATTTTCACCAATAGCCCGACTCGGAATTTCGTAATCGTATTCGTCCATGAGGTCTTCAATAACGTCGTTCACGAGTAAGTTGATCTGCTCAATATCCACCGGTAGCTTTTCAGTGGCCTTGCGGATCCCGTTGACGATCTTGGTTCGGTCGAACTCCTCACTCCTTCCGTCGCTTTTTAGGACCATAA
>ERZ887942.681-NODE-681-length-26168-cov-6.162563_pt1 | contig 26168 bp, 21 predicted proteins | sample MGYA00521099_ERZ887942 | MGnify/ENA primary metagenome ERZ887942 (study PRJEB32303, sample SAMEA104408605) | aquatic metagenome | biome: Brackish water; feature: Pelagic; material: water | place: Baltic Sea | collected 2014-06-07T06:48:00 | depth 16,251 m ...
GCGCGTTGTGCTTGTATTCTATCATGAAAAATGAAATGCCCTAGCAAATCAACAGGCGACTGAGATATCCTTATGCTGAATCTAAATTCTTTACGGAATCGTTCTCATGCTCTCAATTGTTATCCCCGTCTTAAACGAAGAAGAATCGCTGATCGAATTACATCGGCAAATTGTTGATGTCTGCCAGTCGAACGCGATCAATATCGAAATCATCTTCATCGATGATGGCTCGACCGATTCTTCCTGGAAGATCGTTTCTGAACTCGCTGCGAAGGATCAAAGGGTTTTCGGGATTCGCTTTCGGAGAAACTTCGGCAAGGCAGCTGCCCTCACCGCTGGAATGAATGCGGTGCGGGGTGATTACATCATGATGATGGACGCCGACTTACAGGATGACCCGGAAGAGATCCCTAAGTTTCTCGCCAAGATTGATGAAGGCTTCGACGTCGTCAACGGTTGGAAAGAACGTCGTCTCGATCCGTGGCACAAAGTTTATCCGAGTAAAGTCTTTAACTGGATGGTCAGTTCATTAAACGGATTGCATCTGCACGATCATAACTGCGGAATCAAAATGTTCCGCGCAGAAGTCCCTCGCGAACTGCGATTGTATGGAGAAATGCACCGCTTCATCGCTGTGTTGGCTCATGCCAGAGGGTTCAAAGTCGCTGAGGTTCCGGTGCATCACCGACCACGGCAGTTCGGATATTCAAAATACGGAGTGAGACGTTTCTTACGCGGTTTCCTCGATTTGTTGACAGTAAAGTTCCTGACCAGCTTCGGTCAGCGACCTCAGCACATGCTCGGCGGCATCGGCTTATTGTTCTTCGGATTGGGAACAGTTGGACTTGCTTACCTCGGAGCTCTATGGACATTTATGAATGTAATTCCCGTTTTCGAACCATCACCGATCGGTGGTCGTCCACTGCTGCTGTATTCGGTCGCTTCTCTTTTGCTCGGAGCACAAGGGCTTTCGTTGGGAATGCTCGCAGAGTTAATCGTCGCGAACACCGGTCGAGAACGAGATTCATATAGCGTGACTGAACGTACTCCGTTAGCTGATGAGCCGCGTGAAAACGTCAACATTTAGCTGCACACTTTAAGTGTGCAGCTAAACACCTAAATCAATGAATGAGATTGAATAATCTTGGAAACCTGTGACAATGCAATTTCACAGACGATTCCTATTAGCTGCCGCGGTTCATGTCTGACAATCTTTCAAGTTCTGAAATAGATACGCTTGTGGATCAAGTGATTCACGGCGATCATCGTGCATTGGGGATCTTGTTCCATCATCATCGACAACGACTCTGGAGAATTGTCAACTTCCGTCTTGATCAACGTCTCTTAGGACGCGTCGACGCAGACGATGTTTTGCAGGAATCTTACCTCGCTGCTGAAAAGCGTCTGGAGCATTTCCTGCATGATTCGCCCGAAAGTTTCTTCATCTGGTTACGATTGATCGTGAACCAGACGATGATTGATGTCCATCGGCGGCATTTAGGAACGCAGTCCCGAGATGCTAGTCGCGAACGTCAGGTCAGCGGAGGATGGACGCCGGAGTCGACTTCTTTCTCGCTTTCGCATCACCTTCTCGGGCACATGACGTCACCAACTCAGGCGGCTTTGCGGGCTGAACTCTCTACACAACTCAATGTTGCTTTAGAAACAATGGGCGATCTGGACAGAGAAGTCCTTGCCCTACGTCATTTCGAAGAACTGACCAACAGCGAAACAGCCAAAGCACTCGACCTCTCCGAACAAGCAGCAAGTCTGCGCTATGTGCGTGCTTTAGGACGTTTGAGAAAAATTCTGGAAGCAATTCCGGGCTTCATGGAACCTAGTTAATTTTGTCAATCGGCAGATTTTGCTGGCTTATGTCCGGGCAACTTCCTGTTGAAAAATGGTCTTTCAGTAAATCCATATCACGGATAGACTCTGCTTCTCACCTCGCTGAGGTTCTCTATTGAGTGTCGGCGAGCCAAATATTTTCGCGTTGAATTGGAATCAACGTGATTTCATTACTGGTCTAAAAGTTATCTTTGAACACATGTTCATTGAGATTCTTTACTACCAGCTATCATGAATGACCGGGAAGGATCCTATCCCCATGCCTTTCAGTCTGAAATCGACTCTCATTGCCAACACCGTTGTCGCAATGGGTTGTCTCTCAATATCGACTGTTGCCTTCGCTCAATTTCCTGCGCAACAACAGACACAAGCTCAACAGCCAACCTACTCTGGAAATCAGCCAGTCAAAACGACTGGAAGTGTCCAGATGAAGATGCTGCCCGAGCGACTCTCACCACAGATGCTCAACCTGCTGAAGGTTTGGGAGAGCAAAACTGCTGGCATCGAGACATTACAGGGAACTTTTCGCCGGTATGAATATGACTCCGTCTTCATGACTGAAAAGAGAGCTGTCGGTCGTTACTGGTTCGGGTCACCAGATAAAGCACGTATGGATTTCCAACCTGATCCTGATGTGGTCAAAGCACTTGAAAAAAATCCCGAGGAAAAACTCGTTCACCAATTCAACGGCAAGAACTATTCTGTTGAAGCTGAGAAAACGACCTCGTGGATTTGCACCGGTAAGGAGATCCTGGAAATCAACCACGGACAAAAACAGTACAGCAAAATGGAGATTCCTCCACAATTTCACGGTCAGCGAATCACTGATGGTCCCATGCCATTTCTCTTTGGTATGAAAGCAGATTCTGTCACCAAGCGTTACAAAATGGCATTCGGAAGTAAGCATGATCCGAACTCACAGGTTCATATCATTGCTTATCCAATCGTCCCCGCCTTACAGAAAGAATTTCAGCGAGCAGAAATTCTACTTGACCCTAATACTTTCTTGCCGCAAGCAGTCAAACTTTGGGATCCCGCCGGTAGCAAAGAAACGACTTACATGTTCTACACTCCAAAACCATTTTCAATCATTACAGATATTAAAGGTCCTTGGAGTGTGTATCTTGGACCACCGTGGAAATGTATTGCTGACATCAAAGCGGACCCAAATCAGCTTCCTATGCAGGAACAACGAGGAGCATCTAAGTTCCCGCTGCGAAGAACAGCAGCGGACGAGTCAGATCTTCGTACTCAATAGAAGTGAAACATGTTTGCCCCACGCTTAAAGTGTGGGGCAAATCGCTTATAAACTGGTTCAATCGTTGCAGCAACCGGTTCCGCATTGACGCTTCGCTGCATCTTGCACGGCATCGATGATCTTATCGTAACCTGTACAGCGGCAAAGGTTCCCCGCCAGGAAGAAGCGAATTTCTTCCTCACTCGGATCAGGATTCTGCTTCAGCAACGCTTTAGTCGACATGATGAATCCGGGAGTACAAATCCCGCATTGTAAGGCAGCGTTCTCAAGAAACGCATTCTGCAATGGCGTCAGACCATCTTTCGTGGCGACTCCCTCAATGGTTTCCACCTCGGCGCCATCGCATTCAACCGCCAGCACAAGACAGCTCGTGACCGGATCACCGTTGAGCAAAACCGTACAGGCTCCACAGTTGCCGTTGCTGCAACCTTCTTTAGTCCCTGTCATATCAAGGTTGTTACGCAGGACTTCGAGTAAGGTTTGACGAGGTTCACAAAGAAACGACTTCTCGGTTCCGTTGACCTTTGTGGTCACGACTCTTTGCTTTGCCATGCTGTGAACTTTCAAAATGATGCTGAAGTCAAATAATGCGAGAGACGCTAGCGTGCGATTAAGTTGCCTTTTCGCTTGCTCTTTTCGCTGCTTCTGTGAGGACTCGTTTGACGAGTACGCTGGTCACTTGCAGGCGAAACTCAACCGTCCCGCGATGATCGTCAATCGGTGAAATTAACCCTTTGGCAATCTCACCCGCTTCGCTGAATGTTGCCTCGGTGACAGATTTCCCGATCAGGAACTCATTCACTTTTTCTGCCAGAAACGGCTTGGCAGCGACGGCTCCCAAACCAACACGAGCAGCGGTGATATTCTCGCCAGAATCATCGAGCGTAAGACTCGCACCGACACCGACGACAGCGATATCCATTTCGTAACGTGGAATGAATCTCTGATAATGATTACTCGATTTGCCGACAGGGAGCGGGAATTTAATCTCCGTCACCAGTTCACCCGGTTCCAACACATTCTGGCTGGGACCAGTACAAAACTCTTCAACAGGAATTTCTCGCGTACCTGATGAACCGGTCACGCTGCAAACTCCACCGAGGGCAATTAGTGCGGGTGTCGAATCGGCAGCGGCTCCAGAGTTACACAAGTTGCCACCGACACTTGCGCGGGATTGAATTTGAATTCCACCAATGATGGAGCAAACATCTATGAGTGCGGGATAATGTTGTTTGATCTCAGCGTTCGCACAGATTTTACGACAGCTGACAGCGGCTCCCAGGCGAAGCCCTTCATCGTTAATTTCCAGAACATTCAGTTCAGGAATCTTTTTAATGTCCACGACCAAGTCGGTGACAACCCTACCCGTGCGTAAATGGTCGATGAGGTCCGTTCCGCCTGCGAGAGGTTTCCCTTTGGAACTCTCCAAGAGTTGAATGGCTCCCGCTAAAGAATCAGGAGATTCAAATTCAAATTCACGCATTATATATTGACCACATCATTGAGCATGTTGATTCGTAAAAGAGAAACATAACTTTTCTGATCCTGTTTTCCAATCGACTCAGCTACAGTTGATCAGTTACGTACATTTTCCCCTCGTCCCTCGATCTCTTGCCCCTCAATCCGTTTTGAGTTGTTCGCGAAGCTTTTCTTTCATTTGATCACACTCTTCCGGTGGAGTCGTACACATCTCGCAGATCGAGCGACCTTCTTCGTCTTTCTGACCTTCGATTCCGCCACAGCTCCCTTTGAGTGTTTTATTCGAAAGGATCACGCCCGCAGCTAGCCCCACAATCGCTATTAGAAAAACTGTCGCTGCCAATAGGAATGTCGAGAGATATGGTGACATCCCGGGATCTTTCGGATCGACCTGAGTTATATTTACAAACTGTCCAACGATCGCTTCTGAAGCCAACTCGCGAAACGAGTCGCCTTTGCGTTCGAGAAGATACGCTGCCATCTGATGTTGGTCAGCGAGTTTCAAACCTTGTTCCGAGCCGAGCACCATTAACGTCGTCGCCCAGGCGTCAGCGGTCATGCAATCATCAGCGAGTACGCTAGCAGAAGCAAGTTGATGCAGCACAGGTTTGCCTGTTCGCGGGTCGATCATATGTGAATAACGGACACCATCTCTCTCGAAATAATTGCGGTAGTTCCCCGAAGTCGCCAGCGCCTGATCCTTCAATTCGACTTTTGCGTATAGGCTACTGGAGAGTGATTCCGGATGTTGAAGTCCAAGAGTCCATGGTTCGCCGTTTTGCTTTGTCCCCGATGTTCGAACTTCACCGCCAATTTCGACCATACAGTCCTTGACGTTCTCTGCTTGCAGCAACTTCAGAATTTGATCGACCGCATACCCCTTCGCAATCGCTGAGAGATCAATTTCGACCTTCGGATTCGACTTTGAAATCGCTGGCGGATCGCTTTGCACTTTCACGAGTTGATATCCAACCGATTCGAGGGCAGCTTCGATCTCCTCTTTCGCAGGGGTTTCCTGCGTGTTTGGATCGGGACCAAAATTCCACAATCTCACTAATCTACCGACTGTCGGATCGAACGCTCCGTTAGAAAGTTCGCTGATCTCTAAAGCTTTCGTGACAACTATCGCCGTTGCGGAAGAGACGGGGAACCAGTCCGTTTTTTCATATTGATTAAACCGGGAAAGCTCAGAATCGGGATCATAGGTCGACATCAACCGATTGATCTCAGCTAAGCGGGCGTCCACATCTACTTTAAGTGAACTCTCACCGGTCGACTCATCAATCCATTTAATACCGATCCATTTAATACTGTAAGTCGTCCCCATCGTTTCACCACGAATCGATTCCAGCGAATCCTCGGCACTCGATTGAGAAACTAAGGTCGTCATCAGAATGATGCTGAATACGATCTGAATGTGTTGATGCACAGGCATTGAAGAAATGGGTTTGGTGAGTTTGTGGGAAATTTGAGCGATATTCACCAATTATATTCGACAAGAGACTGTTCCTTCCAGTGCTCAGAGCGGAGTTGTCGCAAATGTTCTTTCGAATAGTTCACCATTTCACTCAGAATGCTTGATTGCCCGACCAACGGGTTGCACACTTAAAGTGTGCAGCTAAACGGTTTTCAATTCCCGATAATCAATGTTCAATTTTTCATCTGAACTCGCATCTCGCCTTTTGAGTCAGATTGGATATCATTGAACGATCTACATCTTCCTGAAGTTGAAAATATGAGTTCCGAACAATCGCTGCAACAACATCACTTTCACCCACGCCAGTACGAACAAAACAAGTTCGTTTACCCGGTGCTCTCACGACGTAGTCATGGGATTTCGATCGGAGTGAATCTGAATCCGGACAAGGTCTGCAACTTTGATTGCATTTATTGCCAGGTCGATCGGCGCAGCGAAGCGGTCACGAAATTTGTCGAGATGGATCGCTTACTCAACGAAGTCGAAGAGATGCTTACCTACGTATCATCAGGAGAAATCTTCAAGGAAGAACGCTTCTCGAATGTCCCGGAGGAATTACAACGGCTCAACGATATCGCATTTTCGGGTGATGGAGAGCCAACCACATATCGCAACTTCGATGAAATCATCCAGAGTGTCGCTGACTTGAAAGCGAAGCAGTCTCTCGCTGAGGTCAAGATGGTGTTGATTACCAATGCCAGTATGTTCCATCGTGATGTTGTGAAACGTGGTCTACAGATACTTGATGAAAACAACGGAGAGATCTGGGCGAAACTGGAAGCGGGAACGGAAGAATACTTCCAACTTGTGGACCGAACTAAGATTCCATTCCAACGTGTCTTGGACAACTTGGCTGATGCTTCACAATCCAGGTCGCTTGTAATTCAAAGTCTGTTTATGAAAGTGCATGGTGAGTCCCCACCCGCTGAAGAAATCAACGCCTTTCTGGATCGATTGAATGAAATCCAAGCATCCGGAGGACAATTAAAACTAGTACAGGTTTATACAGTCGCCCGGCAGCCCGCAGAAAGTTTTGTCGCTCCGTTATCGAATCCAGAAGTCGATGAGATCACTCGCTTAGTGACCGAGAAAACAAGCATCCCCGCTGAAGCTTATTATGGGTGAGTTCCGAAAAAGAAAATCACCACGGAGGCACTGAGACACGGAGAAATAAAAAAGGTGCGATAAAAAGAATGCTTTGCTCACGTTGTTTTATGCGATGCTGGGACGATTACTTTCTGACCAGATGTTCGAGTTTCATTCTTTCCTCAGTGCTCTCCGTGCCTCCGTGGTGTTCCATTTCTTAAATGACTGCTACATAGACTACATCAAGCAATGATGTCATGCACAACATTCCCATGCACATCGGTCAGGCGAAAATCACGACCGGCATGACGGTAGGTTAACCGCTCATGGTCGAGTCCTAAGAGGTGCAATACTGTTGCGTGCATGTCGTGGACGTGCATTTTGTTGTGAACTGCTTTGAAACCGAATTCATCTGTTTCGCCATAAGTCATCCCTCCGCGGATGCCTCCACCTGCCATCCACATTGTGAAACCGTGATGGTTATGGTCTCGACCGTTTCCGTTTTCAGAGGTCGGCGTTCTGCCGAATTCTCCTCCCCAGATAACGAGTGTTTCATCCAGAAGCCCGCGTTGTTTTAAATCTGCCAGCAATGCTGCTATCGGCTGATCGATGTCCTTACAGAGTTTTGGAACTTTATCATCATGACCAGAATGGGTATCCCATGGCTGTCCGTTGCCGTAATATAATTGAACAAATCGAACACCACGCTCAGCGAGACGACGCGCAAGTAGACACCCATTGGAGAAATGTCCACTCCCGTATTGGTCACGTGTTTGTTTTGTTTCTCGATTCAGATCAAAGGCATCGTTCGCCTGAAACTGCATTCGAAATGCTGTCTCCATCGACTGAATTCTGGCATCAAATGCATCGTCATGACCAGATCGACCTTGCACTTCCTGGTCTAGTTGTCGCAACAGGTCAAGTTGTTTGCGCTGGGTCGCTTCATTCCATTTCGTGTTTCTAAGATTTGGAATCATCGTGGTCGGCTCAATATTCGAGTGATTAATGTAAGTCCCTTGATGAGCCGATGGCAGGAAGGAACTGTTCCACAGAATTGAAAACCGCACAGGACGCCCTGGGCATAAAACAACATAACCCGGCAGGTTTTGATTCTCTGTCCCCAGCCCATAGAGGAACCAGGCACCCATGCTAGGACGTGTTGGCAGAATGGACCCGTTATTCATTTGCAGTAGAGCGGGACCATGATTGGGGTTGTCCGCGTGCATCGACCGCAGCACACAAATGTCATCGATATGCTGACTGAGTTGCGGGAGTAGTTCGCTGACGGGAACTCCACTTTCACCACACTGTTTGAACTTGAACGGCGATGGCAGGAGTCCACCAGTTGGACGTTCGGTAAGAAGATCAGCCCCGGCGGGGCGTTGACCCGCGTATTTCTCTAAAGCAGGTTTCGGATCGAATAGATCAGCTTGAAACGGTCCCCCATTCATGAATAAATGAATGACCCGTTTTGCCTTGGGTGCGAAGTGACACCCCAGGTTAGCCGCAGTCGGCGCAGCTTCCAGTAAAGACTGCTGAGCCAAGACAGACGCCGCCCCTAACATCCCCGGGATCGTCCCGAGTTGTTGCAACATCCCTCGACGGGAGACCAATGGATTTCCGAATTCATTCATAATCAATGATCCAGCTGTCTCTCTCTTAGTTAACATAGAGAAACTCATTCGAAGCGAATAAGACATGCGTGTACTGACGCCAAGCTGCCTTCTCTTCTTCTTCAGTTTCGTCAGTGAGATAATTGATACCGATTTCTAATTCACGTTCTGTGGGAAAGCGTGAGTAAAGTAATTGGTAGGCAAATTTTATTCGTTCGGATGTCTCAGGAATCTTTTCAAGTCGAGTTGCGAGTGCCTCTGATCGGTCGAGTAAGAGTGGACCATTCAAGGCATACAAACCTTGCAACGCCGTCGTCGTGCTGAGTCGCTGAGCATTGTGGGAAGTCGGATCGGGGAAGTCGTGCATTAAGAGGATATTCGACATGTCCCGGCGATGGATGGTGGCATAGATTGTTCTGCGAAGATTTGTTTTTGCAGTCAGATCAATAGATGGTCCACCGATCTCAGGATCTAACTCTTTAGTCACGGACAACATTGCATCTCGCCACGACTCAATCGGTAAGCGTCTTTTATTCATGCGTGAAAGCCAAATGTTCTCAGGATCGAGCTGTGCAGAGTCTTCATCAGCTCGACTTGATTGCCGATACGTCGCAGACAGGACGATTTCACGATGCAGCTTCTTTAATGACCAACCTTCTTCTATGAATCGGACAGCGAGGTCGTCTAACAATTCTGGATGAGACGGTGCGTCTCCCGAAATTCCAAAGTTACTAGGTGTCGTAACGAGACCTCGTCCGAAGTGTGCTCGCCAGATGCGATTGACGATGACTCGTGCTGTCAAAGAGGCTGCGTCGTTGACGATTGATTCAGCGAGTTCCAGTCGTCCGCTGGCTTGCTGATACGGCTTTGAGGAACCTTTAGAAAGAACCTGCAAAAATCGTCGTGGAACTTCTTCTCCCAAACGATTCGGATTGCCTCGAATGAAAATATTTAAGTTTTGCGCCTGAGGTTTGTAAACGATTTTGGAACCTGATTGCGGTGTCTCTCCTAGACGTTCGACGAACAATGCTTCGTCAACAAGCCCGGGAGCGAGAGGAGCGTCGTAATGCGGAGTAGAAGTCTTAGTCGTTTCTATCTCTTTGGTTACCGCAGCCATTTCTTCTTCAGGGACAGGCTTCTTTTTCTTGAGTTCTTTTAATTTCGTCTCGAGGGCAGCTACTTTCTCTTTGGCAATTTTCACTGGTTCATACAGAGCAGGTTCAATCGTCGGCAAGCCTTGGATGTGGGTGCTTGCGAAGACGCCGGCAAGAGCGTAATAGTCCTGTACGGTAATAGGATCAAACTTATGATCATGACAGCGAGCACATGCGACTGTTAAGCCAAGGAATGTACGAGAAACTGCGTCGATTCGCTCTTCCCACTCGTCAGCGACAATCACTTTGATGATCTCGCTGGGAAGTTTGAGTTCTTTCCAGTAACTCGGACTGAGGCCGACAAAGCCCAAGGCTGCGTTGTCTTCTGCACCAGTTTCTTCCAGCATGTCGGTCGCTAATTGTCGAATGACGAATTGGTCATACGGCATGTCCTCGTTCATTGCCTGAATCACCCAGTCGCGATAAAGATACGGATCACCCGGAGCTTCCAGCCAACTTGCCGTACGGTCAGTATAGCGCGCCAAATCGAGCCAGAGACGTCCCCAGCGCTCACCGAAATGAGGACTCGCCAGCAGACGCTCGACCTGCTTTTTATAAGCATCAGGGCTGGCATCTTCAACGAATGCCTGAACTTCAGCGGGTGTTGGTGGGAGACCAATCAGGTCGAAACTGAGTCGCCTCAACATGACCTCTCGTGAAGCTTGTTGTGAAGGCGATAGCTGCTGCTTTTCCATCGCAGCTAAAATGAAATGATCGATTCGTTGTCGTGCCCAACCTTGCTGTGTCGTTGCCGGCAGCGGTTGCTTCTCGACATCCATGAACGACCAGAATTGTTTTGCTTTTTCGAAATCGATTTTTTTGTCGGTCAATGCAGGCGATGCAGTATCAGCAGGAAATGGAGCGCCGCGTTTGACCCAGGCAGTGAGTTCGGCAATTTCCGGCTCGCTGATCTTCCCTTTGGGAGGCATTTGATAGTCAGCGTCTTTGCCGTAAAGGATCGACTGAATGAGCAGACTTTCATCAGGTTTCCCCGGAACAATCGCTGGTCCAGTATCCCCTCCCAAAAGAAGGGAGTGAGCCGAGTCCAGCTTCAGTCCACCATGGACCGTTTTCGCTTCAGTTGAATGACAAGAGTAGCAATGCTTCGCCAAAAGAGGGCGAATTTTCTTCTCGAAGTATTCAATCTCAATAGCAGAGAACTGACGCGAAATTTCTGTTTCTTCACCAATGGAAGGTTGAGAAAAAAGATTCCCAAACGTCAATAAGCACAACAAGCAAAATAGAACATCATGAATGTCTGTGAATCGTCGTCGAATCAGCATGAGAGATCCACTCTGTGCGAATTTATTAATACTAAGTCAAAGTATTTTATAAACCGCTTCAGCTCCCAAGGAAGGCTTCGTTTTAATCGAAAGCACATTGGATTGCCCACGATTAAGTGGGCAGCTAACGGCTCATTATTGATATTAAAAACTCAATTAAGAATTGAGTTCCTCGTTCTCACAAACACAAAATGCTTAGCCAATGAGTTCTGGAATCGGCTTCCCGTGATTCACAATCGGTGTGGGGCGACCGTTGAAGTCTTTAATGAAGACCTGAGACGAATCGATACCCAAGTGATGGTATATCGTGGCGAGGAAATCCCCAGGCATACAGATTCGTTCAATCGAATCTTCACCGCGTTTGTCAGTCGCTCCGATGAAACGACCGGTTTCAATTCCGCCGCCTGCCCAGATGTTTGAGAAAGCCCTCGGCCAGTGATCACGACCAGGTTGTTGCGTCCCCGCAGGAGCGCTGGCGTTACCTGCACCGGTGCTAGGCTGATGGCTGATCTTCGGTGTGCGACCGAATTCGCCAGTCACGACAACGAGAACTCTTTCATCGAGTCCGCGTTCGTAGATGTCTTCAATGAGTGCTGAGACAGCTTGATCATATGCTTGTGAGCGGAATTTCAATGCGTCAAAGACATGATGATTGACAGCATGGTCATCCCAGTTATTGACTCGCCCACATAACGGACCACGCAAACTTGATGTCAAAACTTCCACCCCAGCTTCGACAAGTCGCCTGGCCAATAGCAACTGCTGCCCCCAAGTATTGCGACCGTAACGGTCGCGAGTTTTGTCGTCTTCCAGACTTAAATCGAAAGCGTCTTTTGTTTTTGGGTTTGTTAAGAGTGTCATTGCCTGTGTTTCAAACTCATCAAGTGCATCGAGTTCTCCGGCTTGATCGAAGGCTCTTTCAAGGTTGTCCAGATTCTGCCGTAGCGAAGAACGCCGGTCTAAATGTTTCACCTCTGCTTGATTGGCGAGACCGATATTAGGGACTACAAACTTAGGTGCGTTCGGATCACCTTTGACAGAAAACGGCGAATATGAGTCTCCTAAGTATGCTGGTCCGTTATATGTTGTTGGAGGATTTACTCCGACATAAGCGGGTAATGGGTTCGTTCTTGGTCCACCTTGTGCGCGCAGATAGTTCGCGACTGACATCCAGTCTGGATACTTAGGTTTCGGTTTATCTCTTGTATCTGAATCCCCAGAGAGCATTTGCATTGAACCGGCAGGGTGTCCGCCTGCACCTTGTCGCATTGAGCGCAACACGGTGAACTTATCTGCAATCGCTGCCTGCATAGGTAAGAGTTCTGTGAATTGCATTCCCGGAACTTTAGTTGGAATGGTCGCAAACGGTCCTCGGTATTCGCTGCCAGCATTTGGCTTCGGATCGTAGGTGTCGATGTGCGAACATCCACCCGGTTTCCAGACCATAATCACGGCGGTTTTCTTGGCATCAGTCGCAGCCGGACTTTCTGCTCTTAATCGAAGCATGCCGGGTAAACTGAGAGAAGCAAACCCAGCTAGCCCCATCTTCATGAAGCCGCGACGCGTCCCCGGACCGGAGCAATATTGATTGAGTGGATTGAATAACTGGTCCATCTTATTTTTTCTCCTCCGCGGGCTGAACGCGGATTGAAATTGGTTTCGACACAATAATGTCGACAATGTCTTTAGGTTTCGCTTTTGCTGTCGCGCTTTTGAATTGTGCTTCCGCAACTTTCACCGCTTGTTCGGCGGCTTTCAGTTTGGCAGCGGCTTCTTGAACTGTTTTCTCGATATCCGCTTTCTGTTCGGGCATTGCCGACTTGGCGGTCTCAGCGAGTTGCTTCGTTTCTACCGTCAATGTTGTCACTTGACCCTTAGCCTGATTTAGAACCGCCTCAGCGACAGTGACTGCTTCTGGATGGTATTGATACTTTGCAACGGCACTTCCATAGAAAGCAATAGTATAGTCTCCCGGTGTTGTTTTAAGCGCTGCGAGGTCGAGAGTCACTTCTGACTGATCAGCATTGAATGGAGCATCGAAAGCTGGATTCTTATCAAAACCTGTTCCCAGAGTTTTTAGACTCATTTTTGCTCCAGAGAAATCACATCGTTGCGAGTGAGTGAGTGGAATCGTTAGTTTTTCACCTGCTGTGACTTCCCAGACTTTGTCTTCAATCGCAGCAATAGTCAGCGGCGTCTGTTCTGATCCAGCGACAGAGACTGGTATGTCAGCCATCAAGCGTGGGCTGGGAATTTCGCTCCAGGCATTGGGGACTGGCCAAGCCATGGAGGCCATAAGCACAGGTCTCGTGACGACTTTTTCGTTGATCGCTGCGGTAGCTGAAAAAGTTGCTTGAGAGAATCCTCGTGGAGCATTTTCATCAGCAGTGATCAACAGCATTCCGTTTGATTTTCCAGCGGGAATCTTGATGCTCGCTGCGGTTACACCTTGTGGCAGGTTTTCCATTTTCAGATCGATTTCTCCCTCGAAACCATCACGGCGAACGACAACGACTTCAATCGGCATTGTGGATCCGCCACGCATGGCGATAGGTTTGGAGAGTGCGTTGCGATCACCATTCCTCAGATTCATATGCAATGCCCAGGCGACGACAGCGAAGTCTGGTTCGGCTTTACGAATGATCAGACGATAGACATTACGGGCGTTCTTTCGTGTTCCTCCAAACAGATCTAGAATCTGTAAGCGATGAAGTCCATCCTCCTTGATTTCGACTTTGCCGAGAATGTCTGGCGAACCAGCGTTGTACGGAGGACCGTCGTAGGAATAACCATTGCTGGAAACTTTGACTGGGCTGGCGATGTCGCTGAGTTCGACGAGATCAGTGACCTTTTCTTCTGCTCCCGAACCGGTGACATGCTGGACGACAATCGCGGCATCGGTCGGTCGACCAAGACGCTCTGAAGCAACTTCGACCCACCAGACCTCGCCCTTCTTGGCATCGAATTCAAAGCGATCAACATCGGCAGCTGGGTAAAAGCTACCTGAGATATCGCAAGGTAATTGAATCTTTTGTGATTGTTCAGCGTTGTTGTTCGGTTCGACTTCGGCAATCAGTTTTTCATCAGTCAGCCCAACAGGTGGCCACGAGAATGAGCTCACAGATTGTGTTGACGGCAATCTCGCAACCAGTTCATCCTTCTCAGCAGTCAGTAATGCAAGCCGATAGAAATAGTAGGCTCCGCCGTTAAAGGTGAGGTCGTGTACTTTAATGGTGTATTTGCCATCGCTTGGGACTTCGAAGTTGATCACTCCGCCACGTCGTTCAACAAGAAGGTCGTTGCCATTTTCATCACCGACAACAAGGACGGCGTTCGCCTTTGAGTCGATCCCTTGTGCGGCACAGTCGACGATGACTCGCTGACCAGCTTTTGCTTCGAATGAATAATAGTCAATCGCCTGACGAGTTAAGCTGCAGTTGCAAATTGAATCGAGTTGCAGCGGCATCGCTTTGTCGAGAGTCGTATTCGGCTTCACTTGAATCGATTCTTGCAAGGTTCCGACATTGAAGATTCGCGAAGAAGAGATTCCGAGGCGAGTCATCACTCGAGCTTCGTGTAACCCGACTGGACAATCGGCAGCGATTGTGACCACAAATTGATTGCTCACAGGCAGACCGTTCTCACCCTTTTTAGGAATCGCAGTCAGCTTTGGATTAGAAAACATGAGTTCTTCGACATCTTCGAAATTCTCACCAGTGAGTGTCACTTCAACCGTTGTGCCAACTTGACCGCCCATCGGAGTGGTTGTCATCAATCGCGGAGCAGGCAAACATACTGCCTGTGCGAAAGCTTGTGATGGCATCTGTGCGAGCATTGCACACAGCAACCCGCAAAGTGGTAAATACAATTTCCGTTTTATTGAATTGTTTTTCATGGTGATGTCTTTAGTCACAATTGTTTTTCAATCCGCTGCGAAACGATAAAATCGCGAACTCAGTGATTGAATAAAAATTCTTTGGTGTTCATTAACGCCCAAATGAGGTCTTGATAGTTCTGCTGCAAAGCCTGTGTTTCGTTGAGTGGCTTTTCGTTCGCATCGACCGGAATTTCATTGAGGTAGGCAATCGCTGTCTTCAATTCGTCTTCAGTTGGAGTTCTTGAAAAGGCTGCTCGATAGAGTTGAGTGACATTCGCTTCGTTCTCAGCCTTTGCTTTCGCAAGTTGGCTGGCTCGTCCCGATCCGGTGGAGAGTTTCTTTTTGATTTCTGACGAATTGATTAAGTGCAGACTTTGGGCAAGGCTCGAAGACTCTTCACGTTCACATTCACAAACACTCGTATTATCAGGTCGACCGAAGACTTGTAAGAACTGAGATGACTTGTTGTAGCTATTGTCTGGTAAAGCGACCGCACGTGTTCCGGGTGGCAAATTGGCAAACGTCGTTCGATTTCCAGTGAGATCGTCAATCGCATCGAGAAGAACTTCCGCTTCAAGGCGTCTGGGATAATAACGCGAGTAATTTTGTCTGTCGACAATATTGTGTTCATTCGGCATCGCGCTCAATTGGTAAGCATTGGATTGAGTGATCACCCGTACCAACGATTTTAGATCAAATCCGCTTTCGATGAAATGCTTTTCCAACGCTGCTAAGAGTTCTGGATTCGTTGACGGATTGGTGTCACGAATGTCATCCTCAGGTTCAATGAGACCCCGCTTGAAGAAATGTTTCCAGTACCGATTCACTAAAGCTTTTGCAAAGAACGGGTTCTCAGGAGAACTCATCCAGTCTGCGAGTCGCAAACGAGGATCTTCATCGGGACCGATCTCGCCAACCTCATCACCGAAAGCACGAGGTTTGAGGGCGACATTCGTTTTGACATTCTTGGCTGTCGCAATTCCTCGTTTATGGAAGATAAAATCTTCACCTTGAATTCCAGTCGGTTTACGTCCGACCTGGCTGAAGAAAGCTGCCAGACTGTAGTAATCGTCCTGGCTCCATTTTTCGAACGGATGATGGTGGCACTGAGCACATTGCAATCGCACACCCAAGAAGAGCTGCGCAACATCTTCCAGCTGTTCTTTCGGTTCTTTCACGCGCTTGTACCAAGCGACAGGCGGATTGCTGATCACTGTCCCAGTTGCAGCAAGTAACTCTTTCACCAATTGATCGTAAGGAGCATTCGTGAGCAGGCTGTCACGAATCCAGGCATGGAACGCAAAGTTCGAAGTGATGTCGCTGGCATCATCCCGCCGATTCTTAAGTAACGCTGTCCATTTATTAGCAAAGTAATCAGCGTACCCTGGAGATTTCAATAAGCGATCGATCACCTGATCACGTTTGTTTGGTTCGCTACTCGCCAGGAACGAGGTTGCTTCTTCGGGGGTTGGCAAACGACCAGTGATATCCAAAGAGACTCTACGGAGAAACGTGGCATCGTCACAAACTTGTGATGGTGGGATTCCGATCTCTTTTAAGTTTGCGAAGAGATGTTCGTCTACGAAATTCTTCGTTGGAGGAACATTTTCAACTTTTGAACCCAACGGGACAGCAGCTGTGAAAACAGCTATCTGAGCCTGATAGCGAACCATGATTGCGACGCGACCAGGAATGTTTTGTATCTTGACATGCCCTTGTTCATCGACCTCAGCCATGGCGTCTAAGTTGGATTCGAAGAGCGCTCGCTCGGTGATATCTCGTTCAGTGCCATCAGAGTATTTGGCAATCGCTGTGAGTTGTTGCTCAGCGCCCATTGCCAGGACACCCTTCTCTGGCTGCACTTCGACAGAGACTAACTCTGGTTCATCCGCGATTGAATACTTCGCCCCTTGCTCGATCCAGGTTTTAATTAGTTCGTATCCCGTGGAATCTTTCGCAAGTCGAATACCGCCTCCATGAGGGACTTCTCCAGAAGCTTTCGCCAATAGCAAACTTCTTTCAGATGCAGCCGGAAAGACTCTACGGCTGCGACCTTCTTTGACCATACTTTCATAATCTTCAGCTGGTTCAAAACCTAAAAGCGAAAGTTGAAAACCATTTTGACCACCGCCTGCTTTGGCATGGCAAACACCCATGTTGCAACCAGCTTTGGTGAGCATGGGAACAACATCATTTTTGAAACTGACAGCTCGCTCTTCAGCCATCGCGATCTGAGTAAAAGTGATTCCAACAATTAAAGCCGCAGCCCAGTTTGAAATCTCAGAAGGAAAGAGTTTACAGAGGGTGAGCCGCAAGTGATGAAACACTTCACGCATCTTCATGCTTAAGTAGAGGAACCACATACGGAGTCCTAAGTCAGGATCAGGGAGATCCCAGTCGGAGGCAGGCAAAGCGAGGCAGGTCGGTCAAATCATGAAAAAATCTAAATGGTCAAATACCCTATTTCTCATGAACAAATCAACACTTCAATGATACTTTATGCGATGTTCTTCGTCCAATAGGAAATGAAACTTTTGCAGAATCGAGGAGCCAATCAACGGTTTGAGGAAGCAAAGAAGTAGAAACGGATTGGATGGATGAAAAGGACTCTCGTCAATACAAGCACGTTGCGCTAGCAAGTGAGTCAAGTAGATCACTCGCTTGGGTATCGTGCTGTTATGAATACATCATTCAAAAAGCTAAGCAATTAACTCTTCGATCACCGCGCCGTGATCGATAGCTGGAATAGGTCGCCCGGCATGGTCGACGAAACTGAGATCGGCGGGGACGCCTAGCTGATGGAATAAGGTGTGATGTAGATCACCAGGACGAAGAGGACGCTCTATCGGATGTTCACCGCGAGCATTGGTGGCTCCGATGACTTGACCTGATTTCAGTCCTCCACCTGCAACTAGAACTGAAAGAGCATTGCCCCAGTGATCTCGCCCGGGAGTCCCTTTGCTCATCGGTGCGCCGCCATTGCCTCCGTCGTTCATTTTAGGAGTTCGTCCGAACTCGCCACAGACGACAACCATCACTTTCTCATTCAACCCTCTTTCCTTGAGATCAGTGAGAAGACCGCTGACGATTTGATCGACTCGAGGTAAGTAATCTTCCATACGTTTCTGATGGTCCCAGTGGGAATCCCACCCCCCGAAATGACAGGTCACGATTGTTGAACCCGCTTCCACCAATCGACGAGCAAGCAAGGCACTCTGTCCCCAGCTTGTTCGCCCGTAGCGGTCTCGAATCTCAGTTGACTCAGACTGAATATCGAATGCCTCGCGAGCGTGTGCTCCCGTGACTAATTCGTACGCTTCTTGTCCAAAGCGATCCGTCGCTTCCATCAAGCGAGATTTGTCGACCTGCTTGCGAGCTTGATCCAAATGTGTTGTTAATGCTCGACGGTCAGAGAGACGGTCGAGAGTTAACCCTTTCGCCATGTTGAGATTCTGAACCTGAAAGTTGTCACGATTCGGATCGCTTCCGGTTTCGAACGGGTTGTATTCATTCCCCAGGTAATTGCCACCAAAGTATCCAGGACGTAACCCGATGCTCATCGAATAAGGGACGCCGACCACAGCAGGCATCCCGGAATTTCGTGGACCGACCACCTTGGAAGCAATAGCTCCAAAGAAAGGGTACTTCTGGTCTTTCATCGCTCCGTTCACACCGCCTCGTCCGGTGAGCATCCAGTGACCCGCTGTAAAATGATCACCAGCATCGTGATGAACCGAACGTAAAATTGAGAACTGGTCAGCGAGTTTCGCCTGTAACGGAAACATCTCGCTGATGTCGATCCCCGGCACATTCGTCGGGATGTGATTCCAGATGCCGCGATACTCTGATGGAGCTTTCGGCTTCGGATCGTAAGTGTCCATATGACTTGGACCACCATCCAGCCAAATCAAGATCAGCGAGGTCTCCTTCTGCGCAGTCTGACCAGCATTCGCTCTCGCCCTCAAGACATCGCTGAGACCAAGCGTCCCCATTCCAGCCATGCCGATCTGCAAAAAAGATCGACGCGAGACACCATCGCAGTAACGATCAGTTGGTTCCAAAGAGAGACGAAACATACCCCAGCCTCGATCAAAAAGAAAAAGTCAATGGATTTAGCTTAAGCCTGTCGAGAAGGTTCCGTCAATTGGAAAGTGTATTTAGCCATAGATTCGATTTGAATGAAAGCAATAATTCAGATTGCTAAAGAGTTGTTTCTTGAACTATTGAGTAAACTTGTATCGAGTTCAGTTCACAAGAATTTGCCACAGAGATCACAGAGGACACAGAGAAAAAAGATTCAGAAAACTGTTCGCTCTCGACTTCACCTCTGTGTTCTCATTGTCCTCTGTGGCTAACAATTGCTGCCAGTAATTACTTGCTTCATTTCGATATCATTTTGCTGCAGTGTTAAGGCATCAACTGGAATCGAGAAGCATCAATTCAAACTTCCATCGCTTCGAACTGGTGTCCCAATTTCTCGACAGCCGTCTCGGGATTCATATTGAAAAGTGCTTTGCCGCCGGTTCCCCATGTTCCATTTTCGTAATGGAAGACCGCTGAAGCATCGCGGAGATCCCCGACCGCAGCGACGTCTTCCATGTCACCCCCTTCGATCGCTTCAAAGTTGATTTCGACAGAGACAAATGCCGTGAGCAACCCAGTCGAGCGGTCTCTTGCGAAGCGCACGGGAGGTTTCCAGTCACAGGTCTTCCAGCGAAGTCCACGTGGCTTTCCTATGGAAGTCGCAAGAGAGTAGAACTTCGCTTCCAATGTTTCGCGACGGACTTTGAATTCTTGGATCGCTCGCGCGAGTTCTTTTCTTCGTTGCCAACGTACTAGTTGAGGCGACATCAATACAAATGCAAGCACGACGATAATGAATCCGAAAATCCAATAGATGTAAGACGGTAAAGACACAATAGAAATCTCAAGGTTTTGCCACCCACTTAAACTGGGTGGCAAACGGAATAAAAAAATTAGAAATTAGATTTTGTTTTTCGTATTACGGCATAACGAAGTCGTGCCCCTCCGGACGAACAGTCAGCACGGGGCAAGGTGACTTACGTACTACCTTTTCCACGACGCTACCCATCAGTGCATGAATCAGTCCCGAGCGACCATGAGTTCCAATGACGATCATGTCAATCTTTTCAGTACGTGCGTAACGAATGATTTCCAGAAACGGAGTTCCTGAGATTACACTACGGACAACACTGAGGTCGCTCGCCCAATCTTCGGTTGGGAACTGTTGGATCATACGCTCTGAACTCTCTTTCAGACCAGAGAGATACTCACCTGAGATAGGAGCAGGTGTTCCAGGTTCGGGAACGATCGGATAGATATCTTCCACAACATTCAGTAAATGAAGTTCTGCGTCGAATCGTTTTGCAAATTGATACGCGTAGTTCACTGAATGTTTACTGAACTCGCTGAAGTCCGTTGGAACGAGAATCTTTTTCAATTCGAGCATGACAATCCTCTCGCCGTTTATATGCTTTAACAGGTAGTCAAAAAATCTTGATAAGCATTATAGCAATTTTGAAAGCGCACGTATTCTTCATGCACTTTTGGGATGATGTTGCAATGCAATAGCAGTTGCAGTTGCATAAGCTTTGCAATGAGAGATTGTGATCAGGATTTCATCAATGCCTTTCAGCTTGGAAACCCTTAAAGCACCTCCACTTAGTTCAACGACAGGTTTGCCTGACTGCTGATTAACGATTTGAATATCTGTCCAGCCGACACCTTTCGTGAAGCCAGTTCCCAAAGTTTTCATGATCGCTTCTTTAGCCGCCCAGCGACCCGCGTAATGCTGCATCGCTTCCTTATGCCGTTGACAGTAAGTGATTTCCTGTTCGGAATAGACTCGCTGCAGAAACAGTTCGCCATGTCTCTCGATCATGGAGCCAATACGCACAATTTCGACAATATCTGTACCAAGACCAACAATCATGAATTTTCTTCTGCGTCGTGAGGAGTCGTCTGTTCCGCCAGTGCTGATTGTACATTCCGAGCCTGAAAAATCAGCCCTCCAGCGATTGCTGCTGCGATAAAGATTTCGCCAATCCAAAAGACGAGTGGCCAGGGCGGATTCCATTCACCGAGTTGAGAGACCCGAAAAGAAAGGTAGTCAGCGAATTCTGGCTGCAAACCTCTTCGACGTTGTTCATACTCTTCAACGACTTTTTCGCCCCCTATGTTCTTCATCATGTTCAACATCGCGAGCTGCTTAGGATCTTTGCGAAGTTCTTCAGCACGGACTTCCTGCAACTTCATGTAGGATTGTACACCAATGTGTATTCCTCCCCCTGTCACTATTAATACTGCGACGACAGCAAGACCTAAAGAGAATCTCACTTGCTGTTCAGTAGCAAACCATTTCATTGCCAGTCCGCAAACAATTCCGAAAACTGCATATGACAATCCAAGTCGCCTGAAAGGCTGCGGAGCATGGGCGAAGCCGAGTGACAAGATGAACACGAAAATCGCACTCACTATCAACCACGTTAGTAACGCTTTTGTATTTTGGCTCATCTCGTTTTTTCCCTCGGCAGACGAGTTCCCAGCACGCTGTAGCTTGCTCCCCCCGGTGGATCACCGGGGGCTAAATTTCTACCTGCGAACTTAATTCTTGAGCCAGCCTTTTCTCCAAAAGTAATACAGCAGCCCGAATCCGATGACACTCATAATTCCCAAAGCAAATGGGTAGCCATAATACCATTCGGTTTCAGGCATGTTCCATTCTGAAGCGTGGTGATCGAAGTTCATGCCGTAGACGCCTGCAATGAAGCTCATCGGCATGAAAATTGTCGCGAAGATGGTCAGTGTCTTCATGACTTCATTTTGCCGTGCGCTCATTTCAGAAAGATGAAGCTCGCGCAAATTCGTACATTGATCTCGAAATGATTCCGCCACATCGATTAGCTGAATCGTATGATCGTAACAATCCCGAATGAAGACTTGCGTGTCCTCGCTGATGAGTTCGTGGTCTTGCTTATTCAGCGTTTGAATTGCTTCACGGTGTTGCCACACATGTTTGCGAATGCGGACAAGGTCGCTGCGAATGTTGTAGACTTCTTCCAGCCGCACATCTTTCTTGAAGATCTGTTCTTCGAGGTCTTCCAGACGCAGACCATATTCTTCCAAGCGTGGAAAGTAACCATCGATAATGGCATCAATGAGAGCATAGAAGAGATAGTCTGATTTTCGATGTCTAACACGTGCGTGCTGGCGAATTCGCTCACGAATCGGCTCGAAGCAATCTCCTTCGCGCTCTTGAATGGACATCACGAAATTCGGTCCCAGGAACAGACTGACTTGTTCACTTGAGAAGCTCTCTTCGTTTCTGAGCATCCTCACAACGAAGTAGATACGGTCTCCGTAATCGTCACACTTCGAGCGTTGATGAGTATGGACAACGTCTTCCAGTGCCAACGGGTGAAGATCGAAGCGTTTTCCGAGAGCCTCTATGACTTCACCATTTCCGACACCAACGACATCGATCCAGAGGACACCTTCTTGATTGTTGTGATCCATTAACTCATCAACGGAATCAACTTCCCTTTCGACAATTTCCTCTTCGTTGAAATAGATCTGCCGTAGTATGACAGAGCTATCCTCTTCGTCCGAAGTCACCGTTCCTGGAGCCGCAGCTGGGAGTGTGCGACGTCGAAAGACGCGAACCTTCATCGGAATCTTGAGCTTACGAATTACCATATTCTTCCTGAAAGAAGTATTGCCTTCACATCGTTAGATACTTATTTACGGTCTTTAATCATTGGATTGTTTTTTGAGATATTGCTGAAAGATTTTTAGCGTTTGATCGCTGACATGATGTTCAAGTCCCTCGGCATCGATTTCCGCAATCTCATTCGGGACGCCGAGTGAAACAAGGAAGTTGAAAACGATATCGTGCCGAGCTTTCGAGTCTTTCGCTAACTTTTGCCCCGAGCTTGTTAATTCAATCGGGCGATATGGCTCGGTCGTGACATAGCCTTCTTTTTGAAGGCGACTGATGATCCGTGTGACGGTCACATGTGAAACGTCAAACCGTTTTGCCAAGTCGACCACTCGGCAAGCACCTGCAGATTCGATAATCTCAAAAACAGCTTCCACGTAATCCTCGGCCGTTTCACTCGCGTGATCTTTCCGCGTACGACGATGTCGCTTGGCGATGCGTTGTGGCTCGTTCATGTGCTTGTTCAGTGAAAAGTTGTATCTATGGAATGACGGCAATTTAGGTCATATGAATCTGTAATTCTATGCTGAATTGCCATCTTTCAGGAAGCGTTTGGAGGATCTAATCTGCAACTGTTGCAGCTGAAATTAGGCGAAGGACATAGTCCTTGACTCCTGCAATGTCGACTTCTGTCAGAGCTTCGATGTTATCTTTCCAATGAGGTAAACCGCGTCGATCAAAAACCGTCATGCCGCGTGTTAACTCACCTGTTAATTCAACGTCGACAGTCATTGGAGTTTGTTCGAAGAGTTCTGGATGTGAAATCGCAGCTACGGAAAGAACTTCAGGCAGCAAGATGCCTTCCTGTCCTAACTGATTGCGTGAAGTTCTCAATGCGAAAGGAATGGTTTCTTTCAGCAGTCGTCCCAGGCGAGAAAACTCATCGACCCCCAGCTGATGATATTCATCAAAGCTGACTCCGAATTGATGAGAAGTTTCCAGCGGGATGAGGGTTTTGTTGGCGGGAGAAGTCAGAATTGTCTGTGCAGCCTCTGGGTTCGCAAAGATATTGAACTCTGCGGCTGCGGTCATGTCTCCATTTCCATGCAGCGAACCACCCATGATGACAAGCTGTTTCAACTCAGAGAACAATTCGCCATGGCGTTCATAGGCAGCCAAAATATTCGTGAGCGGTCCCAGCGTTAGAATTGTGATTTCGCCGGGATGCAGCTGAACCAGCTCTGAAATTAACTTGGCAGAGTCAACCGGTTGATGAAGCGGTGCTGCGATTTGCGCACAATCCCCCAGTCCATGCTTGCCATGACCTTGCAAGATTCTTGATAGAGCAGGTGAGTCGGCAGGACTGGAAGCGGAAGTTTCGCACCAACCAATCCTTGGCCATAGCGGAGGGTCGACAATCGAAACAACCGTTTGCAGGTTGCGAAATGCCTGTTTCCCTGAGACCAGTCCACCACAAGCTGTCAGCGCGATCACTTCTAAAGTTGGATCGCAAAGTGCGAGAGCAATTGCGACGGCGTCACCAATCCCGGGGTCAGCATCGATGATCAATTTTTGCTTTGGCATCCTCACACCATCATTCACCAAGACTTTTGAATTGACTTTAAGGAGTCATCGTACTTTACGAAAACGTATGAGTCTGTGCGTTGAATACAAGTTCTCGACCTTGCTGGAATGCCATATTTCCTAGGTGACACATGATTGAACTCGCCTGTCCCTCAGCCATGCCAACAACGGGTTCAGTTCGATCACGCACAGCATTCAGGAAGTTTGAGACTTGTGTCTGCTTGATTTCACTGGCATCGCAAAATCGTTCTTCTGTATGGTCGTAGACTTTCCATCCGCTGCGGTCGATGATCAGAGTGCCTGAATCTCCATAGAAGGCAACTCCTGATGAACGCCCTTCGATGCCCCGATTCGACCACTGACGATGTTCCCAGACGACTTCAACTTCTGGATAGTCATAATGCACAGTCAAAGTGTCAGGCGTTTCTCGATCATCCTTAAAGCTGTGTTTTCCTCCTTTGGCGAAGACTTTAGAAGGAAGTCCCAGATTGAGCGCCCAGCGAATGACATCCAATTGTTGCACGCCCCACAGACCGAGTTCGCCGGAGCCGTAGTCCCAGAACCAGGACCAGGTTTGATGAAATCGATTCGCCTGAAAATTTCTGGTGGGGGCAGGACCTAGCCAGCGAGTATAGTCGACTCCAACCGGTGGTTTAGATGTCGCGCAGCGACCAATTGATTTCCGCCGATGTGACGCCCACGCTTTGGCAAGGTGGACTTCCCCAATGTAGCCCGACCGAATCAGTTTGACCGCTGATTGAAAGTGTGTTCCGCTTCTTTGAGGAAGTCCCACCTGAACAATTGACCGAGACTGAGAAGCAAGCTCAGCAATTTTCTGACCTTCAGCGATTGAATGGGCAATAGGAGTTTCAAGAAAGAGATCTTTCTTTGCCTGCAATGTGTCGCTCGCCATTCTTGAATGCCAATGGTCGGGCGTCGATACGATAACAGCATCGACATCTGACCGATTGACTAACGCTTCATAGTCAGGAATGATCACTGGTGAATGTTTTTGAAGAGCCCCAAGTTCGTGTTGCGCAGTCGCCAGAATTCGCACGTCGACATCACAAATTGCAATGACATCTGCATTGTGATTTCTCGCAACCGACTTCGCCAATTCCAGCCCTTGCGACCCAAGCCCGATCACACCAATCTGTAAACGCTCGTTCGGTGAACGAGTCGCTCCTAGACTCAGAGTTCCCGCTGCAAGACCTGCTGCGTTACGAGCGCTGTTTTCAAGAAACTCTCTTCGGTTGCAGCTGGCACTCCCTGCTGTCGAACTCTTGTTATTGGATGTTTTAGACATACCTAAACTGTTGTGGGAAACGACATGTAATTCTGAATTGTTGTGGTCAGCGAAAACTTTAAGTGGTGAAGAGTTCGTGACCACAAAATCTTAATTTGATTGCAAACACATCGTTCGATTGTATCACTCGATGAACTGACTTGCCATAACATTCCCTTGAACGAAAATTTCGGGCGAAACATTGATAACAGGTGTATACTGAATAAAAGAACATTCCGTATTGTGCCGATTTTATGGAGCGAATGTGGAAAAGAAACAAGTCTCACAGCCTCCTTATCGTGATTTGTGAGCTAGAGTTAATCGTATGGAATCCATATTCGAGGACGTTACAGATCTCATGATCTGTAAGACTCAAAGGCGATATGATTTGTAAATTAAGTATTTTAACAAGTGGTCGACTAATTCAATGCGTGAAACAACATCCCGCATGATCTTTGTTGCAGTAAGTGCCTGGCTGAGCTTGTGCTTGCTGCTAGTAGGCTGGATGCCAGAAATGGATTATTCATTTCGCCCTATCTGGATGGT
>ERZ887942.682-NODE-682-length-26139-cov-20.266485_pt1 | contig 26139 bp, 17 predicted proteins | sample MGYA00521099_ERZ887942 | MGnify/ENA primary metagenome ERZ887942 (study PRJEB32303, sample SAMEA104408605) | aquatic metagenome | biome: Brackish water; feature: Pelagic; material: water | place: Baltic Sea | collected 2014-06-07T06:48:00 | depth 16,251 m ...
CTAGCCTGCACTGCGACCGCACTTTTAGTGTCTGTCGGCAGTGCTTCCGCCTCTCTTTGGGTGGATTTCAATTCGACAAACCAAGACGGCGGACCTCACAACGATCCGGCCTATCAACCTTACGACGCCGGGCACGAGGTGGCCGGTGATTTCGTGACCAAAAACTACGCCACTACTTTCGCCGTTAGTGGAGCGGCTAATGTCGGGGTGACTCCATCCTGGCCTGCGACCACGGACAATAGAGTTCAGCAGATGATTGATCGTGGCGCTGGTAACGATAACCAATACATCACTCCGGGTGCATACAGCGTAGATCTTGTCACCGACTGGATCGGAATTGATACCCGAACTGGCAATGGAGGTAACGGCAATTTCGACGGGACAACTGGAACCGCCACTCACCTTGTCCTGACTCTTTCGAACCTGCCTGCAGGTGACTACAACTGGCTCTCCATCCACCACGACACTGAGAACGTCTTCACGAACTTCAATGTTTATGTCGACGGAACTCTCGTTGGCGCCGGCTACCAGAGCGATAGTTCTACGGGTGGAAACCCTGACTCTGGTGTCAATCGGATTGATGGACCAGCAAGCACCTTCAGTACAAACTTCACTTCCGATGGAAGCGATGTTGCCATCACCTTCGAGCCTCTCTCCGGGGAACTCGGCAATGCTGTTCACAACCAGCTTTTTGCAGTGAATGGATTCCAATTGACCCAGGTTCCAGAGCCCTCGACCGGACTTCTTGGCCTGCTTAGTGCTGGATTCCTCCTTCGCCGTCGTCGCTAGACGCGTGAGCTTAAGTTAAATCGCCAAGACCGACTTCCTCAGGGGAGTCGGTCTTTTTCTTTGACTTGAAAAGGTCAAAGATTCCGTTCCGAGAGTTGTGACTCGTTTTCGAGCCCCCTCAGCTTTGGCCGACAAAAAGGATGGGGGCAAATGTGGCACTGTTCGGAACAGACTCCGGGAACGGAGTCATGTTGATTGACTCATTCTTGAAAGCAGGCCCTTGCGCTCCGATGGAGTTTCAGGGCTCAAGGGGGTGCGAGGAGAGGGTGTCCCTTATTCTTCGCCCTCTTTCTCTTCCTCCGGCTTTTTAGGCTCTACGGGAAGGGGGACTTTTTGGTTGTCCATGATCTGGTTGAAGCGTTCGTTGTTATCCTTGGTCACAGTGTTCTCAAGAACGAACATTTTTCCTTTCACGTTTTCGCCAGCGTTGAGGGCGTCATTGCCTGCGCCGAGAACGGCCTTGAGGTAGGCTTGTTTGGCCTCTTCGAAGTCTTCTTTGTAATCCTCTTTGACCATTTTCATCTCAGCCTTTGCGTCGGTGAGTTTGTCTTTGAGTCGCCGTTGCGCGCCGGCGGGTAGGCTTTCGGGAAGTTCGTTTTTATCGAGATACTGCTTAATTTCCTCAACGAGACGGTCCTTGATGGTGGAGCTGAGCTGATCCTGATTGTTGATGTAGGTGATCGTGTCCTTTACGAAATCTTCGACGATTTTGTCGTGTTCGCGCCGGAACTTTCGATACGCCCGTCCGTGACGGTCACGGATCCTGTTGCGAACGGCTTCCAAGGCGGCGAGGAGTCCGTTTTCTCCTATGGTATCTGCGGATTCCCTGGGCATATTGCGCAATGCCGGGACAGACCACTCAATGAGGAATTGATCGGTACGGTGACCTTGAAGGGATTCGTCGTTGGCCTTGATGCCCTCGCCATCACGGATGAGGACGAGGAAATTTTCGCTCTCGTTTGTGTTGTCGGGCTGGCCCTCCATCCAAGTGATGTGGGTGAATGTTTCGCCGGTGATGTAGTTCCAGATTTCGGGTATGGAATCATCGCGCTTTCCTCCGATCCAGCAGCTGGAGTTTGGGACAAGAACTTCCCTTAGGAGAAGGGCCATGAAGGACGCTTCTTTTTCATTCGAGGGGACAGCCAGATGGCCACCAGCGTTGGTGGCAATGACAGAGGCTTCCTGCCAATCGACGGAGCGATTCACGAGAAGAAAGCGGGAGCCGCCGACATTGAAAGTCCCGGCGGGGAAGATGGGGGTGCGTTTGTTGTTGAGAGCATCGCCGGTGCGGGCCAGCTGGGCGTCCAGAGAGGATGGCCGGGAGCCATCGAGCCGCCATTCGAGGAGGGCGGGGAATTTTTGCTGGCGATCAAAGTCTTCGATGGCTGGTTGACTTTGCGAAATGGCCGCGAAGTCTTCTCCATTAGGATTGGCACTCTCGCTGTTGTCCGGTGACTTGGGTGACCACAGGGACTGGTCGACGGTCGAGCCATCGGTCCAATACCATTTCTTCTCAAAACCGGAGTCGGAAGCACCGAGCCACACCGGGGTATCCGATTTGAAGTGATCGTGGAACCATTGGAGGTCCGCAGTGATCGGGAGGTTGGCCAGATGGGCTCCATGTTCCCGGGCAAGTTGGGAGGCTTCGAACCAGGTGAGTTTCCTTGTGGTGAGGAAGTAGGCCGCCTTTTCCCGTTTGACCGTGGAGATGGGGAATTCTTCGCGTCCACCAGCGGCCAGATCGGTTTTAAGGCGGGCGAGTGACTGGAGAGGGCTTTCCTTGGTCTCGACGACAACCGGCTTGTCAGGCTTGGGGGCGGGTGTTTTAGGCTCTTGCTTGCCAGCCATTTTGTCCTTGGGTGGACGTGGCTTTTTTGGGCGGTCTTTTTTGGGATTCCTGGCCTTCCCTTTGTTCGAGTCGGCATTTTTGGCAGGTTCTTCGACCACTGGTTCGACTTTCTCCTTTTTATTAAGCGCAAAAAAGGCGGCAGCTCCGGCTCCTATGATGAGAGCAAGAACAAAGAGAACGGGAGCAAGTGAGGATTTTTTCTGGCTGCTGGCGAGAGTCGTATTCGGGGGAGTGAGAGGAAGAGCAGCACCGGCAGGAGCCAGAGTTGTTGCGAATCTCGGGCCGGATAATTTCGGGATGAGAGCATCAATGTCGTCGGCGAGGGCATCGACATCATGGTAGCGGTTGTTGGGATCCGGATGGGTCGCCTTCTTGATAATGGCATCGATCCTCGGATCAATTCCCGAGGTCATTGAGGTCGAATTGGGTTCCGGGTGTTTTCCGCAGAGAAGTTCGTAGAGGAGAGCGCCCACGGAGAAGATATCAGAGCGTTGATCGACCGGGTGATGGTTGTGAAAAATCTCAGGGGCGGTGTAGCCCGGAGTGCCAAAAACCACTCCTTCGCTTTTCTGCCGGTCGAGCGGGTGGGCCAGGCCGAAGTCGCCGATCTTTGGCTTGGCATCGACATCGAGGAGGATATTGGCGGGCTTGATATCGCGGTGGATGATTCCTCCGCGGTGAGCATGGCCCAGTCCGCGTGAGATGGTGGAGACAAGATCCAGAGCGACCGGAGGGTCAATGGCCTTGTTGTGAGCGGAGTAGTAGAGAGCCTTTCCCTGAACAAACTCCATGATGATATAGAGCATGCCCTCGATATCGCCAAAGTCGTAGACCGAGATGAGATTGGGGTGGTTCAGGCGGGCCATCGCCTTTGCCTCGGCCTCGAAGGAGGCGCGGAATTGGGGGTCGTCGCCAAATTCGCGGGGGAGGATTTTTATGGCGACGCTCCGATCAAGAGACTTTTGCCGGGCTTTGTAAACTGCACCCATTCCGCCTTGGGCGATGAAGCCTTCCAGTTCGTAGGCGGGGAAAAGAGGCTCCAGTTCTGCAAGAGTTGGGGCGATAAATTCGATGGGAGGAGACGGGGCTTCGTCCATGATAGGGGGTGTTTAAGAGAAATATGGGCGGAAGTCTTGAATGTAAAGCTTACGAGAATGAACCTCTCCAGCCCGAAACGGTTGCGTAATTAAAAAGCGTAGTCCCAATTTTCGAATTGGCGTTAAAGAAGTTCGGCAATTTGGACGGCATTGAGAGCGGCTCCCTTTTTTACCTGGTCTCCGACCACCCAGAGTGCGAGAGCATTTGGCAGGACCTGGTCCTTACGGATTCTTCCGACAAGGCAGTCATCCTGACCCGTGGTGTCAAGGGGGACGGGATAGAGGTCCGAGGCCGGATCATCGACGAGTTTGACGCCGGCTCTATCTGAAAAAGTGGCTCTGGCTTCAGCAACCGAGGGATCTTTTTCAAAGATGGCAGTCAGGGAAATGGAGTGTGAGCGCATGACGGGGACCCGGACGCAGGTGCAGGTGACCTTGAGATCCGGAAGATTCAAAATCTTGCGGCCTTCGTGGAGCATTTTTTGTTCCTCCTTGGTATAGCCGGTTTCCTGGAAGGCATCGACGTGGGGGATGACATTGTGAGCGATCTGGTGCGGGTAGACTTTTTTTTCGATGGGGGCACCGGAGGCGAGGGCCTTGATCTGGCTTTCGAGTTCGGCGATTCCCTGGGCGCCACTTCCCGAAACGGCCTGATAGGTCGAGGCAATGATTCCCGTGAGGCCGAAGGCTTTGTGAAGCGGGGCCAGGCCCATTAAGGTGATGATGGTGGAGCAATTGGGGTTGGCGATGATGTTGCGTGGATGATTGGCGGCGGCTTCTGGGTTGATTTCCGGGACGACCAGGGGGACCCCGGGATCCATGCGGAAGGCGGAGGAGTTGTCGATGACGATGCAGCCTGCTTCGGCGGCGAGGGGTCCGAATTTTTCCGAAATACCGCCTCCTGCGGAAAAGAGGGCAATGTCGATCCCATTGAAGGAATCAGCGGTCAGTTCCTCGATTGTGAGTTCCTCATCTCGAAAGGTGAGTTTTTTACCGGCGGAACGGGCGGAAGCGAGGAGGGTGAGTTTGGAGAGTGGAAAATTTCTTTCGGAGAGACAGACGAGCATCTCCCGGCCTACCGCTCCGGTAGCTCCAACGATGGCAACATGAGGCAGTTTGTTCATGGGAAGTCGGGACGTTAGTGGGCTTTTTCTACGATGCAATCCCAGTCTTAAAGGGAATGAGGGCTCAAAAAAGTTAGAAAAGATCTCTTAATCACTTGCAAGGGCTAGGGAGTTCTCTATTCTCCGCCCAACCCGGAACGATAATTGCTTAGCAGTCGTCGAACCTTCATGATTGTGAACATTCAAGTTCTTGATCAGAAAAACAAAACCAACACTAAAATAAAACAATGAAAATTGCTACCGTCCTCAGCCTCATCGCAGCACTTGCTGGTTTCTCTCTCACTTCTTGCGGAAGTGCTCCTGAGCAAGCCGCTCCAGCTCCTGCTCCTGAAATTGAAGAGCCAGCCAAGTAATTTCGGCAACCGATAAAAAGATTTAGGCCGGAGGAGATGGTTTTGCTATCACTCCGGCTCTCTTTTTAAAGAAAAGCTCAATCAGACATTTCAAGCCTATGAAATTCATCAAAGTTCTCGCTCTCAGTGCCTTCGCACTCGGTTCTCTCGGTCTTGCCTCTTGCGGCTGCTGCACCGGTGAAGAGCCTGTCCCACCTCTTCGTCCTCTTCCTGAGGTGAAAGAGATTCCGGTGACTTACGAAAAGTAAGATCGGGAGACCTTAAAAATTTTCAGAGAGTTGTGGCTTCGGCTGCGACTCTTTTTTTGTGGCTCGATCCTTTGCAAGGAGCTCACTTCGTGGCTAGAGTGCAGGGTGGTTATGAGTAAGAAGTTGATTGTACATTTGTGTCTTTTGGGTGCCTTGATTCTCTATACGATTGTCGTCTGGAATACCTCGCAAAATGAGGAGGCGGCTGCCGAGAAGGCGAGAGAGGAGGAAAAGGCCAACAGGGGCTATGATCCTTATGATGAGGTGAAACTGGCCGAAGAGGGGGAGAATTCCATCGAGTCGATGATCAAGGTGGGGGTGCCCTTGTTGATTTCGGTGATTTATGGAGGGATCCTGGTCGTCCTCTACGTTCTTCCCTCCCTTGTCGACAAGGTGGGCGAGGAGTTGATGGGATCGACGGCCGAAGTTGACGAAGATCCCCTTGATGAGGCCAGAGCGGCCGTGGCTGCGGGGGATTATCCCGATGCCATCCGGGTTTATCGGGAAGTGTGGCAGGAGAACCCCGGGGATCGATTTCCCATTGTTGAGGTGGCCAAGATCCAGCGGGACAATCTTGAGAGTCCGGCGGTGGCTGTGAGCACGCTGGAAGAGGCCCTGGAACACCATGAGTGGGAAGAGGATGATGCGGCATTCCTGATGTTTCGCATCGCGGAAATCTACGAAGAAGATCTCGATGATCGAAAGAAGCAGATTGAAATTTTGGAGAGGGCCAAAGAAGAGTTGAAAGGGACGAGGCATTCCGGCAATGCGGCGCATAAGCTTCGCGAACTTGGGGAGGTCTAAGAGAAGAGGATGTCGAAAATTCGGTCAGCGTGGGCTTACCTGACAGCGGTTGCTCCATTGGTTCCCTTGGCGCTGTCGTGCCTGGCCGGGGCGATGTGGGGTGCCTCGATGGGCTGGGCGATCATTCTCATCGTGTTGGCATTTCTGGCCTGTCGTCCTCATTTAGCCTGGTGGCTGGCCGTGGTGGTCGTTGCAATTCTGGTCGGTTGGCGTGCGGCGTTTTTGGAAGAGCCGGTTAAAGCGAGCCTGGCCGAGCCGCGGACCGAGTTTGTCGATGGGATGCTCACGGTGGGCCGACAGGCCGGTTCATTTGCGGGGGAACGGTATGGGGTTTTGAAGGAAGAGAAGAGGGCGCGTAAAGTGATCGTGATGGAAGCCCGGGATTACCAACCCGGGCAGGTTTTGGAAATTCAGGGGAAGTTTTTCGTTCCCGACCGCGAGCGAAATCCCGGGGTTTTTCCCCAGCTTGATCTTTGGGAGAGAGCAGGAGTTCATGGAGGTTTGGCCGTCAGAAAAGAGAGGCGGATCCGCTTAAACCGGTCTTCCGCTCCATTGCGATGGGCCGAGAGTTTGAGGGAGAGTTTGCGCGAGGGAATCACCAGAGGTTTGCCCGGGGAGGCAAACGGCCGAGCCGTCATTCAGGCGATGGTGCTGGGCGAAAAACCACCCGGTGACTCGGAGGTGAGCCAGGCCTTTCGGGAAAGCGGAGCAATGCATGTTTTTGCGGTGAGCGGGCTTCACGTGACCTTGGTGGGCGGGATTTTTTGGATGGTCCTGATGCACCTGCCGATCCCAAGGCGGGTCGGGGTCTTTATCGTGATTTTGGCGATGATTACCTATGCCTTTGTGACCGGTCTGCGTCCTCCGGCCATTCGAGCCACGGTGATGGCGGTTTGTTTTTTAGGAGCCTACTTTTTGAGGAGGCGGCCCTCTTTGTTTAATGCGCTTGCGTTGAGTTTGGTGTTGGTCGTTTTTTGGAAACCTTCGCAAGTGCATGAAGTGGGCTTTCAGCTTTCATATGGAGTGCTGTTGGCAATCGGGTTGGGGGTGGGGGTTGCTTTAAGATTTACCGGGAAGATCGCCGAGCTGGATCCGTTTTTTCCGTCGAGACTCCTCACCGACGGACAGCGAAAGGTGCTGGCGGTGCGAACGTATTTTGCGAACCTGGGAGCGAGTTCCCTGGCTGCCTGGTTGGGATCGATGCCGATGATGATCTGGCATTTTGGGATCGTGACACCGATTGCGGTGTTGACGAGTTTGGTTTTAATTCCGGCGACCGTGGTCATCCTCGCTCTGGCATTTTTTGCGACAATTGTGGGGCTTTTGGCGCCTCCACTTGGATCCGGGGTGAACAAGGTGAATTCGGCTTTTGCAACCGGGGCGTATTATTCGGCGAAGGGGTTTTCCAGGGTTCCACTGGGGCATTGGCAGTCGCGACGTTTAACCCCGGGAGATTGGGTTGTTCTCGATTGTCATGACGGGGGAGCGGCCTCGTTTTTGGATGTGGAAGGCGGGGCGATGATCGATGTGGGCGGCCGGAAGTTTTTCTATGATCAATTGCGATCGATTTTAGGTCGATGGAACGTGGAACTGGAAACCGTTTTTGTGACTCATCCCGACGGCGATCATGTCGGGGGATTGCCTTTACTGCTGAAGCGAGGGGGGCTTAAAAAAGCAGTCCTGCCGGTGCCCCAGGCCCTGAGTCCAAGCTATCGCGAGTTCGTGGCAATGGCTGCTGGTTTGGGATGTGAGAAGGTGATTGGCAAAACCGGGGAGCGTATTGAATTGGACGACGAAGTTTGGGTCGAAATTGTGCGCGAAGGGCAACCTTCGAGTCGTGGAATCGCGGACAACCGGATCATGGTCATGAAGGTTCATTGGAAAGGCTGGAAGGTTTTGGTGACCGGGGATCTTGGTATTGATGACGAGTTGGCATTGATCAAAGACGGAACAGACCTGAGTGCCGATGTCGTCATCATGGGGCGTCATGCCTGGGGGGTGTCGGGCCAACATCAGTTCCTCAAAGCAACAGGTGCCAGGGTCGTAATCACCAGCGCCGGACGATTTCCTTCCTACGAAATGCCGAAGGAACGTTGGCTAAAGCATGTCAGGTCGGAGGGATATTATCTCTTCAATCAGTGGGAAAGCGGAGCGGTCATCATGGACTTTGATGACGATGAATTGCAGTTGCGGTCCTTTCTGCAGTCTGACAATGAAATCACGCTTCAGCGATAGGACCGGGTGACTCTCGGGGTGATTTGGGTCAGGATTTCCCAGGCAATGGTTCCTGCTTTGGCGGCGATTTCAGTGACGAGGAGGTCTTTGCCAAAAAGAATCGCTTCGTCGCCGGGGTGGCATTGCGGCAGGTCGGTGACATCGACGATGATTTGATCCATGGTGACGCGCCCGAGGAGGGGGCAAAGTGTCCCGTTGAGGAGGACCTGCCCCCCCTTCCCGGAGAGCGAGCGGGGATAGCCATCGCCGTATCCCAAACCGAGGACGGCCGCCTGAGTGTCCCGCTTGAGGATGGTTCGACCGTATGAGACTCCATGCCCCTTCGGGAGATTATTGATGACGGAAACCCGGGTCTTTAATGACATGGCGGGTTTTAAAAGTGCCTGATGTTCCGCGATGGGAGAGATGCCGTAAAGCAGGAGGCCGGGGCGGACCAGGTTGGTGGTGCGGCTTTGGTAGTTGAGAAGTCCTGCGGAATTACTGAGGTGGATGTGAAAATGACTTCCCGGTTTCGGGATGCTTTCGACAAGGGTGTCGAAGAGTTCGAATTGTGAGCGGGTGAAGGCGGAGTCTTCGTCTGCCACCGGAAGGTGGGATCCGACGCCGGTCAGTTGAATCCCTGGCGAGGAGCGAAGTTTCTCCAGCGCGGCACCCAGATGCTCCGGGAGAAATCCCCCGCGCCCCATTCCGGTATCCAAAGCAAGGTGGGCCTCGATCGGGGTGGTCCGACCGAGCTGGTTAAAGTGCTCAAGTTCTTCAAAAGAACACAGGCAGGGAGTCCAACGACGGGCTGCGATTTCCTCTCGTTCAACGGGCAGGGTCGCGCCAAGGATATAGGGGCGTGTTTGAATGCCCCCTTCGAAAAGCTTCCGTGCCTCGCCGGCATTGGCGACCCCCAGAAAGGGGAGTTTCTCCTGATCGAATATTTGTGCGATTTTTAGAAGGCCGTGTCCGTAGGCTCCTCCCTTTATCACGGCCATGATTTCCTGACCGGAACGCTCGCGGGCGGTGCGGAGATTGTGGCGAAGGGCCGGGACATCAATTTCGGCCCAAGCTCTTGGAGGTGATGCGGTCACTTCCCGACAATAATTGGAAATTAGGATTTAGAAAATCCCAATTCCTCCGCTATGACACCGGCATGTCCGATAGTGTGAGTGATTACGAGAAGCTGGGATCCTTCTATCTCGGGAAGGAGTATGACATCGATCAACGGGAAGTGACCGATGATCTTCTTCTCTACGATTCAAAGGATCTCGTCACTCACGGGGTCGTGCTTGGGATGACCGGTTCGGGGAAAACCGGGCTTTGCATTGGCCTTTTGGAGGAAGCGATCATGGACAATATCCCGGCGATCGTCATCGATCCCAAAGGTGATATTTCCAACCTTCTGCTCACTTTTCCCGAGTTTCGGGGAGAAGATTTTCGCCCCTGGATCAATGAAGACGATGCCCGTAAGAAAGGTTTGGAACCTGATGACTTTGCTGAGAAAACAGCGAAAATGTGGGAAGAAGGGATTGGGTCATGGCATCAGTCTTCCGAGCGTGTCCGCCAGTTTAAGAGTAAGACGGAAATCAATGTTTTCACCCCTGGAAGTAAAGCGGGGATCCCGGTTTCCATTCTGAGCTCGCTCGATGTTCCTCCTTTCGAGGTGATGGACGATGGTGAACTTCTCGGCGAGCGGATCGAATCCACGGTTTCCTCGCTGCTCTCACTGGTGGGAGTGGATGCCGATCCAATTCAGTCTCCCGAAGCGATCCTCCTTGGCTCCATTTTCAGTCACTGCTGGGCTGCGGAACAATCGCTCACCCTTGAGTCTCTTATCCGGAATATTCAAAAGCCGACCTTCGATAAAATCGGCGTGATCGACCTGGATTCATTCATTGGTTCAAAGGACCGTCAGAAGCTGGCACTTAAATTCAATGCCCTGCTCGCGAGCCCGGGCTTTGCGACCTGGCTCGAAGGTCCTGCGCTGGATATCCAGCGGATGATGTATACCGAGGATGGAAAACCCAGAGTCTCCATTTTTTCCATTGCTCATCTTAGTGATAGCGAGCGCATGTTTTTTGTGTCGCTTCTCCTCAATCAGATGCTCGCGTGGATGCGAACCCAGTCCGGAACAACGAGTCTGCGTGCCCTTCTCTACATGGATGAGATTTATGGCTACCTGCCACCCACCGCGAATCCTCCGAGCAAGAAGCCGCTCATGACGATGTTGAAACAGGCCCGTGCCTTTGGCCTCGGTGTTCTGGTGGCGACGCAGAACCCGGTCGATCTCGACTACAAGGCGCTCTCAAACATGGGGACATGGTTTCTCGGACGCATGCAGACGGAACGCGACAAAGCCCGCGTGCTCGATGGTCTTGCCGGTGCCGCCGATGCCCAGGGAGGGGGATTCAATCGAAAGCAAATGGAGAACCTCCTCTCCGGACTCGATAGCCGGGTCTTCCTCATGAACAACGTTCACGAAGACGGTCCGGTGGTTTTTCATGTGCGCTGGGTGATGAGCTATCTTCGTGGCCCTCTGACGCGACGACAGATCAAGGTTCTCATGGATCCCAAGCGTGATAATTTTCCTTCGAAAAAATCCTCCAATTCTGCTTCCGGGAATCCCATGGGAATGAGCCAGGCAGTTGCCGAAACACCGAAGAACGGGCGCCCGGCAGTGGGGCAGGGGGTTCGGGAATATTTTGTGCCCTTTGCGGGAGAGTCCGACGATGTGACCTATCATCCGGCCTTGCTTCGCGAGGCCCACGTTCACTTTTCTTCCAGCAAAGCGGGGCTTGAAGGTTCGCGCCTTGTCCGCTTTGTCAATCCCATGGGAAGTAAGTCCATTGACTGGTCGACTGACTCCGGATGCACGGTGCCCATCAAAACGCTCAATGACTCTCCTCGTAAAGGAACCGGATTTGCCGAACTTGCCGGCTATGCCATGAATTCCAATAATTACAAACCGGTTGAGAAGGAGTTTGAGGATTGGATTTACCGCAAGGAGCGCGTCAATCTTCTCTATTCGCCGCTTTATAAGATGTATTCCAATCTGGGAGAATCAGAAGGTGACTTCCGGGCAAGACTGTCAGTGAAGGGTCGCGAGGAGCGGGATGATGCCATTGACAAAATGCGAGATCGCTACGCTTCCAGGATCAGAACGAAAACCGATCAACTTCAGAGGGCCGAGCTGGCGCTCGACAAGGAAAAGGCCGAAGCGAGTTCGTCAACCTGGCAGGCCGGGGCCAAGATTCTTGGTGGATTGCTGGGCGGTCTCCTGGGTGGTCGCAAATCACGCAGTAGTTCCGTGACTACGGCCAGTCGGGCCATGAAGCAGCGGCATGATGTGAAGATCGCCGAGAGCAAGGTCCATATGGTGGCTGACGATCTCATCTCCTTGGAAGATGAACTGGCGGAAGAGATCCGCGAGTTGGAAGAGAAATTTGATGTCTTCACGACCGAACTCGAGCCAGAGTCGATCAAACCCTATAAAAAGGACATTGATGTTCGCTCGGTGTCTCTGCTGTGGCTGCCCTACAACGAAGATCAGAAACCTGTCTGGTAGACGATGAAGCTGGAAGATCTCAAATTGACGACCGAAGAGCAGGTCATGTTTTTTGACACCGACTGCGGTGGAGTTGTCCACAACATGGCCTACCTTCGCATGATCGAGACGTGTCGTACCAGGGTGGCGGGTTTGATGGGGATGGATCTTGCCACCATGGCGGAAACGGCGCTCTTTCCGGTCGTTGTCAGAACCGAGATCGACTACAAAAGTCCCGCCCGTCTTGGCGACGTTCTTGAGATCCATGGCCATGTCAGTGAGATTGGAAAGGTGAAATTTTGGTGTGAATTCACCGTTGAGAAAAAGGGTGAATCCCGTCCGCTCATCAAGTGTCGTCAGGCGCTCGCCCTTGTCCAAATGCCCGCGGGAAAGCCACAAAGATTGCCGGAGGAGTGGGGGGGGTGAGATCCCTTCGGAAGGACATTATCCTCAAAAATCTCCTTTTCGCTTTCCGCTATGGGGGGAAGGCTCTAACACATGGGAACAATGGCTCACAAACCTGTCGTTCTAATCATCCGTGACGGCTGGGGTGTAAACCCCGGTGGCAAGAAAACCGCGAAGAAGGATGGCAATGCCGTTGAATTGGCGGAGACGCCATTCCACGACGAGATGGAGGGGAAATATCCCAAAGGATCGCTTTCGGCTTCGGGCCTGGATGTCGGTCTGCCGGAAGGGCAGATGGGGAACTCCGAGGTTGGTCACTTGAACCTGGGCGCTGGTCGGGTCGTTTATCAAGATCTTACCCGGATCAACAAGGCGGTCGCAGAGGATACCCTGAAGAAAAACAAGGTTCTTAAGGACGCTTTCAAAAAGGCCAAGGGGCGCCGGCTCCACTTCATAGGACTTGTTTCAGATGGCGGGGTGCACAGTCACCAGGACCAACTCATCGCCTTGGCCAAGGCTGCCCGGGAGGCGGGTTGCGAGGATATTATGGTTCACGCGATTACCGACGGGCGGGATACCTCGCCGACAGGCGGGAAAGACTACCTTGGATATGTGGAAGATGAGCTCGCGAAGCATAATGCCCGCATTGCCACCGTAATCGGACGATATTACGCCATGGATCGCGACAAACGCTGGGATCGAACCAAGCTTGCCTGGGATGCCATCGTTTGGGGAAAGGGCGAAAAATCCGATCTTCTCGCGAGCGAGGCGATTGCCCAGCAATATGGCGAAGAGAAGACGGATGAGTTTCTTTCCCCCATGATTTTCTTCAACCACGAAGAGAAGCGGATCCGGGACAATGATGTTGTGATCTTTTTTAATTTTAGGGCCGACCGGGCGAGACAGCTTTCCGAGGCGTTCCTGACCCGCCCGACGTTTCGTCATTTTAAGACCGGGCGTCGGCCCAAGGTGCATTACGTGACCCTTACGGAGTACGATGAGACCTATGACTGTCCCGCGGTTTTTTCCCCGGAGACGATCAAGATGACTTTGGGCGAAACGGTCGCCAAGGCAGGGAAGAAGCAGCTTCGAATTGCTGAGACTGAAAAATATCCCCACGTCTCCTACTTTTTTAACGGAGGTGAAGAAACTCCCTACAAAAATGAAGATCGCAAGGTCGTGCCTTCACCCAAGGATGTCGCGACCTATGATCTAAAGCCGGAAATGAGCTCGGAGGAGGTGGAGGAATACGTCGTGAGTCACCTTAAGGACTACGACCTCGTCATCATCAATTTCGCCAATCCCGACATGGTGGGGCATACCGGGGTGGTGGAGGCTGCCAAGAAAGCAGTCACCCGAATCGACGATGCGGTCCGTGCGGTGACCGAAGAGACTTTGCGACTGGGTGGAAAGCTCCTCATCACGGCGGATCACGGCAACTGCGAGTTTATGCGGAATGCCGATGGCTCTCCCCATACCGCGCACACCACCAATCTCGTGCATCTTTGGTATGTCGCCGACGATGCCACGAAGAAGAAAGTGGGAGATGGTATTCTTGCCGACGTTGCCCCGACTCTCCTTGATATGATGGGAATCAGGAAGCCAAAGGAGATGACCGGCAAGAGCTTGATTCAGTAAGAGGGCGGAAGCTTTCCGTATTGAGCAATTAGTGCCGATGCGGCGCGATCCCAGGTGAGTGTTTTTTGATCCTCCCCGGCCTCTTGTGACGCGGCGAAATGTAATTCCTCATTCGTGGTGAGTTCGATGATGTGACGGGCCATGAGATCGATGTCCCAAGAGTCGGCTTTGCGTGTCCGGGGGAGAACCTCGGCCACTCCGGATTGATTTGAAATGACCGACGGGATTCCGAACTGGGCTGCTTCGAGGGCTGAAAGTCCAAAGGGTTCGGAGACCGAGGGCATGCAATAGACGTCCGTCATCGAGAGAAGATGATGAATTTTGCCACGATCAAGGAAGCCGGTGAAATGACAGTGTTTCCGGATTCCGCGACGAATACTTCCGGCCATAAGCATCCGGAGTTGGTCGCCCGTTCCGGCCATGGCGAAGCGAACGTTGGGGTTTTCCTCGATCACTTTGGTCGCAATTTCGAGAAAGAGATCGGGACCTTTTTGTCCCGTGAGTCTTCCCAGAAAAAGCACGAGTTTTTCAGGAAAAGGTTTTTGAGAACGGTAGCTGGAGACGGGGGAGACGCCGTTGTGAATGGTGACCACTTTGTCCGGGTGAGCCCCGTAGTGCTCGATACAAATTTGGCGGGTGTAGCGGCTCACTGCAATGATGAGGTCGGCTTCCCGCATTACTGTTTTTTCGATCTCGGTGATCCAGCCCCGGGTTCCGGGCCCGGCCCGGTCGTGACTGAGGGAATGGACGTGGAAGACAAGTGGCTTGCCGGTGTGTCGTTTGATTTCCAGGCCAGCCAGACACGTCATCCAGTCATGAGCGTGAATGAGGTCGAAGCTCATTCTGTCTGCGATTTCAGCTGCTGAATGGGCGAAGTCGATGACCTTGGCATCAATATCGGAACCATAGAGCGGACCGCGGGCCGCCGAGTGATCGCGGCTGTCGGCATAGGGGTGGAGATCGGCGGGGACGAAGTTGGTTTCGGCGAAGATTTTGAGTTTGGGAGACTGTTCGAATGGGGGGGGGAGCTGATTGATGCCGACGAGATCGACAGCGTCGATGGTGAAGGCGGGATTGGCTTGCGGGAGGATCAATGTCAGATCGGTCAGTCCGGAAAGAGCCCGGCAAAGGCCCTCGCAGGCGACACCAAGACCTCCGTTGATGACAGGCGGGAATTCCCAGCCAAGCATGAGGACACGGGGCTTGGTCATGGAGTCGGGGAAGGGGGGATGAACCACATGATTTTTTTTGATTATTTGAGGATCTGCGGTGGTTGGAGGCACGAGGTGTGCTTAGAATTCGACCAAATGGAGACCGCAACCTTCGAAAAGGATAACTACATCGAAACCGGGATGCCAGCCGAAGCTGGGGAACTCTTTCCTGGAAAGGTAATGGCTCATCACGATGAGGGGGCCCGGCAGGTTTTCGTTTGTGACAATGGTTGTGCGCTCGAGGTGATTTGTGTGGACGCAAAGACGATCAGGTTTCGTTTTGCCCCCCACGGTGATTTTCCAGACGGGTTCTCGTATGCGGTCCTGGCTGAAAGCCTTGTTGGCGGTCCGGCACCCTCGGTTCAAGTCGATGAACAACATTACATCATCAAGACCGCGTCGATCGTGATCTTTCTTCTTCGCGATGGACTGCGGATGCGGATTGAAGATCTCGATGGGACTCTCCTCTCGCAGGACGAGAAGGGGTTCCATTGGTATCAAAATGATGCGTTCGGTGGCGAAGTCGTCATGATGAGCCGGGTGATTCAATCACGTGAACATTACTACGGATTGGGAGATGTTCCCGGGCATAAGAATCTGCGCGGCCAACGCCGCCAGCTTTGGGGGAGTGATGTGTATGGCTATGATGCCAACACCGATCCGCTTTATAAAAGTATCCCGTTCTTTATCGGACTTCATCATGGCTCGGCTTATGGCATGTTCTTCGATAATACCTTCCGTTCGACTTACGATTTCGGGAGGGAACGTCCCGATGTGACCAGCTTCTGGGCCCAGGGTGGCGAGATGAATTTTTACTTCATGCACGGTCCCACGGTTCCGAATGTCGTTGAATCCTATGCCAATCTGACCGGGAAACCCGAGCTGCCGCCACTGTGGGCTCTCGGTTACCACCAATGCAAATGGTCCTACAAGAGCGAGCCCGAGGTTTTGAAAATCGCGGACGGTTTCAAATCCCGCAAGATTCCCTGCGATGCCATTTATGTCGATATTGACTACATGGATGGGTTCCGTTGCTTCACCTGGAACCGGAACAAGGGGAATTATCCCAATCCGGGTCGAATGACTGCCAAGCTTGCGAAGGATGGGATCAAGACCGTTGCGATCATCGATCCGGGCATCAAGATTGATCGGGAATACGAGGTTTATCAGAGTGGAAAAGAGAAGGAGGTTTTTTGCAAAAGGATGGATGGACCCTTAATGACCGGGAACGTGTGGCCCGGTCCCTGCCATTTTCCGGATTTCACCCATCCCGAGGCCCGCGAGTGGTGGGCGGAGTTGTTCCCGCCTTTCATGCAGGAAAGTGGCCTGGCTGGGATTTGGACCGATATGAATGAGCCGGCCGTCTTCAATGAAGAGAAGACTTTTCCGCGTGATGTCCGTCATGACTTTGATGGTCATCCGTGCTCCCACCGCAAGGCCCACAACGTCTATGGGATGCAAATGTCCCGGGCGACCCAGGAGGGCGTGCGCCGGGCCTTGCCGGACAAACGTCCCTTTGTGATCACGCGTTCGGCATATGCGGGAACGCAGCGTTATAGCTCCGCCTGGACAGGGGACATTCAATCGACCTGGGAACATCTTAAGATTGGGAACGCCCAATGCCAGCGCCTGGCGCTGTCGGGATACTCCTTTGTGGGCACTGATATCGGGGGCTTTTCAGGCCGTTCCGATGGAGAGTTGTTTGTTCGTTGGCTGCAAATGGGAGTTTTTCATCCTTTCTGCCGCGTTCACAGTTCCGGAGACGAGAATGACCAGGAGCCCTGGTCGTTTGGCGAACCCTATACCGCGATTGCGAAAAAATTCATCGAATTTCGCTACCGTATCCTGCCCTACATATACACCTTGTTTGAAGATCACACCCGGACCGGGGCGCCGATGTTGCGCTCCTTGATCTACCTCGACGATCAGGATCCCGAGTGTCACAATCGCATGGATGAGTTCGCCCTCGGGCCGGACCTTTTCACCTGTCCGGTTTCCAAGCCGGGCGTGGAAGGGCGTTGGCTCTATCCCCCTTCCGGTCTTTGGTATGATTTTTGGACTAATGAGGAAGTTCAAGGTGGCGAGGAGCGTTGGGTGGATGTCCCGCTTGATCTCACTCCGCTTTTTGTGAGGGGAGGGAGTATTCTGCCACTTTCACCGGTTCGGATGAATTCCGCGGCGGCGCTGACCGATATGGAATTGCATGCTTATCTTGACGACGAATCGGGTGAGGGTTCGCTCTATGAAGATGCCGGGGATGGTTTCGGCGATTCCGTCAAAAAGACGTTCACGCTCCAGGACGAAGTGCTGATCCAAACCCGCGAGGGATCGTTTCAGCCGGAATATTCTACCTACCAATTGGTCATTCATGGTGCGGCCTGGAAAAAGGTCGCCATCGATGGTGGCGAGCCTCAGGAGTTCAAGAGGGGAGCAACGATCGAACTTCCCGAGAACTTCGAAAAGGCAGTCTTTTCTTAAGCACCGCCGAACTCATCCTGAATCCATCGATTGAGGCGATTGAGAAAATCGGCCGTGGTTGATCCGGTGAAGGGTTCATGACGCGCATTTGGGATCTTCTCGTAGCGGATTTGATTGCCTGGAAGCTTTTTGAAGCGGTCTTCCAGGATTTCAGGTGGACAAATGGGGTCGATCTCACCTTGGGTGAAGAGAATGGGCCGGTCGTGGGAGATTACCGGGAATTGCTCTCGCACTTCTTCGGCTGCGTCGCGCAGGTCCCGCCCCCAACCGACTGAAACCCGGCTGTGGTAAAGCGCTTCTTCATCGCTTTCCTTGCGATCGCTTTGGTGATCTCCGCAATCCTCGCTATTGACTCCGGTGCCGATGGTAATCCAAGGGAGGAATTTTGAAACGACTGGAAGGAGGGTTCTCATCCAGGGCGAAGCTTGACGCATCGGGTCAAGAAGAGGCGAGCTGAGCCAGGCCGATTGAAATTTTTCCGGATGACGAAGGAGATAGCGCAGTGCCATAAGCCCTCCCATGGAATGCCCTCCGATCGTCACCGGGCCTTCAAGTTGAGAGAGAGATTCGTGGAAAAGATCATCGACGAATTTGAGTCCGGGGACTTCGCCCCGGGTTCCGGGAGAGCGGCCATGACCCGGAAAATCGGTGAGAAGGCATTGGTAGCCGGCTTTTACGAAGCCTTCGAGAATAGGGGGATAACGATCAATGAAATCGCCCTGGCCGTGAAAGAAAAGAAGGCTTTCGCGTGGGGCGTGATCGGGAGTCAGAATGAGACGGTGTAAGCTGTATCCGTTGATGACCGGGCGATGTTCTTTAATGGTCACGGACGAAAAGTTTTCATGAGATCCTGGGTAATGGCGGCATCGTCAAAGCGGTCCGCTTTGTTGAAGGCGAGATTCATATTGGCGAGAACCCGGAGGAGCATGGCTGCGAGTGAACAAGGCTGACGGACGGCTTTTGTCGCTTCCCCGGAAATTTCGGGGTGATCCGCAAGAAGTTTTGAGACAAGGATGGGGCGTCCCCGATGGAAAGCATCGATGAGAGTCGGTCCTTCCCGGCTATCGATGAGGGAGAGAAAATGACCCGGGTAGTTGACTCCATAAACGGTGAGACCCAGACGTTGGGCGACCAGGATGTAAATGAGTGAGAGCCCAAGCGGGTTGCTTTGTCCCTCCTCGAGGCACCAGGCGAGATCGGAGTTTCTGGGGTCAAAGGGAGCGACCTTATTGGCAGCGAAGCGTTTTGATCCAAAGAGCCAGCCTGCCAATTCCAGTGAAGTGCTCGCTGCGGGGTCGGCCTCCTGGGCCAGAATGTCCAATTCATCGGATAGGCTGGGACGAAGAGTGACGCCGTCGTGCAGGAAATCAGAGATGAGTCGAAGGAGGGATTCGAGCGATTCATAGTCTCCATCCGGATAGCGGAGATTGCTTGCGGGCATGGCCCAATGCTCCTTCAGGATCTTTTGGCGTCCGGCATGGAGCGATTTCGAGAGGAGCCTGGCTTCCTTTGATTTCAGGTGGATCCCAAGAGCGGTCAGGTCGTGGCTGGCATCGCCCTCAAAGTCCATCAGGGCGCGCTGCACCCCTTGCTGAACGACTTCGTTTTCATCGTCGAGCAGCTTTAAAAGGGAGCCGAAATCGGCGGATCTCTCCATGTCTTAAAGATGGAGCGTCGTCGGAAAATCGCCAGAAAATATCGTTCCGGAGTTTAGAATCACGGCAGAGAGGGATCGTTTGAAAAGAGGCGTTGTCATCGTCTGCCACTGCGACCTTGCCCTTGGGGGCGCAATTTTTCCAGCCCGGTCGGTCCCGGAGCCGTTGGTTGTGGCTGGGGATGTTTTGTTGGAGCCCGGCTACGGGGTCGGAAACCAGCGGAGGAGCTTGCCGACATGGTCCAAGTGAAGAGGAGAAGGGCTACCTGGAGAGGGGGCGTCCATCTGCCTCGAGAAGGAATCGTAAGAGCGGTTCGACAGGTGAGAGGCCATGGGGGTGGTGGCCGAGACCGGGCTTGCGCCAAACTTTGAGAGAGGAATTTAGCTTGGTGAGGTTGGCTGCGACAAGCTCCGCGTTTTCTTTTGGTGGGACCACGTTGTCGGCGGTGCCGATGACGAGGGCGACGGGGATGCCTTTGAGTTTTTCGGCGAAGGAAGGGTTGGTGATTTGCGGGTGGGCTTTGGCTTGGTCGGCGGTGATGCCGTAGGCTTTTAGGCAGCGATCGTAGTCTCCTTTGGAGAGTTTTCCGCTCTGGCCGCCGGGCCAGGATTTAAAATCACAGACGGGGTTGTCGCCGTAGATCACGGAGACTTTGTCGGGGTGCTTTGCGGCGAAGTTGAAGATGAAGAGTCCGCCGCGTGACATGCCCTCAAGGATGGGCTTCTCATTCAGGTTGAATTTGCTCGTGAGGAGTTGGTGAAGTTCTTCTCCGCGTTCCATGGCGGTTTTGTTGCCGTAGAGATTACCGACATCGACATAGGCGAGGTGATAGCCACGGTCGAGGAGTGCGAGGTCGAGGGCGGGTTGGTGTCCAAAGAAGCGGGCTCGCCAGATCCATGGCTGTCCTTTGGCCGCAGTGTGTGGGATGACGAGAGTGGCTTTGGCTTTGCTTTTTGGGAGCTGGACGTCGTGGCGGTCGAAGCCATTCCATTGCGAGGTGGCTTTAACGGGGGCGCGGGTGCCCGTAGGTTGGGAGAGGAGTTCGTAGTAGTGGTGGGCGAGTTGTGCGTGGCCGCCGGTGTTGGGGTGGACGCCGTCGGTGGTTTTGCCGGGGGAGAGAGAACGGGAAATGTCGTGGAAGTGGAGCTTTTCATCGGTGGCCGCAGCGGCGGCGTAGGCTTGGTGGATTGTGGTGAGCTTTTTGGAGCGCTCCAGGAGATCGGCTTTGCGGGCCGGCTTTAAGCCTTTCTGATTTGGGAACATGGGGGGAGGTGAGCAAAGATGGACCACGACGGCCGGGTTGGCTTTGCGAAATTCACTGACGAAAAAGAAGACATCGCTTTGAAATTCTGCGTGGTGTTCCCAGTTTTTCCGTCTTTCGTTTTGGCAGGTGTCATTGGTGCCGAGGGTGATGACGGCGAGGTCGGGCGCGAAGGCGAGGGCCTTTTGAAAGTGGGGTGTTTTGACGAAGGGCTTGTCGGCTTTGCGCAGCATACAGAGCGAGGAGGCGGCGAAGGTTTTGACGGTGTGAGTGTCTCCGAGGAGATCACCGAGGCGGTTGGCGTAGCGGTTTTGTTCGCGTGGTTCTGCTCCGGATCCGAATGAGATGGAGTCGCCAATGATGGCCACTTTGATGGGGGCCGCTGCCAGAAGGACAGGGGTGAGGAAGAGGATAATGAGAGCTCGCATGAGGGCTGATTTTAAGGAGTTGGAGGAGAATGACGATTCCAAAAAAAGGGCTTTCCAGAGAAGGTTTTGATCTGCTCTCAAAAAAACAAGCTGTTTAACTGTCTTGTTTTCAACTTTTTAAGTGGGGTTGTGAATAACGCGCGACTCCCGCGTCCTCGCCAAGGATAAGGAAAATCTCACGAAGGGAATCACTTCGGCGAAAGCATCATGGCTTCGGCTAACAACGACGGGAACATGACACGAAAGATTGTGGAAGGTTGGAAGGGGGCGTTGCGGGATTTGAGAGGCGGGTATCCCAGCCCCCGGCATCAAGCCACGGTGGGTTCGCCGGATTTTCCTTTTGTTTTTTTGCGGGAGGAGAGGGCGGATTGGACCATGATCATTTCGCCGACGTTTTCGGCGGTGAGAATGCCAACGAGATTTTCGCCGGAGGAATCCATGACGGGGAGGGTGGGGCAGGGGCTGGCGCTGAGAATTTCGAAAGCCGCTTCCAGGCTGTAGTCGAGGGATACGGAGGGCGGTTTTTCTTTGACGATGTCGCGGATGGGATGCGTGCGGCCGTGCTCGGCAAGGGCGGCAATGAGATCTTTGCGCAGGAGCACCCCCTCGACTTTGCCGGTTTCATCGAGGATGGGGAAATCGTGTTGCGAACCGGCGATGAGGGCATCGACCGCATCGTTGAGGCTTGCGTGCGCTGGCAGGGTGCGGAACTTGGTGATCATGGCGTCCGAAACGGAGAGGCCTTTGGTTGCCTCCCGGATGCGGCTGAAGGCGGCTTCCTGACCGCCGGCCATGAAGATAAAGATGGCGATGATGACAAGAAAGAGGTGGGCATTTAAGAGGCCGAACAGGCCTCCAATGATCGCGAGCATTTGCCCGAGGCTGACAGCGGTCTGAGTGGCGCGGTCGTAATCCATGAACATCGCAAGGATGGCGCGCAGCATCCGGCCGCCGTCCATGGGAAAGGCAGGGACGAGATTGAAGACGATGAGCATCAGGTTGATCTTAAGAAGGTTCATCGGGATCAATCCGGGATTGCCAATGTCGTCGATCCAGAGGCTGCCGGGGAATTGCCGTAGGATCAGGATGAGCATCGCGGCAATGAAGACGTTCACGAGGGGGCCGGAGATTGCGATGACGAGTTCTTGAAATGGTTTGCGTGGGATGCGCTCGAGCCGCGCGACGCCGCCGATGGGCAGAAGCGTGATGTCGGGGGTGCGGATGCCGTAGTATTTCGCCGCGGTGGCGTGACCAAACTCGTGGAGCACGACGCAGGTGAAGAGCGCGAGTATGAACGCAACCCCGGTGAGGGCGGCGAGGGGGCCCTCGGACGTCAACAGGCCGAAACCGATCAGGGCGGGCAGGATAAAGAACGTCAGGTGGACGCGGACCTGGGTGCCGCGGATTTCACAGATGCGGAAGGACCATTTCATTTTGTTGTGCGGAATCGGAAGAAATTGATACCGTAAATCATAGTCTGTCGGATTCAAGGATGATTCGAGTAAAACCTTTTGAACTTTTGAACTTTTGATCAGATCACGTCGCCTGACCTCGGCGCCATTCGGTTCGTGAAGGCCTTCCCGGCGATGCCTTTACCGGATAAGAAATCCGAAAAGCTTCTTTCTCGCTTCACGTTGCAATTCGGATCTCCTGCAATAGCAGCTGCCTCTCCTCCGTAATGTCCCCTTAACTCAATCATCCCATGACGCTTCGCTCCCGCCTTCTTCCCCTTGTGGCCTTGCTGCTTTTGCCTGCTCCGCTCTCCGCCAATCCCAACGACTGGCCGACCTGGCGCGGGACCGATCACACCGGGCACGCCAATCCCGATCAGGACCTCCCGCTAAAATTTAGTAAGTCCGAGAACGTCCGCTGGGTCACCGCGATCCCCGGGAAAGGCCACGGTTCGCCCATCGTGGTCGGAGAGCAAATCTACCTCGCCACCGCCGACGGGAAGAAGCAAACCCAATCCCTCCTCTGCCTCGATCGCAAGACCGGCAAGCAAATTTGGGTCCGGGAGATTCACAAAGGGAACTTCCCGAAGAAGATCAACAACAAGGCAACCCACGCCTCCTCCACCCCGGCATGTGACGGTGAACGCGTTTTCATCAATTTTATGAATGACGGCGCGGTGCACACCACCGCCCTCAGCCTCAAGGGCAAGATCCTGTGGCAGACCAAGATCACGAAATACGTCGTTCACCAGGGCTTCGGCTCGTCGCCCGCCGTCTACAAAAACCTCGTCATCGTCTCCGCCGATAACAAGACCGGCGGCGCGATCTGCGGGCTGGACCGGAAATCCGGCAAGGTGATCTGGAAAATTGATCGTCCCAGGAAGCCAAACTATGTCTCGCCCATCATCTTCAGGATCGGAGGACGCGATCAACTGATCCTGATGGGGTGCGATCTCGTCACGAGCCTTGATCCAAACGACGGGAAGAAACTCTGGGAGTTCAAAGGTGCCACCACCGAATGCGTTTCTTCGATTGTCACCGACGGGAAGCACGTCTTCACCAGCGGTGGTTATCCCAAGAACCACATCGCGGCCGTCAAGGCCGATGGTTCCGGAGAAGTGGTCTGGAAAAACATTAGCCGCGTCTACGTTCCCTCCATGCTTGTGAAGGACGGTTACCTCTACGCCGTCATGGATGGCGGGGCCGCGATGTGCTGGAAGTCCGACACCGGCGAAAAGATGTGGAAGGGCAATCTCGGCGGCACCTTCACGGCTTCCCCTGTCCTGGTTGGCGATGACATCCATGCCATCAACGAAAACGGCGAGTATCTCGTATTCAAGGCCGACCCGAAGGAGTTTAAGATCATCGCCAGAAACCAGATCGGAGAAAAGGTCTTCTCCACTCCAACCATCTGCGGAGGTCACATTTACAGCCGGGTCGTGGAATACGACGGCGACGAGCGCATCGAGAAGCTTTACTGCCTCGGGATAAAGTAGTCAGTCGGGGACCACCCCTGTTCCAGACGCATCAATCGGAACTTTCCCGCCTGCCGCGATCGGGGGGGCGACAAGACCAGCAGAGACATCGCAAAGGAGATCGTGATTGGGAAGCCCCCATAAAACCACCCGGCCAAGAACTCCTCGCCGTCTGCAGCATCGACCCCGTTCCCGCCGGCCAGCGGCAGTTTATATGCGTCGGGGTATCGGTGCCGTAAGTGTCTGTCCGACATCAGAAATCGACAATTACCGGTAAGTGGTCGGAAAGCTTCCACGTCATGTCATCGGCCACCACCTTGGCGCGCGTCACCCGCTTGGCCAAAGCAGGACTCGCGAACACATAGTCCAGTCGCCGCGCGCTGCCATGGTCACCGGGCTTCTCAATTTTGGTCGGGAAGCTGCCGGTAAAGTGGTAGCCCTCACCGCGCTTCGCGTGTTCGAGATCGACCATGCCGGCGCCGGTGAATTTCGCAATCACCGAGTAGTCGAGTTTCCCGTCGCGCAGGTTTTTCTCCTTGTACTTCTCATCGCGCTTGCCGAAGAAGGGCTCCAGCTTGCCGTGGGCGTAGTGAGCGCGGTCGGCGGCCGAGAAGGTATTGAAGTCGCCGACCAGCATCACCTCGGCACCCTTCGGCAGCGATGCAATATCGGCGAGGATTAGATCCGCCTCGCGCCCGCGGGTTTCCCAATTGCTGGGGTGGAGGTGGATGACATAAAAGTAGATGCCTTTGATTAGCGCGCGCAGCTGCCCGTGGTGGAAGCCCTCGCGGAAACGCTGCACATCTTCGATCGGAAAGCGCGAGCTAATCCCCGTCGGGAACCCGTCCTCCTTCAAGATCGCCGAATGCTCGTGCCCCCACGCCGCCGCATCGGCTTTCAACTTGTCCGCCGTGTAGCCGTTCAACTCCTGCAACGAAACGACGTCAGGCTCTTGGTCCTTCATCCACTTGAGGTAAGTACCCTTACGCTCCGGGACTTTGGTGAAGCCATACCAGACGTTGTAAGAGACAACGCGCAGCCCGTCCTCCGCCGGCGCGAGGCCGGCGGACAAAAGGCATGCCAGAAAGGAGCAGAGAATCTTGGACACGTGAGCAAGATTCTAGCGGCTACTTCCATTAGTGCGAGCTTCGATAATAGGCAAACTGCTAGAAAATTGCTTTTGGCGGGAGGGCCTTGAGACCGCCTTTGGACCGGATCGGATGGGGGAGAAAGTAGTATCAGAGTGAATCAAGAGGGATTTTGATTTTTTTTCGTAGGCTGATTTTGGGCACGGCGGGACGTGCCGGATCGAGGTGTCGATTTGGCCGGCGATGTTTGGGACCTCGACGGGATGTTCGTTTCGGGGACCGAACGGTGGAGACGGGAGCGGGTGGTGGCAGCCACCGGTTGCCCGGAGTGAACGTCCGGGCCTCGCCGCCTTTGCCTGGCGACCTGGTATGACGAGCCCTCGATGCTGCTTACGGCGAAACCGGGGCGGAGTATCTTCGAGCCATGGTCCGATCCGGGGAGACTTAAGTATGCTCCCGCGGGTCGGATCGGGGGCGACCGGTGTCTTGGCATACTTTCACAAGCCGTCGCGTGAAAGCGCGGCAGGGGGTTGATGAGCCATCCGGTCGCCCCGTCTCCGTTTGTTCAATCCCGTCCGCGTTTCATGCCGTTGTCGGCCGCGGGTTGGAGGAAAGGCGATGGTCTACGAGGAAGGTCGTACTGAAGGTGTTCATGAGAGCTCGGGCAGGTCGATGCCGTGGGTTTCCTTGATGACGCGCCGCCAAAAGCCGACGGGGTGGGCTTCGTCGGTGATGAGGTCGAGGCCACCGGAGAGAGTCCGCCATTTGCGCTGGAGCACCCCCCAGGTGTGCTGGGCGGCGGTGTCGAGTTGGTCCGGATCGACATTGCGGGCCCGACCTTCGGGACCGAGGTAAGGGACTTCGTTTTGTGCCAGGGTGCGCACGAGCCGGAGGTAGCGGCGGGCGGCGGCGAAGATGCCGTGCTGGCCGTTGGCGTTCCAGCGGATGATGCGATCCTTGAGTTCGGAATAAGTATGCCGAGCATAGCGGAAAACGGAATCCTTAGAACGCCCGCAGTTGA
>ERZ887942.684-NODE-684-length-26123-cov-6.595328_pt1 | contig 26123 bp, 14 predicted proteins | sample MGYA00521099_ERZ887942 | MGnify/ENA primary metagenome ERZ887942 (study PRJEB32303, sample SAMEA104408605) | aquatic metagenome | biome: Brackish water; feature: Pelagic; material: water | place: Baltic Sea | collected 2014-06-07T06:48:00 | depth 16,251 m ...
GCCATCACAATGGTCGCTGCAGGACCTATAGACTCCCCAGCTCCCCAACCTGCCGCTCTCTCAGTATCTCAACCGGCTGCTCCTTCCGAACCCGAACCCACGCCAGAAATCGTAGAAGAGGAGATCGCTTTGACGGTGCCAGATTCGATTCCTGCAGGATCAGAATTCGAAGTCACGTGGGAAGGTCCCGCTAACCCAGACGATTTTCTTGTTATCGTACCCGACTGGGAAAAAGACAGTGTTCGGAGAAACACAGAATACGTGAAGGATAATAATTCTGTCTCAATGACCGCGTTGATTAGCCCTCAAGCCGCAGAGATTAGAATGATCTCAGGCAAAACAGATAGGGTCCTCGGACGAGCGGCCACAACGATTACTGATATCGAAGCCACCGTAAGTGGACCCGCGCAAGCAGTTCAGGGAAACACCATCACGATCGAATGGACCGGGCCGGCCTATGACGGAGACTTCGTCACAATCGTTCCAAAGGACACTGAAGAAGGAGTCTACAAAGACTATAAATACGCAAAGCCCGACACCCCGGTTGTAAAGGTCCGAGGTATCCCGGCAATCGGCCCGGCCGAAATCCGCTATGTGACGGGGCAGGAAAGGCGAACACTTGCCAGAGCAGACATCCAGTTTGTCGAAGCATTGGTTTCGTTGACCGCCGTGAATGAAACCATCGCAGGTAACGAGGTCAGCATAACCTGGGAAGGACCGGCTAACGAAGGGGACTTTATCTCCATCGTCCCAGCCTCCACCGAAGAAGGAAAATACCTAAAATATAAATACGCTGAGAAAGGCACCAACACGGTCCAAGTTATAGCACCGATGACAATTGGGGATGCCGAGATTCGTTATATCGCGGGTAACGGACGAGCCACGCTTGCACGGATTCCTCTCACTATCATGGAAGCAGCTGTCTCCCTGTCCGCGCAGGACGAGACGGTAGCCGGAGGTGAGGTTACGATCGAATGGAAAGGCCCCGCAAATAACGGCGACTTCATCACAATTGTTCCTCTAGATACTGACGAAGGGAAATACCTAAAGTATAAATACGCCAAAGCCGGAGAAACGAGTGTCCAGGTGATCGCTCCCATGAAGACAGGAGCCGGAGAAATTCGCTATATCGCCGGAAATGGGCGAGCGACTCTCGCCCGGATTCCGATCACGATTACAGAGGCAATGGTATCTCTTTCCGCAGCATCCGAAGCCATCGCAGGTAGCCCCGTTCCCATTGACTGGGAAGGCCCAGCTAACGAAGGAGATTTTATTACGATTGTTCCAGCGTCAGCAGTTGAAGGAAAGTACCTGAAATACAAGTACGCTGAAGCGGACAAAACACAGGTTCAGGTCACGGCACCGATGGAAATTGGTGATTCGGAAATACGCTACATCTCAGGAAATGGCAGAAAAACATTAGCACGAATTCCCATCTCGGTTATCGAGCCTCAAGTCTCGATCAATGCGCCATCTGAGGCTATTGCAGGAAGTAGCATTCGGGTCGACTACGAAGGCCCCGGAAATCAAGGTGACTTCATCACCGTCGTTTCGAAATTTGCAGACGATGGAAAATACGGGAAGGTTTCCTACGCTAAATCCGGTAACCAGACAATGGACCTCACGATCCCGATGGATACGGGTGAAGCGGAGATCCGCTATATGGCCGGAGCAAACCGGAGCGTTCTGGCACGCGCTCCCATTGAAATCAAACAAGCCGAAATCACCCTCGATGCTCCCAGCGAAGTGACGGTCGGTAGCCTCATCCGCATCGAATGGACAGGCCCAGCGAATAAGGGAGACTTCATAACACTCGTCAACAAATCCGCCGCCGATGATTTTTATAAAAGACCGGCTCACGTGTCTCGCGAAAAACCTACTGTAGAAATCCTGGCCCCGATGACTCCCGGTGAAATGGAAATTCGCTATCTGGCTGGAGCCAATAGAACCACTTTGGGAAGAGCACCTATTACGTTGATTAAGGCCAAAGTGGAGATCGAAGCTCCCGAATCGATGCCCACCGGGCAAACCGTTTTGATTGATTGGGCAGGTCCACAGAACCAGAATGACTTCCTCACCATCGTTCCCGCGAGTTCCGCCGATAAACAAATCGGACACACGGCTTATGCCAACCAAGGTAGTCCCGCTCGTATCCTCACACCCGCTGAACCAGGTGATTACGAAATACGCTATATATCAGGACAGGGTAAAGAGGTACTCGGGCGAACAAGTATCAAGATCGATGCTCAGCAATAATTCAGCACGCCTCAACCAAGCGCGAGCCGCTTGTCAGAATCTCCAAAGCGAGGAACATCGACACCCATACGGTCCATCAGAGATAGATACAAACTACAGGCTCTTCGATCGTCCGGCGTTTTATCCATGTAGTCCAAAACCTGGCCCGGCTTGAGTGAACCCCCTCCCCGGCCGGCCAACAGTATAGGCATGTGATCTGCCTGGTGTTTATCTCCGTCAAAAAAGTTCGAACAGAACATCAGCATCGAATTGTCCAGCAGTGATTGCCCCCCTTCGTCGATCTCCTTCATTCGGCCGACAAGGTAAGCGAACTGCTCAGTGTGAAACTGATTCGTCTTTAAATACATCGCTTCCAACCTGGGGTCACGTCCGTTGTGCGTAAGGTCCAAGTGGAGGCTTCCTTTCACGCTTTCCAAGAATCCGAAATTCATCTGCGAGAGATCATTGTTCAGCATACAGGTCGCGATACGGGTCTTATTCATCTGGAACGCCAACACGATCAGATCCAACATCAGCTTCATGTGTTTGGGAATATGCTGTGGTAGTGATTCCGCAGGACGATCCATATTCGGTTCCGCCAACGAAGGTCGCCAGCCTTCCAGCTGATTATCCTGCGCTGCATAATCAAGCCGCGTTTCAATATCGCGAATGGAGTCCAGGTAGTCCGACAGCTTCTCTCGATCTGCGTATCCTACTTGTCGTGACAGATCGTTCGCATCCTCCAAAACCTCATCGAGCACACTGCGATCCAATTCACGGTCGCCACCATTTCCAACCAACAAATCGAAGATCCGCGCCGGATAGATCTCCTTCATCGCTGGCTTCGTGTCTGTCGCCCAAGATATATTCGACCCGTAGAGCATGGAAAGCCCATCCTCGAGCCGAAGTTCGGTAGGTTCTATGCCTACCACCAAACTCGGTATCGGCGATTGATGCCCGAGTGCTTTCGCCATCACTTGGTCCATCGTCTGGCCGACGCGAATTTCACTTTGGTCCTTACTCACCCACGCTCCGGATAACAGATTCGGTGTACGGCCCAGGTGAGCACTATCATGCTCTACTGCCTTCTGATTGTAGAGGCCTCGTATAAACGTGAAGTCATTCGTAAACGGAGCCATTGGCGTTAGACCGGGTCCGATCTCCATATTCGAACCACTTCCTTTAGCCCACCAGTGCTCGGGCTCTACCCCGTTGGAGAAAAACAAACAACCGAATCGCACAGGAGCCGTATTCGAGATTGGCGCGGCGAGCCGTTTCCCGCTCTCAAGCGCAAAGGTTGGAATCGATTCCAACCACGGTAAAGCCAAGGTTGCACCGGCGCCTCTCAAAAAGGTGCGCCGAGAAAATTTGCGGGTAGTAAATGGTAGAGGCATGACTAGATTCCAGGGTCTTGGTTGTCTTCGGTGGGTCTCGATGAAGTCGACGCTGCTTCCAGCGTTCGACCGCGTTGATGACGAAATTGTTTACTGGTGACGATCTGGGTTATCAGATTCGAAAAGCGGTCATCCGTTTCGAGGCCGCGCAGCATATCGTCTATTAATAAGCGATCAGACAGGAGTTCACTTCGACCAAGCGCATAGCCCAAAAGCTTGCGGCAAAGATTGCGATGCACGGTTGTCTCTTCCTGTTTGAGGTAAGCGTGAAGGTCTTCCAATCCGTCAACTTCAGTTCCATCATGAAGAATGCCTGTAGTGTCTATTTCGATACCATCTTGATAGTGCTCTCGCCATCGCCCAATCGGATCGAACTTTTCCAAAGCAAAACCCAATGGATCGATTCGGGTGTGACAGTTCATGCATGAACTGTCCGACCGATGGGCCTCCAATCGTTCACGAACCGATTTGCCATCACCAGAAACTTCTTCAGCCGGAATAGATCCCACATCCGCAGGCGGTGACGGTGTCGGTGTACCCAGCACTCGACGCAGCACCCAATCTCCACGTTTAACCGCACTCGTCCGCAAGGGTGCAGACGTTACAGCCAAAACCGCTCCAAGCTGAAGTAGTCCTCCTCGCTTGAACTGCCTCGTTCCCGCAACGCGCCTCATGCTATCGCCCGTTACCTTCAATGAATCCCAAGGAATTCCGTAGTGCTCCGCCAAATTCGGGTTGAGAAACGAATAGTCCGCAAACAAGATCTCATCTACCGGCCGGTCCTCGGTAACAATGTATTCGAAGAATGAGATCGCTTCGTTATACATCGATGATTTCAGAACATCATCGAATTCAGAAAAGTGTCCACTATCGATTCCTGTGTAATCATCAAATCGGTAAAACCCAAACCACTGGCCAAAAAACTCAGTCGCAAACCGCCGGGCCTTAGGGTCACCTAGCATCCGACGCGCTTGCGCAGCCAGGTTTTTAGGGTCACTCAATTCGCCCCCCGCAGCCGCACGAAGCAGCTCAGCATCCGGTTTCGTCGACCAGAGGAAATAGCTCAAGCGACTCGCCAATGCGTAGTTCGAAAGCGGAACGACAGGTTCCACTGACAGGGGATTTTCGATTCGATAAAGAAACTCAGGAGCTACCAATATTCTTGTGATCAGGGTACGAATGCTGGCTTCGTGGCTCAGTTCCTTTTCGTTCTGTAAGCGCTCGTAGTAAGAGACCAGACGATTGCGGTCACTTTCCTTCAAAGGTCTTCGCCAGGCCTCTTCAGCAAAAAGCAGCGCTTCGGTAAGATGGCGCGACTGAGCTCGTTTTAAGACCTCTTGATGCGCCCTATAATCCCGAAAAACAGTTTCGATAGCCTCCCTAGGTTCGGGTCCAAGATTCTCAATCCAGCTCTCCTCAAGATCCGCTATAGAATTATACGGCTCCCCCAAATCATATTTACGGCAAATGAATCGAAAGATCGTGTCATGGTAATCGAAGGCGGTCAGCAGGTCCGTCCATGCTTGATTTAGATCAGCAGCCGTTTCGGGATCCAACATTTTCTCAGTGAGAAATCGATCATCCCGATGATATTTGATAGCGGTATGAAAGTAGTTTCTCTCGGGTTCGTTGTAAGTGTTATCAAACGGTTCAGGAATTCGATCGCGATCCGACGGGGCTGCGCCGCGATGAGACGTTTGTGGCAGGTTTTGAGCAAACAGCAAAATACCACGCCTCCACGCCTCCATCTGAGGGCTATCGGGATCAGCCAACAAGGCAGAATTAAAGCCCGTGGATGATATCGTTTCCCCCGCACGGTTACCGTCCGTAATCTCACAGCGAATCAAGCAAGGATCTCCCTTCTCAGTATCAATTTGTGCCTCGGCCACAAACTGAACCCGTACGTTAGTAGTCGGCAGAGCAAACCGGATCCTTAGATGCGTTGAATCGTAAGTCACAAAATCATTCGGATCCGTAGAGCTACCGTCCGGATACGTTCCAAAGTTTAGCTGATCGGCAGTTTCCGGGGCCACGACCTCTCTCAGCAGATGATCCGTCCACTCAGTGTCGCCCGCAGCTCGAGTTTGAAATCGTGGGTTCTTCCACATCACCACTGGTTTTACCATTCCACTATCTGCTGCCGCTCTGACAAAGATTTCGAACTCGTTATAACCCGCAGCGTCTACAGTGCCATTCATGCGCACATTGAACAGGTGAGCCTTTTTGGATTCAAAGGCATCTTCCGTCAGCACGGCATACTCCTCATCGTCGATCGTGCTGGCAGCCAGTGTTCGTTGCCACGTTTGTAGATCAGAATAAAGTGACGCGCATGCCTCCCGAACCGACGATGTCAGTCGCGAATCACTGACTACTGGCTTCGGTAGTGCATTCCACTGGGCAACAATTTCATTACTGGGAAACGACGGATTCGGATCCGAAACCACTCGCCAGATGTGCTGTAGAAATTGAGGCGAAATACCTTCCTCCATCGCCAAATCCGACAACGTCACAGGCTCGATATCGAGAGCTTCTTTATGTTTAAATGACCAGGCAGCGAAAAATGCTTTCTCGTATTTATCCAGCCCATATGCCTTGGCACCCTCGCCCGCGCCTGTGCGGAATCCATGCCTTCGGTAGATCTCATTAATACGGTTAATCGCTGAAAGCTCCTGTCCTGTCTTACCTGGATCTTGATAAAACCCCAGCGAGCCGGCGCCAACCAGTGCGTGTGACGCTACCGTCTTCGCAGCCTCCAAATACCGTTCCAGGATCGCGTCCTGCATAAACTGAACTCCCCCTACATTCGAAAAACCTTCGCCTCCAACAGCCTCCCCAACAAACGACCTGCTAAAATCAAAATCAACTCCCGTCAGATCCTTTATTGTATACGCATACTCGGCACTGGTAAGGCGACGAAGATCTACCTCACCCGGATCCCCCGCGTTCTGATGAATCGCATGGTCCAGTAATTTCGAAATCTCCCCAATCAAAACATCACGCTCCTCCCACTCAGGCTGTGTCTCTTCGATCGGCGGCATGTCCTCGAATTCTACCATGTCCAATACAAGCTCCCAGGTCTTGAAACTCTGAGTGATAGACGCCTCTTCTAAATGCTCCTCCAGATTCAAGTCCCCCTTTTCCTTCTCGTTTCCATGACAATTGACGCAATATTGTTGAACAAAAGGCGAAATCACGCTCTCAAACGCGGCCACGGAATCTACCGAACCAGTTGCTGATGAACTAACCCCTACCATCAACGCTAGTAGCATCGACGCTTGCCGGTTCGACCAACGGCATAATGAAAAGGGATAAAGGTATCTCATAACTCAGGGGTAAGGTTTCTCAGGGCTTTCACACTTGAGTGCCGACAAGGATAGCAGAACCGAATCGTATTTTACTAGGCGAAAGTGAAACCCGACGCATACTCATGTCTCAATCGAATTAACGGCGATTGAGAAGTGAGTGAAATTTTCCGATCCTTCGAAGAGGAAACGGTTGTAAACAGGAAGCCTTATACCCAACGTAGATTTTCTATCGGATTGTCCCAAGAGCGATCCATAGTTCCTTTGCTAGCTGTTCAATGACCCAACACAACTTAGAGTTCTTTTCTGAGATCGATATCCTGAAAGACGACGAGACCACCGAAGCGTTCGTTGCTTCGGTCGCTGGTTTTGATGCATTCGGGACTGAGACGAAGTCTTATACGTTACACGTAGGGAAACAGCCGGTTCCGGTGTTCGTGAACGAATTTTGGACGTCGAAACAACGAGCCGGGCACAGTCTTCACGAAGTCTCCTACCGCGCCTGTTTTAAGCCTCAACTTCCCAAGTTCTTTATTGATCGCCTGACAAAGGAAGGCGACACCGTCCTCGATCCATTTATGGGCCGAGGCACGACCCTTATGGAGGCCGTATTGAATAATAGATATGCAGCAGGTTGTGATGTGAATCCACTGAGTCAGATTATGTGCGAGCCTCGGCTTGATCCGCCGAGTCTTGAACAAATTGAAAAACGACTTTTTTCAATCGATCTGGGTTTCTCCGGTGAAACGCCCCGTGAGCTACACGTATTCTACCATCAGGATACGCTCAACGAACTCTGTGGCCTACGGTGCTACTTCGAACAGCGGGGAGCAAAACTGGATAGGGTAGACAAATGGATACGAATGGTCGCAACCAATCGCCTGACCGGGCATTCAAAGGGATTCTTTTCTGTTTACACCCTACCACCCAATCAGGCGGTCACCGCAGAACGCCAATCACTTATCAATCAAAAGCGGAATCAGACACCCGAATACCGAGCGGTAAAATCGCTGATTCTACGAAAGAGTAAGGCACTGCTCAAAGACGTGGATTCTGGACAGGCGGAAACCTTTAGTACTTACGGCAAAAAAAGTAAGATTTTCATTGGCTCCTCGACAGAGATAGCAGGCATCAAACCGGGATCCGTGCAGCTCGTTGTTACCTCGCCCCCCTTTCTGGATGTTGTAGACTATGCCGGAGATAACTGGCTGAGGTGCTGGTTCAATCAGGTGAATCCAGACGAAATTCCAATCTGGATGCATCGAAAGCTGGAAGACTGGAGTGCAGCTATGACCCAGGCTTTTAAGCAACAGTATAAGCTACTAAAAAAAGGCGGTTATGTAGCATTCGAAGTGGGCGAAGTAAGAAACGGAAAGATAAAACTGGAGGAACACGTGATACCAGCGGCCGAGAAGGCCGGCCTCGTTCCTATACTGGTCCTGATCAATGACCAGGAATTTACCAAGACCTCGAATTGCTGGGGAGTGTCCAATCAAAACAAGGGCACTAACACCAATCGGATCGTTCTGCTAAAAAAACAAAGCTGACAGATAAAGGGTCTGCTTATCCGAACGGGAACTTTACTTGACGATCGAGTCTGGCAAAGGCTTACTGGACTGTCTGGGAGCTACCCTAACGCTCTCCCGATTCACCCTAATTATACGTCATGAATAGACGCGTTTTCCTAAAATCCTCTTTTGCGACCCTGGCCCTACCCGCACTTGAATCAGTCGCAGCTGCAATTCCACTCAAATCAACCATTGCAGCTCAATCTCAAGCACCCAGACGCATGGTGTGTGTCGGCAATTCATTTGGGATGTACCCGGAACGGTTTTTCCCGACCGAAACCGGTCCTCATTATCGGATGACTCCTCTCCTGTCTCCACTCGAAAAACACAGAAACGATTTCACCGTTTTCTCCCACCTCGACCACGATATCAAGGGCGGACACTTTTCTGTTCACTCGTTTCTGAGCGGAGTAAAGATGGGCGACGCCAAAGGTATGCCCGAAGGGAACATAACCGTCGACCAACGCGCGGCCGAGCATGTGGGTGCGGCTACCCGCTTCCCCTCAATGACCGTGGGTTCCGAAGATGGATTGCACGGAGGTTGCCAGATGTGCTGGACCCGAACGGGTGTGCGTGTGCCACCAATCGAAGGACCGCGTGAAATGTTTCGAAAACTCTTTATCAACGAAAACGCCAAAGCCCAGGAAGAGGCGGCGGATAACTTCGCTCTTAGAGGAACGATCCTGGACGCAGTAAAAGATGAAGCGAAGAGCCTCGAACGCCGACTCAGTGGGCAAGACCGCGAGAAGCTCGACGAGTATTTCACTTCCGTCCGGGATGTGGAAACCAATCTTGAGCTGGATAAACGCTGGTCCAAGGTATCCAAGCCCGAAGCCCCATACGCAGAACCCCAGGACCGCAGCTTGGTAGAAGATATTCCAGTGCTCTACGACTTGATCGCCATCGCTCTCAAGACCGACTCCACCCGCGTAGCGTCTTTCGAAATGGCTGGCACGGGATTCGATACCTCCTTCTTTGGATTGAGTTCAGGCTACCACTCACTGTCTCATCACGGACAAAAGCCGGAACGAATCGAATCACTCGTTGAGATCGAAATGTATCAAATGCGAGAGTTTGCAATCTTTCTGGACAAGCTAAAATCGATTCGTGAGCCCGACTCCAATGGAACCCTCCTAGATAGCACGATGGTACTCTTCGGAAGCGGTATGGGCAACGGTAATGCTCATGTGAATACAGATCTTCCGATTATATTGGCAGGTGGCGGCTTTAAACTCGGCGAACATAAACGTTATCCAGAAGAACGAGGAAAGCGCGTGCCGCTCTGTAATTTATACCTGTCCATGTTGCAACAGTTTGGTGTCGAGACAGACACATTTGGCATCAGTACCGGAACGCTTAGAGATCTGGAAGTCGCATGAGAATATATCACGCGTTACTATTGAGCGCTCTTTGCGGGAGCGTTTCCGTGGCAGTCAGCGCCAAAACAGATAGTATCGGTGAGCATCCGATTAATGCTGAGGCGTTTGACAATCATATTCGACCGTTTCTAAAGGAATACTGCATTCAGTGCCATGGCCCTGAAAAACAAAAAGGTGAACGGCAGTTTGACGCGCTCAACTACCCCATCAGCGACGACAATGCTCTGATTGATTACCAGGATATTCTCGACCTATTAAACTTGGGAGACATGCCACCCGAGGATGAAGTGCAACCCGATCCGATTGAGAAACAAACAGTGGTCGACTGGTTAACTGCCGCCGTAGCAGACGCCTATCACTCCAAGGAAATCACCGGAGGCGAGACCGTATTACGCCGATTGAATCACCGGGAGTATTTCAATACGATCAGCGATCTCTTCCAAATGGACATGAGTATGTTCGACCCAACCGAGGCATTCCCCGGTGAACGAATGGTCGAACACCAAGACAACATCGGAGACACCTTGGTCACCTCAGGGTATCTACTCGACCAATACTTTGACGCCGCTGACCGCATTGTGGAAAAGGCGCTTCCTTTTCAGGAAAAACCGGAACCTCAATCCTGGAACTTCGCTGGTGATTTTGAGCAACAGTCCGAGCTCAACAAGCGTCACATGGTAGCTCATAAACAGCGCTACCTGAACATCTACGAAGCACCCAATACCATCCGGCGCTTTGGTGCCTACGCTCCATTAATGGCGTTTAAGGAAGGCGTGCCTGTGGGGGGCTACTACAAGATCCGTACACTCGCCGAAGCGGTTAACCGCTTCCACAACTTCAATCCCAAGAAGGTTACCAACGATCCCGAGGAACCAATGCGCATGCGGATTATCCCAGGACACAAGCGTTTCGGAGCCATGCACCTCCCCCAGCCCTACGCACCCGACCTGGCGACCTTTGAATTATCAGATAATGGTCCCTCTTGGTACACTACAGAAACGTGGTTGGATCAAGGATTCTCACCCCGGTTTATTTTCTTAAACGGTTCAATGGATATCAGGCCTGCTTTCCGAGAGGTCACCAATCTCCTGCTGGCTAATCCCGATCCCTCCATTCCTCCTGAAGAGCTCGAAGAGGATTTTATGGCGGTTGCCATCAAGCACGGAGTCATTCCGCACATTCGTATCCACGAAGTAGAAATCTCCGGGCCCTATTACGAAGAATGGCCCACTCCCACTTGGAAAACCATCGTTGGAAAAGGTAGTTTTAAACCCAGTCAAACCCGCCGTATCATCGAACAGTTTGCCACACGCGCTTACCGACGCCCGGTGCAAAAGAAAGAAGTGAATCGTTTGATGGCGGTCGTCGATGCAAGACTGGATCAAGGACACTCCCCGTTTGAATCCATGAAGGATGGGCTTAAAGCGGCGCTTTGTTCTCCTACGTTTTTATACCTTGAAGAAAGCCCTGTAGCTCCGGAAGCCAATCAGCTATCCGACTACGGGATCGCATCTCGCTTATCCTATTTTCTATGGAGCTCCCTACCCGATGAGGAACTTCTGAAACTGGCCAAACGCAATAAGCTTAGTAACTCAACAACGCTTAAGACACAGGTGGATAGAATGCTTCAAGATCCGCGTTCCGACCGATTCGTCAGTGGGTTTCTCGATAGTTGGTTGACCTTGCGTAATCTCGGAGACGCCCCCCCCGACCGCAAAAAGTTTGAGGCCTACTACTCGGATAATCTTGAGGAAGCCATGCGCACGGAGACCGAACTATTTACCCGAAACGCACTGAATGAAAATCTGAACATCGATAACTTTATCGACTCAGATTTTACCTTCGTAAACGAAGCCCTCGCCGATCTCTACGGCTTCGAAGGTATCGAAGGCGACGGATTCCAGAGGATCGACCTCGACGATCCGAGGCGCGGTGGATTACTAGGCCAGGCAAGTATACTCACGGTCACCGCGAATGGCGTGGATACCTCTCCAGTCCTCAGAGGTGTCTGGTTGCTAGAAAACTTACTGGGGACTCCTCCTGCACCCCCACCACCCGATGTGGAACCCTTGAATCCAGATATCCGTGGTGCCACCACCATTCGTGATCAACTCGCGAAACACCGCGCAACCACCGCCTGCTACGAATGCCACCGCAAGATTGATCCACTTGGCTTCGCCTTGGAAAACTTCGATCCCATCGGCCAATGGCGCACCAGCTACGGAGATCGGGTTGATATTGATGCCTCCGGTGAGCTTCCATCTGGAGAAAGCTTTCAGAATGTCGTCGAATTCAAGCAGGCGCTCATGAATCGCAAAGACGCGTTCGCCCGGGCGCTTACGAACAAGATGTTGGCTTACTCACTCGGTCGGCGCATCGAAATCATGGACCGGCCCCAAATTGATGAGCTCCTCGCAGCATTGGAAGCAGAAGGAAACGGTCTTCGCGACCTAGTTCACTTGATCGTATCTAGCGAAACGTTTGCAAAGCCATAAATAGGATTACACAGTAATCAGCTACCCTCTTTGGCCTTGCGCTCGGCTTCTAGTTCAGCCGCAAATTCCGCTTCGAACTTAGCCTCAGGATCAAGCGCCTCCAGTCTCGCAGCCTCTGCGGCAGCGGCGGCAGCTTCTTCGGCAGCCTTTTCGGCAGCTAGCTTTTCAGCTTTTGCCTCCTCACGCAGGCGCCGCTTTTCCATCTTTTTCTGTTCACGCTCGCGGCGCTTGTAATCTTTGCTGGGAGTGTAGGCCATAATCAGGAACTCTTGATTTAGCGTCATTCCACAAAAAATGCCTCTCAAGAAAGGCATATTGAAATTACGCAACTTATTGAAACCATATTGGTGGCCAGACCCAGAGTTGAACTGGGGACACAAGGATTTTCAGTCCTCTGCTCTACCAACTGAGCTATCTGGCCTTCCAATATAAGGTGACGGACTAAAATCCCTCGTTTGCAGGTCGTCAACTGGTTTTTCGTAAAAATATTCCTTCGTTTTATCGGAATAAAGAGAAGTATTGATTCATCCCATGATTCTTGTAGCGTAATAGTAAATGAAGAAGTTATCAGCATTCCTTTTGGTTATCGCGGTTCTCAATCCGCTGTGCTGCTGCCTATCTTCTGCTGAAGCTTCTCAGCAATCAATTCCTGCTCAGGAACACGCCTGTTGCCCTGGGGATTCGGAACAAAACCAGACTGACCAGCAGGACCCTGCCAATTGCCCGCATAAAATACTTACGGACAAGGATGCCTTGATTGCTACTGACAACAGTTCGCACACCGCTTCGGGGGTGGTCCAAGCCGACCAAATCTCAGAAGCAATTCGTGTGGATTCGCTGTATGCCAGACAAAGCATCGCCTCGATTCGTCTATTAGCTACGGCTCAGATACAGGCTTGGATTCGTACTCAGACGGACTGTGTACGTTTACTGTGATTTTTCATAGTTAGTCCCGGACTAATACCGAGGGAGAGCTGATTGGTTCAGCTCCACTTGAAATACGGAGAAGAGTTTCTGACTTCGATTTCCGTTTAGGCAATGGTTTCGTACCCGCCTCAGCCACCCGAAATGGCAAAAATCCAAGCACTATCCTGTTTAAATCAACGGTTTCAACAAACACCTGTTACGCAGAGATCAAGACACCTCAGCATTCCTCAAATTGGTTATATCATGAGAGCCTATATTTTTCCTAACTACACAACACTCTTCTCCAGTTGCATTCTGCTTGTCAGCTTTGGAGCACTTTCCTGGGGGCAATTGGGCGGATTCAATGCAATAACGCTGGAATCTTACCTACAACGCGCACAAACGACCAATCCGCAGTTGAAAGCCTTCGAAGCCCGCTATGAAGCAGCTACTAAACGGATTCCGCAAATGTCGTCTCTGCCGGATCCGATGTTTCAGGTTACTCATTTTGTAGAGTCGGTGCAGACTCGTACCGGGCCACAGGAAAACATATTCATGATCAGCCAACGCATCCCCTGGTTTGGAAAACTCGATAGCCGAGAGGCTAAAGCGTCGGCTGAAGCAGAGGCTCTCTGGTTCGCCTACCAAAATCAGCAGTTGATGCTGGCCCGGATAGTTGCCCAACGATTTTTTGAATACGCCTTTACCGGCCAGGCGATCAGGTTGACAGAAGAAAACCTCGATCTCTTAGCCAACCTCGAACCAATCGTGGAAGAGAAAGTTCGGGCCGGAGGAGACTTGAATGCCCTACTCCGTATTAAAGTCGAGATTGGCAAGGTCACTGACAAGCTGCAGTCATTCCAACAAAGTCGTATCGCCCAATCAGCACAACTCTGTGAGCTACTTGCCTTGCCCTCTGATACCCTGCTTCCATGGCCAGAAACTACCCGCCCTTCCATGACACAGGTTAGCGGACCTGCCTTGAGTCAGGCCATCGAGGCGAACCATCCGGAGTTGAAGATGCTCGAACGCAAGGTGGCTAGTGCTGAAGCCCAAAAGGAAATTGCGCGGCTCGAGCGATCGCCGGATTTTAGCCTCGGATTAAATTACATTCAAGTGGGTGATCCATCCGTTAACCCCATGACGCCCGATGCCGGCAGGGACCCTTGGGCCCTCACGTTTGCGGTCAATCTTCCCATCTGGGGTAAAAAGAATACCGCCATTCGCGATGAAGCCTTGGCCGGACAACGGGCCATTGAAAACGAATACGAGTCCCGACTCAACGCTTTGCGCGCCGAACTGAGCGTAAGCATTGCTCGATTGGAGGATGCTCAACGACGACATAAACTTTATGGCGAGGACCTCCTTGGATTAGCCCAACAAGCTGTCGAAAACAGCCAGTCCAGCTACGAAGGCGGTCGGACAGGCATACTCGAAGTCATAGACAGCGAACGCTCGCTGCTCGAATTGCAGTTGTTGCACCAGCGGGCCGATGCAGATGCCTGGCAACAACTCATCACCATCCAAACACTGACCAACCAACCCATTTTCGAAACCTTTAACCCCACTCAAATCCATGAATAAGTCATCCTTGTTAACCCTGGTCGGTATCGCCGGAGCCGCGCTTATTATAGGCCTTCTGTTTGCCCGCTATCTGATGCCTCATCAATCGGAAGGACACTCAAGCACCGACCATACCACCATGGCCGATACCACTGAGACTACAACATGGACCTGCTCCATGCACCCTCAGATTCAGCAGCCGGAACCCGGTAAATGCCCCATCTGCGGAATGGATCTGATCCCACTTAAGAGCGATAGCAGCAACGATATCGGACCACGGGCCATGAGAATGAGTGCCAGCGCACGGGCACTCGCTGATATTCAAACAGTCGAGGTGAAGCGCCAATTTCCAGAGGCCCAGATTCGCCTGGTGGGTAAACTGGGATACGACGAAACCAAAGTAAAATCCCTCACCGCTCGTTTTCCTGCCCGGATTGACGATCTCTTCGTCAACTTCACCGGCGTCGAGGTTCAAAAAGGCGAACACCTCGCCCGCGTTTACAGTCCGGATCTACTCACTGCCCAAAAGGAATTGCTCACCGCCTACCGCAGCGATCCCAATAGTTCCATCACCCGGGCTGCTCAAGAAAAGCTGCGCCTCTGGGATCTGCTTCCTGAACAAATTAGCGCGATTCTGGAAAACGATGAGGCACGCGACCACTTCGTTCTCAGCGCTCCCGTAGGAGGCGTGGTGGTTACGAAAAACGTAAAGGAAGGTGACTATCTTAAAACAGGAGAACCTCTCTTTAAGATCGTCGATCTCAGCCAACTTTGGCTATATCTTGATGCCTACGAGTCAGACCTCGCCTGGCTTCATTTCGGTCAAGACGTATCGTTCTCGGTAGAATCCTTTCCCGGCGAAATGTTTCATGGGAAGGTGTCCTTCATCGAGCCCGAGGTTAATCAAACAACCCGTACGGTTTCGGTGCGCGTCAATGTTTCGAATACCGACCGGCGCCTCAAGCCGGGCATGTTCGCCCGCGGCACCATCCAGGCCCGCATGGCTCTGGGCGGCAAGGTGTTCGTCCCCGAGTTAGCGGGAAAATGGATTAGCCCCATGCACCCTGAAATTGTGAAAGACGCACCCGGGCAATGCGACATCTGCGGAATGGACCTGGTCTCCGCTGAAGAACTGGGGTACGTTCAGGAGGGTGAAGAATCGGCACCATTGGTGGTTCCGCTCTCCGCTGTATTGCGCACTGGAAAACGAGCCGTAGTCTATATTGAGATACCGGATACGGAGCGCCCTACCTATGAAGGCCGCGAGGTGGTTTTAGGCCCCCGCGCAGGTGATCTCATTATCGTCAATGAAGGACTCAACGAAGGCGATCGCGTAGTCACTCAAGGAGCCTTCAAAATCGACAGCGCCCTGCAAATACAAGCCAAGCCGAGCATGATGAATCCGGAAGGGGGTGGCCCCGCACCCGGACACAACCATGGACAAGGGACAACAAACGTAGCTCCCACAGCAGCGGACGCCGACTTATCGATAACAACAGAAGTGGCTAAGAAACTTATGCCCAGCTACCTTGAACTTCAAAAAGCCCTGGCAAGCGACAATCTGGAAGCATCCAAGGAGCAGCTAAAGACGATGATGGAAATCACCGGACACACGGGGCTCCTACCCGAGTTGTTTCATGCGATGCTTTCGGCTGAAACCCTCGATACCGTTAGAAAACCACACTTCGACACACTTTCCACTGCGATGATTGCCGCGGTCAAGGCCGACAGTCACGCCTTCGAAGGCGATGTGTATCAAATGCACTGTCCGATGGTATACGGCGCCACCGGTGCCGATTGGCTCCAGACCACGGACGACCTTCAAAACCCCTACTTTGGCTCCATGATGCTCACTTGTGGCGAGGTCATGCAAAATCTCACCTCACACGAGGGTCACAATCATTAGGAACGAATTCATCCGATGAATCCAATTAACTTTCTCATTCGTTTCTGCCTGGAAAATAAGCTAGTGGTGGTGCTCTTTACCACCGTTCTTATTCTGTGGGGGGTGGCAGTAGCTCCTTTCGACTGGGAGTTTGAAAATTTGCCGCGGGATCCCGTACCCGTAGATGCGATACCCGACATCGGGGAAAATCAGCAGATCGTTTTTACCCAGTGGATGGGTCGGTCACCTCAAGATATCGAGGACCAGATCACCTACCCATTGACTACTGCTTTGCTGGGGCTTCCGGAAGTCAGGACAATCCGGAGTTACTCCATGTTCGGATTCTCCTCTATCTACATCATTTTCAAGGAAGAAGCCGAGTTCTACTGGACGCGCAGCCGCATTCTTGAAAAACTAAACAGCCTTCCGAGTGGCACTCTGCCGGACGACGTCACACCTCAATTGGGCCCCGACGCAACTGCACTAGGCCAGGTTTTCTGGTACACATTGGAAGGGATGGATGCAGACGGAAATCCAACCGGTGGCTGGGATCCGGACGAACTGCGCAGTGCGCAGGACTGGTATGTGCGCTATGCGTTACAGGGGGTAGATGGTGTGGCCGAGGTGGCTTCCATCGGCGGCTATGTCAAAGAGTATCAGGTCGACGTCGATCCGGATGCGCTCCGAAGTTACGGAATCGCCTTGCACGAGGTCTTCGACGCGGTGCGGGGCAGCAACCTTGACGTCGGTGCCCGAACCATCGAAATCAACAGCGTCGAATATGTCATTCGAGGGCTCGGTTTTATCGAAAACCTGGACGACTTGCGCAAGACCGTGATTACGCAGCGGGACAATGTGCCGATCACGCTGGGACAGGTGGCAGAAATCGGATTCGGCCCTGCCCTAAGGCGGGGTGCTCTGGACAAAGCGGGTGCCGAAGCAGTCGGCGGCGTTGTGGTTACCCGCTACGGAGAAAATCCCTTAGCGGTGATCAAACGGGTAAAAGCCAAAATCCTGGATATCACTCCCGGTATGCCCCGCAAGACACTGGAGGATGGAACTGAAAGTCAGGTACAAATCGTGCCGTTCTACGACCGGACCGGTCTCATCAATGAAACCCTGAGCACGTTGGAGGACGCGGTCAGGCAGCAGATTCTTGTAACCATCATTGTAGTGATTCTAATGGTACTGCACCTACGTAGTGCCACACTGATCTCTGGAGTCCTGCCACTGGCCGTATTGTTTGCCTTTATCGGCATGAAATTATTCAAGGTGGACGCCAATGTCGTGGCACTCTCCGGCATCGCCATCGCCATCGGCACTATCGTCGACATGGGGGTCGTGCTCATTGAGAACATTCTCAAACACCTGGACGAAGCCAGGGAGGATGAAAGTCGTCTCGAGGTAGTTTATAGAGCATGCAGCGAAGTGGGTGGCGCGGTCGTCACCGCCGTTTTGACCACGGTGATTAGTTTCCTCCCGGTGTTTACCATGGAAGCGGCAGAAGGAAAACTGTTCAGGCCGCTGGCTTACACCAAGACCTTCGCTCTGATCGGTTCGATCGCGGTGGCCCTGACCATCATCCCACCCCTCGCCCACTGGATCATCGCCGGAAAATTTCGATCCACTTTTGTCAAGAGCGGGTTCTGGATCGGCATAGCCATCACCGGTCTGCTGGCTACCATCCTGATCCACTGGTTCCCATGGTGGCTCGGCGCATTGATTGTGCTCACAGCAGGATTTCACTGCTTCTCCGAATCGATTCCTGAAAAGATCCGAAACCTGATCTTCTACGCTTTCAACTTTGTCGTCGCCATCCTCGTGGCGGTTGCCCTGGCCTTGGACTGGAAGCCACTCGGCCCCGAACAAAGTTTTTTGAATATGTTGTTCGTGTTTCTCACAGTCGGGGGTTTGATCACATTTTTCTATGGCATCATTCGGTTTTACCCGTTCCTGCTGTCTCAGATATTACGGGCAAAAGGTTTCTTCCTAGGATTCTGCAGTTTGATTTTGATTCTCGGATTCTCTGCATGGCTTGGCTGGGGAACTTTATTCGGCTGGATGCCCGATCTGATCAAAAAATCCAAACCCTTCGTCGTCATGCAACACGCCATGCCGGGACTGGGGAAAGAATTCATGCCGTCACTGGATGAAGGTTCCTTTCTGTGGATGCCCACCACCATGCCGCATGCCTCTATCGGTGAAGCCATGGACGTCATGCGCAAACAGGACATGGCCATCCAGGCTATTCCCGAAATCGACAGTGTAGTGGGAAAACTGGGACGGGCTGAAAGTCCACTCGACCCGGCACCGATCTCCATGTTTGAGACCCTCATCAACTACAAGTCGGAATACATCACCGACGCGCAGGGTCATCTGCGTACCTTTGCCTGGGATAAAAAGGAAAAGGATTTTGTCCGCGATACGTACGGTGAGTTGATTCCCGATAAAGACGGACGGCCCTTCCGCCAATGGCGTGACCATATCCAAAGTCCGGACGACATCTGGAATGAGATCGTCGATGCGGCAACTCTTCCCGGAACTACTTCAGCCCCCAAACTTCAACCCATCGAAACCCGCTTGATTATGCTACAAACCGGCATGCGTGCGCCGATGGGATTAAAGCTCTACGGGCCTGACCTCGAAACCATTGAAACGACAGCCCTTCAAATTGAGGGTCTGCTAAAGCAAGTGCCATCCATCAAAGCCGAGGCAGTAATTGCCGACCGGGTGGTGGGAAAGCCCTACCTGGAAATCAATATCGACCGCGATGCCATTGCCCGCTACGGCATCAAGATCAAGATGGTGCAGGATGTCATTGAGGTGGCAGTAGGCGGCCGCCCCATCACCCAAACCGTCGAGGGCCGGGAACGTTATCCTGTCCGTGTGCGTTACCTGCGGGAATTGCGGGACAGTATCGAAGAAATAGAAAACATCCTGGTGGCAGCTCCGGGTGGCGCACAGATCCCCCTCAAGGAACTGGCAACCATCGACTACCAACGAGGCCCCCAAGTCATCAAAAGCGAAGACACCTTCCTTGTGGCCTATGTGACTTTCGACAAGCGCCCCGGCTACGCCGAAGTGGATGTGGTGGAACAAGCACAAGCCTTCCTTCAACAGAAAGTCGACAACGGCGAGTTTTATATTCCCGCCGGAGTAAGCTATAAGTTTACTGGAAGTTACGAGAACCAAGTGCGGGCAGAAAAGAAGCTCATGGTCGTTCTGCCCATAGCTCTCTTTGCCATCTGGCTGATTCTCTATTTTCAATTCAAACGGATATCAACGACGATATTTGTGTTTTCGGGAGTCCTCTTCGCGTGGTCAGGCGGATTCATCCTGTTATGGCTCTATGGGCAACCCTGGTTCCTAAATATAGAACTATTTGACCATAATCTAAGGGACCTATTCCAAATGGGGACCATCAATCTCTCCGTCGCGGTGTGGGTTGGATTTCTGGCTCTGTTTGGCATCGCTACCGACAATGGCGTGATCGTGTGCACCTTCCTGCAGCAAACCTTTGCTGAACGAAAACCGGCCTCCCTGGAAGCCATCCGAGAAGCCGTCAGCCACGCAGGAACCCGACGCGTTCGTCCTGCATTGATGACCAGCGCCACCACCATTCTAGCACTGTTGCCGGTTCTAACGTCCACCGGTCGCGGGGCTGACATCATGGTCCCAATGGCTATACCCACATTCGGAGGCATGTTACTCGCACTGTTAACTATTTTCGTAGTGCCAGTACTATTCTCACTCATCGAAGAACTTAAATTAAAATACACACCAAAATCATGAAATCCAAAATCATCACAATCATCATCACCTGCGCCATGGCATCCACATCGTTGTTCGCGGATTCCAAGGCTATTAAACCTGAGTTTGTCGATATGCTCTTGAAGCCTTATTTTGAGCTTCAGGCTTCACTAGCCAAAGACGATCTCGATGCATCGAAACAACACTCCAATACCTTCAAGGCAATGCTCGGACATGGCCCTTCTTTTGAGGAAGCTCCATCGCTGCTCGACCTGCAGGATGAGGCAACCGCTCTGGCCAACGCTTCGGATATCTCTGCCGCAAGAACGGCGTTCCTATCTCTATCTGAAGACCTTACTGAAATGGTCGAACACGTCGGAACCACGAAGACGCAAGACCTATACAAAATGAGCTGTCCAATGGCATTCCAAGGCAAAGGCGGAGCATGGCTACAGAACAACGAAACCTTGGCCAACCCTTACTTCGGCGCGATGATGCTTCGCTGCGGAACCATCGATTCTCAACTCGCTAAAGCGAATACTGAGAACAGCCACGCCGACCACAAACATTAATAGAAAATGACCATGGGTTTTAATATCATTTCATCTTCGATACTAACACCTGACTCTGGATAGAGTTACTCAAAACCCCATTTAGTATGCCGCCAGATCCGGTGCTCCAAATCGCCATCAAGAATATGGTCTGCCCTCGCTGCATCGATACGGTAAAACGGATCACTGTTTCAGCCGGACTTGTTCCACGCGAGGTGAAACTGGGCGAGATAAGGATCGATTCAACTGCTACTACAGCGCAGCTGGATTCGTTTAACAAACAGCTCAGAGAAAACGGCTTTGAAATCGTTGAAAGCAAAAAAGCCCGGCAAATCAACCAGATCAAAACTTTGATCATAAAGCGGATTCATTACCCGCAGGAGCATTCCGATTTAAAATTATCAGCCTACCTGTCCCAAAATCTGAACAGCGAGTATAGTCGGATAAGCAAGTTGTTCTCCTCAATGGAGGGTATTACGATTGAACGCTTTGCTACCCTGCAACGCTTAGAAAAGGCCAAGGAGCTGCTGGTTTACGACCAACTCACCGTTTCTGAAATCGCAGACCAATTGGACTACAGTAGCCCCGCTCACTTGTCTGCTCAGTTCAAGCGGGAAACCGCCATGGCTCCTTCCGAATTTAGAGAGCTGCGTAACCCGGGCCGCAAAAGTCTGGATTCGCTATAGCCTCAGTTAAACAACATAATTTAACAACAATTCGCCATAGGGATGTATGGTAATGAGAGGCGGATTGTGTTAGTATTCCTGACCTAACCCAGCAACAAGGAGCACAGCAAACCATGAAAAATGATCCCCACCACAGTCACACATCCGGGAAATCTTGTGATCACAACCATGACACATCAGAAGATCGTTCGCATGAATCAGTACAAGCGTGTTGTCATGACCATCACGAGAAGACCTATAAAACTACTTCTGTATCGGCGAAGTACTTTTGTCCGATGTGCCCGGGGGTCGAATCCGACAAACCAGGAAATTGCCCGAAATGTGGAATGCGCCTGGAACGCAATCCGGCTTACCAGGAAACAGCCAAAACCATTTATACTTGCCCGATGCACCCGGAAGTGCAGCAGGATAATCCCGGCCAATGTCCCAAATGCGGGATGAACCTGGAGCCGATGACACCGGTGGATTCGAATGACGAAGAAAACGATGAGATCCGCTCTCTCGCCATCAAGTTTTGGGTCGGACTCGCACTGACAATTCCGGTATTTCTTCTCGCTTTCGGGGGTATGATGCCTGGGCTGTCGATCGATAATATCATTCCTCGGTCCGTCGGCAAATGGATAGAATTTCTATTCGTAACACCGGTCGTATTTTGGGCAGGTGGCATGTTTTTCGCCCGCGGCTGGCGGTCCATTGTCAACCGCAGCCCGAATATGTTTACCCTCATCATGCTGGGGGTTGGCGCCGCCTGGGGTTTTAGCACCATTGCGGTTATCTTTCCCGAAATTTTTCCAGAATCATTCAGGATGGGCGGTGAGGTAGGCCTTTATTTCGAAGCCGCGGCAGTCATCACCGTATTGGTTCTTCTCGGACAATGGTTGGAAGCCCGAGCGCGGAGCAACACCAACAAAGCGATAACGAATTTACTGAACCTTGCCGCAAAAATAGCTCACCGGATAGTCGATGGCAAAGAAGAGGACGTTCCCCTGGAAGATCTCAACAAGGGCGATACGGTTCGGGTTAAGCCGGGTGAAAAGGTACCTATCGATGGCTCTATCATTGAAGGCCGCAGTACTATCGACGAATCCATGATTACCGGTGAACCGATTCCGGTTAATAAATCAACTGGAGAAAAAGTAATTGGTGCAACCATCAATCAAACGGGAAGCTTCAGTATGAAGGTGGAATCTACGGGGTCAGAAACCATGCTCTCGCAGATCGTGCATATGGTGGCGGAGGCGCAACGCAGTCGCGCACCCATACAGAAACTTGCGGATCAAGTGTCATCCTATTTCGTTCCAACGGTAGTTATCACCTCCATAATAACTTTTGCCATTTGGGCACTCTGGGGCCCTACCCCGGCTTTCGCCTATGCGATTGTCAACGCCGTGGCGGTACTCATTATCGCCTGCCCCTGTGCCCTAGGACTCGCAACTCCCATGTCCATTATGGTAGGTGTCGGAAAAGGTGCTCAACAAGGTATTCTTATTAAAAATGCCGAGTCCATTGAGCGGACCGAAAAAATCACCCACCTCATCACTGACAAAACAGGCACCTTGACGGAAGGCCGACCCAGAGTCGTTGAGATCATTCCAGACGACGGGGTGAATACAGACGAAGTTCTCAAGCTGGCTGCAGCGGTCGAGCAATACTCCGAACATCCGCTCGCTCGGGCAGTGGTGGAAAAGGCCAAAACCACCGGCGCGGATTTGCCGGAGACCCATGAATTCGAAAGTTTAACCGGAGGGGGTGTCACAGCCACCATTGGAAGTGATAGGATTCGTGTTGGTAAGTTGGACTTTCTTCTCGAGTCGGGCGTGCAGAATAAGACCTCACTTGCCAACAAGGCTGACACGTTACAGGCAAGAGCAAATACCGTGATTTGGGTCGCGCGGAATGATCTCGTCATTGGAATTATCGCGATCGCCGATCCGATTAAGTCCAGTTCGCTCAAAGCCATTGAAGCCCTGCATAAACTGGGAATCAAAGTGATCATGTGTACCGGAGACAACCAGGCCACCGCCGAGGCTGTCGCCAAAGAGCTCGGCATTGATAAAGTCCATGCCGGTGTCTCACCCGCCGACAAACAGCGTATCGTGAATGAGCTGAAAGCAAAGGGTCATAGAGTGGCTATGGCTGGAGATGGCATCAACGATGCTCCGGCACTCGCCGCTTCAGACGTGGGAATCGCCATGGGCACCGGCACCGATGTGGCGATTGAAAGTGCGGGAATCACCCTGGTAAAAGGGGATTTGCGAGGCATCGTTTCCGCTTTGAAATTAAGTCGCGCCGTCATGCGCAATATCCGGCAAAACCTATTTTTCGCTTTCGTTTATAATGCTGCAGGTATCCCCCTGGCGGCCGGAGTCCTGTATCCATTTTTTGGAATACTCTTGAGTCCTATGATTGCCGGAGCCGCCATGTCGTTTAGTTCGGTGTCCGTCATTGCCAATGCTTTAAGACTTCGGAACATCTCGATTGATTAACCTAAGATCGTTTCAACTTATGGGTAAATTTCTCCGCCTACTCCTCACTGCATATATACTCACGAGCGTGCTCCTACCAGCCGTTCACGCCGACACTAAAGTCAAATTGATAAAGACACCGAACGATGGAATCCAGCCTAGGGTAATCGCAGATGCTTCTGGCTTAATTCACCTGATTTACTACCAGGGTGATGCGCAGTCTGGGAACATCTACTATACGCGGAGGGATGCCGGTGATGATTTCACGACTCCGGGGCGGATAAATTCAATTCCAGATAGTGCGGTCGCGATGGGCACGATTCGGGGCGCGCAATTTGCGTTAGACCGACATAACCGCATTCATGTGGTCTGGAACGGATCTAGAAATTCTACACCAGAAAACCAACACGGCCCACCGATGTACTATGCAAGAATGGAAGTAGACGGCTCTGCTTTTGAAGAGCAGAGAATAATCAGTGGAAATTGGCCCGTCGATGGAGGTGGCGCAGTCGCAGTAGACGCTTCGGACCATGTATTCATTTTCTGGCACTCGGGAGAGGAAGGTGCGGGGGAAACCAATCGCAACATATTCGCCAGAATATCCACTGACCGAGGGACCCGCTTTGGCAGCGAAACAGTCATCAGTCCGGAAGGCGCTGGAGTCTGCGGCTGTTGTGCCATGCAAGCCACAGTAGACTCTAAAAACAACGTGTATGTGGTTTACCGTACTGCACGGAATGGAAAGCAAAGAGATATCAACCTTCTGATGTCACAGGACAGCGGAGTGAGTTTCAGGGATGAGATTTTGGATAAGTGGACCTTGGAAGCCTGTCCAATGAGTAGCATGTCTTTTTGTGAAACTGATAAAAGCATGCTTGTTGGATGGGAGACGGAACAACAGGTTCGGTTTTTACCTATCGATTTAGAAAGCTTGAAGACTGGAGAAGTTATGACTCCATCTGACAAAGCTAAGAGCATGAAACACCCAGTTTTCGCTAGTTCTTCTGACGGCAGTTTTTTACTAGTCTGGGCCGAAGGTACCGGCTGGAGACAGGGAGGCACCATCGCTTGGCAACCATTCGATTCTTCCGGGATACCAAGCGGAAGTGTAAATCGTACTAGTTCTGAAGTGCCGATGTGGAGTTTTTTGGCTTCCTACTACAATCAGTTAGAAGATGCGTTCTATATACTTTATTGATTTGAGGCCCCAATAATCTTAAAAGAATTCGATCAAAGACACTATGGCCAAACCTGACCTTTCACTTTGGAAACATAACCACTCCTTCGGGCAAGAAGCTCGTCAGGCCGGCGAGTCACGTACCCTGATCGTCATTGCACTTACTGCGACGATGATGATTGTCGAAATTGTCGCTGGAATCGCATTTGGCTCCATGGCACTCTTGGCGGATGGGATGCACATGGCTTCTCATGCTGCTGCCCTAGGTATCAATGCGTTTGCCTACGTCTACGCAAGACGCCACGCACACGATTCGCGCTTTAGTTTCGGGACCGGCAAAGTGAACGCGCTGGGCGGTTTTACCGGAGCGATGTTGCTGGCGGTCTTCGCCGTGCTCATGGCAACAGAAAGCGTGGAACGCCTATTCAATCCCACTACAATCAGCTTCAACGCAGCCATTGGCGTGGCCGTCCTGGGCCTCATGGTAAACGGTGCGTCCGTCTTCATCCTCGGAGCCGACCATCATCATGACCACCACGATCATCATCATGAGGACGACCACGAGCACAGCCATCATCATGGACACCACCATCACGATCACAATCTGCGGTCGGCTTATCTCCACGTGCTCGCGGATGCGCTAACCTCGCTGACCGCTATCATTGCACTTTTGGCCGCAAAGTACTTTGGCTGGATCTGGATGGATCCACTGATGGGAATCGTAGGTTCACTCCTCGTCGCCAAGTGGTCGATCGGCCTATTGAAGC
>ERZ887942.685-NODE-685-length-26109-cov-47.305558_pt1 | contig 26109 bp, 22 predicted proteins | sample MGYA00521099_ERZ887942 | MGnify/ENA primary metagenome ERZ887942 (study PRJEB32303, sample SAMEA104408605) | aquatic metagenome | biome: Brackish water; feature: Pelagic; material: water | place: Baltic Sea | collected 2014-06-07T06:48:00 | depth 16,251 m ...
GATAAACCGCTGGCAACAACTGTTCCGCCGCCTGTTGATCGCCGCGTTCAATGGCCGACAGGATTTTCGTGACGTCGCTCATCGTTGTATCTTGTCAGTGCTCGGTGTCAGCATCAACTCACGTTTCGAATCAAATGCCTCTTTAGCGGTAGTCATAGAAACTGAGATCCGACATGTGTTGTGTTGAAAAGGCCAGGTGTGACGCTGCGTTTGCGGCATTAAAGCCTGCTTGAAGTACCTCTGCTGTATTTTATTCGTGTCTTGAAGCGACATCGCAACGAGTTTTCACAAGGTTGCCGTTAGTGGATTTGCACGAACCGCAGGTCGCTTCGGGATTTAGGTGCCGTTCAGTAAAATCTGCACGTTAGTCGTCGATTCCCGTCAGGCCTGCCCGTTGTTGAGTTCAAATTGACACACGCGGATCGCTGCTAATACCGATTGCGTGAAATTGGCAGCGCAAAATTTTCGAGAATCGGCGATCATCAGCGCCGTGTTGCGACTGCCGGAGAACCGAGCTTCCGGAATCTGCACTTCCACGAACAACAAGTGAACTCAGCTGGTCATAATGCCGTGAATGCTGCCAACGAAACTTCTGAACCTTCGACGATGGCGACTCATATCAAAACCGCCGGATGTGGTTTTCTGATGGGAGCCGCCGACATCGTGCCCGGTGTTTCCGGCGGCACTGTTGCACTGATTCTGGGAGTTTATGAGAGGCTTGTGACGGCAATCAGTCAGTGTAATTCCAGCTTCGTAAAGCTGCTGCTGGCCAGACAATGGAAAGCGGCGGCCGAGCACATCGACCTGAAGTTTGTGATGGCTCTGGGCAGCGGAATTGCCATGGGAATCGCCGGCCTGGCGTCGCTGATGAATCACCTGCTGACGAATCAGATGTCTTTGACGTTTGCGACATTCACCGGCATGATTCTGGCATCCAGCCTGTTGGTCGCCAGAAGAATCGCCAACTGGAAGATACAACATTCCGGAATGTTGCTGCTGGGGATTATCGTTGCTCTACGCTTAGTGACTTTGCCTGCATTGCAGAATCCACCGGACACGCTGTGGTACATGTTTATCTGCGGCATGGTTGGCATCACGGCCATGATTTTGCCTGGCATCAGCGGTGCGTTTATTCTGTTGTTATTAAGTCGTTATCACTACATCACGGAAAGCATCAAGGGAATCCTGCACGGCGAAATAAGTGTCGAGGTTCTTGTGTCGCTGGGCGTGTTTGCCGTGGGTTGCCTGACGGGACTACTGAGTTTCAGTCGCGTGCTGCGTTGGTTATTGAGCACTCATCACGATAGCACGATGGCCGTTTTATGCGGCTTTATGTTGGGGTCACTTTACAAGCTTTGGCCGTTTCAAAAAGACACGACTCCTGAGATCGTGAAGTTCAAAGATAAAGTCTTTCAGAACTTCATGCCGGATTCCGTCAGCGGTCATGTTGTTGGCGCTGTTGTTCTGTGCATTGTGGGAATTGCTGTTGTGCTGGCTCTGGACGCTGTGTCGAATCGCAAGCCTGGCAAGAACGCAGCGTAGCGGCTGTTGTTGTGGCGTGGTTTTAGCGCCGGCTAGCGTTATCGGCGAGTTCGAAGTTTGGTCGGGCTGGCACTGCCGAACATCTTTGCCAGAAACTGCTTCCGCTGTTCGTTGGCGGACGGTGCCTGAAGTGGTTGGTCGGCGGCTGGAAGAAACTTCCATAGTTCGTCCAGCGAAGTCATCGCGGTTCCGGCAATGTGTTCTGCCAAAGGCACCATTAGCAAAACGTCTGCCGCACAATAACGCAGCAGTTGGTCACGAGCTGTCGCGTTCTTTTGGTGAATCCACGCGGACCATAGTCGCACGGCAAGACTTCCGTCGGCGTCGTGAAGATCGTGAGGACGTTGCAGGCCAAGTCGCGTGGTGACGTGCTTAAGCCCGCCTTCCAGTTTTCTATGATAGCACGGCCAGCGCAGGTCCAGATGTGGACATGGCAATTCCGGGATGTGGAATCCGTCCAGAACTCTGGGAACATCGAACGTGCTTCCATTAAATGAAATCAGTAGTTCGACTTCATCCAGCAGATCCAGAAAATCGTCCAGGTTTTCGTGCTCAACAAAGGTGTGCAGCTGGCCTTTGTGCCAACAAGCGATCACTGTGATGGTGTCGTCGTATTCCAGGCCGGTGGTTTCGATATCGAAGTACGAACATCGATCAACGTACTGAGTCAGAATTCGCCACTTATCCTGAGCGGTAAATGAGTCAACAAAATAGCGAATGTCGTGATCGCTTAACGCCTGCAGACAACGTTCGCATTCTGCAACCACTGAATCTCGCAGGCCACGCGGAATCAGGTGCGGCAACTGCAGCGCGTCGTGCCACGATCTCACACCAGTGTTGATTAGCTGGTTGAGTTTAATCGGTCCCAGACCGCGGCAATGTTGTAAGGCTTCAGTTATCACAGTGGGCGAAGTCTATCGATTCCGACGTTTAACTACCAAGTGCAGCCACAGCGAATTTTGGGGCCGGTGGCTGGATGCTTTAGCTTGCTCGAACTGAATTGCGCTGAGGTGGTCGTTTAACCCGACTCGAAGAGGAGGCCGTACCGCACACCTACACTGCCTCCTCTTCGAGTCGGGTTATAGCGGCTGCAATTCAACCTGCGGTTGGTACCAAATCACTGCTCTGTTTTCTGGCCGCACGACGCAAAGGCTTTCTAAGGCCGGTTGCCGTGTTGAGTTCGACCAGCAAGCAGAGTCGTCGAACCGAGCTGTTCTATCCGCTAATTGGGAACACTGGCTGATCGCCGATGCTGTCGAAGCTCGTTGTTCCCATGAACAGGCAGCCCGCATTGGGGTGACGAGCCTGTTGGTCGGCTTCCATATGTTCCACAGCCGTGGTCAACACCAGGTGAACCGCCCCTTCGATGGAAAACAGTTGTGGACATGTGACTCTTGGTGAACCGGGGCACGTCCAGACTGCTTCCAGTTCTCCGGAAGCGAGTCCGTATTGTCGAGCAACGCCGAATGCGGGATCAGCGGGATCGTACAGTGCAACAATCAGACTCTGGCCGTTGGGTGTCACCAGCATGCCGTCAGGGAAAACTTCTTCAGCAGAAAGGTCGACGATGACGGATTGTTCGCCCAGAGTTCCGGCGTCAATATCCAGAGCCGCAATTGTTATCTGTTTGGAAGGCGAATCGATGTCCACCAGGTGCAGCCTGTCATCAATTCCTGCGGTAACTGCTTTGCCGTTGGAGCAGATCTGATCGTCGCGCAGTTTGATCAGTTGCCTGTCGCGGCCGCGATACAAATACAGGCCGGCTTTTCTTGTTTTGAATTCCAGTTCTTTACAGCCGAAAATCAAGTTGTCGTGATAGATCACTCCATCGTTGATAATTGTGTTCTCAACACTGCTGTCCACACCGTCGCAAAGCACGGTCCACTGGCCGGAACGAGTGTCAAACAGTCCCAGTTCGCGCTCGACTCCCGCTATGAAAACTCCCGGAGTTGACGTGGGGAAGGCAAATCCAGGTCGGCCCGGCAATTCGTGAGAAACATTGTTTCCGGATGCAACATCCAGAATGTTGACAGAACCCACAGACGAAGCTGCGCCATGCTGAATTCCAACCCAGCTTAATCCGCCTTGCGGAAGCGAGTATGGGCCTTCAGGCAAAAATCTGAGAGCCGCCGATTCCGGGTGCAGCAACACTTTGCATTCTGTCGTCATAACCATAATCAAAAATTCCGTCCTAACAAGGGCTTCGCCCTTGACCTGGTGGCGTGGTTGGCTGCTAAACATGGAACGCTGGAATCGCCGAGCCGCTCCGTTGTCGCTCTGAAAACCTGAATCAATGTGACCAGGTTCACTGCTGTAAGGCGAGCGGCAGCTGGAATTCTACCCACGATCAAACCACCGTCATTTCCGTGCAGGCGGGAATCCAGCAGCACGGGGTTCCCGCCTGCGATGGAATAACGGTCAGCTTTTTCAGGCCGCTGGCCGAAGTAGTCTAACAATGTCGATGCCGCAGGCCAATTGAACGACCGCTCGGAAACTCTCCATTGTCGACCTGAAAACCTGATTCGATGGAAACAGGTTTCGTCAACCCAGACTTCTGCCCGTCGCGACAACGGAGCGGCTCAGCGATTCCAGCGTCCTGCGTCTTCCCGCCAACCACGCCACTGGGGCAAGGGCGAAGCCCTTGTCAGGCACGTCATCGAATTCGAGCGCGCCGTGCACTCATCTTTCTGGGAAGATCCGCACCGGGTTCGGTTGTTGTTGTGAGCTGCCGTTAAAGAAGCAGAAACGATGTTTCAACAATCCGTGCGTAACGTCGGATAACTGTCTGAAGCCGACCGGCAAGTGCGTTGTTTGGTGCTTTGCCGGTCCGCTGAAACTGCGCGAGTCACCGCAATTTCACGCGACTCAGCAACTACTGCGAACGCCTATTTTTTGTTGCGAATGAATCTTAAAAGACCGAAACCGTCAGCTCCGGCAAGGTCGCTGGTGTGATCTTTGTCTTTCAGAGATTGTTGAAGAATCCCCGGAACGGTTCGTTGCACGCGAATGGCCCACAGGGCACCGGGGCGAATCGGCTGTTCCTGAAGTTCGGCCTGAGGAATGGCCAATTCAAATCGCCAGACGTCTGCATCTGATTCGCTGGCCAAAAACCAATCGGGATTCCAGTTTCCAGCTCGCCAACAGCGTTCGCTGGTCTGGCCAGCTTCGTCGATGACAAAGTGAAATCCGGTTGTGTAGTCTCGATCGGTATCAAACATAAATTCAATGCGGTCGTTGGTGCCGTGTTTTGTGTCGTGGCGTCTGGGAGCAGCCTGGTTCATGCGGTCTTCGCGATTGGTCGTTCGTTCAATTCGCCCGGCAACGTAAATGTGGTCTTCGTCCCACGCGAACATAATCAGACAGTCTGGGTTTCTGGCTGATTCCGTAGTGGCAAGCAAGTGGACTTCCAGGGCGTCCTGCCAACACGGCTCAGTGAGGTTGCCATCCAAAAACGGTTTCGATTCTGCTTTAGGCAGGTTCAGGATTGGCACGATCGTTTCCGCAGTGCCGTGCATCGACTGCATTTCGGCCTGTGCCAGCAGCGAATACAGGCCATCTCCGGAAGCCGCCTGTGTGAGTACAGAGCGGTTTTTTCCGTAGGTGTCCTGTCGCAGCAGATTGGCGGCATGTCGCAACAGCACTTCTGCGGAGTTCGCTCGCTGCGGCGCGACGCGATTTAGTTCCGTCAGTGCTTTGTTGGCGTTCAGGTCCCAATTTGCATCCATCGCCGAACGTTCGTTTCCGGCGGAATTTGGAAGTGAACTTCCCGTGCCGCGATTGGTAATCGCGGGTGTGACAAACGAATTTTGCGCACCAGCGGCGGTTTGCTGAATGCCGGAGACCGTCGGGTTGCTGAGACCGGGAATGCGACTGGCTGCATTGTTAAGTTCGTCTTCAGGTGCAGCGGGATCGGTAAGGCGTCGCAGAAATCGGAGTTCGCCCGATGAGTAATACTGAAACAATTTCTCGTTAGCGTCAGCTCCGTCTGGTGAATCGGGAAAGCGAAGACTGATTTCTTTCAGTACCGCAATTTCTCCCTCTAAGTTTTCAACAGACGCATACAACGATGCAAGGTGTTGCAGCTGCTTCAGTGCCAATGCAGCGGGCATATCGTTGCCCATAGCATGCAGATTCGCGATCAGCGCCAATGGGGTTTCGGCCTGTTGCAGGTGCCCGGTTAAAGCGGCTCTTTGAGTACGATCGTTGCGTGCCAGTCGTTCCAGACGATCGCGGTTTTCGGATGAAGTGATTGGTAGTGCTCGGCGACTTTCTGTGCCCGGGGCGTGCGACAGTCCGGCCAGCAGTTGTGCGGGAGTCGCCGCTGGTCGTTGTGAAGAATAGGCTGTGTAGCTGTCGCTTGACGGCTGCATTCTAACTTCTGGGGAAGTCGTGCCTTCAGTTCTTCGAAGTTGGCGTTGACAGAAGTTCGCAATCAGGTCTGTGGATGTTTGCAGGTTGGGCAACAATGCGTCACCTTGAAACGACAGCGGTGAACCTGCATCGCCGGATACTCGGCTGACAATTCGCGTGACTTCAACTGGTGCCAGGCCACACGACGACAGCAGCCCCGCAGGTCCGTCTGCGGAGTTGCTGGCGGCGATTTGAATTGCCGGTTCCAATGCCTGCAACAGCAACGGGCCTAGTTGATCTTCGGTTCCGGTGAAGTCTACTGTTATTGCATCAGGGCGCCAGATGCGAATCTGTTCAGCCAGTCGTTGCGGCAGCAGTTCGCCGACGCGGCCATCTGTTTGCTGTCCCCATGCCGAAAGGATCTCGTCGCGGACCATTTCCTGCATTGGTTGAGTTCTGGCGAACATCCAGTCCTGATCGACGTAGTTTGCTCCCGCCTGCGACGCTGCAACTTGCAGCTGGCTGATGGAATGTGAATCATCGATGTTCAGCTGAGGAAGCCGAGCTGATGGCTGCAGGACGACTGAGCGATAGCCTTCTTCGCCACTGGTTGCGGCCAGCATTCGCATGGACGTATCGCTGGTATTGGCCACAACGCATAGCACGGCTGATCGATAGTTACCGTTGCGAACATTCTGCCAGGTTTGGCCGCCGTTGCTGGAATGATGGATGACGCCGAAAGCTCCCACGGCAATCACGGTTGATTCATTGATGAACCGGACCTGCGACAGTGGCGTGGGGCAACCGGATGGCACCGGTTTCCATGTTTGGCCGCTATCGCTGCTTGAAAACACGAAGTTGCCTGGGCTTCCAGCGACGCACACGTTGGCGCCGTTTTGGTCAACGCTGCGAAAGTCAAAGACGTCGTTAAGCCTGGCGGGCAATTTTGTATCTGCGGGTTTCCAGCTGATGCCGCCGTTTTCGCTTTGCAGCAAGAAACCTGCGTCTCCTGCTAACCAGCCGGAGCCACTTCGAGTCAGGCACGCGCCGTGGACCTGGCGAAGAGTTTGTTGAGGTTCTGCAAGTGCCACAATCTGGTCGGAGACCAAGGCTCCGTACGAGTTGCCGCCGCCGGCCAGAATTCCATCCTGGGGTGACAGGAAATCACCGGCAGACCAGCGAGTCGTCTTGATGTCAGATTCCAGTTGTTGCCACGAAGCTCCACCGTCCTGACTTCGAAGGACCTGGCTTGGCGAATTAGGCTGGTCTGGAACGCAGATGGCTACGGCATTGTCGAGGTCAAAGAACTTGATCTGCCGGATTGGCGGAAGTGGTTTCCCTTCAATAAGCTTCCAGCTGGCACCGCCATCTTTGGTTGCCAGCAAAATTCCCTGATGCTGGCGTTCGTATTCGTTGAAACGTGAACCAGCAATATAGCCGGTTTGGTTGGTGAGGAAACAAACGCTGTGCAGGCTGCATTCAAACGGGAGGATTTCGGTGGACCAGGTAAGGCCACTGTCTGTGCTGCGAAGCACGACGCCTCGTTCGCCGACAGCCCACGCCTGCTGCCCCACGCCACAAACATCGTTTAAAGCCGCGTCATCGGCGACTCCCTCAAACCTCAAGGCGGGGCCGGAAAAGAAATCTGGCGGACGCTCAGCTTCTGCTAATAGCCGGATTTCGATCGCCGCACGGTTGGTTGAAGCCGAGCTTTGACGTGATGAGGTTAATGGTTCCGGGCTATTTTGAGCGTAAGTCGGCGACAAACATGTAGCTACGCAGGCTGCTGTCATCAGAATTGCGACAAAAGCCCGACGGCGGGGCCTCAAAACCAGCAGGTTAGAAGGTATCAGGTGGCGTTTTGTGTTAAGAAACGGTCTCATGAATCCAGCGTCCGTAAAGGGGCAGGTTCGAGTGATCAGAATGTCCGGGCCGGAAGGTTAGCAAACACAGGCGAATCGCAGGAGACGAATTAGCTGGAAGGCAAATTGTGCCGAAACGCGAATTCTAAGGGGCCGGTATATTGTTTTTGCTGATTGAAAGTTGCCAAAGATCTTGACCGTCAGGGGGATCTGTGAGACATTTCCGGTTCGCTTCGGCGACTCACCTTCAAAAAATACGCATCCGCGAATTCACCGCCCCAAGGATCGGGGCAGAATCTGGCAAAGGAGTGCCCACCTGTGAAAAAATCTGTTCTTACGTTGCTGGCGTTGACTGTTTTGAGTTTTGGGACCGTTCAGGCTCAGGGCACCGCCGCACCAACAACCGGTCACCGCATTGGTTTGATCGACATGGCTCACGTCTTTCAGAACTACAACAAGTTCGAAGGCTTGAGAAACGAGCTTCAGGCGGAAATCGAAAAAAGCGACGCTGAAGCCAAGGCGATGGTTGAGCGATTGCAGAAGATGCAGGGCGAGCTGGCTAAGTACGATTCCGGTGGTGCTCAGTACGAAACTGCGGAACGTCAGATTCTGGACGAAAAGGGTAAGTTCGATTCTTTCCGAGCTTCAACTCAACGCCAGCTGGCTCGACGTGAGTCTGAAATGTTCAAGGTGATTTACAACGACGTAACAGCCGCTGTAAAGTTGTACGCTGAGTACGCTAAGTTTGATCACGTTATGCGATACAACAGCAAGGGTATTACTGACGCCACTACGCCTCAGGAAGCCGTGCAGACCATGAACAAGACCTTCATCTACACAAAGTCAGAAAACGACATCACAACCACAGTGCTTGATTACCTGAACAAGCAGTATGCAAAATCAGGCGGTACTGCCGCTGTGCCTGTAAGCAGCAGTGGTGGTGCGTCTCGCAACTAGTTATTCGTTAATCGGTGTTATGGGCAAACGGTGTTATGGGAAGTCCGATTGGGCTTCCCGTTGATCCGGCAGCGGCCTTCTGCGACTGTGGAAGCCTACTGCCGGTTTTGTTCTGTTCTGAGTTTGGGTTTTAACTTCATGGAACGAATCACTTTCAATCTTCAGGGTGCTCGTTCCAGGTTGCAGACAACGTTGTGCAAGCCGGTGCAGTTCACGGGACGGGGGTTATTTCACGGAATTGACGTCACCGCGACTCTGTTACCTGCCGATGCGGGCACGGGGGTTGTTTTTCGGCGAGTTGATTTAGTTGGTGAGCCAGATATCCCTGCTTTGTGCAACTACGTGGCAACTGTTCCACGCAGAACGGTTTTGGCGGCTTCGAAATCAGCAACGGTTGAAACCGTGGAACACCTGATGGCGGCTTTGGCTGGATTGGGTGTGGATAACTGTCTGATAGAAATCAATGCTCCTGAAGTGCCAGCATTTGATGGTTCGTGTCGCGACTTTTGCGATGGGATTCTGGAAGCTGGGATTCAGCAACTTGATGTTGAGTCGGATTTTCTGCATGTGGATCATGTGGTGAATGTCAGAACTTCGGATGGTCGGCAATCGTTGACGATGCGGCCCTACCTGCATTCGTGCCTGGCGATCACTTATCATCTGGATTATGGGTTGAACTCCGGCGTTGCTTCGCAGGTCTTCTCTGCGGAAATCACGCCGGAATATTTCTATCAGGAAATTTCAGCCGCCAGGACGTTTGTTCTGGAAAGTGAGATCAAAGCATTGCAGTCAATGGGTTTTGGCCGGCATCTTACCGCCAAAGACATTGTTGTGATTGGTGATGATGGTGTGCTGGATAACGAACTGAGATGGTCGAACGAAGGTGTCCGGCACAAAATACTGGATTGTGTGGGTGACCTGGCATTAAGCGGAAAAATTCTGGCTGGACATGTGACTGCCTATCGCAGTGGTCATCATTTGAATCATGAACTTGCCGGGAAGTTGTCGACGATTAGGAAATGCGATTCATCAATTCGTAATGTGGCTTAGAATTGTTGTTTCACGAAACCTGTTCACCTTGAGTGAAGATTTCTGAGCGGTAGCTGGATTGGTCTGAGGCACAGCCTCGTTAGAATTGTTATGATGACGAACCGGTTTACGGTTTGAGTTTATTGGTTGCACGCAAGATCGTCTGATTCGCTGGTTCATCCATGCGAATCAGCGAACGAACCTGTCAAAAAAATCAGTGGGTTTGAATGATTCAAACTCCTTTAAAATTCCTTGATCAGGATGATCATCATGGAACCTCAAATTTCTCCTCTGTCTCAGGTAGATCCCTCGGCTCAATTGGGCAAGGGAGTCGTAGTGGGCCCGTTTTGCGTGGTGGGGCCCAACGTGACAATCGGAGATTTCTGTGAGCTCACCAGTCATGTGGTGATCACCGGTCGCACAACTTTGGGTGTTCATAACAAGTTGTATCCGGGCTGCGTTATTGGCGGCGAACCGCAGGACATCAGCTATCAGGAATCGGAAACCGAGGTTCAGATTGGCGACAACAACGTCTTTCGAGAAGGTGTTACGGTAAATCGTGGTGCTGAAAAGGAAGATCATGTAACGCGGATCGGCAATCGAAACATGTTTATGGCGAATAGCCATATTGCTCACAACTGTCGCATTTTTGATGATGTGATTCTGGTCAACGGTGTGCTGTTGGGCGGTCACGTGCATGTTCACGATCGAGCGATCGTTTCCGGCAACACTGTTGTGCATCACTTTTCCACGATTGGCCGTCTAAGCTTTATCAGTGGTGGTTGCCGAGTTCCTCACGACATTCCTCCTTTCATGCTGGCGGCTGGCAGCGACAACCCCACATTGAAAACGATTAATATCGTGGGCATGCGAAGAGCGGGGATTTCTGAACACTCAATCGAAGTTGTTCGTGCCGCGTTTCGGATGCTGTTCCGTAAAAAGGCACCATTGGCGGAAGTGATTGAACACTTCCAGGAAACACTGGACGGAATCATCCCGTTCGAACTGTCGCAACTGCTGAACTTTATCGAAGCTCAGCGTGCGGGAAAACTGGGGCGTGCTCGCGAAGCGATCCGAAATGCTCCCCAAACAGATTCGGCTTCAGCAGAGGAACGTAAGGCAGCATGAGTTCACTTCGAATGGCCGTTGTTGGCGTGGGATCTCTTGGACAATACCACGCCGCTAAGCTTGCGGGCTTTGACGATGTCGAGCTGGTCGGCGTCGCGGATCCGGGTGAGACGCAGGGGCGAGCTGTCGCTGAGCGTCTGGGTACGGAATGGTTCGCCACCGCAGAACAACTGCCATCGGAACTTGACGGAGTTGTCATTGCGACTCCAACCGTGTTTCATCTTGATGCCGCGAAGTACTTTCTTAACGCTGGCGTTGCGACGTTTGTTGAGAAGCCACTGGCTGCCAATGTTGCGGATGCGACGACTTTAAGCAATCTGGCATCTGCTGCTGACTGCATTTTGCAGGTTGGCCATATTGAACGCTTTAATCCAGCGTTTGTTGCAACGCAGGAACGCAGTGGTTTTCCGTTGTACATTCGTTGTCAGCGAGTGAGCCCGTACACGTTTCGGTCGACGGATATCGGTGTCGTTCACGACCTGATGATTCACGATATAGATTTGGCGTTGGCACTGACAGGCCAGATGCCTTCGTCTGTGGATGCGTTTGGTGCAGTCGGAATTGGGCCTCATGAAGACATGGCGGTTGCTCGCCTGAAGATGCCTTCGGGAACTATCGTTGATATCACGTCCAGTCGAATGAGCCCCATTGCCGAACGAAGTTTGCAGGTTTGGGGCACAGACGGCTGCGTTTCTACCAACCTGCAAACGCGCAGTGTGCAACACTGGAAGGCTACCGGTCCGTTTGCCACGAATCCTCAGTTGGTGCACTCAATTGCCGCCAGTACTCCCGATCCTCGCACGTTGAAAGACAGTGTATTTGGTAAATGGATTCAGGCCGAAGAATTTCAGGCTGATAATTCCGACGCCATGTCTTCGGAATTGCGAGAATTCATTTCGTGTATTCGTACGGGGACCGCACCGCAGGTATCGGGCACCGAAGCGGTCAACGCCATGCTGGTGGCGGAACAGGTTTTGGAAGCCTTGCAGGTTTGGTCGTATCAAACGGGAACCATGGGCAAAACGTCCACTCGTAGAGCTGCTTAGCTGGACTGCTCCATGTCTAAATGAGCCGCAGGGCGTTAGGCCCGGTTTTTTCCGTAATCCACACTAACCGGGGCTAACGCCCTGTGGCTGATGTGGGTCGCAGAAATACTGCCCCTTCATTCAACCTGAAGCTGGCCAGTTAGAGTCTTACTCGCATGTTGCTCGTAGCTTCAACGGAGCGGCGTGGCGGTTCCAACGTCTCACGTCTTTCGGCCATCCACGCCACCGGGGCAAGGGCGAAGCCCTTGTGAGGCTGGATTCGGTCTTTCACAGGCAACCGGATGTACGGCGACATCGTTTCCGTGCGTCTGCTTAACGTGGTGCGAGAATCCCGAATCAGGCGATTTTCAGGCACCACTTGTGGTGAATTGTCGATTCGTTAAGAATCCAACGTCGAATCACCTTTAAGGCTGAAGATGCCATGCTTGATGATGCCAACTCGTTGCTGATGCTGGCGGTAATTCTGGTTTCGGGGACCGTGTTTGGCCTCCTTTCCAAGATGCTGCACCTGCCGTCTGTTACCGGTCAGATTGTGGGCGGGGTATTAATTGGGCCATCCATATTCAACATTCTGACAGCGGGCAGTGTTGAAGCGTTTGAGCCACTGGTAGACTTTGCTCTGGGGCTGATGGCTGTGGCTGTCGGCAGCCATCTTAACTTTAAGCGACTGCTTGTGGCTCGTCGCAGGTTGATGATATTGTTGCTGCTGGAAGCGTCGCTGACTCCGTTGTTTGTGTTTGGTGGCTTGTACTTATTTACAGACACCAGCTGGACAACCGCTTTGTTGTTGTCTGCGATTGCGATTTCGACTGCTCCCGCCACCGTGCTGGCGATTGTCAAAGAAACGGCATCCAAAGGTGCTTTCGTTACGACGCTGATTGCTGCGGTTGCATTGAACAACCTGGCTTGCATTATTCTGTTTGAACTGGCCCGAGCGATTGTTCGCGCGTCGATTTCACAATCGGGAGAATCCGCGTCCGCCAGTTTGGTGGCCCCCATGACGGGGATCGGGCTTAGTCTTCTGCTGGGTTTCGCAATCGGAGTATTGCTTGTCGTTTCAACGGTTCGTGTGGTTCGCACGGATCGCTTGTCTGTGCTGTCGCTGATCGCGATTTTGCTGACCACGGGACTCACGGAATACCTTGGGCTGTCTGTGCTACTGGCTTGCCTTTGCATGGGTGTTACGTTGGCGAATCTTAGCCCCGATAAAGAAGAGATCGGTCATCGGGTTTTTGATAGTTTTGAGTACGCGATTTTTGCGGTGTTCTTCACGATCGCCGGAATGGAACTGCATTTCAGTTCGCTGGCCCTTGGCGGCCTGCTGGCCGTGATCGCCTTCACTGGAAGACTAGCGGGCAAGGTGTTTGCGGCGAATCTGGCCATGAGGCTGGCGAATTCCACCGACCGTTTCCGACGTTGGATTGGACTGTCCCTGATTCCTCAAGCCGGGCTGGCTGTCGGCTTGATGTTGCTGGTGACGGAAGATCCTGTATTCAAGGAAATGAGCGAGGTGTTTCTGGCGGTGGTACTGGCGATGGTGTTGCTTAACGAAACAATTGGTCCAATCTTCACAAGAATGGGGCTGAAATATTCCGGAGACTTCGGACGCGACCGAGCTCGTGTTTTGGACTTTCTTTCGGAGCACAATATTACCACTAACCTGGCTGGCCCCGATAAGCAATCCGCTATTCGTCAGCTGGTTGATCTGACAGTCAAGATTCACAAACTTTCCATCGATGCGGATACTTTGTACGAAGCCGTGATGCGCGGCGAAGCTGTTTCTTCAACCTGTGTTGGCGAAGGGCTGGCTCTTCCTCATGCACGGGTTGATATTGGCGACAAAATCATCGGTGCCATGGGGATTTGCCGAGAAGGCTTGTCGTTGGATGCCCCCGACCACCGTCCGGTGCATTGCATGGTCTTGATTATTACTCCCGCATCCATGCCGGAACGACACCTGGAAGTGCTGCAGGCGCTGGCAGCATCAATTGGCCGCGACCGAGCGATTCAGCAGCAGCTGTACCATATCGATTCTCCAGCCCATGCTGATGAATTGCTGCACCTGGACCAGCAGTTTGAAGACTGGAACTATTATCTGGAACCCGAAGATGTGTAGCCCGCGAGTCATCAAGAAGTCGCAAAGCGACGGCATGTGATAGCCTCGGACTTTAGTCCGAGGTGGCCAGTTCCATATTTTCTAAAAGTCGCGGGCGGGTGGCCGGGGTTTCCTTCGTACCTCGCTCCACCCCCGGCCACCCACGTAATTCTTCTCATTAATTCACAGCCTCTCCGCGACTGAATCAAGGGCCACCCACTTGTCAGGATCGACCGGGGCTGTAGTTTGGGCCGTCGGATTGAGCGTAGCTGATCAGGACTTCTCGAGCATGCTCTCGGCATATATCCATCTGCACTTCCACCGGTGGCAGTGGCGTTCGATTGGCAAGTAATTGTTGCCAGCCGTCTGGCAGCGGGCCTTCGCAGAACTGTGTCAGCTGTTCAATATCTTCTGATCGAGCACCCACGATCAGTCGGGTAAGGCCCGACCACCACGTCATGCCGAAGCATTGCACGCAGGGCTGGCCGGAAGCGAAAAGTTCAAAGCCGTGTTTGGATGCCGTTGATAAGTCGTGTGTGTGCAGGCTTTGCTGAGCCAACGCGATGGCCATAGCTTCTGCATGAGCGAGGCTGCAGTGTTGCGGGACCACTCGGTTTACTCCAACCGCAATCAATCTGTTGGTTTCGCGTTCAAAGACGGCGGCAGCAAACGGCCCGCCGCTTTTGTTGGCGATGTTCCACCTTGCAAGCTGCAATACGAACGTCATTTTATCGACGTCTGAAGTCAGCGTGGATTCCGGAAGTTGTTGTTGCCAGCCAGCAGGCAGCGAAAGTTCAAAGCGTTCAGCGAGTTCCGGCATCGGGCTGTCCATTGTGAGCTGCAATTGGAAGTGTGAGCTGCAATTGGAAGGTGGCAGGCAGCAGTCAGAACCAGGACTGCAAAAGTCGAATTGCGGAAGTGTGAATTGTTTAACCCGTGGTCGACAGGTCAGGACTTCATGGCCTGATCTGTCGACCACGGGTTAAATGGAGTCTTTTCGCTTCAGCCAGGGACTATCGATTTGCCGCCAACAGTTCAGCAATTTGCACGGCATTTGTGGCCGCACCTTTTCTAAGGTTGTCAGACACGCACCAAAACGCGAGTCCATTCGGGTTGGTCAGGTCTTTGCGGATCCGGCCAATGAACACGTCGTCGCTGCCATCGCATGTTGAAGGCATGGGGTATTGGCTATTGGCCAGATCGTCGACGACGGTAATTCCCGGAGTCTTTGCGAACAGTTCTTTGGCTTCTTCCACACTGATCGGTCGTTCAGTTTCGACAAGAACGCTTTCGCTGTGGCAGTTGGAAACGGGAATTCGCACGCATGTCGGGCAGACCATGATCGATTCGTCGCCGAAAATCTTGCGAGTTTCGTAGACCATCTTCATCTCTTCACTGGTATAGCCGGATTCTTTCAGGCCGCCAATTTGAGGAATCGCATTAAAGGCCACGGGATGCACGAACGCGGTGTACTTGTAGTCGCGACCTTCCAGAGCCGCCTGGGTGCCTTCTTTCAGGTCGGTCTTGCCCTGCAGCCCTGCTCCACTGGTTGCCTGATAGGTGCTGACCACGACACGTTTGATCTTTGACACGTCGTACAGCGGTTTCATGGCCACAACCATCTGTGTTGTAGAACAGTTGGGGCTGGCGATGATTCCTTTGGCGTTAAGAGCCGCTTCTGGATTAATTTCCGGAACCACCAGAGCGACATCCGGGTGCATTCGCCAATAGCCGGATTCGTCGATCACTTTGGCACCTGCTTTGACGGCAGATTGCAGAAATTCTGCGGCGGTGTCGTCGGGAGTGCTGGCGATAACCAGATCGATGCCTTCGAAGCAGTCGTGAGTCAGTTCTTCAACGGTAATCGTTTTTCCTGCCAGTTGAATCTGCGTGCCAGCGCTGCGTTTAGAAGAGAAAAGGCGGTATTTTCCTGCAGGGAAATTTCGCTTTTCCAGCAATTCCAAAATAATGGTTCCAACAGCGCCAGTGGCGCCAATGACGGCAACGGTGTCAAACACGACAAATCCTGATAAAAAACGTAACCAAAGGAAAACTGCGGCTTTTCCCGCCAAAACCGATTTGGGGGCGAACGCAGATTTGTAGTTGTTAGTGGCGAACAGCAATCGGCCCGGTGTACACTCGGGCCTTCAAAAGTCGTCCGATTGGCGACATTCTGTTGCACAGATCGAGTAAAAGAACTGATTCAGTCAAAAAAAACGATTTCTTTCAGACAAAGTTTGTCTGCGGAAGTCTCAAGAGACATGCCGTGTCTACTGAAAAAACCACTGAATTTCACCGAAGATTCCGAACCTGCGTCAGTCGCCTGACCAGGGACACTCAGAATGCGCTTGGTGAAATGTTTGACCTTGTCGCTGTGCGATTGGTTCGCCTGTCGACCAGTATAACGGGAAATCAATCGGATGCGGAAGATGCGGTTCAGGGGGCATTTTCAAGAATCGCTGGTAAGCCGGTTTTGTTGGCCAAGGCCGATTCTCCCTGGCCGTACCTGATCCGGACCGTAAGAAACGAATCTTTACGAATCATTCAAAAGCGGCGCACCAGCAGTCTTGGTGAAATGGACACTCAATGTGGCCACGACACAACGGAACTCATGGTGCAGCGTGAAGAAACGGCTGATCATGTCCAAAGGATTCTTCGCACGTTGCCGAAAGCTCAATATGAAGTGGTCATCCTGAAACATTGGGAAGACCTGACGTTTGCCGAAATTGCGGACGTACTGGGAAAATCACAAAACACGGTGGCCAGCCGTTATCGATATGCGATGGAAAAACTGCAACGAAGTCTGGAGCCGATTATTCAGCACGAAGCTTCGAAGCAGCAACAGGCTGAGCAACAAAATTCCTGTTGTGAACAACCGTCAAGTCGTGTGGCGCATCAACGCAATCTTTGACTTCTTAGCGTCGCTGCTTATTTATTACTGCGAAAGATCATGTCCAACCCCAAATTCAACCTGCCTGAACCTGTGTTCCCCGAACACGCTTTGATTCGCGATTCTGCGCCGGTCCCTCAGTTGTCTGCCGGATTCAAGTCGCGAGTGATGTCTGAATGTCGCGTCAGCACGGCGAAGGCTGTGCAAGTTCGTCGCTGGAAATATGCTGGCGGTGCGGCGGCTGTTTGTTGCCTGGGAGTGCTATTCTGCCTGTTGTTGCCCAATGGCAGCCAGTCTGAACCAGTTCCGGTTGCTGAACAGCATTCGCCCGTGAGTCCATCAAGCGGCAGCCCGTCGTCGTCAATGGGGCTTCCATCGCAGTCAAATCGTATTGCCGTGGATATGCCGAAACCGACAACGACGCGCGATCCGGAAAAGTCTCAAATGAATCAGATTATCGATACGCTGAAAAATCGGTCTGAAATTATACCCGCCGATATGTTGAAGTTTTAATCACCAAGTGGCATGGCGGATGTTTGCGATGGCAGTATCGACCGTAGTTTTTTTACGAGTTGCGTGAATGAAATCGGCCTCAATCGCTGAACAGTTTTCAGTGTCGTTGCGAGAACTGAAAACTCAGAGCGACGATCATGTTCCGTTACTGGTTGATTTAATTCTTGCACAGGCAAGACGACACAGAGCCAGCGATGTCCACCTGATACCGGCCGAAGATCGGCTGTTAATGCAGTGGCGAATCGACGGAGTTCTGCATTCGGTGGCCAGTTTTGATGCGGACTTGAGCCCGAAAGTTGTGGCTCGGCTGAAAGTAATGTCCGGGCTGTTGACGTACCGATCGGATGTGCCGCAGGAAGGTCGAGTATCAAAGTTCAACGTGCATGATGGTGTTGAAGGCGAAGTTCGAGTCACTACCTTTCCCACACTTTACGGTGAGAAAGCGGCTGTTCGCCTGTTTGCGGAGACTGACCAGTTTCAGCGGCTTTCAGATTTGGGGCTTCCCGACGATATCGCAGCTTCGTTGAAAGACATGTTGCAAGCGACATCGGGCGTGGTGCTGATGACGGGGCCATCCGGCAGCGGCAAGACAACCACCATTTACGCCTGCCTGCGTGAAATTGTCGACATGTTTGGTGATTCCAAAAGCATCATGACTTTGGAGGATCCGGTGGAAGTTGTGGTGCCCGGAGTCACTCAGTCGCAGGTGCGTCCACATGTTGGTTTCGATTTGGCGACCGGGCTGAAGTCTATGATGCGGCAGGATCCGGATGTGATTATGGTTGGCGAAATCCGCGATCCTGAAACTGCCGAATGTGCGTTTCAGGCGGCTTTGACGGGGCATCTGGTTCTGACGACCTTTCATGCGGGCAGCAGTGTTGAAGCGATCACTCGGTTGCTGGATCTGGGCATTGAACCGTATCTGTTGCGCAGCACTTTGCGAGCTGTCGTGTGCCAGCGCTTGCTGCGTGAAGTGTGCTCGCATTGTTCTGGTTCTGAATCAGTTGGCGGCAAATTGAAAACTTCTTCTGAATTGTTAGACAAGCCCGGTTCGGTCACCGCTCTATCTGACAGCTGCAGTCAGTGTGGCGGTTTGGGATACCATGGCAGATTTGTGACCGCCGAGGTGCTCGACCCTAACCAGCCGGAGATTGCTGCCGCGATTTTGTCTCGCGTTGATTCACATGCATTGCAGTCAATCGCAAACGCTGCGGGAGCAGTTACACTGCGGGCTCGAGCGGCAGAGTTGATAAAGTTCGGTAGGACGACTCAGGAAGAAGTTTTTCGAGTGCTGGGTAATCATTAGTGCCGCGTTACGGCTAAAAATTAGGATGTGCTGTAGTGGATCTTGTTAAAGATCCCCGTATCTCAGGATCTTTAACAAGATTCACTACCCGAGGATTGAGCTGTGATGCAGCGTTAGTTGTTGCTGTTTGATATGCGTTTTAGAGTCTTATCTTTGAATGATGCGCGCACGGTGCGTAGATTTTTCGTAGCGACGTAGTCGCGGCTCGGCGTTTCGAGCATTCCATGTTTTTCCGCCTGCCACGCCAATGGGTCAAGGGCGGAGCCCTTGTTAGAGCATGTCTGTGACACTTGAAGACATACAAAATCTCAGTCTTGAAGTGAAAGCCCTGGTTGATGCGGGGCTGCCACTGGAAGCAAATCTGGCTCATGCCGGTGTGGGGCATGGAGATCGTCTGCGGGCTTTGACGGAATCAATTTCCGAAAAGCTAAGTAATGGTGAATCACTTGATGAAGCAATTCGCAGCAACCAGGTGGGAGCACCACGCATGCTGGCAGCTGCTGTGGCGGCGGGGGTTCGCAGTGGTCAGTTAGGGGCATCCATCGAAGTGCTTGGCGATATGGCCAACGATGTCGTTGAACTTCGTCGCAATATTTTGCAGTCGATATCGTATCCACTGATTGTGATCGGGATGGCTCTGACGATGTTTGTCGTCTTCATTCGAGTTTTTCTGGGACGAGTACGATTTGTGATGCAGGAAGTTGGTGGCGATGGGGCGCCGCTGCTTACGTGGCTGATTGAACTGGATGCGAAGTTCTGGTGGTGGCCGTGGTTGTTTCCGGCCATGTTTGTTGTGGTAAGTATTGGTTGGTTTTGGTCTGGTCGAGCCGAATCTTTGTCATTCAAAGGCCCGGAGCGTTTGATGTTCTTGCTGCCCGGTGTGGGAGCCATGATTCGCGATCTGCAGTTTTATAATCTGGCTCGAATGCTGACAATGCTTGTGGAACGCCAGGTTCCTCTGGATGAATCACTATTGCTGGCAGGTGCATGCTGTGGCAGCGATGCATTAGATACGGCCTGCCAGAACGCAGTGAAGCAGGTTCGCAGTGGGGCGGTGCCAGCGTTGGAACCGAATTCTGAATGGAAAAGCGGAGACCTGCCGCCACTGCTGCAAACGTGTTTGCGAAATTCCAAACATGAATCGGAATTCACACAGCGATTGGTGAGCGTGTCTGGCTACTACCGTCGTCGGCTGCAACTTAGCGTGTCGTGGTTGCGAAATATTGTACCAGTCGTACTGTTTGTGGTGCTGGGCGGCGGCACTGTGTTGTTGTATTCGCTGGTGGTCTTCTGGCCAGTGATTGAAGTGTATCGTTTTCTGACTCCCAACTGATTTTTTGTTGGCCCCATTATGCCTCGTTTTCGTTACGAAGCCATTGATGCTCACGGAATCCCGATTCACGGGACAATTGATGCCGTGGATCACGCTGCGCTGCAGGCGACTCTTGCTGGTCGGCGTCAGACTTTGGTCAGCGTGCAGGAACTTTCGCTGGACTCGCTGATCGCTCAAAACCAAAGCTCGTTGCCTCGGCTTTATCAGCTGCGACTTGGCGAACAGCTTCGCGATGCGTTATTGACCGGTTTGCCAGCTCATGAAGCCGTGCGTTCTGTGGCTGCTGAACCATTGTCGCATCCCATACCAGCAGTGATGCCGTGGTTGCAGATGACGGCGATTGTTTCGTTTTTGCTGACAGCTGTATTTTGCCGAGTCACGGGGACGTACCAGGGCTTGTTGTGGTCGACGGGAATCTTTGCGATCGTTGTTGTACCAATTCTGCGAATGCTGCTGATTACAGCGTACCAGACTCGCCCTCGCCAGGTTCTGTTTGATCTGGCCAGACAGTTGGAATCCGGAGAAGCATTGCCGAGCAGTCTGAGTATGGGAATGCCGACGGAAATTCGCTGCGTGATGAACGCCAGTGTCAGCGATTCCAGTAAAGCACGCGTTGCCGCCGATTTGATTCCCAGCGTTTTGGGTGGCAGCTTGATGTCTCAGCAATTTGTGTTAACCATGGTTGGCCCCATGGTCATGTTTGCCGCGGTGGCGATCGGTCTATACACCAGTCTGCTGTTTGTTGTGAAGAAGTTTGGAAAAATCTTCAGCGACTTTGGTACGGAGTTGCCGTGGTTAACAGCGAAGCTGATCGGGCTGGCGGATTTTGTTGCTGCCTTAGGAATTACCGGCTGGCTGCTGTTTATTACTTTGGCTTGTGCTGCAGTTGTTGGTTCTGCCTATTGCCTGGCAAGCGGGAAAGGTGCGGAGCTTCTGGAATCCATTCCCGGGATGGGGATCACCTTTCGCTGGGCCATGCAGGCCCGGGTTGCTCGGATTCTTGCGTCGATGATTCGCAACGATTGTTCCTATCCGGAATCAGTAAGAACGGCCACGGCTGGCAGTGGATTTGCGTCGGTGAAAATGCATGGTGAAGTGATTGCCCGGGAACTGGAGTCACGATCCGGCCAACCTTTGGCTGCCCGCAAGTTATCCGGGTTGCCCTTGTCGATGCTGTTTGTTTCAGATTCCGGCCAGAACGAGGGCGAACGCAGATCGGCCCTGGCGGCGACGTTTTTGAATCTGTCTGAAATGCTTCAGGCGGCAACACTGGGACAAGGACGGTTGCTGGCCGTCATCGCTCAGTTCATTGTGATTTCGTTTACTGGATTCACAGTGGCTTTCAGTATTCTGGCAATGTTTCTTCCTCTCATTAAGTTGCTTAACGATTTGTCGTAGGCGTACAGTTTTCTTACGGATCAGGTAAATACAGCATGCGTGGCGGCTACCTACAAGCTTTGCTTTTTATGTTGAACCGGCCGGAGCCAATCCGTCAGGCATCTTTGCTGATGGTACTGGCGACCGGTATCGGTCAGGCATCAACATTGCTGAACGGGTTGAAGGCTTTGGCTGCCGAATCGGGTGCTCCATGGAGCACTCGCGTGATGCAGCTGGCGGCGTTGCTGGAACAGGGGCAAACGCTTTCGCAGGCGTTGTCTGCCGTTCAAGGGCTGCTGCCGGAACCAACGTTGATTGCCATTCGCGTGGGTGAAGAAACAGGAACGCTGCGACAGGTGTTGGCCGCAGAAGCTCAGGGACTGATGCGAACGCCTTATGGAAATCCTGCTCGAGCGACCTTGCCGAGTACGTTGTTGTGGGTTGTTGCAATCGGCATGATTGCGATGGCGGTCGTCTCATTCATTATGATCTTTATCATTCCGAAGTTCAAAAAGATCTTTGATGACTTTGGCGTTGAACTGCCGCAGATGACCAACTCGCTAATCGGCATGAGCGACTGGGCTATGCACTATTGGTATCTGGCTTTGCTTCCGCTGATAACCATTGTGGCCCTTACTAAATATTGGTTCTTTCGTGGCTACGTTCAATGGGTGTCTCATGGGCGCCTTTTCTTTACTGAACATTATCCAAGATTCTGGACACCCCTGATTCTTCGCATGTTAAGCATCACCGTGGCGGCGGAATCATCGATCAGTAATGGGTTACACGCCATACTTGGCGAACTTCGTCCAGGACGTGCGGCTAATGCTCTTAGCTCCGTTCGCATGAAGGTCAACGGTGGCACCGATTGCCTGGAAGCCTTGTATCAGGATGGTTTTTTGAACAGCCGAGAAGTCATGTTTCTGAATTCAGCTCGCCGTACTCGGCATCTGGACTGGGGCATGATACACCTGTCACGGACTGTCTTGCGACGACGGGAAATCTGGGCTCAACGGCTGTGTTCTTTCATTCAACCGTGCATTCTGCTGGCTGTAGGCTTTATGGTTGGATTCATTGTGATTGCTCTGTTTCTTCCTCTGGTTAAGCTTCTTAACGATCTTTCGTGATCGAGGTTTCTGTGTACACCTATTCTGAAAAACAACAGCCGCTTGCAGGAAGTGGCCGCTGCCTGCCGCAGCGGCGACCAGCAGCGAAACGGCATGTGGCTTCCCGGAAATTTTTCTGTTCTGCCAGTTTGCATTTGTCCCGCCGTGGGGCGCTGATGGTTGAAATGGTGGTCTGTACCGTCCTGCTGTCGCTGGTCGCCACCATTCTTGTGCCAGCCGTGCATGCCATTCAAAGGCAACGGAAGATTACTCGCAGCGAAACTCTGACGTTGATTGAGCTTAACAATCAGGCATCGTTGTTACAGATGTCTGCGAGCACCCCCGCGGCAGATGTGAAATTGTCGGCGTGGTTTTTACAGCGATACCCAGGGGCATCGTTGCAGATCAGCGAACTTCCTGACGCCGCCAGTTCAGAAGGTGGGGCGAATCCTCTGCGGATCGTGATTGCGCATCCAGCCGGTGATGCGGGAGTCGAATTCAATCGCAGTCTTACCGTTTGGGTGGCCCTTCCGGAGGACGAAACATGAAGCGGATTTCTGCTGCGAGTGCTCGCAACATTCATCATGCTCGCAAAGGCACGATCTTTCATTACTACATGATGTATCTGTTTCTAAGCAGCGTCATGCTCACTTCTGCCGGTTTGTGCATGCATACCGTGCTGAAGGCGGACAGGCTGGATGGCGAAGTTTCCACATATTTACGATCGTTGCTGCAATTGGAACGATCGCTTCGCACGGACGCTGGCAACGCCGTGGCGGCGGAAGTGCAGGCAAATGTTTTAGTGTTTACAAACAGCGAAGGTCAGACTCACAAGTGGGTTTGTAATAAGAACGTCGTGACGCGTGAAACCAGTAATGCAGAAGGATTGCAGTCTTCAGAACGTTTCGCCTTTCACAAAGGGACACAACTTTCGTTTCAGGAGTCTGGTTCTTCCATTGTTGCCACGTTGATAGAAGCGGCAATTATGACGCACACGGAAAACGGTCAGGAAACGTCTTCGACGGAGAGCAATATCGTGCAAATGATTTTGCCTCTGCCGGAAACGACGGAAGGAGAACCGTCATGATGAAGGCGTCTGTTACAAGAACAACAACAACGTTGCCTGCAGTTTCGGGAACGCATGCCTGTGTGGACTGCAGGCGTCGAGCGGTCGTGACGGTCATGGTGCTGGTGGTGTTGCTGATTATGTCAGCCATGATTGCTCAGTTTGTTCGACGAGCTGTCGGCGATCGTCGTCAGATGCGACAGGAACTTCAGCAACAGCAGACCTTTCAACTGGCACTGGCGGCCGAAGATCGTGCTGTCAAAATGTACGCCAAAGACGATGCTTATTCCGGCGACATCTGGGAAATTCCTGCTGGTGTTCTGCATCAAACAAATTCGGCACAGGTGGTCATCTCTGTTGTTGAAGGAACAGCCACCGTTGTTGCTAAGTATCCATTCAATTCCGACCTTCCCATTCAGGTCACCAGAACCATAAGGCTTTCGAAATGAATCACTGCAAAACAAGTCGTCGAAAACGCATTCGCGGATTTACCTTGATCGAATTGTTGGTGGTGATTGCAATCATCGCCATTTTAATCGCGTTGTTGCTGCCGGCCGTGCAGCAGGCTCGTGAAGCAGCCAGACGGACTCAGTGCAAAAACAATCTTTGTCAGTTGGCACTCGCTATGCACAACTATGACATGTCTTTTGAAATGCTGGCACCTGGCACCGTTAACCCGGATGGCCCTATTAAAAATATACCAGAAGGTTATCACATGGGCTGGCTGGTGCAGCATTTGCCAATGATGGAACAAAGTCATGCCTTCAAAATGGTGAACTTTGATGAGGGTGCTTATGGCCCCGCGAATTCAAAGCTGCGAGCAATGGCGATGTCTGTGATGGAATGCCCATCGGACTACAGCTTTCAGTACACGGTGGATCCCATCGGCAACGTGCGTTCTGCCAGCTATGCCGGTAGCTTCGGCGGCGATGATGTGCCGATCGACGGGAAGAACAATGGTCTGTTTTATCTGAACAGTTCCACGCGTTTCAGCGAGATTCGTGACGGGGCTTCCAACACGATTGCCATTGGTGAAAAAGTGAATCCTCGCGATACAAAGGATCTGGGCTGGATGTCCGGAACTTCTGCAACGTTGCGAAACACGGGCGTTCCCGTCAATCGTGGCTGGGACGTGGTTAATTATTTTCAGGCACGTAGCCAGGTTACTGGCCCAACCGTGGCTCCCGACGATATGGCGACCGGCGGTTTCAGCAGTCAGCATACCGGCGGTTGCCAGGTAGCGTTAGCGGATGGTTCTGTGCGGTTCATCAGTGAGAACATTGATAATGACGTTTTCAGATTTTTGGGCAATCGAGAAGACCTGGAACTGACGGGTGACTTTTAGCTGGACAGCGTCAGGTTCAATGAAAGGTCAGTATTTCTGCGACCCACATCAGCCGCAGGGCCGTAAGCCCCGGTTAGTTCGGAATACGGAAAACCGGGGCTAACGCCCTGCGGCTCATAGAAACAGGGCGCTGTGCAGATGTTGTTTAACGGGAACTCCCTTTGTTGGAGTGATTGGGACCGGTGAATTTATGGCTGATAAAGCAAATCACAAGGGAGATGAAGTTCGCAATCCGAGGAAACTTGTGCATGGCTTTACGCTGATTGAGCTGCTTGTGTCTACTACGATCATCTGCATTCTGGTGGCGTTGCTGCTGCCAGCGATTCAGCAGTGTCGTGAAGCCGCTCGGCGAACTCAGTGCAAAAACAACCTGTCACAGCTTTCGATTGCCATGCATAACTATCAGGCATCGTTCGGTTGTTTTCCGCCGGGCTGCGTCAATGCCACCGGCCCCATTCGAAATTTGGAAGAGGGCTATCACATGAGCTGGGTCGCTCAGGTGTTGCCGATGATTGATCAGACGCCTTTGTTTCGGAAGATTGATTTTTCTGCTTCGGCGTACGATCCAATCAATGCGGCGGTTCGCGAAACAGCCATAGTGACGTTGTTTTGCCCGTCTGACCCGACAGTGAATTCGCAGCGATATGCAACCAACTATATGGGCTGCACCGGCGGTGATGATGTGCCCATTGACACCAATGATAATGGGCTGTTTTTTCTGAACAGCAGCGTTCAGGATAAAGAGATTCGTGACGGAGCCAGCAATACGATCATGCTGGGCGAACGACGTCTTGAGGACTTCATGGGGACAAAGGATCTTGGCTGGATCTCCGGGACTTCGGCGACTATGAGAAATGCCTCAAAGTACTATGGCATGGTTGGCACTTATGGCGCAGGAAATGTCGTCGGGGATGAGCAGGGCGAAGATGAAGAAGTCCTGCCGCCACTAGATCAGCAAATCGGAAGTTTCAGCAGTTCCCATACAGGCGGAGCCCAGTTTGCTTTGGCTGATGGTTCTGTGCGATTTCTAAGCCAGAATATTGATCCGGATCTTTTTTCCTGGTTGGGAAATCGACATGACGGTGAAATGATAGGTGAGTTCTAGGGGCCATGGTCCTTGTTACGTCTGTTGAAGTTACGTCTGTTGAAGTTACGTCTGTTGAA
>ERZ887942.686-NODE-686-length-26101-cov-6.764839_pt1 | contig 26101 bp, 20 predicted proteins | sample MGYA00521099_ERZ887942 | MGnify/ENA primary metagenome ERZ887942 (study PRJEB32303, sample SAMEA104408605) | aquatic metagenome | biome: Brackish water; feature: Pelagic; material: water | place: Baltic Sea | collected 2014-06-07T06:48:00 | depth 16,251 m ...
TTCAGTACACGCCGCACATGCCGTCGATGGAGATCTCCTCGACGAGCAGTTCTTCTTCGACGAATTCGACTGCCGGAGCATCGGCGGTTGCTGCGTTCTCGGCGACGGTCGTCGTGGGTTCGTTCATGTCGTTACTTTACCGATCAGGCAGGCGTGGAGCGAACGCGTGGTGTGAATCCGCTAGCCAGCCCTGTGCCAGGCTGGGGCCCATGCACGTGACTGAACTGTGGCGTTATCCGGTGAAGTCGATGGGTGGTGAGCAACTTGAGAACACCCAGGTCGGCGTACTCGGCATTGCGGGGGACCGCAGATGGGGCGTCTTTGATGTCGCGACAGGAACGGTGCTCACGGCGCGTCGATCGCCACAGCTGCTCTTCGCTTCGGCGCGAGTGGTTGATGACGACGTGGTGATTGATGTTCCGGAGATCGGCGAAATTGCATCGGGCGAAGCGTCGGTGGCACTGTCGCGCTGGCTGGGCCAGGAGGTTGAACTCCGGGCTGCAGGTGTTATCGGGGGAACATACGAGGTGCCGCTCGACTTCGAGCACGACGCCGACTGGGTCTCGTGGACCGGACCCGCAGGTGCGTGGCACGACTCAAAGTCAAGCCGCGTGTCGTTGGTGTCGACCGGGACACTCGGCGAGTGGGACCTGCGTCGTTTCCGCACCAATATTGTTGTCAGCGGTTCGGGCGAGGACGGCTTCGTCGGTCACCACCTGCAGATTGGTCTTGTAGGTTCTGGCGCCGAACTCGCCGTGTCGAAACAGATCGATCGTTGCGTGATGGTCGCCCGTCCGCAGCCGGGCCTCGAACGTGACATCGAACTCCTGAAGACGATCAATCGTGACCGCGCGACGTTTCTGTCGATCGGATCGCTGGTTGTCACGCCCGGGAGTGTGGCCATCGGCGACGACGTCACGCTGGTCCCCAGCCGGTCAACGCCGATCAGTGAGCCCGCAGTCAGACCGGTGGGCTGAAGAGTGTGGGTCCGTTTGACGCTTCCGAGGACAGGGTGAGACCGATTGGGTGCGGCGACCGAAGTCGAGCACCGTGGACTGGCCGTTCGTGACGAGACGGTGGATGCTGGCGTCGCAGGCGATGCGGCGAACAGCTTCGGGTGTGATGGTGATGCGGCCGCTGTTTGTGTCGAGCGTGCCGCCGGTGGCGAGGTAGTTCTTGGCAAGCGTGACCAAGGCGTCGTCTTGACGTTGTGCTCGGGTCCGTTCGTCCTCAATGGCGCGGCCTGAGAGATGTCGGATTGCTTCGCGGACGAGGTTGAAGCCTTCTGGGTCGAGGAGCCCGTCGAGGCGGCCCATGCTGTCGAGCAGGGATGACAGGTGCAGTTCTCGTGACTCGAATTGCTCCTGGGCGGTCTTTTCGGCGGCGTCGGGGTTGTTGTGTAGGAGCCAGGTGGCGAGGAGCATCTTCAGATCAGCGGACGCGAATTGCAACGCCCAGCCGAGCAGCATCCGTTCGTCACGAGCGAATTCGCCGGCGATGTCGAAGGACCACAGGTCAGTGAGTTGGCGGAGCGCGCTTTCGGCGAGTACACCATCAGCAAACGTGGCTTTGACTTCGGGCATCTGTTGGATTCGTTCGGCGAGCCGCAGTGTCACGCTCGAAGCCGACGGTGATTCGCCCGTGATTGACGACAGCCACGGTGTCGCTGAACGGAACCCGCCCGTGACCCAGGCACCGGTTTCGAGTGCCCGCCAGACGTGGTCGAGTTGCACCGATCGTGTCCGTCGAAGCAACCGGGTCGAGTCGTTGACCGCAACCGTTGCGCCGCCCCCGTCAACCCGCTTGATCACCCCCACCGCCATACAGACAACAAGACATTTGGGGTGTCACAGAGAAGACGAGAGCTTCCCCGTTGGCCGGTCACGGTTTCGACGGCGATCGCCCGTTCGATGGGTCGCTGGTGAGGCTCGAAGGGCACGCTGCTCTCGTCGCAGATGGAGGAGTCGTCGGTGAGGTTGGCAATCTTCTGGCCGATCTGGTGGGGGCCAGGAGCCAGATTTCGGAAGTGCTGATTGACCTCGGCGTCGCCGCAGTCGCGTCGGCCTCCCGATTCGAAACGGACTTGTGGGTCACGCGAACTTCATCCCAGCCAGGGAACTAGGACCAGCCGCCATCCATACTGATGACTTGGCCGAAGGTGAAGGTCGACGCGTCGCTTGCGAGGAACAATGCGAGCTCGGCGGTTTCGCGGGGTGTGCCAAGGCGTTGCGCAGGAACCTCCGCCTTCAAGCGGTCGCGAAACTTCTCGTTCTCCATGATCGCCGGCGGGTAGTACGTCTCGTTCTCGACGAAGTTCTGAGCGATCGCGTTGACCCGCACGTTGTGCGTTGCCAATTCATGGCCAGCAGATCGGACGAACGCGTTCTGGGCTGCTCGCGCGGTGACGTAGCTGGTTGCTTGCGGACGCATGCGTCGCAACGGCGACGACGAGGTCAGTGCAACAATCGAGCCGCCACCACGGTTGATCATCGGCTGAGCCGCTTCGCGCACGAGACGCATGAGTGGGTGGACCATTGCATCGAAGCCCGCCATCCACTCGTCGTCGTCGATGTCGCGCACCCGAGCGGCGTAGGCAGCGAGGTCGAGGTTGGCGACGAGGACGTCGATGTCGCCAGCGCGGTGCAACACGTCGGCTGGTTCGGTCGCTCCGATAAGTGCGCCGGCGTCGGCAATCACTTCGGCGCCTTCCTCGCGGAACAACTCGACAATGGGTGGCCCCATGTAGGTGTCGCAACTTGTCACGAGAACTCGCTTACCGATCAGCCGATCACCCATGAACTCAAAACGTACCTGGTGGGTTGTTCGGTTCTGGCATGAGCGGGGGCTGAGACCGTTGAAATTCCGAGCATCTGTCTAGGGTCGGAGCGTGCGCTTCGACCTCGTTCTCGACAACGCGAATATTTTCACCGTTGACCCGGCGCTGCGACGTGCCGGATCGATTGGGATCATCGGCGATCGGATTGTCGCCGTCGCACAGCGCGGCGAGTTGGCGCGATTCGATACGGGCCGAACGATCGATCTCGACGGCCACTTTGTCGCACCAGGATTCAACGACGCCCACAACCACATGCAGATGTATGGGGCCTCGCTCAACGAGGTTCCGCTCAACGGTGGTGCGGTGCGTTCGATCGAGGAGTTGGTTGCTGCAATTGCTGACCGTGCCTCCTCGACACCGGCGGGCGCATGGATTGTTGGATCCGGCTACGACCACAACAAGCTGGCCGAACGCCGCCACCCAACCTGCCACGAACTCGATCGCGTCAGCCCTGTTAATCCCGTTCTGCTCAATCACACCTCCGGCCACTTCGCAACACTGAACAGCGCGGCAATGCGTCTCGCCCGAATCGGCGAGGTCGACGTGCCGGATGGGGGAGTGGTGGCCGTTGATGACCAAGGCCGTCCGACCGGATTGCTCGAAGAGCAGGCGCAACAACTCGTCCGTTCGCTCGTCCACCCGCGGTCGGTCGCCGAGATGGCCACCAACCTGGGCCTCGCCAGTGATCGCTATCTGTCCGAGGGAATCACGAGCTGCCAAGAAGCCGGCGTCGGCGGCATCCTCGGTACGGCTGAACCGGTCGAAGTTGCTGCCTACCAGCAAGCCCGACGAGCGAACCGTCTGCGGGTGCGCGTCACGATGATGGCGTCGGTCGACGCGCTGCACGGCTGCGCACATCACGCCGATGACAACGAGCCCTTCGCACTCGACCTCGGCATGCACACCGGGTTCGGCGACGACTGGCTTCGTTACGGTGCCACCAAGATTTTCGCCGACGGCTCGCTGATGGGCTGTACCGCGGCAATGTTCGAAGACTTCGACGGACAGCCCGGCAACAACGGCTACTTCCAGATGCCCGAGGCCCGGCTGCACGAACTCATCCTTGCCGCACACCGATCGGGGTGGCAGGTCGCCACGCATGCAATTGGCGATCGCGCGGTCTCTTCGGTACTCGACGCGTACGAATCTGTGCTCCGCCAGCACCCCCGAGCGGACCACCGCCACCGCATCGAACATGCCGGCATGACCCGCGCCGTCGATGTCGCACGCATCGCCCGGCTTGGCGTGATCCCGGTCCCGCAGGCTCGCTTCGTCTCTGAGATCGGTGACGGCATGCTCCGTGCAATCGGGCCCGACCGGGTCGGCGACTGCTACAGGCAGCGCTCGTTCCTTGACGCAGGCATCACGTTGCCCGGCAGCTCTGACCGGCCGGTGGTTAACGGCGCACCGTTGCTCGGCATTCACGACCTCGTCAACCAGCGCACGGCATCGGGCGCTGCCTTCAACCCGAGCGAAGCGCTCACGATTGAGCAAGCAATCCACGCCTACACGGTCGGGTCGGCAACCGCCTCGTTCGACGAGCAACGCAAGGGGTCGATCACCGCTGGCAAGCTCGCCGATCTCGTCGTGCTCGACCATGACCTCACCGCAATGGAATCTGACGGCATTGGGGAAGCTCGAGTCCTTGCCACGATGGTCGGCGGCAGCTTCGAATACGACGCAGCGAACCTCGCCTGATTCGTGAGTCCTGGCACTCAGGTTGCAGCGATCACCTGCTGCGCCTGATTCGCCCACGGTGCTCCTACGGCGGTGAGGTCGAACGCGGCCACGGCGCCGATGACGATGGTGGCGGGCGATTCGATCGCAGCGTGACCGAGGTCGGCGAGATCGCACCGCACGACCTTCTGCTCGTCAGTGGTGGCGCGTTGGATTGCGGCGACCGGCGTGTCGAGGGCGAGGCCGCCGGTGATCAACTCCGCCGCGATCGCTGCGCGCTGGGCCACACCCATCAGGATGACGATGGTTCCGCCAACCTTGGCGAGTGACCGCCAGTCGATGTTGGGCTCCCCTGGGCGGCGGTGTCCGGTGACCACGGTGAACGCAGCTGACACGCTGCGGTGTGTGACTGGGATGCCAGCAGCTGCGGGTGCAGCGATTGACGAGGTGATGCCCGGCACGACCTCGAACTCGAGGCCAGCACCGCGCAGCGCAAGTGCTTCCTCTCCGCCACGACCAAACACGAACGGATCGCCACCCTTCAACCGAACGACACGTTTGCCTTGCCGACCGAGTTCGACGAGCAGCGCCGAGATCAGCTCCTGCGAGGCCCCTCGACCGGGACGCTTGCCGACGTCGATCCGCTCGGCCGACTCGGGGATGAGGGCGAGCACGCCATCGCCGACGAGTGCATCGTGCACGACGACGTCGGCGGCCGCGAGTAGGCGTGCGGCCTTCATGGTGAGAAGGTCAGGGTCCCCCGGGCCGGCTCCGACTAATGCGACGCTCACTGGGCACGCACCCGTCGGGTGGTCGTGATCGGCAGCATTGCCAGGAGCGATGTCCACTCCTGTTGCATCGCCCAGTCGCCGAACGACGTGGTGTCGTTCGCCCCGACGTCGTGGCTGAACCGTTCGAGTAGCGGACGCAACATGTCGGGGATCTCCTCCAGTAGCACGTCCTCACGGACACGTTTGGCCAGCCGGTCACCTGCTGCTGAACCGCCGACGTAGACGTCGTAGCCCTTCTTGGTCCGACCGACGATGCCGAGTTCGGCGGCATAGGGCCGCGAGCAGCCATTGGGGCACCCGGTCATGTTGAGCCGAAGTGGTAATCCGGTGTTGCCCGTGTCGGCGAGCACCTTCTCGAGGCGATCGACTACTTGCGGCAGCACACGCTCAGCCTCACCGAGTGCCTTTGAGCAGGTCGGCAGAGCCGGGCAGGCGATTGCCAGGTTGCGGGTCGGACTTTGGTCGCTCGCGAGCGGCACGCCATTCGAGCGCAGCGTGTTTTCTACCGCCGCCCGGTCGGTGATGCCAAGCAGCAACAGGTCTTGTCGTGGGGTCACACGCAACGCAGACACGGCGCCGTCGGCGATCAAACGCTTGAGCGCGTACCGCAGGCCATGCGCGACCTTGCCCGATGACACCGGCAGGCCAAGTACGGACGCTGCGCCGTGTGGTTCAGTGTCGTCCCAGCCGTGGTGCGCGTGAACCTCCCATGCGGGTAAGTCGACGGGGTCGGCAAGAGGCTGGCCGGTGCGCTGTTCGATTTGGTCCCGTAGCCACCCGATGCCTTTGGCCTCGACGAGGTATTTGAGGCGGGCTCTGGCCCGATCGTCGCGGTTGCCGTAATCGCGCTGCGTTGTGACGATTGCTTCGACCGCATCGCCGAGCGATTCGACGCCATCGCGGCCCTCCGCTGGGACCCAGCCAACCGGCTGTGCAAGCACCGGGTAGGTGTCGTCCGGGCGGGCATGCGACATGCCCATCCCTCCACCGGCGAGGATCACGAATCCGGTCACGTTGCCGCTCAGGCCGCCGGGGCCGTCGAGCGTTGGCACGATGCCGACGTCGTGCGTGTAGATGTCGACACAGTTGTCGCCCGGCCACGCAATACCAACTTTAAACTTGCGCGGAAGATAAGCGGCGCCATAGATCGGCTCGACCGGGTCGATCGAATCGAGAGCGGCCAGAGTTTCCGTTGACGGCTTCTCGGACGAGACGGCCTTTTCGCCGTCGACCCACAGTTCCCAGTACGACTCGGTTTGCGGGCGGAATCGGGCCACCATTTCGGCGACGATCGGCTCGATCGCTGCGGTGCGTTCGGGGCGCGGGAGCGGGCAGGCCATGACGTTGCGGACCACGTCGCCGCATGCGCCGAGTGTGGTGAGGAGCGACGAGTTGATGCCGCTCACGAGTTGGGCCAACTCGCCTTTATGCACCACGTGGAACTGCACCCCTTGGCGGGTTGTGAGGCGCAGTTTGTTGTCGGCGAGCGACGCGACCCGGTCGAGGGCAAGCCACTGGTGGCCGGTGATGACGCCACCGGGCACCGATGCACGCACCATGCACGAGTAGTCGAGCGGCAGTTTCTGCTGGGCACGCTCGCGGCGAATGTCTCGGTCGTCCTGCTGATAGATGCCGTGGAATTTGAGCAATGTCTCTGCGTTGTCGTCAAACTTCACTGCGTCGTTGGCGAGTTCGGCCCCAATCGTCCCAGCGAGATAGTTGCTCTCAACCTTGATCAGTTCGGCAGCTGTGAGGTTGGTCATGGTTGGTCCTGTCGAAGAGCGCGGGCGGGGGTGAGGGCGGGAGTGCTGGCGAGCTGTGTGGCCATCAGAGATGGAGTCCGCACTCGGTCTTGGAGCTGTCGGCCCAGCGCCCCGAACGGTCGCTCGCCGGCTTGGTGCACGGCCAGCAACCGATTGAGCTGTAGCCGCGATTAACCAGCGGATGTTCGGGGAGGCCGTGCTCCGCCGCGTAATCAGCGACGTCGTTGTCGGTCCATCCGGCGAGCGGATTGATCTTGACAACCGATCGCATGAGGTCGTTGTGTACGAGCGGAGTCGTCCGGCGGCTCGGGGTGTCAGAGCGACGGAGCCCGGTCACCCAGGCGGTTGCGCCGCGCAGGGCGCGCTGCAACGGTTCGACTTTGCGGGCCGCGCAGCACGCGTCGGTGTCCGCAGCCCAGACGTCTCGGTCGAGGTCAGGGGCGGGGCGAACCACTCGGACGTTCAGGCCGAAGCGATCGGTCAGATGGTCGGCAAACCACTCGGTCTCGGCGAACAGGTAGCCGGTGTCGAGCAGGGTGATCTGGATGCCTGGCACCGCGCTGTGGGCCACGTGTGCGATCGTTGCATCGCCGAAGCTGGCAGTGACGCACACGCCTCCGGCGAAGCGCTCGTTGGCCCAACAGACGGCCGCTCGAGCGTCGTCGAAGGGTCGGCCCGACTCGGGTGGTGCGGTGTGGAGTGAGGTGGTCACGGCGACCATTCAATCAATACCTGACTAAAATGATCGGGTTTATCGAGAATTGCTCGAAAGTTGGTCCTAAGATCACGGCATGAAGGCCCACCGCAGCCGATTTTCTTATCCGGTGTTCCTGGATCTTGACGAGGTTCCCGTGCTCGTCGTCGGAGGTGGCCGTATCGGATGGCGTAAGGCCGAGGGCCTACTCGATGCTGGTGCAATCGTTCGCCTCGTTGGTGCTGACATCAGTGCGCATGTCGATGTCGAAAGGATCACTGCCGCCGGCGGCGAGGTGATCACGGCCACGTTCGATGACCGTCATCTGGATAGCCAACGGCTTGTCGTCACTGCCACCGGCGACCTCGAGACTGATGCCGCAATCTCGGATGCGGCACGTGCTCGGAGCATTTGGACCAACGCGGCCGATCAGCCGGTCGATTGTGAGTTCATCCTCCCAGCGATCACCCGAGCGGGTCGAGTGACCGCAGCGATCAGTACTGACGGCGCCAGCCCGGCACTCGCCGGGTTCATTCGCGACAGGGTGGCAGAGATCCTCGAGGCCGGTGTGGCCGAGATCGCCAACACGCTCGCAGCCGAACGTGCAGCAGTGCAAGCCGCCGGTGGTTCCACCGAAGACATCGACTGGCGTCCACGCCTCGACGAGTTGTTCGCCAAACATGCTGAGGTGCCCACGGGGGTGGCGAATCGATGAACTTCTACGTTCCCGCCTCGTGGCCACAGCGGGCCTAGCCTGCGCGGATGCTTGGTGTGTCTCGTCGCCCCGTACGTTCCCGCCTCCTGGGCATCACCATCGTTGCTGCACTGGCCGCAGCCGCGTGCACCGGCTCGTCCAATGCAACACCGACCACCGATCAGGGCTCTGCGTCCGGCACCGAGCAGGGCGGCACCGAGGGGCGTCCCCGAACCAAGATCGTCGAGCCTGACGACCGTGCACTTCTGTCACTCGAGATCGACCCGGCGATCGTCACGGGCACGCTCGACAACGGTTTGCAGTACTTCATCCGGGAAAACGACAATCCAGGCTCGCGTGTCGAGATGCGGCTGACAATCGATGCTGGCGCAGCGTTCCAAACCGAGGACCAGGGCGGCGGTGCGCACTTTCTCGAGCACATGCTGTTCAACGGCACCGAGCAGTTCCCGGAAAACGAGCTGATTGCGGTGCTGCGCAGCTTCGGTGCGGGCTTTGGCGCCGACATCAATGCGTACACGAGCTACGACGAAACGGTCTACGAGTTGACGATGCCAACGGCTGACCCGTCGACCGTCGAGACGGGCCTCGACGTGCTGCAGCAGTGGCTGTCGGCAGCGACTATCGACACGGCGCAGGTCGAAGCCGAGCGCGGTGTCGTCCTCGACGAGTGGCGCGGCTCAGCACAGAGTGCCAATGGCCGGGTCTTCGACGAGATCCAGAAGTTTTTCCTCGATGGCTCGCCGTATGAGAATCGCAAGCCGATCGGCACGGATGACGAGATCAGCGGTACCACCGACGGTCCGTTGCGCGCCTTCTACGACGACTGGTACCGGCCAGACAATGCGTCGGTCATCGTCGTCGGCGATATCAATGCACAGGAAATGGAGCGCCAGATCATCGAACGCTTCGACCCGGCAACAGCCCGGAGCGACTCGCCCGAGCGGCCCGACCTGATCGTTGAGCCGTCGAGCGATGCGCGTGCCCTTGTGTTCAACGACCCCGACGTGTCCGAAGGATTCGCCTTCGTCACGCTCCCGCTGACCGCTGACACGACCGGCTCGCGTGAGGCAGTCGTGCAGCGCGAGATCCTTGAGGGCCTCGCCTTCGACATCATTGGCACCCGGCTGAACAACGACGCCCTCCGCGGCGACGCCCCGTTCGACACTGCATCGGTCGACAGCAGTGGGTTCGTCCGGTCGCTGAGCGCGCCCGAAATTTTCGTGTCGGCCGACGGTGCCGACCTCGAAGCATCCACGCAAGCGGTGCTCGACGCGTACGAACGAGTCCGCCGATTCGGTTTTACCACTGCCGAAGTTGCCCGCGCCGTCGAAGCTCGACGCAGTGCTGCCGAGGTGAACTACGACGGACGCAACTCCCGCCAGGACGCCTCCTATGCAGACGAGTACGTCCGCCATGTCCTCGAAGGCGAATCCCTGCCGACCGGCCAGCGCTGGTTCGATTTCGTGACCGATGTGCTCGACCGAGCCACACCCGAGACGCTCGCCTATATGTTCGTCACCCGCTACGAAACGGCCGGTCCACACATCTTCGTCACCGCTCCAGCTGACGAGATTGGCGCCGTTCCTGCTGCTGGCGTCTTCGTCACTCAAATCGAATCGATGCCAACTCGCAAACTCCAAACACGCGAGTCAGATGCAGCGGTTGGCAACAGCCTGCTCGACCCGCCGGATCCTGTGGAAGAGGCCAGCCGCGAGGTTCTCGCCGATGGCAGTGATATCTCGTTCGTTGCCCCCGTGCTCCTGACCTTCGAAAACGGTGTTCGCGTGGCATTCAACACCACACCGATCACCGACGGCGCGGTGTACTTCGAGGGCCGCAGCCCGGGCGGAACGTCAGCGCTCGCTGATGAAGATGTCGCTGCAGCCGAACTCGCGGCGAACGTGGTCGAGGGCAGCGGCGTTGGCGTTTTCGACCCAGTCGCAATCGATGCGTTCCTGTCTGACAAAGAGGTGTACCTCGATGCCAACATCGATGTATTCACCGAAGGATTCTTTGGGTCGAGCGCGACCTCGGACCTCGAAACTCTCTTCCAGCTCATCTACCTCACCATGACGCAACCGCGTGTCGACGCCGTGACCCTCGAGCAGTACATCGACGATGCACTCCCGCTTGCCGAGGACCCGTCGATCAACCCGAACTACGCCCAGTTTAAGGCGCTGATTGAAATTCGCTATGACGACCCGCGCTACCAACTGCTCGACGTCGACGACCTCAACTCGGTCACGGCAACGGCCGTTGAGCGAGTGTTTGTCGACCGCTTCGGTGATGCTTCCGACTGGACGTTCTCGTTCAGTGGCGACTTCGACATTGACGCTGCAACCGACTTGGCACGGACCTATCTGGGCACGCTGCCGGCGACTGGACGTTTCGAAGCTGTCGACTACATCGAGCCGCCAGCGCCCGAGGGTGCCATCGTCGAGACGGTGCAGGCTGGCGAAGGTGATCAGGCGAGCGTGTTGTTCTTGATCACCGGGCCCGGCACGGCAGATCGCCGTGACGACATTGCAGCCCGGGTCGTGCAGGAAGTGCTCACTGCGCGCCTGACCGATGTGATTCGTGAGGAACTTGGTGAGTCGTATTCGCCGTTCGCTTCGATTGAGCTGACGGGTGGTGCGCGGCCGTTGGCCGAAACGGTCCTGTCGATCTCGACCGGCCCGGACTTGGTCGACAATGTGTCGAGGGCGGTGCTTGAACAGCTTGGCGACATCCGCACGAACGGTGTTCCTGCCAACGAGTTCGCCTCAGCAACCGAGACGATTCGGAACGCGCTCGAGTTGTTCAGCAACGAGCAGATCAACGATGAGATTCTCGATGCGCTCGTTGATCCGGCAGGCAACGCCTCGTTGAACGACTTTCTCCAGCAGGCCAGTCTGCTCGGCTCGATCAGTCGCAACGACATCACCGGCTTCGTCAGGCGATGGGTGCCTGATGGTCAGTACATCGAGATCAGAGTGCTGCCCCGCTGACGATCACGATCGGCGTCAGCCAGTCAGTTGATCTGACGACCGCCGTGGTGTGAGCTGACGGTGCGCTGGCTGACTTCGACCAGTTCGCCAGCACGAACCACATAGCTCACGACGTGTTCCAGCGAATGCTGGCCCTGGCGCGCCCGACCCGAGACGACGTCAAGTTCGAGCCCATCGACAAGCGGCAGCAGTGCAACGGCGCGGAAACCCTCGTCGTTGCCGGGCGAGGAGCGCTTGTCTTCGCGGAGTAGATGTCCGCTCGCCCAGATCCAGCAATCGTCGACGCTCACAAAGCGACAACGGTGGCTGGCCCTCGACTTCGAAATCATGGCGCCCGGGCAGACGATCAGATTGCCCTCGGTCCACGGCAGAACACCGAGGCCGTCCCGCCCGAAACCAGTCTCAAACGCCGCATCGATGATTGCATCGTGGTCGCCACCCACAACAGCCCGCTCGGTCTGGACCTGGCGGATGACTTCCGCAACGCGGTGCAGGTCGTCGTTGGTCAGGTCGCTCAGCATTGCAATGACGGCATCGCGCTGCGCCGTGGCCAGCTCGCTGAGCCCTGCTGTCAACTCGTCAAATCCGTCACTCATGTGGCCATCATGCCAGTGGGGTGTCACGGAGTTTGTTCGTAGGCACAAGTCTGACCGCACTGCTTTCACCGTGCGCCGGAAAGTTGCGGCCCCGCTCCGTATCTGCGCGCGATGGCAACGCGGTCTACAGTTGGGGAGATGCAGACAAAGGCCGCAATTCTCTGGGAAGTCAACGCACCGTGGAGCGTGGAAGACATCGAACTCGACGATCCGAAGCAAGGCGAGGTCATGGTCAAGCTCGCTGCGTCGGGCATGTGTCACTCCGATGAGCATCTCGTCACCGGCGACCTGCCGTTCGAACTGCCGATCATTGGTGGTCACGAAGGCGCTGGCGTCGTCACCAAGGTCGGCCCCGGCGTGTCGTGGCTCGAAGTCGGCGACCACGTCGTGTTCGGGTTCATCCCATCATGTGGCCGCTGCCCGAGCTGCTCGACCGGTCACCAGAACCTGTGTGACCTCGGTGCGCTTATGGGCGCCGGCATGCAGCCGACCGACATGACGTCGCGTCACCACGCCAAGGGTGAAGACCTCCGGCTCATGTGCATGCTTGGCACGTTTGCCCACGACACCGTGGTCAACGAAGCCAGCTGCATCAAGATTGAAAAAGACGTCCCGCTCGATCGTGCCTGCCTCCTCGGCTGTGGCGTGGTCACCGGTTGGGGTTCAGCGGTGTACGCGGGGCAGGTCAGCGCCGGCGATGTCGTCGCGGTGGTCGGCGTCGGCGGCATTGGCGCCAACGCGATTCAGGGCGCAAAGCTTGCCGGAGCGAAGCAGATCTGGGCGATCGATCCCGTTGAGTCCAAGCGTGAGAAGGCCATGGAGTTCGGCGCCACCCACACGGCAGCCTCGATGGAAGAGGCGATGGAGCCGATGGCTGCAGCGTCGTGGGGCACGATGGCCAACGCTGTCATCATGACCATGGGTGTCGGGTCGGGCGAGTTGCTTGCCGGGGGTCTCGCCCTTGCTGCCAAGCGCGGCAGGGTCGTCGTGACCAACATCCACCCGGCAATGGAGATGACGGCCAACATCAGCCTCCTCGACCTCACCCTCATGGAGAAGCAGGTCGTTGGTTCGCTGTTCGGCTCGGGCAACCCGCGTGCCGACATCCCGAAGCTCCTCGGTCTCTACCGCGAAGGTCAGCTCGACCTTGACGGCCTCGTCACCAAGACGTACGACCTCGAAGGTGTCAACGACGGCTATGACGACATGCGCGCCGGCAAAAACATCCGTGGCGTGATGGTCTATTCCTGACACGGTGACCTCGTCGAGGGCGTGAGGTAGATGCGCACCCGGTGCGCATCTACCTCACGCCTTTGTCGTTTTCGCGGCGTTCGGTCACACAGTGCCTGGCTCAGAGTGACCGGCTACTAACTTGCGGCCATGAACAGTCTGCCGAAGACCCAAAAAGTGATCGTGCAGTCGAACGCCACCGACCTGCGTGATCTACTCGATCGGCTCCGTGCTGGCGTCGTTGGCCGTGTTCGCGAACTTGAATTGGTCATCGCGGCGATCGATGCCAACCGCCACATTCTGATCGAAGGACCGCCTGGCACCGGCAAATCCACGCTGCTCCGCGGTGTAGCGCGCGAAATGGACATCGGCTTCGAATTCGTCGAGGGCAACGCCGAACTGACTCCGGCTCGGCTCATTGGCCACTTCGACCCAGCCCGAGTGCTCAGCGAGGGCTACAACCCCGACGTGTTCGTCGCTGGCCCGTTGGCGCAAGCGCTGAATGACGGATCACTGCTGTACATCGAAGAGCTCAACCGAGTCCCCGAAGAAACCTTGAACGTCCTCATTACGGTGATGAGCGAGCGCGAGTTGAACGTGCCGCGGCTCGGCCGCATCGAGGCGGCACCTGGGTTCCGACTGGTGTCAGCGATGAACCCGTTCGATGCCGTGGGCACAGCCCGCATCTCGGGCGCCGTGTACGACCGCGTGTGTCGCATTGCTGTTGGCTACCAGTCCGTGGCTGACGAGACCATGATTCTCCGCCGTGAAACCGCTCAGGCATCGCCGGGTGCGCTCAACGACGTCGACGCCTCCTGGCGTGATGGTGTGGTCGAACTCGTTCGGCTCACTCGCAACCATCCGGATTTGCGAATCGGGTCATCGATTCGCGGCGCGATTGACATGGTGATGGTCGCGAATTCGCTCGCCCAGCTCCGTGAAGCCACGGCGTATACGCCGAGTGTCTCGCTCGACGCCGCGCTTGTTGCGCTGTCTGGGCGAGTCAGGCTGCGCGAAGGCACGAGCCGAACCAGTGAAGACGTGATTCGCGAACTCTGGGAGTCGGTCTTTGGTCGAAGCCAGGCTGAAGGAGAAGATGGTGAGGGAAAAGATGGCGCCCCGACACGGGGCATGACCTCCAGCTGAACTCCCCGCCTCCGGGTGTCAAGGAGGGCGACGAGGCCGACGAGGCCGTGAGCGAAGCGCGCAAGAAGACCACATCGCGGCGCGAGCTGGAGCGGAACGAACAGTTCGAAGAGCTGTCGCCCGAAGTTGGTGAGCTCAACGAGGAGGCGGTCGAGCACGCGCTCGACGAGAACCCCGACGACACGATGGCGCTCCTCGCTGACTTGACAGGGGCGACCGATCCTGTTCTCCGCGAGCTTGCCCGCAGGCTGGCGGGCCGGCTCTTCCTCGACCTCTCGAGGCGTGGGCCGACGCGGCCGCGCGGGGTCGGAAAGTTACAGACTCGGCCGTACCGGCCTGACGGAGGCGATATCGACATCGACGCCAGCATCGACGCGCTCCTCACCGCTCGTGGTGAAGGTCGGGCGATCGACCCAGAGGAACTCCGCATCCGATCGTGGACCACTCCTGATACGGCGATCTGTCTGATGGTCGATCGCAGCGGCTCAATGGGTGGTGGGCCGCTCGCCACCTCGGCGGTCGCTGCAGCCGCTGTGGCCTGGCGAGCACCAGAGGACTACTCGGTGTTGTCGTTCGGCAAGGACGTCGTTGCTGCCAAGTCGCAAGACGCGACGAAGTCGAGCGAAGCAGTGGTCGACGCGGTGCTTGCACTGCGCGGGTTCGGCACGACTGATGTGGTCCGAGCTCTTGATGCCGCAACCGAACAGCTCAGTCGTTCTCGAGCAGGCCGCAAGATTGCGGTGCTGCTGTCTGACTGCCGAGCAACCGCACATGGTTCGGGGGAAGGCGAATCGATCGCTCAGGTCGTTGCGGCCGCCCGTCGAGTCGGTGAGCTCGTGATTATCGCCCCCGAAGGTGACGCCGAAACAGCCGAACAGTTGGCGGCCGCAACGGGCTGCAAGATCACCACCGTTTCAGGCCCCTCGGACGCTGCAGCAGCGCTCGCTCGAGTATTGGATTCTTGAGCACGGATCTCGGGACGCCAGGAGGCGGAATCCGCTGGAAATGGTCCCGAGATCGGCGCAGGAGCGACTACGAGCAGTTGATGGTGGCGTCGGGGAAGAAGCCCTTGTTGTTGTCTTCTGCGACGACTTCCGGGATCGTGTTGAACGGCACTGCCTCAACGGTGGTTTCGGGTGTGGTGCCGGTGGAACCATCGTCGCCCGGTGTCACCGACGTTGTCGTGGTTGCGAACACCTGCTCGGGTGCGCTAGCGAGTGACGCTTCACCGCGGAACACCGCCAGCACCGACTGCATGTTGGGACCGTCGATCGAGGGCAGCAGGACTGCATTGCCTTGAACGTTCGTGCCGCGTGCTTCGATCTGATACGTGGTGATTTCTGCCGGGTCGATGCCCTTCACGACGCCAGCGAACTCGAGCATCTTGTTGACGGTCAACTCGCTGTCGTTGACGATGAAGTCGTCGCTGGTCTTGATCAAGGCCTGGATGACGCTCGGGTTGAAGGCGCCAGCCGAAAGCAGCGAAGCAACGGTGCGGCGGATGAAGTCTTGCTGGCGCGAGATGCGACCGAGATCGGAGGTGCCATCGGTGATCCACTTGCCGTTCTCGTCAAGGGCTTGCAGCTTACGTGACCGGACGTAGGCGAGTGCGTGGTCGCCGTTGAAGTTGAAGCATCCGGCGACGGGCACGTTGAGGCCGGTCGCAGGGTCGCGGACCGGGCGGTCGAAGGGGACTAACACGCCGTCGACTGCGTCGACCAGAGTGCGGAAGGCGCAGAAATCGACCTGAATGAAGTGATCGGTGGCGATGCCGAAGTTTTGGTAAATCGTGTCAATCAGCCGCTGTGGCTGGTCGCGTTCGTACGCGACGTTGATTCGCTGCTTGCTGGATCCGCCAGCGATCGTGACCCAGAGATCTCGGGGAAACGAAAGAACAGCAACTTGTGATGCGGCTGGGTTGACCCGCCACATCATGATCGTGTCGCTGCGTTCGCCAAGGCTGCTGCGATCGCCGAAAGCGCCGGCGTATGGCGAGTCGGGGTCGACACAAGCGTTGTTGTCGGCGCCGGTGATCAGGAAGTTCCGGGCAGCCGCTGAGGCAGGCGGAAACGTTTCGACGGGGATACCGAGGCTGTCTGCTCCCTGAGCGATACCGCCACCACCGCTGGTCGCTGCATCGCCAGGCGCTGAGGTGGAAAGCGTGGCATCGCCGGGGGCACCGCTCTCGATCGCGACGACATCGCGATCCTCGATCACGCGCTGAGCGGCGTAGAGGCCAGAGCCGGCGGCAAAGCAGCCGATCGCGGCCAGGTACACGCCACCGATCGTGAAGCGCTGGGGCCAGGTTCGTCGAAGCTTCCTGGGAGACGTGTTCGGTGCGGACGCTTGGCGTGCAGACGTGTCAGGTACGGCGATGTTTGTCTGGCCCGCGTCCGGGCTGGTGTCGTCGCTCTTCATGCTCGTTGCGACGCTAGCGGTGGCGCAGCAGCGTCCGACCGCGCGCCGGGCTGTTCGTTTGCGCTGAACAGCTGCACAGCCCGTTTGGCAGAGTCATCAGGGAAGCACGACGACTTTCGTGCCGACGTGCGCGCAAGTCCAGATCCAGAGGATCGAGGGGTTCGCGAGGGCGAACGTGTAACGCAAGCGTGAGAGCACTTGGTGTTGGCCCGGCAGCGGATCGCACCATTGCAAACGTCTTCAATTTGCAACGCTTTGAGCAGGGATGATGCGCCGGCTCAGTCCGTGGCTGGCGGTGCAAGCACCACCGCACAGGCGAGTTCGGTGCCCTCGATGACGGTGACAGCTGCAATCGATCCGGCATCGCAGAGGTCGGCTTGGCCAGCAGCCAGCGAGTCGTGCAGGTCAGCCGGCGCCGTCACCGTGAGGGATTCGACTGCGGCCTTTTGACTCTGCTTCGCCTCGGTCTTGGAGCGACGAACATGCTGGAGCGTGTCGATGGTGGCGTCGATGAGCACGGGATTGCCTTCGAGCCCACTCGGCACCGGCCAGGCAGCGGCGTGCACGGACGTGTCGTTCCACCAGCTCCACGACTCTTCAGTGGCGAACGGCAGCATCGGTGCGAACAGACGCTGCATCGAACTGAGTGCCTCACGCAGCGCCCGCAACGCCGAATTTGCCGGTGCCTCGCCCTGTGAGTTGTAGGCGCGACTTTTGACCAACTCGACGTAGTTGTCGCAGAACCACCAGAAGAATGATTCGGTGCGCTCGAGGGCCCGGGCATAGTCGAATGCCTCGAAGCCGGCAGTGGCTTCAGCAATCGTGTCGTCGAGCTTGGCAAGCATCGATCGGTCGACAAGTGCAGTCACTGCGTCGGCGAGAGGCATCGACATGTCAGGCTCGGGGAACGTCAAGACGAACTTGCTGACGTTGAGTAGCTTGTTGGCGAGCTTGCGCCCGACCTTCATCTGGTCTTCGCTGAATGTGGTATCGACGCCTGGCCGGCCCGAGGCCGCCCAGTAGCGGACGGCGTCGGTGCCGAACTGTTCGAGCATGCCGTCGGGGGTTTGGGCGTTGCCGCTCGACTTGCCCATTTTCTTGCGATCTGGATCGAGAATCCAGCCGCTCAGTGCAGCGTGCTTCCACGGCGCAACAGCGTGTTCGTGGTGGCTGCGCGTCATGGTTGAAAAGAGCCAGGTGCGGATGATGTCGTGACCCTGCGGGCGCATGTCGAACGGGAAGATCTGATCGAATAGATCGGTGTCGGCGCTGTCGGTGGGCTCGTTCCAGCGGCCCGCAATCTGGGGCGTGAGCGACGAGGTGGCCCAGGTGTCGAAGATGTCGGGGTCGCCGGCAAAGCCCCCGGGCTGATGGCGCTGGTCGGCGGTGAAGCCAACCGGGACGTCGCTCGACGGGTCGACGGGCAAGTCGGCCTCCTCAGGCACGAGCGGTGTGTCATAGATGGGCTCACCGGCGTCGTCGAGGCGGTACCAGACGGGAATCGGCACGCCAAAGAAGCGCTGGCGGCTCACGAGCCAGTCGCTGTTCAGACCCTCGACCCAGTTTTCGTAGCGGTGGCGCATGTGATCGGGGTGCCAGGTCACGTCGCCGCTGCGGGCAACCAGCGCGGCGCGCAGGTCGGCGTCTTTGCCACCGTTGCGGATGTACCACTGGCGCGACGTGACGATTTCAAGTGGCCGCTCGCCCTTTTCGTAGAACTTGACCTGGTGCAAAATCGGGCGTGGCTCGCCAACGAGGATGTTCTGCTCGATGAGCTGATCAACCACAGCCGTCTGTGCTTGGTTCGGGTACTTACCGGCGATCAGCGCGTAGGCCTCGGCATCGACGCCGTGGGGTGCGTCGGGCAACACGCGGCCGTCGCGGCCGATGATGGCGCGCATCTCGAGGCTCAGTTCGCGCCACCAGGTGACGTCGGTCGTGTCGCCGAACGTGCAGATCATCGCGATGCCGGTGCCCTTGTCGGGTTGCGCCAACTCGTGCGCCCGGACTTCGACCTCTTGGCCATAGAGCGGCACGATCACCTTGGTGCCGAAGAGTGGCTTGAACCGCTCGTCGTCGGGGTGTGCGACCAGCGACACGCAGGCCGCGAGGAGTTCGGGACGGGTGGTGTCGATCTCGATGCTGCCCGATCCGTCGGCCCGCTGGAACGGGATTTTGTGGTAGGCGGCGGGGCGTTCTTTGTCGGTCAACTCGGCCTGAGCAACAGCAGTTCGGAAGTCGATGTCCCAGAGGGTGGGCGCTTCTTGGGTGTAGGCCTCGCCGCGGGCGACGTTGCGCAGGAAGGCGCGCTGGCTGATGCGGCGTGAGCGCTCGTCGATCGTTGCGTATTTGAGCTTCCAGTCGACGCTGAGGCCGAGGCGTCGGAACAGCTGCTCGAACAGTTCTTCGTCGATGACAACCAGTTCGTCACAAAGTTCGAGGAAGTTAGGTCGAGAAATTGGGATGGCCTGGTGCTTCTTTGGTGGGTCGCCGCGGAACGGTGGTTCGAAGCCGTCGGTGTATGGCTGGCTGGGGTCACAGCGGACCCCGTAGTACGCCTGGACGCGGCGTTCGGTGGGCAGGCCGTTGTCGTCCCAGCCCATTGGGTAGAAGACGGATTTGCCGGTCATCCGCTGATAGCGGGCGATGGTGTCGGTGTGGGTGTAGCTGAACACGTGGCCGACGTGCAGCGAGCCGCTGACGGTTGGTGGGGGCGTGTCGATCGAAAAGACGTTGTCCCGGACCGCTGACTGGTCGAACGTGTACGTGCCGTCGGTGTCCCACTGGGCTGCCCAGCGTTCTTCGATGCCGTCGAGTGTCGGCTTGTCAGGGAGGTTCGCCATAAGCGCTCCAGGCTATCCGTCGGCCTGCCGGGGTGGCCTGCCTGATTCACGCCGACGACGGCCCTTTCCAGTCGAGGCATTCGTCGGCGGAAACAGGGCATGGCCGACGGTGGAGGCGCATCGTAGGATTACCTGCGTGCTGCACCTCTATGACACCGTGTCCCGTTCCGTGCGTGAACTGGCTCTGCGCGAGCCGGGCAAGGTCAGCATCTACCTGTGTGGGCCAACGGTGTATGGCCCTGCGCACCTCGGCCATGGCCGTGCGACGCTGAGCTACGACATCCTCCGTCGCTATCTCGAGTGGTCGGGCCTTGACGTTCGAATGGTCTCGAACATCACCGACATCGAAGACAAAATCGTCCAGCGCGCCGTGCGCGAGGGCCGTCCTTGGAAGGACATCACGACCAAGTGTGAGGCGATGTGGTTTGAGGCAATGGACGGCATCAACGTCAAGCGTCCAACCGACGTGCCCCGTGCGACCGAGTACGTCGACGAGATGGTCGAGATGATCGGTGAGCTGATCGCCGCCGACAAGGCATACGCGACCGACGACGGCGTCTACATGGATGTCGAGTCGGTTGACGACTATGGGCTCCTCGCGCTGCAGACGCTCGACGACATGCGGACCGGTGGTGGCGATCGCGAAGTGGTCGGCGCAGCGCAGAAGCGGCATCCGTCCGACTTCGCGCTGTGGAAGTTCAAGGCCGATGCGCCGACCGAGAGCGATCCGGCGTGGCCATCACCGTGGGGCGCCGGCCGACCGGGTTGGCACAGCGAATGCGTTGTTATGAGCCTCGACCTGCTCGGTGAGGGCTTTGACCTGCATTGCGGTGGCCAGGACCTGCGTTTTCCGCATCACGAGAACGAGCGGGCGCAGGCCGTGGCGCTCGGCAAAACCTTTGCCAACCATTGGATGCATCACGCGTTCGTCGTTGATGCTGAGGGCGAGAAGATGTCGAAGTCGATTGGCAACGTGTCGAACTTGCTCGATCTGATCGAGCACTACGACCCGCGCGCCTACCGACTTGTGCTGCTTCAATCCCACTACCGGAGCCCGGTCAAGCTCGGCCAGGCAATGATCGATGCTGCCGTCAGAGCACTTGCAGGCTTGGACGGGTTCGCAGCCCGCACGGTCGGCGTGTCAGGCAAGAGCGACGCCTCGACCATCGACGCGTTCCGTGCTGCGATGGACGACGACCTCGACACGCCCAAGGCCATGGCGCTCGTGTTCGATGCAGTGCGCAAGGTCAATATCGGCATTGACGCTGGCGAGGACGTATCAGGCCTCGTCGCCGCGGTGAACGAGATTTGCGCTGCTTTCGGTCTCGAATTGTCGGCTGGCTCCGACGTGCCGGACGACGTCGCCGCTCAGGCTGCCGCCCTCGATCAGGCTCGCGCCGACAAGGATTTTGCCGCTGCCGATGCGATCCGCGAAGCGCTGCAATCTGGCGGCTGGATCGTCGAGACCACGAAGGACGGGACATCCGTCCGTCGCTGACGTCGATGAAGATCGTGTTTCTGGCCTCGCTCTGATGGAGGCCGATGTGCTGGTCTGGTCGGATGGATGCTGGTCGGATGGATGACGGACGCGCGTACGGACGAACAGCTGGTGTCTCGGATCCTGACTTGTACCAAACCGGTGCGGGAACCCCATCGGGTGAGTTGCTGCGGCGTTATTGGCAGCCGGTGGCCCTGTCGTCTGAGGCGACTGCGATCCCGCGTAACGTCCGCTTGCTCGGCGAAGACCTCGTGCTCTATCGCTCACTCGACGGCAACCCCGGCCTGCTCGAACCTCGGTGCTGCCATCGAGGCGCGAGCCTTTTCTATGGGCGAGTCGAAGAGGACTGCATCCGCTGTCCGTATCACGGCTGGGCATTTACTGCCGACGGCATCTGCACCGATCAACCGTGCGAGCCGGACCGAGGTCGAAACCGGGAGAAGTACCGGCAACCCTGGTATCCGGTACACGAATTCGGCGGGGTAATTTTCACGTATATGGGCCCGCCAGCCAAGCAGCCGGCATTCCCGCGGTACGACATCTTCGAAGATGTCGGTGACGACGAAGAGTTGCACGTCGTCGACCATTTCGCATTCGGCGGCCCGAACGTGGGACCCTGCAACTGGTTCCAGACGCACGAGAACGCGATGGATCCGTATCACGTGTTCATTCTCCATAACGCAATGAGCGGTCCACAGTTCGACCCTCGTCTCGAGATTTGGCCCGACATCGACTGGCAGTTGCATGAGGGTGGAGTGACGTCGTCGCAGGACCGAGTACTCGACGACGGGACGACCCTCCACAGGGTGACCGAGACGCGTTTCCCGAACATTCGCGTCGTCGCGACGCCGACGCTGGCCTATCTCGGCAAGACCAACAACATGTCGTGGGCGCAGCCGATCGACGACACGCAGACTCGCGTGTTCTGTATCTTGCGCATCCCGAAGGGCTCACCACCGCAGGGGCTTGCTACCTACGGGCCAGAGGCCAAGGGCTGGTTCGATCTCACCGCTGCAGAGCATCAGCTGTACCCCGGCGACTATGAGATGCAGATGAGTCAGGGAGTAATCACGAAGCACTCCGAAGAGCAGCTGTCGTCGACCGACCGTGGTGTGTCGATGGTTCGTCGCCAGTGGAAGCAGCAGTTGGCGGCGTTTGAAGCTGGTGTTGACCCTGTCGGAATCTGGAGAGAAGGCGACGCACCGATCGAGCTGCTGGCCGGTAACTACATCGTCGAGTGAGATCCATTTCCTGACTCTCAACGATCGCCCGGTCGTGGATTCCCCAGTCGTTCGTCAGCTCGATCAGGCCTGACACAGCCTGCATGTCCTCGTCCCGTAAACTTTCCGGCTGATGACAGGGAGGACCACAAGCGACTCTGGCGCGCCCGGCAAGATGGTGTACGAACCCTCCCTTGACGGCCTGCGGGCACTGTCGGTGATCGGTGTGCTGCTCTATCACGGTGGCTTCTCCTGGATGCGCGGTGGTTTCCTGGGCGTCGAAGTGTTCTTCGTGGTGTCGGGTTACCTCATCACCTCGCTGCTGATCGGCGAGCAGGAGAAGAGCGGTCGGATCGATTTCAAGAATTTCTGGATCCGTCGAGCTCGACGACTCCTCCCGGCTTTCTTCGCGATGATCGTTGCGGTTCTGATCTGGGCGGCGTTCTTCGGGTCCGAGCGGGATGTGTCAGATCTCCGGCGCGACGTGCCGTGGGCTTTCTTCTACGTCGGAAACTGGGGCCAGATCCTCGGTGGCGTGCCCTACTTCGGCAGCGACCCGCTGCTCAAACACGTGTGGAGTCTGGCGGTCGAAGAACAGTGGTATCTGCTGTGGCCGCTGGCTTTCGTCGCCATCATGAAGCTACGCCGCGGCGCCGCGACGGTCGGTGGGCTGCTGGTCGGCGCTGCGTTTCTTGTGATGGCGTTGACGTTCTCGCTGGAGTCGGGTTCGCCGTCGCTGATTGGTGGGCCGATTGGGCTGTTTGAAGGGCTCGATCGCACCAACTTCATGTACCTGTCGACCTTCACTCGTTCGAGCGGCTTGCTGCTCGGTGCTGGTGTCGCGTTCATCTGGCGGCCGTGGCACTCGGCCAGAGCAGCAGGCACACCGCTCGGCCGGTTACTCGATCCGATGGGCGCGGCAGCCGTGGCCGCACTCGGCTGCACGTTCGCGGTCACCACGCTGACGGCAGGCTACGTGTACCAGTGGGTGCTGCCGCTCACCTCGATCTTGTCGGTCATCGCGGTGATGATCGCCATGCACCCCGCAGCGGTTGGTTACCGGTCGGCACTGTCCTGGCAGCCATTGGTTGAAGTCGGCAAGCGAAGCTACGGCTTATACCTGTGGAGCTGGCCGATCTTCGTGATCGTTGGTGCGCTCGATGGTTCGGCGCTCAAGTTCGTCGGGGCGATGCTGGTCTCGATCCTGGTCGCCGAGGTGTCGTACCAATTCGTCGAGACACCCATTCGAGAAGGTCTACTCGGTCGACTCTGGGCAAGCCAGCGTGAACTGGTGTTGCGCTCAATGGCGGTTGGATCAGTCGTGCTGATCGGGCTCGGGATCTTCTATGTGAATGTCGATCAGTTCAACCCGTTCGAGGGCGGCGAAGACGCGTTTTTCGACGCCAGCTCGCTCGATAGCGACGCCGCTGATGACAACACCGACGGTGCTGATGTCGCCGGCACCGCAACCGCCGGCACCGCAACCGCCGTCACCACAATCGATGACACCACAATCGGTGACACCGCAGCCGCCGTCACCACAATCGATGACACCGCGGTAGATGGCAACACGGTTGACGGCGCCGGTGATCCACCTGCAGCCGGAGTGCCGGCAGCGGACACGACGATTGCCGAAACCGCCCCGACTCCGACGTTGCCAGTCGAACGGAAACTGACAATCGTTGGCGACTCGCAGGCTCGAGCGTTGGCGAATAATCTGCCGAGTGGTTTCGAGCAGGTCTTTTCGGTCGTCAAGAGCGGCGGCCTCGACGGCTGCAGCGTGTGGGACTCGGGCAAGATCGTCACCGAACGCAACTTCAACAACAACTTTGCGATCTGCGATGGCTGGCAGGAGAAGTGGAGTGCAGCTGCCGCCGGAGCTGACGTTGCGCTCGTGGTGATCGGTGCGTGGGATGTGTTCGACATTGACGACGGAGACACGTACTACGCGTTCAACACGAAGGCCGCCGATACGAAGTTCGTTGATAATTTGCAGTCGGGCATCGATGCCCTTCTCGCAACTGGTGCCGACGTGGCCATTCTTGAAGTGCCGTGCATGCGCCCGGTGCCGGCCGAAGGCGCGGGGGCACCACCGCTTCCGGAGCGTGGGAACGATGGCCGAGTCGCACACATCAACGAGGTCATTCGTCGGGTGTCGCGGCAGTACGGCCCCGAAGTACGAATGCTCGATGGGCCCGATGAGTGGTGTAACGACGAAGCGATTGCGACGAACGTCGGGTATCGCTGGGACGGCGTCCACGTGTACAAGCCAGGTGGGAAGTTGATCGTCGAAAAGATCGGCGCTGCCCTCCTCAAGCTCGCCAACCGCGAGCCCTGACGCTCAGATCCAACTCGCCGGATCGCGAACTTGTGTCCCGGCAGTCTGTGGGACGCTTCGATCGCGAAGTTACCGAGGAGGTAGACACAGCGGTTACCAGTCGGTAACTTAGGGGCATGACAGATTTCTCCATGAAGCTGAATGAAGACCAGCTGACCCTTCAGAAGTGGGTCCATGACTTCGCCGCCGACGTGGTTCGCCCGGCTGGTGAAGAGTGGGACGAGAAGGAAGAGTTCCCGTACCCAATCGTCGAGCAGGCCAAGGAAATCGGTCTGTACAGCTGGGAGTTCATGGCTGAGGCCATGATGAACGACCCGACCGGCCTGTCGATGCCGATTGCGATCGAAGAGCTGTTCTGGGGCGACGCCGGCATCGGCATGGCGATCATGGGCTCCGGTCTCGCCGCTGCGGGTATTGCTTCGTCGGCCACCCCTGAGCAAATGATGGAGTGGGTGCCGCAGTGCTACGAGGACGAAAAAGGCAAGCTCGCGCTGGGAGCGTTCTGCGCCTCCGAGCCCGATGCCGGTTCTGACGTCGGTGGGTACCGCACGTCAGCCAAATACGACGAGGCCAAAGACGAGTGGGTGCTGAACGGCACGAAGGCCTGGATTACCAACGGTGGTATTTCCAACATCCACGTCGTGGTTGCGGTTGTTGACCCTGAGCTTGGCTCAAAGGGTCATGCGTCGTTCGTTGTTCCCCCGAACACGAAGGGTCTGTCGCAGGGCCAGAAGTACAAGAAGCACGGCATCCGTGCGAGCCATACGGCCGAGGTCGTCCTCGACGACGTGCGGGTGCCCGGCCGTTGCCTGCTTGGTGGCAAGGAGAAGCTCGACGAGCGCCTCGCCCGGGTGCGTCGCGGTGAGAAGGGCAATTCACAGGCCGCGATGCAGACCTTCGAGGCCACCCGCCCCGCCGTTGGCGCCCAGGCGCTCGGTGTGGCTCGTGCGGCCTTCGAGTACTCGTTGCAGTACGCCAAGGAGCGCGAAGCCTTCGGTCGGCCGATCATCATGAACCAGTCGATTGCGTTCATGCTCGCTGACATGGCGACCGAGATTGAAGCTTCCCGCAACCTCATTTGGCGAGCCGCTTGGCTTGGCAAGAACAAGGGCTTCGTGAACGCCGAAGGCTCGATGGCCAAGCTCAAGGCTGGTCGCACTGCCACATGGGTGACCGAGCGTGCCATCCAGATTCTTGGCGGCTACGGCTACACCCGTGAGTACCCCGTTGAGCGCTGGCACCGTGACGCGAAGATCCACGACATCTTCGAAGGCACCGAGCAGATCCAACAGTTGGTCATCTCTCGCGCCATCTCCGGTCTGCGTATCGTCTAACGTAACACCAGCTCA
>ERZ887942.688-NODE-688-length-26048-cov-19.735506_pt1 | contig 26048 bp, 21 predicted proteins | sample MGYA00521099_ERZ887942 | MGnify/ENA primary metagenome ERZ887942 (study PRJEB32303, sample SAMEA104408605) | aquatic metagenome | biome: Brackish water; feature: Pelagic; material: water | place: Baltic Sea | collected 2014-06-07T06:48:00 | depth 16,251 m ...
ATTGCAAGACAACCAGACATTTCCGATGATTTGATAATCGTGTTTCGTATTGCCTCCCATCCCAATCAAGATAAGGGTCTGCGCGCGTCATGAACCATCAAAAAGAACTCGCTCTCGAATCCGCCCTCGTTTTGCGCGAGGCCGGTCATGTGGTGTATTTCGCGGGTGGTGCTGTTCGGGATCAATTGCTGGGCAAGGACCCGAAGGACTACGATCTCGCCACCTCCGCCCGCCCCGACGAGGTGCAGGCCTTGTTTAAAAAGTCCGACGCTGTCGGCGAGCACTTTGGCGTCATCATCGTGAAGGGCGAAGGAGAGATGATCGAAGTGGCCACTTTCCGGACCGATGGCTCCTACACGGATGGCCGGAGACCGGAATCGGTTGAGTTCTCCTCACCCGAGAAAGACGCACAGAGACGGGACTTTACCATCAACGGATTATTTCAAGATCCTCTCACCGAAGAAATCATCGACCACGTCGGCGGAAGAGCCGACCTCGAAGCCGGAATCCTGCGCGCCATTGGTGAACCGCAGAAGCGGTTTGAAGAAGACGCTCTCCGGCTCATGCGGGCCATCCGTTTTGCGGTGATGACGGGATTTGAGATCGAAGAGAACACCTGGGCTGCCATTCAAGAATGCGCCCCGCTTTTGGCTCAAATCTCCCCTGAGCGAATCCGCGACGAATTTTCCCACATTCTGGTCGCCAAAAACCGGGCACGCGGCCTGGACCTTCTAGTCGCGTCCGGCTTGCTCAAAGAGTTCCTTCCCGAAGCGCTCGACCTGCAGGGCTGTGAACAACCTCCCCAGTGGCATCCCGAAGGAGACGTTTACGTCCACACGCGCATCGCCCTTTCCCTGCTCGACTCCCCTCCCCTCAATCTCACTCTCGCCGTTTTGCTTCACGACATCGGCAAGCCGGCGACCCAAACCTGGGACGAAGAAGCCGAGCGCTTCCGCTTCAATGGCCACGACAAGGTGGGAGCAAAAATAGCCGAAGAAATTCTCCGTCGAATGCGCTACTCGAACCATACGATCGACGAGGTGAGCTTCATGGTCTCCCGTCACATGCAGTTCATGCACGTCAAGGACATGAGAGTCGCAAAACTCAAACGCTTCATGGCCGCGGAGAGCTTCGAAATGGAAACCGAGCTTCATCGCGTCGATTGCGACAGCAGCAACGGCTTCCGGGACAACTACGACTTCGTTCGCGGGCGGAAGGAGGAATTTGCCAAAGAACCCCTCATTCCCAAGCCCTTGCTCAGCGGACACGATCTTATCCGGGATTTTGACGTGCCCCATGGTCCCGGGATTGGCAGGATCCTCCGCACTGTCCAAACCGAACAATTGGAAGGAAGACTTTCTGACAAAGAGGCAGCCTATCACTTCGTAAGAGAAACACTTTTAAAATGAGCACCATTACCACCGAACACGACGACCCCATCAACGCCAGGATTCTGAGTGTCTCCGAAGACCTCGTCTCCGGATTCCAGCAGGATCCTTTTTCCATCATTGCCAAAGAGTCCGGCGTCGAACTCGAAGTGGTCCTGGAGCGGATTAGAGCGATGCTGGAAGCGGGCGTCATTCGCCGGGTTCGCCAGACCATGCTTGCCACCAAACTTGCCCACGGAGCCCTCGTGGCCTGGCGTCTGCCGGAGGAAAAGCTCAACGATGCCTTCGACTTCATGTCCAAGGAGGATCCCTTCTCCGGCCACGTCGTGATTCGCTCCACCGATGGGCAGATTTCAGGTTCGGGCTACCGCCTCTGGACCACTCTGAAAGTTCCCCAGGGGGAATCCCTCGAAGAACATGGCAACGTTTTGAAGCGTCTCGTCGGAGCCGACGAATTCATCCTCATGCCCGCCAACGGAGTCTTTGCCCTTGGTGTGGGACACGTGCGACGCAAGGGACTTGAACCGGGAGCAAAGCTGGATGTTGCGGCCGAGATGATGACCACCACCGTTGTTGACCTCAGTCAGGAAGAGTGGGCTGTTCTCCTGGCGCTCAAAGAAGAACTCGCTCCAGAGGAAATCATTTCAAACTGCTGGGATGCCCGCGCTAAGATGGCCGGGGTGAGTCTGGAGCGGTTTTATGAAGTCGCTGAAATTCTCGACGGGAAGAAAGTGATCGGGCGCTTCTCGACTTTCCTTGAGCACGTGAAACCTTCCGACACCGGCAAGCGGGTGACTCGTTTTAATGGTCTCTTCCACTGGGCCGTGCCCAAAGGTCGCGAAATGGAAGCGGGCGCGGAAGTCGGGCGCCATCATTGCATGACCCACGCCTACTGGCGCGAGGGTGGCCCCCAGTTCGGAAACGTCAACATCATGGGAGTCGTTCACGGAACCGAGAAAGACAAGGTGCTGGAGCACAAGGCTGCCATCGACCGCCATCTCGAATCAGTCGGAATTCCGGTGAGCTACACCAATGTCTTCTGGGGCGGCCGGTCGGAGATCAAGCCTTCCGAAATTTCTCCGAAGATCTATCGCGAGTGGCACGAGAAATACGGGGATAAGTAAAGAACTCCAAACAAAGGGGGAAATCGTCTTCTTGCCAATAACTTCACGGTCTGGCAGGATCGCGGGATGAACTATCCTGCTCTGATTTTCGCGGGTGCGTTGTTGGGAGGTCTGCCCCTTCGGGCTGAGGTCGTTTTAAATGAAATCGTTTCCCAAAACAATCTAACGGGATTCCTTGCCGCAGACGGCCTGGCCTACGATTGGATCGAGCTGCATAACAATGGAGCTGAGGAAGTTGATCTTCAGGGATCGTTTCTCACTGACGACCCGATCGCCCCAAACAAGTGGGAATTCACCCGCAGTTTTCCCATTCCCGCGGGTGGCTATGTCATCGTCTTTGCCTCTGATCGAAACGCAGTCATTGAGGGCCAGGAGCACTTGAATTTCAAACTCGATGGAGGAGATGGTGAATACCTCGCCCTGATTGCGAGCGACGGAGTAACAGTGAGAGACGAATACAGCCCGCAGTTTTCACCTCTACGATCCCTTCACTCATTCGGAGTCCCGGGAGGCGGGGGAAATCCCGGCGTCTTGCTTTCAGCCACACCCAATGCTGCCAATTCCGGAGCCGCTCCCGTCCCGACAATCCAATCCTTCACCACCTCCGCCGAAGTGATTGCCAATGGTGAATCAGTGACCATCGCCTGGGAAACTGAGAACGGCACCGGGGTCACCCTTGAGTCATCCTCATACAACGGCACCCCGGTAGAGGCGATCGGCTCAACTATTCTTCGTCCAACTCTCAATCAGGAGGTTAACCTGATTGTTCGCAATCAATTCTCGGAAGTACGAGAGACCATTAACATTCTGGTTGGTCCTGCAGTCAATGAATTCTCGGCCTCCCCAACGACCATTGCAACCGGAGGCCAAAGTGTCCTTCGTTGGGACACGGTCGGATCCGACCAGCTCATCGAACTCGATGGATTCACGGCCACCGGAGTGACACCTCCGGCAAATTTCATTCCTTCCAATCTCGCTCTCATTCCGGTGGCCACCACGTGGAAGCAAGCTCCCGTCCCACCGGAAGAAGGCTGGCAAGCCCTCGATTTCGATGACTCCGAGTGGCTTGAAATTGCTCCTCCCTTCGTTGGCAAAGGTCATTTCCGGAAAACCTTCGAACTTGCCGACCCTGATTCTCTGGCGGCCGGAGTCTTACGACTTGTCAGCGGATATGGCGCCATTGTGACTCTAAACGGCGAAACCCTTTACGATCCTACCTTTAATTTTGGAGTTCCAAGTCCCCTTGAAGGTGACGTTAGAATAGACCCTTCCCTTTTTCGACAAGGCACCAACGCCCTGGGAATTCAGACGCTTTACGGACTGGATTCTCATATTTGTCAACTCGGCGCATGGCAGTCCCAACTCGTCGACACCGTCGTTCCAGTCATCTTGAAATCGAGTAACGAAGCCGGCGCTGCATCCAAAACGATCAACATCACCGTCCTGGCAGACGAAACACTCCTCCCCCCACTTCCTACCGTCGCGATTTCGGAAATCTTCTGGGCCTACTTTGGGACTTTCCCAATCGAGCCCTATCGCTTTTTTGAAGTTCAAAACTGTGGTGCAGAGCCTCTCGATCTGACCGGAATCCAGTTGACCGGCAGCTCCTACTTTTCCTTTTCCGATTCCAACGACCCATTGCTTGAAGCAGGTGAAGTCGCCGTTGTCGTTGCCCACCATCCCTCATTTTCGGAAATTTGGCCGGGCGACCGGAATGTCGTCGGGCAAATCGAAAACCCCGAATCCCCGGAAACCTATCAGTTCGATTTTCGGTGTTCTCTTCTGGATCCACTTGGGCGGGTCTTCGAACAAGTCTCAACCCAAACGCTCCCCGAGTTCGGCGACATCTATCAGCCCTATGAACGGGCCGACCCGAAAGCCTCATCCACGGACCCGGAAAATTGGTTTGTCTCAAGAGAATATGGAAATGGCCAGGGTGGCGGAACTCCCGGCGAACTTTCATTCCGCATTCTCGACTTCTCCTTTGATCCTCCTTTCGCCTCCCCCGGAGATCCGGTTAAATTGGCCTGGGAACTTTCACGCGAAGCCACTCTCGAAATATCCGACGGCATCGGCCCCGTCACCGGAACCACGGGAAGCATCGACCTCATCGTTCCGGACGATGCCCGCGACTTTCGTTTTTGGCTAAACACCGCAACCGAGTTTACCAGCCATCAGAGTCTCGCCATCCTCAGCCTGCCTCCCTCGATGAGCTTCTTTGATGTCAGCAAGACCTCTATTACCCCCGGTGAAGAAATCACCTTTAGATGGATTGAGCAGACACGCCACTCGAATAGAATCTCCATTTCACCGGAGGTTCCTCCCCGCATTTATGGGAGCAGCGAGACCTTCACCCCTCTCATGGCCGGATTTGAAAAGGGAGACTATTGGCGGACTCGCGCCCACCCCTCGGCACCGGAACCTGAATGGAACTCAGCAGGCTACCTTGCCCCTTGGCGTATTAGAAGAGGCATCATTGGGTATGGTGATGAGCGGGTCGATTACGAACTACCAAGCAACAACTGGCTGACTGCTCACTTCTCCAGATCCTTCCACGTGGGTGAGATCAACGAGATCAACGGCCTCTTTCTCGATCTTTTGAATGACGACGGCATCGAGATCCACCTCAACGGACACGAGGTGCTTCGCGATAATCTCCCGGCAGGAGAGATCGACCATTTGACTCAAGCGCTCAGCAAAATGGATCCCACCGAACGAACTTTTGAAATCGATTCATGCCATCTTGTCGAAGGTCAAAATATCATCACGGTTGCCCTGCATAACAGTGCCATTGAGGACGACAACCTGGTCTTCGGCCTTGGCCTGCGGGCACAACGCCCCGTTCCCGCTTCTGGAAAAAAGACCTACACTTTTAATGCCACAAACTCCGCAGGTTCCGACTCCGCACAGGTCACCATCCTGTTCCGGGAGCCAATGGCACTCCCGGACTGGCAAACCGACAATGGCCTGGCCGGAAATGCGACCACCACCGACACAGACGGTGATGACCTCTCCGATTTCCTTGAATTCATGACAGGGAGCGACCCCTATGACAAAAGCCCCCATCCGATCACTCTGGCTCGGGATGAAAATGGCTTCATCACGCTGAGCTACCCGCACAATCTCGCCGCAGAAAACAACAAGCTCTCGCTTCAAAGCTCGCCGGATCTCAAGACCTGGAAAAACCTGATCGATTTCAAATTTGAAGGATCGGTCGCTCCGGCTGACTCTGAAATTGCCGATGTGCGGTATCGTTCTTACGCCCCAATTAGAGAAACACGCTACTTCCGCCTGCACGCCAACTAATCAGCGCCCTTCGATCCCGGAGAGAGCTTTCTCGATGGTCGGATAGGAAAACTCATACCCGTTTTCCAGCAGCTTTTCAGGAACCACCCTGCTACTCGCAAGGAGCCCCTCCTTCGCAAAGTCTCCGAGGGCTAATTTAAGCGCAAACGCGGGGGCCGGAAATGGCGTCGGTCGCTTTAAAACTTTTCCAACTGCTTTGGTGAAGTCCACATTTCGCGCGGGCTCGGGAGCCACCAGGTTGACCGGACCTTCGATTTCATTCTCGAGACAAAAGATAATTCCGTTGATTTCATCCTCCAGATGGATCCAGGGCATCCACTGTTTTCCACTTCCAAGACGCCCCCCGATTCCCAGCTTAAAGACGTTTCTCATCTTGTTCCAGGCCCGACCTCCTTTTCCAAGAACCACGCCGGTCCTAAGGAACACCGTTCTCACCTCTCCGGAAACATCGACCGCGCCTTCCCAATCCAAACAAAGCCCGGACAGATAGCCCTCGCCCACGGGTTCACTCTCCGGGAGCAGGTCCTCTCCCCTGTCACCATAGAATCCCGTGGCCGAGCCATTCAGAAGAACCGCAACCTCAGACTGGCGAATCGATTCACTCAGATCCGCGGTCAAATTGACACGACTTGTCCGAAAAGCCACTTTTCGTTGATCGGTCCAGCGTTGATCGATTGCCTCCCCCGCCAGGTTAATGACAGCCGACACCCCAGTCAAATCGACATTCCCTTCACCACTCCACTGCCGCCAGCCAATATCGTCATCTTTTCGACGGGAGCGGGAGAAACCGATCACATTCCAGCCCCTCGCAGAGAGGGCATCTGCAAGATGGCCTCCAAGCCAGCCCGAGGCACCAATAATTCCAACGGATTTTTTCATGGTATTTAGAATACGGGAAGCTACTCCACCTTGCTCACAATTCCAGCGAATCCTATCGACAGTATTTTCCGAACTTCCTAATGTCCAAACGGTTCCATGCGTCGCGCCTTTGTCCACTTCTCCCTGACTTTGCTCCTCGCCTGCGGCCAGGAAGAAAAACCACTTCCCGCCGTCCTTCCCCCTCCTGACATTTTTGATAAGATTCCCCCGGAAGCCATCCCGGTGGACCCACTCCCTGAATCAGAGGATCCACTGGCCGGACTTCTGGGAAACGGGGCCGAAAAAAAACCTTTTGCCGAACTCCCCACCACCTTCGTAATTACCGGAGGAGCTCCCGAAATCAACGTGATCGGGGGCAAGGTCACCATTGCCTACAAAGGGCGAATCCAATTGAAGGCAAACAACGGCCTGCAGGCTTTCGCCAACAGAGCCGATGCCGATCTGGAGAATCAGTTCGTGAAACTCACCGGCAACGTCAGTCTCTATCAAAGCGGCCTTGTTTATCGAGGAGAGTCGGCGATCTACCACTACGAAACCGGAAAGCTGGATACCAAAAACCTGCGGATGGGCCTCGACCCCATTCTCATGGAGGCGGGAAGCTTTAAGAACATCGAGCACAAGGGGAAAACCGTCTACGTTGGCGAGGATTCCGGGATCACCACCCATGACGTTGAGAATCCCGATTTTTGGATTCGCTCAAAGCGCACCGCTGTGTTTCCCGGGGACAAGGTCATTTTTCATGATCTCACTTTGGAAGCCGGAGATCGAAGCATCTTCTGGCTCCCGTATCTTGCGCAGCCGCTTGATGCCAATCTGGGCTACCTGATCATTCCCGGCGCCCGTTCCAACCTGGGCGCGTTTTTGAAGAACCGCTACGGTGTCATGCTCGGAGGACAGCGTGACCCCATCACCGGAGACAACGAAGATGCCTGGCTTCTTTCCCAGTGGCATGCCGATCTCTACTCACAACGCGGACTGGGATTGGGCGCCGACCTTTTCGACACCCGGATCGATGAAAAAGACCAGTTTGGCTTCCTCAAGCTCTACCATATTTATGACTTCAACGCCACCGATGGACGTGCCGGAGAAAATCGAGGAAACGTCGACCCCAACCGGTATCGGGTTGAATTCGCCCACCGAATCCCGATGTCGGAAAGCACGAAGGCAAAATACACTTTGGATGCCAATCTCACCTTGCTGAGCGACGAATACTACCTTGAAGATTTCGACCCCTCGCTCTTTGCCATAAACCGGGCTCCCGACAACTACCTTGGCTTCTCCCGAAGAAGCTCCAACAGCCTGACCAATCTCGGAGCCCGCGTCCGCCTGAATGATTTTTACCAAAGCGACACCCGCCTCCCTGAATTCACGCACGATTGGATTCGGCAGCCACTTTTCGACAGCCCGGTTCTCTACGAAAGCCAAACTTCCTTTGGAATCTACGAAGAGCATCTTCCCGACTTTCGACGAAACAGCCTGCGCAACGAAGCGGCGGCGCTGCTTCCCGGTGATCCTCGAGCTGATGAAATCGACCGGTTTTTGGATGAAAGAGGTTTCACCCGGTTCCACACCTATCATGAAATGTCTCTTCCGATGAAAGCCGGACATTTCAACATCATTCCCCGCATCGGGGCCGGACACACCAATTATAGCTCGGTCCTTGGACCGGATTCGTCGACGACCCGCACCAATCTCTCCGCCGGCGTTGATTTCTCAACCAAACTCACCAGGTCCTATCCCAACCTCACGAGTCAACGATGGGGGCTCGATGGGGTCCGGCACATCATTGAACCTTATGCCTCGATGAGCTGGCTCTCTACGGATGAATTGGATTCATCGTTTGGACGCATCGACCGACTCACCCCTACGACCCGACCACGCTCGCGACATGTTGGACGTTTCACCGCAATTGACGATCTTCAGGATTGGAAGGTCATGCGCCTCGGAATGAGAAATCGCCTCGTCACCCGTCGTGACGGCGCTACTCACGATTGGTTGATGGTCGACACCTACTTTGACACCTTTTTCGATGATCCGGAATTTGATCGCGAGTTTTCCAACCTCTACAATGACCTTCGCTGGAATCCTGTGCCATGGTTCGAGCTGGATTTGGAAACACAGGTCCCGATGTTCTCCGATTCCAACTTCACCGAAGTTGCCGGCTCGATGCGCTTCATGCCATCTGACAATCTCGAATTCTCGATTGATTATCGTCACCTGAGCAACCACCCGATTCTCCGTGATTCAGATCGCCTCGTCCTCGAGAGCTTCGCCCGCCTGAATGAATACTGGGGCATGGGATCCCATCACCGCTTCGAACTCAGTGACAGCACGCTCGAACTACAGCAGTACAACGTGCACTACGATTTCGATTCCTTTGTCGGGTCGGTTGGTCTCTTCCACCGAAACAACCGGATCGAAGACGAGTATGGTATTATGTTCAGCTTCGGAATTAAGGAAATTCCCAGCCTGTCCTTGCCAATTGAGATCGGGGCGGAATGATATCGGCAATGAGCCAACTCTCTCCGCAAGACCTACTCACACAATTGAAGTGGCGCTACGCGACCAAACAGTTCGACACCTCCAAGTCCATTCCTGACGAAACCTGGAGCGCTCTGGCAACGTCCCTGATCCTAACCCCCTCGTCCTTTGGACTGCAACCATGGCACTTCATCGTCGTGAAAAATCAGGAGATCAGGGAAGAACTCCTTCCCCACTCGTGGGGACAGAAGCAAGTGACGGACTGCTCGCATTTTGTCGTTCTGGCCGCGAAAACCTCAATGAGCGAGGTGGCAATCGATTCCTTCTTAAAACGCACGATCAAAGTCCGCGGTGGAGAAATTGATCAACTTAATCCTTATCGTGACATGATGTTGGGATTCATCGGCCAAATGGATGAATCCAAACAACTTCAATGGGCCAAACTTCAAACTTACATTGCTTTGGGTCAACTCATGACCAGCGCTGCGGTCCTGGGAATTGACGCCTGCCCCATGGAGGGAATCAATCCGACCGAATATGATCGCATCCTTGAACTACCCGAAAAGGGCCTCACCACATCGGTGGCCTGCGCACTGGGCTATCGCTCGGCAGAGGACAAGTATGCAACGGCACCAAAGGTCCGTTTCGAGATGAGTGAATCACTGACGCTGCTCTGAGTTGGCCTGAAGAAACTCAAGAAATGTCGGCTCAATTATTGCCACTTCCTTTTCTGCGGCGCGGTAGATTTCTTCTCCAATTTTTGCGAGTTGCTCATCCTGCTTCCTTTTCCCCATCAAACCGATGTTAATCGCTTTTAAACGCTTTTTATGGTCAACCTTGATGGCCTTCCTGAGGTGTTCAACAGCCTCTCCGGCAGGAACTTCCAACTTGGCGGCGTATTCGGTTTTATCGACGATGGCCTGCAGCACATCATCCCTCTCCAGGACCGACTGAAACCCTTTGACCCACTTTTCAACAAGCTCATCCTCGACCCCTTTCACCGGAATGGCGATCCCCTTAAACGAAGGAGCGTTCATTTTCATGGTATAATAGCCAAAGCCTGCACCTCCAACGATAAGCAGTCCAATGATTGCGAAGATGGCAAGTTTCTTGCTGTTCATGGAGATTTGTTAGCATTTCCTGTTCCGATCGTCAGGAAGTTTTTTCACTGAAGCAAACTTCTTGCCTGACGGCCAGCGCGCCGTCACCTTCCGCCGTCATGGACTTCCCAGCCACTACGGCGAATCTTGTAACCCTTGAATCTGAATTCGACTCCATTCTTGATCCGATTGCAGGCTCTTCTGTAATCAGTGTTCAAATCTGGGTCGAAACGGGTTCCCAACATGAAAGTGCCCTCGCCGGATCGGGGATTTCCCACCTCCTGGAACACATGGTATTCAAGGGCACCGACCGTTTCACAGGAGAAGCCCTCTCACAGGAAGTTCAGGCTGCCGGCGGACAATGGAACGCATACACCAGCTTCGACCGCACCGTTTACTACATCGATGGCCCGGCAAAGTCCCTCGATCTTTTTCTCTCTGCCCTGATCGAGATGGTCTTCCGACCGACCTTTCCGGAAGACGAATACGAAAAAGAAAAAGAGGTCATTCGCCGCGAGATCGCCATGGGCCTCGATGACCCCGATTCCGTCGCCTCACAACTTCTCTTCCGCACCAGCTACCAACGTGACCACCGACGTCATCCCGTCATCGGCCACCGCGACCTCTTCGATGCCATCAGTTACGATGAGATGAAGACTTATCACGCGGCGAAATACCGCCCCCACAATTCATTCCTCGTCCTTTCCGGTGGGTTCGATCCCGTCGAAGCACGGAGCATTGTCGCACGAGAGCTGGGAAAGGGGCTCCGCCCTCCCGCATCCTTCCCCGTCGTGTGCCCGGCGGAGCTCCCACAAATAGGACAACGCCGTGCCAGCAAGCCTTTTGCAATTCCCAACACGCATCTAAACCTCACCTGGCAAATCCCCGGACTGACCCACGAAGACGGTCCTGCGCTCGACCTTCTCTCCATCATACTCGGAGGTGGTCAAGCGTCTCCGCTCTACCAGGTCATTCGAGAAGAAAAAGGCCTCGTGCACTCCATCGGAGCATACAGCTGGATGCCCGTAGATGGACCCGGATTCTTCAACGCCTATGCCGAAGTGGAACCGGAAAACGTCGATGAGGTGGAACTGGAGATCCGCATTCAAATTGAAAAACTGGCAAGCACCGATCTCACCCGGCCCATGGCCCGGGCTTTCCGGCAAGTCGCGTCCCAACAATTCAAAACACTCACAACGGCATCCGGGAGGGCTTCAGACCTGGCCTCAAACTGGCACAGCGCACGCGACCTCGACTACACCCGCACTGCCATCAGAAAACTCAGCGAGGTCTCGGAAGGAGACCTTCGTCGCGTCATCGCCCGTTATCTCACAGACGACAACCTGAGCATCACCACCCTCGTTCCCGAGGGACTCAAAAGCCAAACAACGAAGAGAGAGCAGAACGAAGAGACCGGGAAAATCATTGAGCACACTCTCACCAATGGCCTCCGCGTGATCCTCCAACGGGATCCCACCGTTCCGGTTGTTTACAGTCAATCAGCCCTCCTCGCTGGATCCCTTTCAGAATCACCCTCGACCGCAGGTTTGAACGGCCTTCTCTCCCGTCTCCTCATCAAGGGGACGACTTCCCGTGACGCCCTCACCATCGCTGAAACCCTGGAGGATCTTGGAGCCTCAATCCGAGCCTCCGCCGGAAACAACACCCTCATGCTCTCCTCTTACTGCCTTCGCGATGACCTTCCCACCATCATCGATCTCCTTGGTGAAGTCGTCCGCGAACCCAGCCTGCCAAGCGACGCCATCGACCGCGAACGCGACGCCATGATCGCAGGCCTCGAAGAACTCCTTGAAGATCCGGCCGGCAGGGCTTTTCGTGAAATGCGTCATCAACTTTGGAACGGCCGGGGTTACGGCATTCCCTCGTCCGGAACCGTCGAGTCCCTCACCGCACTCGATCGTCTGGCGCTTTCCGCCCACCACTCCCGCCACTTCGTCGCCAGCAATATGGTGTGCGCCTTTTTTGGAGACCTCGACCCCGAACAAACCATCTTGGAACTTGAAAAATCCCTCGGCCAACTCCCCACTGGAACCCCTCCCTCCCTCGATGAATTGATCACCGCAAAAGCCGGAGAACATTCTCTCACGCTCGACAAGGAACAAGCGGTTCTCGCCATCGGCTTCGCGGGACTTGCACAAGACGATCCCCGCCGCTTTGCCCTCGAACTCATCGACGCCTACTGCTCGGACATGGCCGGCCCTCTCTTCACCCGCATTCGTGAGGAACTCGGGCTCGCCTACTACGTCAGCACCTCGCAATTCTTCGGGCTCAATACCGGCCTCTTCGCCTTCTACCTCGGCACCTCACCCGACCAACTCGAATTCGCGCGGGGCGAACTTCAGAAGGAAATCGACAAACTCGTCTCTCAAGGAATTCCGGCTGACGCCCTCGAACGCGTCAAGGCCAACACCGAAGCAAGGGAAGCCCTCCGTAACCAGAGCCCATCCAGCCGCGCCCGCATGTCCGCACTCGACGTCCTTCTTGGTCAAAGCGCAGACCACCATCTCACCCAAAGCGAGCGCCTCAACGCCGTCACCGCCGAAGAAATCCACGAAGTCGCCAAGGAGCTCTTCGCCGAAGGCAGGGCCACTGTCGTCACGGTGTCTCCTGGGCAGAAAACACCCTCATAACCCGTGGCAGCCAAACGCAGCCAGGATCGGGAGTTTTTGGCTGCTCACCCGGCTCTCTCAACTCCGGATTCAAAATCGGACGACGTTCTTGAGCATTCTCCCGGCCTCCGATACATTGCGCCCACATGAGCGACTCTCCACCCGAAGCCGAAGCGCCAGATCCACGCTTTGCGGCCTTCGTTTATTTTCAGGCCCAAAACGGCGGCCTCTTTCTCGGTAAAATTCCTAATCCGGCAACTGGCGGGCAAACGGTGAATATTCGCGCAGCCCGCAGCGTCGTAGATTCACTCGAGATGCTGTCAGCGAAAACAAAAGGGAATCTCAATGCTGCCGAAGAAAGACTTCTCAACCTGGCCGTCGATAACTTACGGAGGTTGTTCGACGAAATCGCAGCCAACCATGAAACCCCCTCGGAATCATGAACACTTTCCAACTCGCAAATTTCACGATCGGCTCTGGCGATCCCTTTTTCATTCTCGGCCCCTGCGCACTGGAGGAGGAAGATTTCGCCTGGCGGATGGCCCGCGCGCTCAAGGAAATCGCCGACCGGTTGGAAATCAAGTTCGTCTTCAAGGCCTCTTACGACAAAGCCAATCGCACTTCTGTTGACTCTTTTCGGGGCCCCGGGGTCAAGGAAGGCTGTCGCATCCTGGGTGAGATCGCCAGGGAACTGGGCGTTCCCGTGACAACCGACGTTCACACGCCGGAAGAAATTGAAATCGCAGCCGAAACCATCGACTTCCTGCAGATTCCGGCCTTTCTCTGCCGCCAGACCGATCTCCTCGCAGCCGCCGCCCAAAGCGGAAGGCCTGTGAACGTGAAGAAGGGGCAATTCCTCGCACCATGGGACATCAAACCCATCCTCGGGAAACTCCGTCATTTTGGCTGTCACCAGTTTACCATCACCGAGCGGGGCACCACTTTCGGCTACAACAATCTCGTCGCTGACATGCGCTCCCTTCCCTGGATGCGGGAACAAGGCGTTCCCGTGATCTTTGATGCCACTCACTCCGTCCAGCGACCGGGGGGACTTGGGGGAACAACCGGAGGTGATGGCGCTCTCGCTCCCGTCCTCGCCCGCAGTGCCGTCGCGGCTGGAGTCGATGGTGTTTTCATGGAAGTGCATGAGGATCCCTCGAAAGCCCTCTCCGACGGCCCCAATCAAATCCCGCTCACTGAAATCGAAGAGATCCTAAAACGACTCCTCGCAATTCATCGTGCCGCTCACCCGGACTCATGAAGCTTCATCGTTCTCTCCTGCTTTTTGGCTCTGCTCTTGCCCCCCTGATCGGGCAGGAAGCCCCCCGACCCCCGCTAAAAACCAAAGCTCCGGATGAGAACAAGGCCGCCAAGGAGAAAGATGCTCGCTTTCGAATCCCTCTCGGCGCGGTCATTTCCGACGTCACCCTGCCGTATTATGACAAAAACCAGCAACAGGTCTCCCTCCTCACTGCGGTCGAAATGACCGTCAAGGCCGCCGACCCATTGGAAGAGCCCAATGAGAATCCAAAAAAAGTCCGGCGGCTTCAAGGAAGGGACCTCAAGCTCTGGCTCTTTGACAAAAAAGGAGAGGTCCGCAGCACCACCATCATATCCAAGGCCGAATACAATGTGGGCACGGAACAACTCGAAGCCTTTGGCCCTCTCCTGATGCAGGGAATTGACCGCGCATTCGCAGCACGGTCAAATGGCGGTATCTTCTCGCTCAAAACCGGGCGGGCTCTCCTCCTCGGCCCCGCCTCCACCATCTTCAAGCGCCCCCCGAAATCTGTCAAAGAATCCAAAACCTCCATGAAGATCCACCCCATTCTCCCCCTTGCTGCCGCGATGCAAATATTGACGGCCGCCCCTCCGCCCGAAATCTCTGCCGAGGAGCTCGCGGAATTCGAACAACTTGTGGCCCCTCGTCTTGTTCCTCGGTCCGATGCGATTGAAGAATATGAAACCGCCGATCTCTTCAACGAAGCGACGGCAAAACGACTCGCGGAATATCTCACCTCGGTCGATAAGATCGACCTTTTGACCCAAATCAAAGCCGTCGCTCCCAAACCGGAGGAAAAAGACATCTTTGAAAAGCTATTCGAAGTTGGCGAAGACCAAATCCGTATCGACTGTGATAATGGCATCTATGTCGGCGGGACAGACTACGAAATCGTCTACTTCGGAAATATCAAGCTGGTCGGGCAAGGGGTCACCATGACCTGCAAAAAAGACCTCAAAGTCATCTTCAATCCTCCTTTGGAAAAAAAAGAGGCGAAGAATGACGAAGAGGATCCTAAGAAAACGGAAAAAAAGAAGGAGGAAGACAATCCGCTCGGTGATTTCGGGGGATTCGGAAACCTCAAACAAATCACGGCCAGTGGCTCGATCCGCTTGAGTGGCCTCAGCAAGGGCAAGGAATTTCATTTGGGAGGCGATCGCGCGCTCTACCAAACCTCCGGCGAAGGAGCAAAGGAAGTCGCCACCATCACTCTGCGCGGTGACAAGCTGGCCTTCATCCACGAAGCTGCAGTTGTCAACGGCAAGAAAGACGGAGGCGACCTCAAGCTCTACAGCATCTCAAAAAACGCTTGGGCCAAAGTCACGATCAACAAGGGCACGGGAAAGAAAAACGATCTGAACATTGAGTTTGGCCCCAAACAGGCCTGGACCACGATCATCGACGTTCCCCCTAAGAAGTAATCGCGATCTTATGATGCAAGCTCCAGCTCCCCAAGCACCCTCGCCTCTCCTCGAAGTCGAAGGACTTCAAAAATCCTATGGCGGTCGCCGCGTGGTCGATGAAGTTCGCCTCAAGGTGTATCCCGGCGAGATCGTGGGATTACTGGGTCCGAACGGAGCCGGGAAAACAACCACCTTCTATATGGTTGCCGGGCTGGTCCGCCCGGACCACGGGCGGGTCTCCTTTCTCTCAAAAGAAATCACCCGTCAGCCGATGCATAAAAGAGCACGCCACGGCATGGGCTACCTCCCACAGGAGGAATCCATTTTCCGGAAGCTGAGCGTGGAGGACAACCTTCTCGCCGTCCTGGAGACTCGCAAAAAAATGTCCCGGAGCGAACGCAAGGATCGCGCCAACGAGCTCTTGGAGCGATTTGGAATCGCCCACGTTCGCAAGTCATTGGCCCTCGCTCTTTCCGGCGGTGAAAAACGACGACTCTCCCTGGCCCGATGCCTGTGCACAGAGCCAAAACTCCTCTTGCTGGACGAACCCTTCGTCGGAATCGATCCCATTGCCGTCCAGGAGATTCACAAAATCATTCGCGAACTTCGGGATCAGGACGGCCTCTCCATTCTAATCACGGACCACCAAGTACGAGAAACACTCGAGATCGTCGACCGGGCATCCCTTCTGGTGGAAGGCAAGGTCATGATCGAAGGATCGTCCGAAGAACTTGTGAACGACGAGACCGCCCGTCGACTCTACTTCGGCACTGATTTCAGATTCTAGAGCCGAAGCACGGACGCTGGAATTTTGGACCGGCATGGCCCTGCCATCCCCGGAAGCGCGCTTAGGCATCCGCCCCCCGGATCAACTCCGCCAGGGAGAAATCGACCAAATCAGGAACCACCAAATCAGACCCACATGCCTTCAATTGCCTTTCGTCAAATGAACCGGTGGCAACCGCGACACACTTCGAGCCAAACGCGTGGGCACAGGCGACATCTTTTGGAGTATCTCCGATGACCAGGGTCTCATCGGGACCAAATTTCCTTCCGGTCACCTTCTCGGCTCTTTCCAAGGCGACTGGTCCCAACCTGTTTCGGTCCCAGTGATCATCGCCGTAGGAACCAAACCCAAAGTGCCCGGCAAGACCATAGTGGGAAGCCTTGATGATTGCCCCCCTTTCGATGTTGCCGGTCATGAGACCAAGGGTATGCCCTTCGTCTTCGAGACGGGCTAAAAGATCCGTAACCCCATCCAGAATTCTTCCGCCAAAAGATTCATTGTTGAGATTGCACTTCATCTTAGGGAGGTAAGAGAGATAGAATTCCTCCTCCATCCGCGCATCATACGGCAGCTGGAAATGCTCAAAGAGCCCACGCACGATCCCGCTATCGGTGCTCCCGGCGAGGTCCAAGGCCGGGCCTTCTTCACCAAAGATCTCAAGAGCAGCCTCGTTAAGAGCCGCCATCCCTGCACCGCCCGTGTCAACGAGGGTGCAGTCGACATCAAAGAGAATCAACATGAAGAAGCGAAGGGATGAATCCTATTCTTCTTCCCCATCGTGATCTTCTTCAATTTCAATCTCGTCCGAGTCGTCGAATTCGTGATCCTTGGCCTCGTCCTCGTGAATGAGTTCTCCGTGGGAAAGCATGAAATGGCGAACGCGCTTCTCGGCAGGAATCGGTGAAAGCACCATGCCGATGGCACGCCCGGCAAGCTTGGGCTCCATATCGACATGCGACATTCCGGCCAGATCTTTTTTGACCCGGTCCATCACCACAAAACCAATGTCACGGTGGGCGTTTTCACGACCACGAAACTGCAGCTGAACACGCACCTTGTTTCCTTCATCAAGGAATTTCTCGGCACGGGCACACTTGATGTTGTAGTCATGCTCTTCGGTGCGAACGCGGAATTTCACTTCCTTCATCTTCACCGGCCCCTTGCTCTTGGAAGTCTTTTTGAGCTTGGACTGCTCATATTTGTACTTTCCGTAATCAACGATGCGACAAACCGGAGGATCAGCTTTCGGAGCGATCTCAACGAGATCGAGTCCGACCGACTTGGCCTTATCAATGGCCTCGCGGGTTGTCATCACTCCGAGCTGCTGGCTGTCTTCGCCGTAAACTACACGGATTTTGGGAGCACGAATGCGTTCGTTCACCCGGGTCATATCCCGACGTGCTCTCTTGAACTTCTTCTTTTTCTTGGCTATGGTCTTAGCTGGTTGTGGTTATTTGGGGCCGATGCCCGCCGACAGAAGTCTGCGAAGCCTCAAGGGGATCAATGTCGCCAGAAAGTGGGCGCATGCAAGAGCCATCTCTCATACGTCAAAAACGCGCATGGATGACAGCCGGCGATCAAAGCGAACGGCTGGAGATGTCTTGGGAAATCTTGCTGACGAAATCATTCGTGGAAATACTGCCGAGATCACCTTGATCCCGATGGCGAACGCTTACGGAATTTTCTTCCACTTCGCGTGCACCAAGGACGGCAAGGTATGGAACACGGTCCATTCGGGCAAGTCGAATTTTAGCACCGATTTTGTCACCTGCATGATCCACAGTGACGCGGGCCCCCGCTTCGGCAAGTTTTTGAGCCACTTCATCGGCCTCTTTTGAAAATTTCTCCGAGATCGGCAGAATGCGAACCTGTTCGGGCGCCAGCCAGGTTGGGAACTTCCCTTCGAAGTGCTCGATCAACAAACCCACGAAACGCTCGAGTGATCCAAACGGCGCACGGTGGATCATGACCGGTCGGTGGGCTTTGTTGTCTGAACCGATATAGCTGAGGTTGAACCGTTCGGGGAGGTTGTAGTCCACCTGCACGGTCCCAAGCTGCCAGTCACGCCCGATGACGTCTTTGACCACAAAGTCGATCTTTGGGCCGTAGAAGGCCGCCTCACCGGGTTCTTCGGTGTAATCCACCCCCAGAGTCTGGACCGCCTCACGGAGAGCAGCCTCGGCTTTGTCCCAATTTTCAGGGTCACCGACATACTTGTCGCTGTCAGGGTCACGGAGGGAAAGCCGCACTCCATAGTCGGTCATCCCAAGGGTGCTCAAAACTTTTTTCACAAGACCTAGGCAGCCTTGAATTTCTTCCCCCACTTGCTCGGGAGTACAAAAAAGGTGGGCATCATCCTGGGTAAAGCTGCGCACGCGGGTCAGCCCCCCAAGCTCGCCCGACTGCTCCCAACGATACACCGTCCCAAATTCAGCAAGCCGCACCGGAAGATCACGATAAGAGCGATGCTCGCTATCGAAGATCTTGATGTGGTGAGGACAGTTCATTGGCTTCAGAAGAAAGCCTTCGATCTCGCCGGTGGAGATGAAATTGAGCAGGTCGCTGCACTTCGCTCCTTCGTCGGCCAGCCGCTTAATGGCATCGCGTTCCACGATGGGCGGAAACTGGCTGTCCTCGTAGTATGGAAAATGGCCGGAAGTCCGATAGAGATCGAGCTTGCCGATATGAGGAGTAAAAACCTGGAAATAGCCCTGCTTGTCCAACTCCTCGGTAATGAAGTCCTGAAGCTCGCGACGAATGATCCCTCCTTTCGGTTTCCAAAGTGGAAGCCCCTGCCCCACCGTCTCGTCGAAAGCAAACAGGTTCATCTCCTTACCAAGACGACGATGATCGCGCTTCTTGGCCTCCTCAAGACGCTCAAGATGCTCATCGAGCATCGTCTTGTTTTTGAAACACGTTCCGTAAATCCGCTGAAGGGACTGCCGGTCCTTGTCACCCTTGTAGAATGCGCTGGCGACCGACATGACCTTGAAAGCCTTGCAGTTGCCGGTACGCCCAACGTGAGGGCCGGCACAGAGATCCCAGAAGTCGCCATTTTTAAAAATGGAGATTTCTTCGTCCTCGGGGATGTCCTTGAGAAGGTCGACCTTAAAAACCGACTCCACATCGCGCTCGGCGACGGAGGCGAGACGACCGGACCTGGCAAGAGTCATCGCCTCATCCCGGCTAACCACGACGCGCTCGAAGGAAGCGTTTTCCTTCACCACCTTCTTCATCTCGGCTTCGATCTTTTCGAAATCATCCGACGAGATTCGATGCTTCAAATCAACATCATAGTAAAACCCTCCGTCAACCGGTGGTCCGGCAGCGAACTGGGCATCGGGCCAAAGGCGTGAGACCGCTGTTGCCAAAACGTGGGCACAGGAGTGGCGCAGGCGCTCCAGATCAGACATCTGGTGGCGTTCTTCGAGGGTCTTGCGGTCTTTTTCGTCAGCCATGGGTGTGGGAGATAAAGCAGGTGGCTGCGGGAATTGCAAGCGTTGCCGATAACGGAAATGAGACTATCATCCGGTCTCACAATGAAGATCCCCCTCCTTGAGGACCGTCTTAGCGTCCGTAAAAAGCCGACTGGCTCCCCGGTCATGTTCCAAACCTGGAGCAATTTGCTTTTTCTCCATTGGGAGATCGATCCCGATTTAATCTCCGCGCGTCTTCCGGGCCGACTCTCGGTCGATTTCCACAAAGGAAAAACCTACCTTGGCCTGGTTCCCTTTTTCATGCGGAAAGTCCGCCCGCGATTTACCCCTTCCCTACCGTGGTTGTCCAACTTCATGGAGCTGAATGTCCGTGCCTATGTTCACGACGAACATGGCAGGCCAGGCGTGTGGTTTTTCTCGCTCGACTGCAATCAACCGATCGCAGTCGAGGTGGCGCGGAAGTTTTTTCACCTCCCCTACCAGCATGCCCGGATGTCGAGTCAGGATTCCGGATATCACTGTCAGAGAAAAGGAGAGACCCAAAATGCCGTTTACGAGTATACAATCGGAAAAGATCTCAGAACTGCGGAGCCGGGCACCTTGGATTTCTTCCTGCTCGAACGCTACCTTCTGTTCTCGGAATCGAGGCAAGGCCGGATTCATTGCGGGCAGGTTCATCACGAGCCATACCCTTTTTCCAGAACCACCGTTCCGAGGATCAGCACTGCTCCACTGGAGTGGGAGGGCTTCCAGGTCGAAGGAGCACCCATATCCGCCCTCGCTAGCCCCGGAGTGCCGGTCAAAATATTTCCGCTAAAAACCGTGAATCCGGGGTAGAAAAAGAGCGGCAGGGTCACCCCTACCGCTCTTCACACCTACGATCCCAATCGCAATGGATTGTGTTATCTAACCTCAAGAGGCCTTTCTCGAAAGAAAAGTCTCCATTGGCTTCTCTCTTTTACGCAATGTTTTCCGCATTTTATCAAGCGCAATGTTCTGTAATTGACGAATTCTTTCGCGAGTGACCCCAAATTCGCGTCCAACTTCCTCCAAAGTCATGGGTGTTTTGCCGTCCAAACCAAAGCGAGCTCCGATGATTTTTGACTCTCTTTCGTCCAAAACCTCGAGTAAGTCGTCGATCTGACTCACCATATTCTTTTCCGAAAGGGCCTCAAATGGGTCCACGGCTTGCTCGTCACCGATAATTTCGGAATAATTTGAGCTGTCATCATCTCCGACCGGAGCATCCAGCGAGGTCGGGCGCTGCGAGGCACGCTTGAGCAACGCCAGCTTTTTACGGGGAATTCCCGTTTCTTCGCAAAGTTCTTCTTCGGTGGGTTCCCGCCCGTATGCCTCGGTGAGCATGGAGGAAATGCGGCGAAGTTTCGCGATTTTATCAACCATATGGACCGGAAGACGGATGGTTTTGCTTTGGTTTGCCAAAGCACGCTTGATGGATTGCTTGATCCACCAGGAACCGTAGGTCGAGAGCTTCCCTCCTTTTGCCGGATCGAATCGCTCGACGGCTTTCATGAGCCCGATATTCCCCTCGGAAATGAGGTCTCCAAGCGGAAGGCCATAGTTCGAATAATCCTGGGCGATTTTGACGACTAAACGCAGATTTGCCTTAATCATTCGGGTTCGGGCCTCCTTATCCCCTTTTTTAATTCGGGCGGCCAACTCGACTTCCTCCCGGGGAGTCAGGAGTGGCGTATTGCCGATTTCACGCATGTAGAGCCGGAGACTGCTGTCCGAATCATAGCGGGAAGCGGGATTTCTCGATGTTTTTGGTGCGTTCTTCATAATTTTATTCTTAGGTTAAGCGACACGGATGAAGCGCTTTGTGCATTCATCGTGATCACATTGTAGATTCATTATTTCTACAGTTACGACGGGGAAGGCCTTGGGTTTATTCTGTCTATTTGAATATAAATCTCCGGAAACCGATCACTTCTTTCTTCAAGGCCCGCTTCGCTGCGGCCATGACGGTGACGCCTGAGGGAGGCAGACACGGTGGGGTCTCGTGGTCTACGTGAACGAACCTGGCTGCCATGAGGGAATCAAACTCAATGTGAAAAAGGGCTCCACTTCTCAGCCCGAGGCACTGCTGGCTCCGCACTTGCAGAAGGATCCCAGGACTACAGCTTTCGGATCATTGCCGCTCCGATCCAGGCAAAAGCACGCCGCCACCACGGCCGGCTCTCTGCCCAGTCCCAATCCACCGCTTCGCTACATTCAAGATCCCGCTTAAATTGATCCATCAGTTGGCGGACGATTGCCGGATCATCCACCACGATCCCGAGTTCCCAATTCATGGAAATGGAAAGGTAGTCAAAGTTGGCACTCCCCACCACTGCGAGACGATCGTCAAAAATCATAGACTTGGCATGCAAGACCCGCCCCCGGTATTCGTAGAATTTGATCCCATCATCCATCAAGGAAGAATAAAGCCCCTCGCGCAACCAGTCTGCCAGGGCCACATCTGAATTCTGAGGTACGAGGACCTGCATCTCCAAGCCCTCAAGCGAGCGACGCCGCATGATATCCAAAACCCGTTTTGGCGGCACAAAATACGGCACAGTCATGACCACCTTGCGAGTAGCAGCCGTGAACCCCTTGGAATAGAGCCTTCGAATCGCTTTCCTTTTGCTAAAGCCGCTTCCACCGACAACCACACAATCACTTTCCCCCTCACCGGGCCGATCCAGCCTGTAAAAACACTCCTCTTCCGGAGCATCCCCTCCCACTTTCTTCCAGGCTTCCTTGAAAAAATGCTGACACGCAGCGGCGGCCGGGCCTTCGAGCTTCACGTGGGTGTCCCTCCAGGATTTTTCAGCGTATTTTCCCGACCAGACTTCTCCCAAATTCATGCCTCCGGTAAAAGCCACCCGTCCATCGATGATCAGATTCTTCCGATGGTTTCTCCCCAAAATCCCGCTCCTCTTTCGCCAGGGTGCCACTGGCCGGAAAATTTCCACCTGCACCCCAGCCTTCGTCATTTCCTCAAACATGCCCTCATCAGCCTCAGCCGACCCAATGGCATCGTAAACGACCCTCACGGGCACCCCTCTCCCGGACTTCACCGAAAGAGCATCCGCAATCATTCTCCCCACCCCATCGGAGAGAAACATGTACATTTCCAGATTCACAAACACCTTCGCCGCCGCAATCTCGTGACACATTGCCGCAAACACCTCGTCCCCCTCAAAGTAAAGGGTCACCGAGTTCCCCTTTGTCAACAATGCGGAGCCGTCCCTTGCCAGATCTTCCGTCCAACTTTGATTTTTGGTCTTCTCGTACTTGTTCATGGGAGCGCGCCGTGAGATTTTCCGCTAAGAAAGCAAACTTTCCAGCCGTTTCCCCCCAATCAAGATGCGCACATTTCTCATCCTCGCCACCTTCGTTTTCTCAATTGCTTCCCTTTCCGCCCGCGATTGGAAGAATGCCAGCGGAGCCAAAACCTTCGAAGCCACCTATGTTTCCAACGACGGCAAACTCGTCACTCTTCGTAAAGGAGGACGTATTCTCACCTTCTCAATCGAGAAACTTCATGCCGATGACCAAGCCTGGTTAAGCGCCAACCATCCCCCAAGAGAGAAAACCAGCTCGAAAAACGGCGATCCAAAGGCCCCGCTGAAACCCGCTCCGAAGGGAGCCGCCTTCGACACCCTCGAATTCGGAGACACCCACAAGGACGTCATTAAGAAGCTCGGCGAAAGCCAGATGGTGGACGCCACGGTGCCCGAAGCCATGCTCGCCCGGGTGGGTCTCAATGGAACCTTCCGCACCAAGCAAACCATCGGGGGGCTTCACTGCCACCTCTACTTCGATTGGGACGGGAATGGTCAACTCAAGGAAGTCACCCTTCGAACCAAAGCCAAACCCATCACTTCCTACAGTGGACAGCTCAGGACCAATTGGAGCGAAATGATCAATCTTCTGACCATCCTCCATGGTGATTCAGTCCAAGGCGCCCCTTACCCGAATTCCGCCGACCTACAGGACGGGCTCATTCTCGGCTCCCATCTCTGGCACACTGAAGACGGCCATTCCGTCCTCCTCGGCACCGGCCAGGAAGGTGCCAGCTACTCCGTCGTCGTTCGCATCACCAGCGAACGGATTGAGGCTAACCCGGTTAAATGACCTCCCTCACCTGCTCCTCGAGCGACAGCGTGCCGTCGATTGACCGCAACCAATCTTCCCGCCGGATCCAATTACGCTGACGCTTCGCATACTGCCTCGTTGAGATCGTAATGCGTTCCTCGCATTCCTCACGGGTCATTTCTCCGGCCAAATACGCCTCAATTTCCCGCACTCCGATTGCCTGCCGAATCGTCGTGGCTCCCGCCACCAAGGCTTTCACTTCCTCAATCGCCCCTCCCTCCAGCATCCTTCTGGTTCGGACCGCGATCCTCTCCGCCAGCAATTCCCGGGGCCACGAAAGCGCAATGCCGCTTAGCTGATCGGCCCGGGAGGAGTCCTCAAAATTTTTCCTCAAGAGCGAAGCCTTTCCTCCCGTGATGAGGCATATTTCCAGTGCTCGCGACAAATGGCGTCGATTTTGCGAGTTCTGCTTCGCCGCCTCTTCCGGATCCAGCTCCTTTAACCTTCTATAAATTTCATCGACAGCCAACTGATCCAGCTCGCCCCTGATTTGCTCATCCCCCGGCGGTGCCGCGGCCATTCCATGAGTGAGAAATTTGAGATAAAGCCCCGACCCTCCCACCACGATGGCCCGTTTCCCCCGTGCCTCAATCTCCTCGATGACCGGCCTCGCCAACGCCGCATATTTCGCCGCATCCATTGTTTCAGTTGGTTCCATGACACTGAAGAGGTGGTGGGGACACCGTGATTTCTCTTCCTCCGAGGGTCCCGCGCTGAGGACTTCCAGCCCGCGATAAACCTGAAACGCGTCCCCATTGACCACTTCACCATCCCAGGCCCCGGCCAAGGCCAGCGCCAGCGCCGTCTTGCCGGAGGCTGTCGGGCCACAAAGATAGAAAGGCGATACGCTCACGGGATGATTGTAGAAAAAAGAAGCCCGTCCGGAAAACTCCGAACGGGCTAAAATTTCATACCTTAAAAACTACTCGTCGTTCTCAGGAAGATTCGGCGGAGGGTTTTCCTGCGGAGCGGGATCACCATCGGCATCCACGGGCCCCTTCGATTTGGCTCCGTTCACAATCAAGGTGCGCCCCATGAAGGGTTGGTCGTGGAGAACCTCGACTGCGCGCTTGGCCTCGTCAACGCGGGCCATTTCCACGAAGCCGTAGCCTTTCGAGCGATGAGTATTGCGGTTGTATACGATCTCGATATTGCGAACCGCTCCGACGCCCTTGAACAAATCCTCCAAATCATGCTCGGCAGCATCATAGGAAAGGTTCCCCACATAGAGGCGCTTGCCATCCACTTGGGAGCTGTCCGGAGTTGGACGCGATTTCTGACGGGCTCTCGCGGTTTTCCCACCACCGCCTCCGTTTTCACCACCGCCGTTTTCACCACCTCCACGGCTCCGCCCGGAGGCATCGCGAACGTTCTCCTTACGAGGACCAGCTGCTTTCTTGGCTGCTTTTTTTGCAGGGCGGGGTGCCTCCGGTTTGTAGAGTCCAAAGAACTTTTTCACCTTCTCCCAAAAAGTGAGCGGCTTCGGCTTAGGGCCCCTGCGACGTGGTCCCTCGGCGTTGTTATGCTGACGGCGCTGATTGTTGCGCTGACCACCGCCACCACCTTCGCCTTGCGAATTACGGTTGCGGTTTCTGTTGCGGTTACGATTTCTGTTCCGGTTGCGGTTCCCGGATTGGTTTCCGGAGTCTTGTGAAGACCGGCCGGCCGACGTGTTATTATTCGGTTCTGACATATTTCAGATTGGGTTAATTTCCCAGGTTTAGGTCGGGGAGCATCGGTCCGTGAAAGCGAAAACCCAATTTGGTTTAGGGCAAACCCGATAACGACCAAAAAGCGGACTCCTCGACGAATGGTTTGTTGATTGCCGGTGATTCCTCAACCAAGAAAGGGACGCCGGGCAAGTGCATTTGAGCAGACTTGCAGAGAAGATTCGGCGTCGGAAAAAGAGCTCCTTCCGGGGTTTTTGGACGCTCACGGCGACCCTCAACAAGGAAAAAGTAGGTTTTCCCGACCATTAGGCAAGCGGGAATGTCCGCACCTCTCTTTGACAGTCAGGGCGTTTGTTTCGCTAGGGCTTGAAAGCCCATGGCTAGGGGGTTTTTCCAT
>ERZ887942.690-NODE-690-length-26045-cov-11.169488_pt1 | contig 26045 bp, 24 predicted proteins | sample MGYA00521099_ERZ887942 | MGnify/ENA primary metagenome ERZ887942 (study PRJEB32303, sample SAMEA104408605) | aquatic metagenome | biome: Brackish water; feature: Pelagic; material: water | place: Baltic Sea | collected 2014-06-07T06:48:00 | depth 16,251 m ...
GAGATGGTGAAATTCATGACGACTTTCGAGGTTTGAAAACACAAGGTAAAGGAACGCTAGGCTGCAGCGTAACCAGCGGAGCCAAAGCGGGATGACGTGGTCCTAACCATTCGACATCGAGTTGAGCCAACACATGGGCAAGGACACATTGCATTTCCATCATCGCATAATGGGATCCGATGCACATGCGTTGCCCAGCTCCAAAAGGGAAATAGGCGAATTTTGAACGATCACGAATGGCATCGGCAAGAAAGTGATCCGGATGAAATGCGTGGGGGTGACTCCAACTAGACGCAAGACAATGTATGGCGACAAGCGGCATTGTAACAGAAGCGTCTGGAGGCAAACTGAACCCTCCAAGCTGAGTTTCGGATTGGGTTCGTCTTCCAAAAGTCCAAACAGGTGGGTACAGCCGCATGCCTTCTTGCAAGACCCTCGATGTGATGTCGAGTTGACGAAGATCCTCCATGCGCCACAATCCTTCTGGTAAGCGAGCGATTTCATCTCGCATCGCACCAATCCATTGTGGGTTTTGAGTCAAACAGTAGACCGTCCAAGTCAACGCACTCGCCGTGGTATCATGCCCGGCAATGACCAGCGTCATCACTTCGTCGATCAATTCCTGGTCAGACAAACCTTCGCCCGTTACTTCGTCTCGAGCAGACATGAGCATGGCCAACAAGTCAGAAGATTCGTTTGAAGACGTTCTTCGGGCCTGCACGATGTTTCCGACGGTTCTTTTGAGCGATTCAATGGCACTCTGTCCCTTTTTTATTCTCTTGCGGTTGCTCAACTTGAAGGATTGGCCAGATTGGAAGCGCTGAGCGGACAAGTGGTCCCAAGCATCGGATAGATGCAAGTGAAAAGAGTCCATGTCTTCATCCCACTGGGTATCGATGATGGAACGGGTTAAAATGCGCAAAGTCAATTGACTCATTTCCACATGCAGATCCAATGAAAGAGGGGCGGATTCAAGCTTCGTATTGATCCATTCTTGTGCTGTGGATTGGATTCCCTCAAGCAGGCCAGTCAATTGCTCTCGCTTGAATCCCGGCTGCAGAGTCCGGCGGTTTTTCCTCCAATGGTCACCTTCCGATGTAATTAGGCCTTCACCAAGTAATTCTCGCAGAAACGTGTACGTCTTTCGTCTAGAGTAGGCCGGCATGTTTCCAACGAGGACTTCTTGAACCAAATCGGGATCATTGACAACATGGATTCGTCTTCCAAATATTCTAAAGGAGTAAAGGGAGCCCATGATCGGACTGTTTTTCTTGAAGAACTGGACAGGATCCTTTCTGAATTGCCATGCATGACCGATCCAGGGCCAAGCTCCCGGAGCTTCTTCTATGGGGGAAATCGAGGACAATGTTATTGGCAATAAGCGAGATGAAGGAGAGACAGAGTGGACTTTTAATGCGTATCACCGGTAATTTAACGGAAAACACATGAACACCCAGAAAACCTTCTACTCAACTAAATAAAAAAAGCCCAGAGTCAACTGGGCTTTTTCATTGTGCCATGTGCACCTGTGCGGAGGCTGAGGGATTCGAACCCCCGGTACCTTGCGGTACGCCGGTTTTCAAGACCGGTGCGATCGACCAACTCTGCCAAACCTCCAAGAGGCTGCAAATTTAGACAAAATATTCCTTCACTCTATGCTTCAGGCAAGATATATTGTTTCGAATCCACAGCGAGGTTGTTGGCCGCACAGAATGGTGTGTCATGGCATTGGATACGAACTCTTTATAAATTGAACAACGGAGTTCGTTGCGCAAATTCATTATCGCAACAGGGGAATGTTAGCTCATGACAAGGGGTCAAATTGACGGGCAGGAGGGATCACCATCTGGAGCCAATAGGACACGGTCAGCTACTCACGCATCAATTTCTGAAGACTGAATAAAAAGAGTTGCTCTATGTCCGATTGGCTCAAAAACGAAACTCCCATGACACGCGTGAACTCATCCTCCAATTGCGCAACATGATGCTCTTCAAAAGGTGCCGTCAAATCCTTGATTTCAATGGAATTGGTCTCTTCAATGTTGCCGTCAGGACGGTAAACGGTTACGGCGATTTCAGTGTTTAATTTAAGTGAAGCCTCGCGTTGTTTGTTCATGACGACCAAGTTTCCGCTTGCTCGACCTTTGATTACAACGGAACAGTAGATGAAAAAATCAACATTGTACTGTTTCGAGGCTTTTTTCAAATTCATTTTTGGAAATCCGTCCATGCGGCTAGGGTGCACGCGCATTGACAGACCTTGAGGGTAGGCAATGTCGACTTCATCAAACTTCAATTCGTCGCTAACGGCCGCCTGAAGCGTCTGACAGATGGAGCTGACGTAACGGGCATCCAATGTTTCCCTCGTTGTTTCTGGCACCCACTTGCTTCCGTTGTAATGACCTTTGGGTTGACCCATTAAATCCAATGCGGGCAATTCTTGTCTGATCGAAGGTGAAACGTCGAAATTAAAATCATAAATCACCGCCGTCTGTGAGTACAATGGCACGGAACAGAGCAGAATAGAGAAAAATGGGATTGAACGCATTCCCGCAAATTAAGCTAATTGGCCAGACTCATTAAATTTCAAGCCTCTAGTGAATGATAATTAATATTATGTTAAATGACAATCAGAGAAACAAAAAAAGGAGTACCTAGCTCCTTTCTTTGAATTGCTCAGATACAGAATGTTATTTCAGAAGTCCACTCATTTTCAACATGAGATCATCCTGACCGGTACGGGCATAAATATCTCGTAACGAGCGAATGGTATCTACATCTTCCGGGGTGGCTTTGTGCGCTGCTTCCAGATACGGACGGCCTTCAAGGAATTTCTCCTTTGCAGCATCTTCAATGGCTTTTTGGGAAGCAGTCTCCGCTTTAGTCATCCGTGGCTTCCACATATCATTCGCATCATTGATGCCCTCAACAGCCTGATTGAAATACATAGCGCCTAGGTTGTAGTTGGCATCAAAATATTCGGGGTTAATGGCAATTGCCTTTAAATAGGCCTCAGCAGCTGCAGCCGTCTTATCCAAGTTGTCATAAACGCTTCCCAAACTAAACCAAAGAATTTCATTGTTCGGATCCCCTTCTGCAGCTAACTTCAAGTTGTTCTCCGCACGGGCATAATCTTGTGCCTCCAAGTAAATGTTGAGTTCTTCAATGATCAAGCTCTGTTCGCGAGGGAACTGGACTCTAGCTGATTGAAGTTCCTTCAATGCGTCTTCAGTTCGGTTATTCTGGCGCAGAATGTTAGCCGCGAACAAATAAACATTAGGCACTTGATAGCCACTGGCGCCACACGTCTTGTATCGCGCAACCGCTGCGTCGATTTCATTGGACTTTTCGTAGCAAAGCGCAGCGTTGAAGATGGCCATCGTGTCCAAAACATCAAACATCCCTGCAACCTCGGCGCTCAAGTCAAATTTCCGAGCTGCTGGTCCATAATTTTCATTGGAGTAATCTGATATTCCTTGATTGCCCGATGTTGTCTGGACCAGTCCAAGGCCAATGATGATTTCCCTTTTGTAGGATTCTTTGACGTCAAGTTCTTGCGCCTTTTTGTAAGAATCTCGGGCAATCCATAGGGCCTGGGGATAGGCTGGAGAAAGAGCACTGTCTTGTGCGATGTTAAGATAAATTTCCCCTCGATAACGCCAAGTTTTGTCCTTGACAGCAGCTTTTTCAATCGTGATGGCCTCATCGATGTAAGCGGCGGCTGAACTAAAGTCTCCAGATTTGTTGGCATTGAATGCCGATACTACTTGCTTTTGACCGAACGCAGCGCCGGCAGTAAGTAGAAATAGAAAAGTGATTGCGTTTTTCATGAATCGAATGATTTTGCTTGCAGGCCTTCGGGATGTTTTCATGTTCTAAATCCAAAACAATGCCAAAGTTGATTTATTCTTCTGTTGTTTCTGGAGATGTTGGGGGGGCAGTCGCGTTGTCATCTGTGGACTCTTCGCCGTCGATCAGCTCTTCCTCATCGCTCTTTGGAACGCGACAAACGGATGCGATTTGATCATTGCCTCTGAGGGAGATGAGCCTGACTCCTTGTGTGGCTCTTCCCATCACACGCAACTCCTCCACGCCTGTGCGAATGGTGATGCCGGACTTGTTGATGATCATCAAGTCCTCTTCGTCCGTGACATTCAAGATGCTAATAAGCTCTCCTGTTTTTTCCGTAACACTGATCGTCTTAACGCCCTTCCCTCCTCGATTGGTGATGCGATAATCCTCAACAGCGGATCGTTTGCCATACCCTTTGGATGAAACAACCAAGATGTCTGAATCAACACTCCGAACACAAACCATCCCTATCACTTCATCGTCAGGCCCGCCCAATGTTACTCCCTTCACCCCCATCGCCGTTCGGCCTACGGCACGAACTTTTTCTTCGTTGAATCGAATGGCTTTACCTGACTTCAATCCAATGATGATTTCGTTTTCACCGTTGGTCAAACGAGCCGTCAGCAATTCATCCCCTTCACGAATGGTCACCGCGTTGATTCCATTGGTTCGTGGACGGGAATAAGCTTCTAAATTGGTCTTTTTGATCAATCCTTGACGGGTCGCCAAAACGACAAAGTTGTCCTTGACATATTCAGGATCTTTCAAGTCCATCACCGGGATGTAAGCCAAGACCTTATCATCGGATTCTATGTGAATCAAATTTTGGATGGCTCGACCTTTTGAGACCTTGGATCCTTCAGGAACCTCATAGATTCTCATCCAAAAGCACTTTCCTTTGGCCGTGAATATCAAAAGCCAATTGTGATTGGTCGCTGTAAAGATGTGTTCTACAAAATCCGCATCACGGGTTGTCGCTCCTTTAGAACCCACTCCTCCTCTACTCTGAGAGCGGTAATCTGAGAGTCGTGTTCGCTTGATATAACCGGCATGGCTGATACTGATGACGACTTGTTCATCGGCAATCAAATCTTCCATGCTCACGTCAGCACTGCTGAATTCAATGACGCTTCTTCGTTCGTCACCAAAACGTTCCTTGATATCCACCAACTCGGCCGTGATGATCTCCATTCGGCGCTCTACCCGTGCCAAAATGTCCTCGAGCTCTGTAATTGTAGCCATCAACTCATCAAATTCGGCGCGCAATTTATCACGCTCCAATCCGGTGAGTTTCTGAAGTCGCATGTCGAGAATAGCCCGTGCTTGAAGTTCAGACAACTCAAAACGCTGCATAAGCCCGTTCCTTGCCTCCTCTGGATTGGCACTTGCTCGGATCAACTTGATGACTTCATCCAGGTTTTCAAGGGCAATGATCAGTCCTTGAAGAATGTGAGCGCGCTCTTGCGCCTTGCGCAGTTCAAATTGTGTTCGTCGCGTAACCACATCGTGGCGATGCTCAACAAAATTTGAAATCAACCCTTTTAAATTCAATAACTGTGGCCGACCGTGCACCAAACAAATGTTATTGACAGAGAAGGAGCTTTGAAGGGCTGTGTATTTGAACAGTTTGTTCAAAACGACCGTTGCCATGGCATCTCGCTTGATCTCATAGACCACACGCATGCCTTTTCTGTCTGATTCATCGCGTATTTCAGAGATGCCTTCAATTCTCTTTTCATTGACCAATTCAGCGGTCTTTCGCACCATTTCCGCTTTGTTAACCATGTAAGGGATCTCCTCCACAATGATCACTTCTCGGCCTGACTTCGTCTCTTCTATGCGCGCCTTTCCGCGAACGACAATCTTCCCGCGACCCGTTTGAAAAGCGTCATGAACACCTTCCACACCATGAATGATCCCTCCGGTAGGAAAGTCAGGAGCTTTGACGTACTCCATGAGTCCGTCAATTGTAATGTCATTGTCTTGGATGTAGGCAATGGTACCATCGATCACTTCGGATAAATTGTGCGGTGGCATGTTGGTTGCCATTCCAACTGCAATGCCTGAAGCACCATTGACCAAGAGGGCTGGAAGTTTGGCAGGAAGCACTGTAGGCTCCTGCAAACTCTCATCGAAATTGGGGCGAAAATCAACGGTTTCTTTTTCCAAATCCCCCAGCATCTCTTCTGCAACCTTGCGCAATCGCGCTTCGGTGTAACGCATGGCAGCTGGGTTGTCGCCGTCGATCGAACCGAAGTTTCCTTGACCATCCACCATGGGGTAGCGCAATGACCAATGTTGAGCCATTCGAACCATGGTGTCATAGACAGATGTGTCACCATGTGGGTGGTATTTACCCAAAACCTCCCCTACAATTCTAGCGCTTTTCTTGTAAGCCCGATTGGATAAAACACCCAAATCAAGCATTCCATAAAGGACACGTCTGTGCACAGGTTTTAGCCCATCGCGTGCATCTGGAAGTGCTCGGGATACAATGACCGACATCGAGTAATCGATGTAGGCTGATTTCATTTCGTCAGCTATATTGATCTGTACAATCTTCTCTCCTTCTGCCATCGTGTCAGCTTGTTACAAACACCATAGAACATGATGTTTAAGTCGTCAACGAAAATACGTCGTTACAACTTGAGCATGCTGCAGACCGCGGTCCAATTACTCACAAATCTCCCCAATGGGATGTGGATAAACCCTCAGGTTGGCAAGATGTTTGCGCAGGTCCGGTTGTAGTTTTATCGGAGTCGATAGAGATTGGATATAAGCGGCGTCATTTTTGAAGCCGCTTTTATATTTAGTCGTGATGGATACGAATTTTGAATGCCCCCTGAATTAGAAGCACATGGACGCGAAATTTTCCCCTAGAGTCAAGGATGTTATTACGTATAGCCGCGAAGAGGCGTTGCGTTTAGGACACAATTACATCGGTGTTGAGCATTTGCTTTTAGGCATAATACGAGAAGGTGAGGGCACAGCTGTCCGGATTTTGGAAGGCCTGAATGTTGATTTGCAAAAACTACGTAAAGTGGTGGAGAGCAGCATTCGACCGACTGCAGGCAAGTCAATAGGAGCCGGCAACATTCCGCTCATCAAACAAGCGGAGAAGATTCTTAAGATCACCTACCTCGAAGCCAAGATTTTCAAATCAAGTTTGATTGGTACGGAACACTTGCTGTTGAGCATCCTGAAGGATGACGACAACGTAGCCACCAAAGCGCTCAGCGCATTCAACATCGACTACGATGTGGCCAAGGAAGAATATGAGAGCATCATTCAAGAAGAAGGAGGCGCTCCTCTATCGCCAAGATCTGAAGGGCCAGAATTCTCAGATGAAGGTCCAAGCGAAATGTCATCGGAAGGTATGGGAGGAGGATCCGCAAGAAAAGCTGATCCGAAAAGCAAAACCCCTGTGCTCGATAATTTCGGTCGAGATTTGACGAAAATGGCAGAGGACGGTCGACTGGATGCGATTGTAGGTCGCCAAAAGGAAATCGAACGGGTTTCACAGATTTTATCTCGTCGAAAGAAAAACAATCCGATTCTAATCGGAGAGCCTGGTGTTGGTAAAAGTGCCATTGCCGAGGGATTGGCCTTGCGCATTATTGAAAAGAAAGTAAGCCGAGTTTTATTCAACAAACGGATTGTGACCCTTGATATAGCATCCTTGGTCGCCGGCACCAAATACCGGGGGCAATTCGAGGAGCGCATGAAGGCGGTCATGAACGAGTTGGAGAAATCTCCGGATGTCATTCTCTTTATTGATGAGATTCACACCATTGTTGGAGCCGGTGGAGCAAGTGGCTCATTGGACGCGTCCAACATGTTCAAACCTGCATTGGCTCGAGGAGAAATCCAATGCATCGGTGCCACTACGTTGGATGAATACCGTCAGCACATCGAAAAGGATGGTGCTTTGGAACGCCGTTTTCAAAAAGTCTTGGTTGAACCGACTACGATTGATGAAACGGTTCAGATTTTAAATAACATTAAAGATAAATACGAGGAACACCACAGTGTAACCTACACGGATGAAGCCATTTTAGCTTGTGTGAATCTTACCGCACGGTATATCACAGATCGGCATTTGCCAGACAAAGCGATTGACGCCATGGATGAAGTCGGGTCAAGAGTGCATCTGAACAACATCCATGTACCCGAGGAGATCTTGAAGATTGAAGCTGAAATAGAAGCCATCAAGGAGGAAAAGGTCCGGGTTGTGCGGAGTCAACGTTACGAAGAAGCTGCCCGTTTACGGGATACTGAACGGACGTTGAATGAAGCACTCGAAAAGGCTAAGAATCAGTGGGAGGAGGATAGCAAAAACAAACGAGTCACAGTGACCGTTGACCATGTTGGAGACGTTGTCGGCATGATGACGGGAATCCCGGTGCAGCGAATAGCAGAAAAGGAATCAGGACGTCTAGCGCGCATGACAGATGATTTGCAAGGGAAGGTCGTAGGGCAAGAAGATGCCATTCTACGAGTCTCTCGAGCGATCAAGCGGAACAGAGCGGGCTTAAAAGACCCCAACAAGCCCATTGGATCGTTTATATTCCTTGGGCCTACGGGAGTTGGAAAAACACAACTAGCCAAAGTTTTATCCAAGTTCATGTTCGATTCAGAAGAATCGTTGATCCGCATTGATATGTCGGAATACATGGAGAAATTCTCTATATCCAGACTCGTTGGAGCGCCTCCGGGATATGTTGGCTATGAAGAGGGCGGTCAATTAACTGAGAAAGTAAGGCGACACCCCTATTCCATCGTGTTGTTGGATGAAATTGAAAAAGCCCATCCAGATGTATTCAACTTGTTGTTGCAGGCGCTCGATGATGGACAAATGACGGACAGTTTAGGAAGGAAAATAGACTTCCGGAACACCATCATTATCATGACGTCAAACATCGGTGCACGACAGCTTGCAGAATTCGGCACGGGTGTTGGTTTTGGAACCAATTCACGTGTAGAAAACGAACATGCGAACCGAGACTCTGTCATTCAAACTGCGCTCAAGCGTGCCTTCAGTCCAGAATTCCTCAATCGAATTGATGATGTCGTTTTATTCAAGAGCTTGACGCGAGACCACATTCATGAAATCATTGATTTGGAATTGGGTTCTTTGATTCAAAGAGTTCATGACCTAGGCTATGGGATTGAAGTCACAGAGGACGCGAAGGACTTTTTGGTCGAGCAAGGCTACGATGAGAAGTTTGGTGCACGGCCTTTGAAGCGTGCAATTCAAAAATACCTTGAGGATCCATTTGCTGAAGAAATCATCAATGCAAAAATTGATGAAGGTGACTTGCTTGTGGCGACCTATGAGAAAGAAGCCACAAAACTGTCAATTGAAGTGATCAAAGGCGGGTTTTTGAAATTGCCTCAGGGCGCTCAAGAAGCCTTGAAAACAGATGTGGAATCACGAACGGAAAGCCCCCTTGATGTAGAAGACGCTCCAAAGGATGATTCTGAAGCTTAATCGAAGCAACTCTTTTTGGTTGTTCATTCAAAACCGTTATTTCATTACCGGATTGTTTGGATTGCTTTGGGTGAGCTTTATCAGCGACATTGACCTGATATTTTTAATGAAAAGTCAACGTCAATTGAATTCATACCATCGAGAAGCCCAACATTTCGAAGCTCAAATCGAGTCGACGCGGAAGAATCTTCAAGATCTCTCTTCAGATCCTTTGAAACTTGAGCGATTCGCGCGGGAACGCTATTTCATGAAGAGACCAGATGAAGATGTTTTTCGCATCATTCCTACGCAAGTTGCTGATGCGTTTTAAAATAGAATCGAAAACGCTTCCAAGAGTCTAGACAATGTTGAGCGGTCCAATAAAAGCACGTAAACAATGCCATAAAGCGCTCCAACTAAATGTGCGTCATGCGCAATTCCAGTCCCACCTTTTTTATTCATGAATCGTTCATAAGCGAAGAATAGAATGCCTGCAATAAAAGCGGGCATCGGTATGACAAAGAACAGGAGCAATTTATGGGTGGGAAATAAGAGGATGTATGCCATCATGACGGCACTTACACCTCCACTTGCGCCCAAACTAGCGTATTGGGGATTGCGTCCTTCCTTGTACAAAGCGGGCAAAGAAGCTGCAAGAACGCCACCAAAATACAGGACGAAAAACGAAGGCTGAAAGCCTTCAAGCCACGCAACCCCTGACCACTCCTGTTGCATCCGATATTCTACAATCGATCCAAATTGCCACAGCACGAACATATTGAATGCCAAGTGCGTGAAATCACCATGAACAAAACCATGTGTTATCAAGCGATAAGCCTGCCCTTTCTGTAGAACATTGTAAGGCCTTAACAGCAGACTCTCCTTAATTTTCAGCCGGTCTTGAGCATACCAAGAAACACCCACCGTCAGAGCTATGATTCCGCCTAAGATGTTCATGTTTTCCTCAACTAGAATGGTCCGCAATAATCACCCAACGACCGTTCATTTCCTCCCAAATTAAGCTGTAATACCCGGATAAATCCTCCAGAGAGTCACCACGGATTAGGAGCCACTCTCCAACGAGCAGCCCATGGTGTGAACCCAAGGATTTCCAATGTTTGTTGTCAAACTTCAAGGTCCCCATCGCTCCAATATTGGGGTAGCTATCGAGGTAATTATCGCGTGTGGCGTCATATCCCCATGTCATTCCGCGCTTTCCAATGAAAAGCATGGAATCGTTAGGCCAGTAGGCTTCCTGCATAAAAGCCCCTATATCGCCTGAATTCCAAGCGGATTCTTGCCTCTCCATGCGCTGCTCAATCTCGACCGGCAACCCAAAGGACACTTCGGGGGATAAAGCTCCTGGCGAAGGAGATGATGACGTGCAACTGCTCAAGACCCCTGTGGCATATAGGCAAGCCAGTGCGATTCGCATCTTAAACATTGAATCTGAAGTGCATGATGTCCCCGTCTTGGACAATGTATTCCTTGCCCTCAATCGAAAGCTTTCCAGCTTCCTTAACAGCAGCCTCAGATCCCATGGAGACAAAATCATCGTACGCCATGACTTCAGCACGGATAAATCCTTTTTGAAAGTCCGTGTGTATGACTCCGGCAGCTTGCGGCGCTGTGGCGCCCATTGGGAATGTCCAAGCCCTCACCTCCTTTTCTCCAGCAGTGAAATAGGTTTGCAATTGAAGCAGTTGGTAGGCCTTCTGAATGAGTTGGGCAACTCCAGGCTCACTCAATCCAATATCTTCCAAAAACAGCGCTCTTTCTTCAGGGTCCTCCAATTCAGCAATATCCGCTTCTATGGCTGCTCCGATAATCATGACTGTTGCACCTTCAGCTTCCGCAACGACTTTGACGCGTTCCACGTGGTTATTACCATTCACTACAGCGCTTTCCTCAACATTGCAGACATAAAGAACAGGCTTCGCCGTTAAGAGCTGCAAATCCTTCATGAGAGGCTCTTCATGTTCTTCTAAAGTCATTGCTCGTGCTGACTTTCCTTCGGACAAAACACCTTGAACTTTCTCATAGAACCCATAGGCTTTAGATGCGTCCTTATCACCTGTGGCAGCTACCTTCTTGATCTTGAGAGCACGACTCTCTACCGTTTCCAAGTCTTTGAGTTGAAGCTCCATATCAATGACCTCTTTGTCGCGAATGGGATCAACACTGCCATCTACGTGGACAACATTTCCGTCATCGAAACAACGCAATACATGGAGTATGGCGTCAGTTTCTCGAATGTTTCCTAGAAACTTATTGCCTAAGCCCTCCCCTTTGCTAGCCCCCTTGACCAAGCCAGCAATGTCAACGATCTCCACAGTCGTAGGCACGACATTTTGAGGCTTGACGATGTTGGTGAGTGCTTCCAATCGAGGGTCTGGAACCGTGATCACTCCCACATTGGGCTCAATGGTGCAAAAAGGAAAGTTGGCACTTTGTGCCTTTGCATTTGAAAGGCAATTGAAAAGAGTCGATTTGCCAACGTTGGGCAATCCGACAATACCACATTTGAGTGCCATGTAAATCTATTTTTTAGTCGTGCGCGAAGGTAAGCCTCACAGAACAATTTTGCTTTCAAACACTTTGTTCACAATATCCATCGTTCCGATACATAGCGAGGTAGATTCGCATCGCGTTAGGATAACAAAATGACACGTATGATTCCTTCTGATATGACTGCTATTGCGTCCCAAGTTCGCCGGGACATTGTGCGCATGGTTCACGGCGCTTCATCCGGACACCCTGGAGGGAGTTTGGGCTGTGCGGATTTGTTGTCGCTCCTTTATTTTGAAGTCATGCAGCTCAATGCAGAGAACTTCCTGATGGACGGCAAGGATGAAGACCTTTTCTTTCTTTCCAATGGCCACATCAGCCCTGTGTGGTATAGTGTTCTGGCGCGAAGAGGGTTTTTTCCAGTAGCAGAATTAGCGACTTTTCGGAAGCTCAATTCGCGGTTGCAGGGGCATCCAGCGACAGAGGAAGGTTTGCCAGGCATTCGCATAGCATCGGGCTCTTTGGGGCAAGGCTTGAGTGTTGCTTTAGGCGCAGCGGAGACCAAATTGCTCAATGATGATTCGTGCACCGTCTACACGTTGCATGGAGATGGCGAATTGCAGGAGGGACAGATCTGGGAAGCGGCCATGTATGCAGCCCATAGAAAGATTGACAATATCATCAGTTTTATTGACTGCAATGGACAGCAAATTGATGGGTCCACAGAAGATGTGATGAGTCTTGGCGACTTGTTCAGCAAATGGAGTGCCTTCGGATGGAATGTTTTGCAATGTGATGGGCATGACATGGATTCTCTTCGAGAGGCTGTCGCCTCTGGACTTTCCAATCGAGGAAGTGGGAAACCGACGGTCGTTTTGATGAAAACAAGCATGGGCAAGGGCGTCGACTTTATGGAAGGCACACATAAGTGGCATGGCATTGCGCCGAATGACGATCAATTGGAAGCTGCCCTCAGCCAGTTAGATCAAACATTGGGCGACTATTGAGACGTTCATCCCGCACATGATTCAAGAGAAGGTGTTTTCAGTAAATCCTTTTAAGGTGCATTGTTTTCTGACAATGACCTTGGTTGGGCTGTTAGCTCCAATTGTTCCTCTTGCTCAGGAGGAGTTGGTTGATGACACACAAATTCTATTTGTCTTTGATGCGTCGAATAGCATGAATGCATTTTGGGAAGGCAATCGTAAAATCACGGTTGCAACCCAACTTTTGTCAGAATCGCTCAATGAGCTGTATGGAATTCCTGGATTGCAACTGGGGCTGCGTGTTTATGGACACCAAACCAAGTTTGTTCCCGGCAAACAAGACTGTGATGATACCGAATTGGTTGTTCCATTTTCTACGGGCAATAACTTAGTGGTAAAGCGGGCTTTGTCGCGCATTCAGGCAAGAGGCACGACTCCCATTGCGCGATCGTTGGAGCGCGCTGCTGAGGACTTTCCTCCGGGTGATGGCAGGAAAGTCATTGTGCTTATAACCGATGGCATTGAAGCGTGTGACGAAGACCCTTGTGCTGTTTCTCAAATGCTTCAAGATCGTGGAATCATCGTCAAGCCGTTTATCATCGGCATTGGACTTGAAGAGCAATTCAAAGAAACCTTCCGGTGTGTTGGGAATTTCTTCGATGCCACTGATGCCGAAACTTTTCGCGAAGTGCTTGACATCGTCATTGAACAAGCTATGCACGATACCACTTACGAAATTGACTTGTTGACTCGAGATGGAATGCATGAGACCAATGTTGCGGTCACGCTCCGAGACCTTCACTCCGGACAGGCACTGCAGCAATTCATTCACACGTTGAATCAAAACTTCGTTCCAGACACCTTGCACATTGATCCCGTGCCGTCATACAACATTACGGTCCATACACTCCCACCGTTATTCCGGGACTCGATTCGATTCAATGCCAGGAATCACAATGTCATTGAATTCGAAAACGTTGAGCAAGGCTCTTTGCGGGCTGAGTTTTCCCGTGGTGAAAGCAATGAATATGGCGACATGCTGGTGTTGGTTACGGATTCGAAATCCAAGCAACCTGTTCATTCTTTTGAATTGAATAAGGCGGTCAAATTCTTATCAGGAACGTATGACGTGTATTTTCCTACGGCCCCCCCTACCTGGATTCGAGAAGTTGTCGTTCGGAAAGATCAAATCGCTCCAGTCATTATTTCACAGCCGGGATACTTGCAACTGGATGCAACAACATCGGGTTATGGAACCATTCTCTCGGAAGAAGGTGTAGTCGTCTACAAATTCGATATTGGAAACCCTTCTGCGCGGCTTTTGTTACAACCAGGAAATTACACGTTGTTATTTCGTGCGCGATCGGCTCAATCGTCCGACTATTCAGTTCAAAAGAAATTCTCGATTATTTCGAGAAAAACCCACCATCTATCCATTCATGGTTAATTCACGATACATCCTTACCACCGAACCGAGTGAAAAAAAGGATACCCGCAGCGGCTTCGGAGCCGGACTTCTTGAAGCAGGGAAGCACAATAAAAATGTAGTGGCCTTGTGCGCTGACCTGACGGGCTCATTAAAAATGGGGGATTTTCAAAAGGCTTTTCCTGAGCGCTTTTTTCAGGTGGGAATCGCTGAAGCGAACATGATGGGATTGGCCGCGGGAATGACGATCGGAGGCAAGATTCCGTTTACAGGCACGTTTGCCAACTTCTCTACAGGAAGGGTTTACGACCAAATCCGTCAATCCATAGCGTATTCAGAGAAGAACGTCAAAATTTGCGCGTCGCACGCAGGGTTGACACTGGGTGAGGATGGCGCTACGCATCAAATACTTGAGGACATGGGGATGATGGCGATGTTGCCCAATATGACCGTCATCTGTCCAGCAGATTATTCTCAAACGAAAATGGCTACAGAAGCGATTGCGGATTTTCATGGCCCCGTTTACCTTCGATTTGGAAGGCCTGCAGTCCCCATGTTCTTACGCCCAGACAGCCCCTTTGAAATCGGAAAGGCTCAGACATTAACCGAAGGCAATGACGTCACCATTGCAGCAACGGGCCATCTCGTTTGGGAAGCGATGGAGGCGGCCCTTACTTTGGAAGCTCGTGGAATCAAAGCTGAAGTGATCAACGTGCATACCATTAAACCGCTTGATGGAAAAACGTTGTTAGATTCTGTCAAACGCACCGGCTGTATCGTGACTGCTGAGGAGCACCAGCGAATTGGTGGTCTAGGCTCTCAGGTCGCTCAACTTCTCGCATCGCATCACCCAGTGCCCATGGAGCAAGTGGCCGTCAATGACTCGTTCGGAGAAAGTGGAACACCCGCCCAATTAATGGCCAAGTACGGCCTCAATGCTGAAGCCATCTTGCAAAAAGCAGAAACTGTGATGGGACGTTTGACCGTTGAAGCTTCTTAATCAGACTAAGCTACTATTTCTTGCCTATTGAGCGCTTCTTGAGGGAGATCAGCGATCGCTCTGTAAAGCGCCATTTTTGTGCTTTCCGAAACTGGCGTATTCGGAAGGCGAACACGCGAATCGCAAAGCCCTAAATGCGCTAACACAGTTTTGATGCCCGTGGGTGCGCCCTCCATTTCAAGAATGTGCATGAGAGGCGCGAATGTATGATGGACCTCGCGCGCTTCATTGACAGAGCCGAAAAGCATCTGGTGCGTCATAGCGCCCAATGATTTGCCAAACGCATTGCCCAAACTCGTGATCGCTCCATCTACTCCCAATGCAAGCAAAGGCAATGTCATAACATCTCTTCCTGAAAGAATGGAAAAACCCTTGGGACGACTGCGCAATAGAGCTCCATTGAGTGCCACGTTACCAGAACATTCAACCAATCCAACAATCTTGGGTTCTCTAGCCAATGTCAATATCGTTTCAACCGACATGGAATTGGCCAATGACTCAGCTGAATTTTGAATCAGAATAGGCAAGGAAGAAGCTTCTGCGATCGAACGGAAATGCCCTATGTGTCCAGATTGAGAAGACGCAACAGGATTTGATGCCGCACAGAACACGCCCGAAACATGCGTCATGGACATGGTGGCAATTCGCTGAACAGCTGACCGCGTGTCAGAACTCGAAATTCCAGCAATGAGGGGCTTGACCCCGTTGTTGATTTCAACCACAAATTCAAGGATGCGGTTTTGTTCTTCAATGTTCAAAAGCGAACATTCCGAAGAAGGTCCCAAAGTTAGGAGGTAATCAGCGTCACCGGAGATGCATCGATTGACGAGTTTTTCCAACGAAGGGAAATCCACTTCTCCCGCGGAGTTAAATGGCGTCACAAGCGAAACGCCTTGGCCACACAAGATGGAATTCAATTCTGTGTTCATGAAAGTGGAGATTCGGCTAAGAACTGAATGATTCGGTGATTGCGCTGTCTCCAATTATCACCTTGGGTGGGCGGCAATAGAATGTCATAATCTTTCTTGCGCAATTTAGAATGGTTGCTCACTTTCATCTTTGCCTTTGAAGCCATGACAAAAAAATCAAGTGCGACCGATTCATCCGGGTCAAAATGAATCAAGACATCAAATGGCTCGTGTAACAGAGGCTCGACATTGCTCACAGGTCTTCCAAACCAGTTCAAATCAGATTTACAGAAGTAATCTGCTTCCAGTTTCCTGAGGTGCCAAGCAGGAATGAATTTGCTTTCTTCGTCTATAAATGCAACCCGCATCACACGTTTCACACCGAATTCTTTTTTGATGTACGTGGCTATGTCACGGACCAGCTTGTATTTCGCCTCGTCCGTATCCGTGTAAAGAATGACCATAGACTGCATCTGACGGAGGGAAGACCCTCGGCGCAATCGTTCCACCTTTGGACTGAATTGCAACACATAATGGGCAACCCTTTTTTTTATTTTTTGAGGGATCAAATTCATGCGCATTCTACCATTCCATGGGGATGTCCATGAGTAAGAACCGAGAATCTGATGTAGCCGATACGTTCACCATTTCAGCTCCTGATATGCCCATGGCATCACGCCGATTTAACGAATGACCATCTATTTCAATACTCCCTTCAAAGACAAACACATAAACGCCTTGACCTGAGCGTTTAATCTCATACGTTTGATTGTAGCCCTTGTCCCATGTACCTAAATGAAACCAGGCATCTTGATGAATTCGTATGCCTTCTTCCCCTGTGGGACTGACAACACAAAGAAAGTCATTGTGCTCAGCCTCTGGCTTGAAGGTTTGTTGCTCATACCGTGGAGTTAAGTCTTTTTCGTTGGGAAACACCCAGATTTGCAAAAATCGAACAGGGTCAATGGAACTGTTGTTTTTTTCTGAATGAAGAATGCCGGTTCCAGCTGTCATAATCTGCACATCTCCTTTGGCGATAACCGCCGCAGTCCCCATGCTGTCCTCATGTCTTAGACTCCCTTCCAATGGAATGCTGATGATTTCCATGTTGTCATGGGGGTGCTTCCCAAATCCATTTCCAGCAGATACAAAGTCATCGTTCAATACCCGCAACGCACCGAAGTGCATCCTCATTGGGTCATGCCATTGTGCGAAGCTAAATGAATGGTAGGTATTCAACCAGCCATGATCGGCATGTCCTCGGGACGAGGCATCATGTAAAATGTACTCCGGCTTTTTCTCCATGGTTTGAGCGAATGTTCCCCGGTGATTGATCTGATCGTCCTGTAGCTTGAATCCATATTCACCAAGAGGCATCATCGAAAACAAACATATCGAAAGAGTCAAAAAGCCTGCTTTCCGGATTTTAATTTGAAATGGATGCATTCCATGAATGATTCAAACAAATTTACATAGAACTTTGGCATGACTTTCGCATCTTGGATGCAAATTGCTTCAAACGCTAACAACTCGCGCCATGCGTCTAAAACTTTCTCTTTTCGGTTGGGCTTCTGCTTTGCTTCTTTTTATTGGATGTGCTGAAAATCCATTGGGAAAAACAGTTAAAGAGCCATTTTCCGGATCAAAATATGAGTCCAATCAGCGGTTCTATCGTGGAGTCGGAAAGGGGGCAAGTAAAATGGACGGTGTTGCTCAAAGTCAGGCAGAATTAAAAGCCCGTCAATCCATTGCACAACAAGTTCAGACACATTTTGAAGTGGTTACAGATGATTACCAACGAAATGTCTCAGGCGAATATGTGGACGAAGCCATGACGCGATTTGAAACTCTCGCTCGAGAAATCACAAGGACACAGCTCACTGATTTGAGGAATTTGGGCTCTGAAAAATACCTGAATGACGCTGGCTCATATACCGTGTACGTTGCTTTTGAAATCAAGAAGTCCAGCATGTATCGCCACATGAAAAAGCAGGCGAGATTAGACAATAAGATCTCAAAACAATCGCTTAAAGAAATTGAGGCTCTTTTAGATCTAGAGATTGCAAAAGCTGAGGCTGGGAATTAAAGGAGCAACGAAACAGCGATGCGGGTCATTGCTTCATTAGAAAATTGTACTTCTGCTGAAACTTCTTCATTTTGGGTGCAATGACAGCACCGCAATAAGGAGCGTCACCGTGCAATTCAAAATAACTTTGGTGGTAGTCTTCTGCTACGTAATAAGAGGTTGCTGGGGCGATCTCTGTCACAATTGGATTGGACCATTCGTCAGAAGCCTTTATCAACGCCTGATCAATAGAAAGGCGTTGGTCTTCTTCATGGTAATAAATCGCCGAACGGTATTGCGAGCCAACGTCAGCACCTTGGCGATTCAGTGTCGTAGGATCGTGAGTCGCGAAGAACACTTCTAAAATCATTGCGAGGTCTATGATTTCAGGGTCAAATGATACTTGGACGACCTCAGCATGGCCAGTCCTACCCGAGCATACTTCACGATAAGCTGGGTTCTTAATGTGTCCGCCCATGTAGCCTGAGCTCACGGATATTACGCCGTTCAAATTAGAAAAAACGGCTTCAACACACCAAAAACAACCTGCGCCTAACGTGATCAATTTCTCTGACATGGGAGTCGTATACGTTTTTTCGGAATTCAACATGCTTGCTCCATGGGCTACCAGACCCAGCGAAAGAAGCAAAATCGCGCTCCCAGTTCTGATTGTGTTTTTCTCCATATTCCGATAATATCCGAAGCTTGTAAACCAATCTCAAAGCCACGGTGGCCTGTATTCAATACAAAACCGGCAGGCACTCGAATTGTTTCACTGCCAACCTTCCGTATTCCAGATTCAAACTTCAACCATTTCAAGGGCCTAAACACGCAACTCAATCCGAATCTAGTCCCTGAATTGCCAATCAATTCAGGGTTATCAAAAGAAGCGTCCCCGGCCAATGTCAACTCCTGCCCGATACGAAGACCTCCTCCAACATGGAACCCAACACCATTGTTAATCCGTCGTGTTTCCGAAACGCCATTTGAAAACCATGTTCCGGGATTCATGGCTAACTGCATCATGTCAATCCACTCATTGGGATTTGAAGTGCCCAATTCCCAGGCGTTTGTTAGTGCGTCATCAAAACTATAACGCTCTCCCCGCCATTCCATCCAGCCCAAATCTGTAATCGACGCACTTGCCCAAACCTTGTCTGAAAAAGCGATGACCAATCCTAAATCTGCACCCCAGCCTTGACCAACCGGCCCCCAATTCCGAATTTGACTGATCGTCGGATTATTGAAATTCAAGGAATCCAATTGTTCGATTTTAAATCCATTCGAAAATGCACCAAAAGCGTCGAGCTGTCCATTCGTTTGCGTCAGGTTAAAGTATCCATTTCCTAAAAGAAAACGCCCGCCTGCTCCCGTATGTATCGACCATCCACGTGCAGTATTCCATTGCTTGGAAACACCCAATTCATGTGTTCTGTGCCAGGACATCCCCAATTTTGAATCTTGAAAAATCGTGGACAATAAAGTTTGACCGTTGGAATTGAGACCACCGATTACATTGCCTAAGTCCTCGACACTCCAACCGCCTTGGTTGAGCAGTGTGTCCGTGCCAATAATGGTGAACTCGAAAAGACTAGAAGCCCCCCCTTCAACAAGCAGAGAAGTCACAGAAGGATTTAAGTACGACTCTGCAAAAAACACGTTTCGGGAGGCATATGCGCCTGCCCAAGATTTCCAATGCTTGGCTGTACCGGTTGTCATCAAATTGAAATCAACCCGGATTTCTTCATTGGCCAAACGATTGACCCATTCTCCTGGAGTCAGGCCTGTCCAAGATTCATTGCTCATACCGCGATTGAGTAGGTCATCCCAAAGGTCCTCCCTTTCCAAAACGGTTGAGTTTACAGAAATAGCGCCTTCGAGTCCACATATAGCCGATTTCCAAGCAGAGTTCATAGGGGAAAAGGTCAAGTGCGCTGGATTCCATCCAAGAGCTCTGTAGTCCCCTGAAAGAGCCATGGGAGTGGCTCCTACCCCTACTGAAAGATGCTGAGCCTGGGCTTTTAAGGCACCAATTCCTGAAACAAAAACAACAAACAAGATTGCCAACTTCTGCAAGGAGAAGCCTATCTGAACTAAAACTTGGTGCGTTTGAAAATTCAATAAAAGCGCATTAAACTGGAATATTCCAATCGAAACGATCCGTGATTTCACCGCGACGGTTGCCATCGAGTTCTCTCAACAACCACGGAACAATTTGCCAGCCATCTGAATCGCTTAAAGGATATCGCTTGCCATTGACGCCAATTTCTGACATGGGCTTGATCGTTGCGGCTGTTCCGGCGCCAAAGGCTTCCGTTAATGCCCCACTTTCCAATCCTTCTTGCAATTCAGTTATTGAAAATTTTCTAATTTCTACTGGAATGCCTAAATCCTTTGCTAGCGTTATTACAGAATTTCTTGTTACTCCATCAAGCACAGTATCGCTTGTTTCAGGTGAAATGATGGTGCCATTCAAAACGAACATGGCATTCATTGTTCCACACTCTTCAATGTACTTATGTTCCATGGCATCCGTCCAAATTAACTGATCATACCCTTCTTCTCGGGCCTGCATAGAGGGGTACAAGGAGCCCGCATAATTGCCTGCGGCTTTAGCGAAACCAGTGCCTCCCGGAGTCGCTCTTGTGAAGGATGTCTCCACCTTTACGCGCACTGGACCCTTATAATAAGCATTCACGGGACATGTGAAAATACTAAAAGCATATTTCTTACTCGCCTGCACACCAACGTAAGCGTCCGTTGCAATCATAAACGGTCGGATGTATAACGCAGCTTCACTCCCACCGGGAACCCAATTGGAATCCAATTTAACGAGAGCAGCCAACGCTTCCATGAACAGGTCTTCCGGCACTTCCGGCATGCACATTCGGACCGCTGACTTATTGAATCGGGCAATGTTCATGCCTGGACGAAATAAGGAAACTTCTCCGTTCCCTTGACGGTAAGCCTTCATTCCCTCGAATATCGCTTGCCCATAATGGAAGACCATCGAGGCCGGACTCATGGTAAATGGACCGTAAGGCTCTATTCTTCCCCTCTGCCACTCTCCGTCCTCATATTCCATCAGGAACATGTGGTCTGAAAAGACGCGTCCAAATTCAAGATGATCGAAATCTACCTGATCTAATCGGCTAGTCTCGGTAATAAAAATATCGAAGGATGGGGAAGTTTCAATCATAGTTCAATCTCTCATTAAGATTGCTGCAAAGGTCGCGGAATAAGGCTCAATGTCCAAATTCAGCAAACCAATGGATGTGAAAGAATCCAAGTCATAAGAGTCCACATCAGCTTGATTGCTGAAATAAAAACTTATTGGGACTCACAAATCCAGACTTCACAGCATACATGACCATTGAGGCCGTATTGTTGACTCCCAACTTCTGCATGATGTTCTTCCGATGTGTGTTCACCGTATGACTGCTCAAGAAAAATTTCTCAGCGATTTGAACATTGGTCATGCCTTCTGAAATCAGCACAAGCACCTCGATCTCACGTTGCGTTAAAACAACAGGTTCGCATGAAAGATCGATTAAATCCAAATCGCTCACATCGATGCTTTCCCGTCGAATCGCATCCAGAATTTGACCACAGAAAAAAGTGCCGCCCTCACCTGTGACTTCGATGGCCTCGAGCACTTCAGACATGCTACAATCTTTCTTAATGTAACTGGTTATGCCCGCTCTGAGGCAATTGACAATGGTTAATCCATTTTGTGAAGCTGTGATCGCAATCATCTTTGCTTTGCGATGGGCTTTGGCACATTCAACCACGGTATCAATCGAAAACCCAGTTGCTAAACAATCCATTATGAGCAAGTCCGGCTTATTGGAATCTAGGACCTCAAGTAGCTCTACTTGTGATTCAGCCTCAGCAAGCACAACATATCTCGGATCCTTTTCCAAGATCGTTTTGAGTCCAAATCGAAAGAGAGGACTGCTATCAGCAATAATAATGGAAGTAGGTGCGGTCATGCTCAGCAAAGATAGCTATGTAGAACCATTCCAAATAATGAAATTGCATCAAATTCGACAAAATGACTGAACATCATAACGAGTCTTCTCTTCCGCCAATTGGACCGACTCAAAAACTTCAAACGCTTCATCCAGTAGACCTTTAAGAGAACGATAACGACTCGAAAAGTGCCCGAGCAACAGGGTGTCCACTCCTGCTTTCAGCGCCGTGTTTGCAGCCTGCCTGGAAGTGGAGTGGCCAGTCTGTTTGGCTCGAATACTCAGCGACTCCATGAACGTCGCTTCGTGATACAGCAAATTAGCGCCCTCCGCCAACTCATCCAATGACACACAAGGTGCTGTATCACCGCTGAAAACATATGACAAACCAGGATTGAGCGTGTAGCACATCTCCTTCACGATGAGCAATTGGCCATTTTCACGTTGAACATTCTGGCCGTTTTTCAACTGAATGACTTCGGAACGTGTCAAATCGAATGCTTCGACTTGCTGCTTTTTAAGGTTCAATAATTTTGGAGTCCAATTGAATCGATAGCCGTAGGCTTCGACACGGTGCTTCACAGGCGCCGACAATACTTGTATGTCTCCATCAAGCCAACACGTGTCAATTTGATCCTGATTATTGACGCTGAACTCCAACTCAAAATTCAAATAAGTCGAAGTCAAACGCAAACACTCCATGAGCCAGCGTTCTAAAACAACAGGGCCGTGCAAAATTAAAGGACGTCTCCGCCCTAAAAGATTCATGCTACCAATAAGTCCTGGTAAACCCAAGACGTGATCGCCATGCATGTGAGAAATGAACACCTGTTCAATTTTCTGAAAAGGGACACGCTGGGAACGAAGTGCAATTTGAACGCCTTCCCCAGCATCCAACAAGTACCATTTCTCTGAAATGTTCAGAATTTGCGAAGTGGGCTGATAACGCTCTGTAGGAGTGGCCGCTCCGCAACCCAAAACCGTCACATCGAACCTCACGAACTCAAGAAGCTTAGTTTTGTCGAACTACCATTTTGGTCGTAAAACGCTCGGCATTGGATGTCCAAGTGACAAAATAAATCCCACTGCTCCACCCTTGAGTGGATATGACTGTTGCGTTTTGTGCCAATGTATTGACCTGTCGAACTATTCTTCCCGACATATCACGGACATCTATAGAAGCATCAGAAGACATCGGATTCAAACGAAAGCTATCCTCAGCAGGATTCGGGAACCAAGAAATGGCCTCTGGCTGTTGTTCCAAGATCCCGTCTGGGTTGCCTTCACCAACAATGTCCATGATGTAACCACTGAACACATATGGTTGAGCCACAGGAATGCCAAATACCGTAACATAAGCTTGGACATCCAAGCTTAATTGATACACCCCTGGTCCTGTTGGAACTCCTTCCAATGAAGCACAATATTGAGCTCCAGCCAACAACGTACATGCATTAGGAGATGAGCCCATATTGTTGCAGATTATTTCAAGACCGACATCCTCTAAGGAAAGAGTCTGCATGGTTATTGTGTCAATCAACGTCGTTGAAACCAAAACAACCGAGTCTAAAGGCAATGCAAAAGCCGGATCTATTGCGGATGCGTCTGTAGGAACCAAGACATGAAACACGTCAAAATAAGGCTGAGCCACATAAGCCGTGTCAAATTGCTCTCCTACAGAGGCATCTGGAGATGCTCCCCATTCAGCCTCTCCAAAATCAAAATCAGGTTCACATTGTCCAAATGACGCAGGGCTGACGATCAGCAAACCAAGCACTATACTAAATTGTAGAAGTATCCTCATGACGGATTTTTTTCGGTGTTATTTCCAAGCTCCTGTTCTGTCATCTCCATGACCACATAGTCATATGCCTCAGAAGAGGTTGGAGTAATCGTCAAAACACGATCGAGCTGGCTTATTTGAACGAGCTTTTCAACTGACGGTTGCATTCCGCACAAAACAAAAGTACCCTCCGTATCGCGACATAACCGGTTGCCAATGAGCACAGCACTTAAACCACTGCTATCACAGTAACGAGACTCTGTGAGGTCAAGAATAATGCGATTGATGCCATCTTTGGCTATGCGCAAAAGTTCACCTTTTAATTCAGGTGCATGAAGTGCGTCTAACTTTTCTACATGAGAAGTGACGATGGCAATCTGATCGCGGAGTTCGGTTGTGAATTTCATGAATCGGGGCTAAGGTCGTAAATATAGGAAGAACTGTCAAGGCATACCCTCATCCTTTGGCAGTTAGTAAATAAAGAACAGCCATTCGTATGGCGACTCCATTTTCAACTTGATCAAGAATGATTGAATGTGCACTGTCAGCGACGTCAGATGTGATTTCGACACCGCGATTGATCGGACCAGGGTGCATGATCGTAATAGGTCGATCGATGCGATTCATTCGTTCATTGTTCAAGCCATATTGCATCGCATATTCTCGCAGAGACGGGAAATAAGGCACACTTCCCCTTTCTTGACGCTCCAATTGGATTCGCAGCATATTGGCTACATCGCACCATAGCAGCGTCTCATCCAAGTCATGGCTAACCTCCACACCAAGGGTCTGAATGTGCTTTGGAATCAATGTTTTTGGTCCACAGACTCGCACATTGGCACCCATCAACTTCAGGCATAAAATATTGCTTATGGCAACACGCGAGTGACGAATGTCCCCTACAATCGCAACATTTTTACCCTCCAAGTCTCCAAGTCTCTCGAGCAAACTAAACGCGTCCAATAGCGCTTGAGTGGGATGCTCATGTGTTCCATCTCCAGCATTTACGACAACTGTATCTAGCTTCCTTGCTAAAAAGTCAGGAGCACCAGGATGTGGATGACGGATAACAACCAAATCCACTTTCATGGCTAAGATGTTATTGACCGTATCCACCAATGTCTCTCCTTTCTTCACCGAAGAGCTACCCGCCGAGAAGTTGACGACATCAGCGCTCAATCGTTTTTCAGCCAATTCAAACGACAACCGCGTCCTTGTTGAATTTTCAAAGAACAGATTGGCAATGGTGATGTCCCGAAGAGAGGGAACTTTTTTAATGGGCCTATTAATGACTTCTTTGAACCCCTTAGCCGTTTGGAAAATGAGGTCTAAATCATTTCGTGTCAATCCACGAATGCCTGTTAAATGACGTGTCGACAGCTGGTTCATTTCGGCTTTTCATTCAATAACAACACCTGGCTCAATCCGGGTTGGTCTTCCCAATCCACAAAAACGTATTGACGATCTAGACTGTCAACAGACTTCCCGATATACTTCGCTTCAATTGGCAATTCACGCTGAAATCGACGGTCGATTAGCACCATCAATTGAACAGACTTCGGTCGTCCATGAGCCATCAACGCATCCAACCCTGAGCGAATAGTACGTCCTGTAAAAAGCACATCATCGATTAGAATGACATTTCGATTTTCTACAAGGAAAGGCATGAGCGTGAGGCTGGGAGCTATGTGAGTTTCGCGTTGCCTAAAATCGTCTCGATGAAACGTTGTATCGAGTGCTCCGCATTGAATTTCAAGATGAGGCTCCAGTTGTTTCAATCTCTTCTGAATTCGCAGAGCTAATAAATAGCCACGAGGCTGAAGCCCAACCAAATCTGTTTCGGAAAAATCGTGATGCTCTAACAGTTGATGCGCCATGCGATCAACTAAACGTTCAAAGAGTTCTTTGTCAATGAGGACTTGTGAATCCATCGAGTGTAAAGATAAGATAAACAAAAAAGGGGAAGCCTGATGGCCTCCCCTTTCTTTCAATGAAACAACGTTTAAGATTCAGCGTCGTCCTTTTTGTCGTCTTTCTTAGCAGCAGGCTTCTTAGCAGCAGGCTTCTTAGCAGCAG
>ERZ887942.693-NODE-693-length-26017-cov-8.681149_pt1 | contig 26017 bp, 23 predicted proteins | sample MGYA00521099_ERZ887942 | MGnify/ENA primary metagenome ERZ887942 (study PRJEB32303, sample SAMEA104408605) | aquatic metagenome | biome: Brackish water; feature: Pelagic; material: water | place: Baltic Sea | collected 2014-06-07T06:48:00 | depth 16,251 m ...
TGGCTTCAAATACTACAGCGCCGGAACTGCGTGCCAGCTCCACTATCAGTCGCTCTTTCGATTGCTTAGCAATGCTCATTCGTCGTACTAATCGCTGATACCCATCCTTGTATATTTCTATTTGATGCTCTGACTCATCGGGCATCGCAACGCTTAATGGTGTGGTACCGCGGTATTCATCATTTAATGTCACGGCGGCACCATCCGGCGTTGAGCTAATTTCAAGCACGCCTGCCGCTGGAAACAAACTAATTTCACCCAAACTAATCTCGTCACCAACCTTAACTATCGCCAGATCGTTCCATGATTTATAACCGGTATGCGCCAAGGTAAACTCAGCGCTTCCGGGTGGTATCACTCCTTTAAACGGAGTGGTTCCGAGCTCCTTGCCATTTACCGAAAAAGTCGCCCCCCCCGGATTAGACTCCACAGAAATACGGGCACCATTAGCAATTAATGCAAGCTCAACGTTTTGATGAGTTCCCATACCCTCTACCAAGAGTTCCTGATCGTAGGGTAAGTAGCCATCAGCGGTAACTCTCAATCGGTAGGTTCCAGCCTCCAGTTCATCAACTTGCAACGGAAGCCGACCACGTAATCGGCCATTCATATAAACCAGACCCGCGGCGTTATCAGTTGCAGACAAGCTTAATGAGCCAGGTAGTTTTTCGAGCCTATAATGGAAATTTTGCACCGAGTCCCAAGACACGGACACGGCATCATCATCAACACCAACATAACCATCTCTGTCTATCGCAATTCGATAGTCACCCGGAATAGCTAAGTATCGCTTTCCAATCGAGATCGAAAACCCTCCATCTAAACCTACTATTCCGTCAATAGGTTCAGCATCGACATAGACAGAACGAGCCAACAAAATGAAAAGTAAAATGCTTCCTACAAGAACAATGCCAAACCAAGTAATCAATCGGCTATAGCTGTTCTTTCCAGAAGGCTTTTCAACAGAGGTGGGTTCAAACGGAGTAGCCGTCAACGGCCGTGTAAACGATTTAGACATATGCGATCTAAATTGCCTCAGTACAGGCAATCTTCAAAGGCTCGATCAGCTCTCCAGAGCGCACAACAAATTCTAGGCGAACATCACGGAAACCCGATCTGGAACCTACTGCAACATATTTCCCAGGCGACAAAACCAACTCCTCCTGTTGAAACATACCGAGTCGGGACTGCCTAAGAATCCTCACATCAGTCTCACCATCTGAAACCAATTGCACGTTTACTTCGCCTACTAACTTACCTAATTCTGAAGAGATACTGGCTATTTGCTCTAGTAAACGCGGGCCAGCCGAGGGTAATTCCCTAGCTTCGGCTAACGTGGTGTGCGCTTGCTCGCGAACGGCGGGGTCAAGCAAACTATCAAAATCACTTCTATAAGCTACCAGCTTTCGATCTAATGTTAAACGCGCTTGCGCTCTAGCCTGCCCAATCAATCCGTCTATACTTCCAGATTCCAGCGCTAAAACCTGGCTATACGCCTCGACCGCCTGCTGCCAATCTTCTTCAGCTTCCGCCTGACGTGCACGACCGGAAAGCAAACCTACGCGTTGAGAAATTTCAGCGTTACTCACACTCTGCAACGCCACAGCCACTTCAGCTAGATTTGGTCGCAGCTTCGCAGCACGTGAAAAAGCACTACGCGCTGCGGCAAGCTCAGCACTATCCAAATACCGATATCCGCTAGACATTGCCGCAGTATAGTCCCGCTCCAATATCGCTTGTTCCAATTGCACTCTAAGCTGTTGTACCGGCGCGCTCAACGGATCAATTAACGCAAGATCCTTGCTTGCAGCAAGTGCTTGATCCAAATCTCCAGCAACTTGTAACTTCTGAACCTTGAGCATCCACTGTGCTAACTCATCCTGAACTTCTGCCCGTTGCAATCCGGTCAATGCTTCAGAATTTTCGGAATCAACCCACAAAGCACGTGCAAAAGCCTCCTTCGCTCCGTCCCCATCCATCCTACCCAAAGCACTGCGACCTGACTCCAATGCCTCCTCAAGAACCTGTGGGCTTTGCTGTTTTAAAGATTCAGCAATTGTCAAAGATTCGCCATACTCCGCATCCGCAACCTCGTAGTCTCCGTCCCGGTACGCACGATCTCCAGACTCGGCCTTTTGCACCAACTCGTTCAGTCGTGTATTCGCCCACTTATCAACATTTACTTCCGCCAACTCTTCCTGAATCAACAATAAACTAGCGAGCTTATCCTGTGCAGAACGCCGAAGCCTTGCTTGTTCTGCTGCTTCAAAACTTGTTGTCGGTGCAGCATTCAGTTCAACTTTAGTAGGTTCAGCAGGACGTGAAGCGGTAGATTCCTGTACTACTGTTGGCTCCAATTGAACTGATGGTTGCCAAAGACTTAGTAGCACAAGTAGTAAAACACCTGCAGCAATACCGCCTATCAGATATTTATTTGAGTGCTTATCACTGGACGCTTCTTCAATGCTCGCATTGCTTAGGTTTACCGATTTCGCTTCCAGCTTTGCGTCTCGGAGGCTCCTGCCCAGACTGCGCTGTGTACCATTATTTTGCGACATGGATACCACCCTGAACAACCATAAACTTAACCGGCATTGATCGGTGCTTCGACGTCGCCATACTCATCTTTATAAATTTCCCTCAATATTTCTTTCCATCTTAAGTATTGCTCGTTCACAGATCCGGTCAGACGAACTGTTCGATCATCCAATTCAACCACACGCTGTTCTACTTCAGACTGCAACGAAGTACCCAGTTCTTGCAACACATCAATCGAAGTTGACATCTGATCTCGAGTTTCGACGCCACGCCGAAGCAAGTAGCCACCGGCAGATGCCACAGAGGCGCCACCTAAATACCCCCCAGCAGTTCCACTGGTTGCCGCCACCGCAATTCCTCCAACAATCGCTGCTGCACCAGCTAACATCTCCATATTAGAACGTCGCTTGAGATCACGTAACTCTTGAACTTCGAGATAGCTAGCCTTACGCCACTCGTTGTAGGGGCCCTCCATATCACGACTAAAAATATCGTAATACTCCTGTAAAGTGTCAACAAACAAGTAGTCTCGCTCACGAATAAAGCGAATCTTTTCAACTGCTGGATCGTTTTCCGCTGGCAGTCGGCTATAGCTATACTTTCCATTTCGATTTTTCGAAACATAAGCACCAAAGACTTCGGGAGAAAATTCACCAGCAAAACGTAACTCGGTTACCGTTCGCACATTGAGTAAATTATTCACATCTTGTTTGAGCATGTAGTCCGCCATCGCATTTGCAATTTGGTTATACATGCCGTCGAACGGGTCGGCACGCCGTATTTGCTGCCTTTCGTATGCTAGCTTACTAGTTACCTCTACGAACTTTCGATCAAACCATTGTGTTCCAGCAGCATCAGTAACCTTTATTTGCAGTTCCAATGATTCACCATCAGACTTCAAGATTTTACCGTCCACTTGAACTTCGGTCAGAACATCTGTATTTGGTACTACTCGCACCGCGCCCCAATGTCCGCTGCGCTGAATTGTGGCCACCAATTTTTGAGCGTGATAACTCGACTCCGCTATTCGTATCTCGGGAAAGATTACTTCTTCATTCTCGACGTTAACATCTAAGCCAGGGTCCATCGCAACTACACCAACATCCAAATATACCGCCTGCTCTTCCTGTGCGACGGTCGCTGGCTGCAGTGGTGTATGGTCGGTAGTACGAACAGTATACGACGCGCAACCGCTCAATATACTCGCTAACCCGATTACTAAAATTCGCCTAATCATAAAGCCCCCGTTAACCCTGTGTTTATCTGATCTAATTTGCCGCTTTATACTTGCGGTACTCATCCCAGAGCCGCTCCTTAAGCTCAGGATCAGTTTCATTTTCAGCTAACTCCCTTAACTGTCGCGCGACAATATCATCGTCCTGCCCATCAGGGATATCTTCTGGGACCTGTTCTGTTCCTTCACCCTCGCCACCTTCTGAACCACCTGGCTGGTAGCCACCCGGTTGACCGGTAGCATCCTCTGTACCCTGGCCTTCAGCACCTTCCTGATCACCTTGTTCACCCTGCTGCCCTTCACCGGATTCACCAGACTCACCTTGTTCGCCTTGTTCACCCTGCTGCCCCTGCTCACCTGTTTCACCTTGGTCGCCATCTTGTTCGCCAGTACCTGAGCTTGATGGAGGTACTGGAATCCCTCTGATCTGCACGTCGACATCAACCAAATCTTCCAAAGATACCGTCTCATCACCATACTCACGGTCTGCCTCCGGGCCAAGCAAAGCGTCATCTATACCACCGCTTTGCAAAATATCCTCTCGCTCACGCACAATTAAGTCATCAAAATCTTGCCCAACGGTTGCAAAATCATCTTCAAGCGTTTGCGATGACGATTTTGGCACGTCCTGGGCATCAGCCACTTCAGAGCCAGCGCCCATCACGCAGCCACCAAGCAACCCGAAAAGCAATATTGGTAAGCGTCTCAAAAGCTGGATCCAGATGTTTCGAGCGTGGCAGGCGCTGAACCACCTCGGATAATTAGTGGTTCCAGGCTAGATGAAATTACATCCGGTGAAACCTTCGTTTGCCCTTCGGATTCTTCGCGCACTGCAGCCCCCTCATCGATCAAATTATTTTCTGCATCTTTTTCCAAGCTATCTATACTATCCTCCATTGAGGTTGAGTCTTCAGAGTCCACCGCAGCTTCAATTAACTCCGATCGTCCAAAATATTTAGTTTTCACCAAGCCATTAGTATTAACAAAGCTGGATTCCAAAAATGCTGGGCGCGTACGGCTGGACCTTAGTTGGCGCAGCTCTTGCCTCATAGCACGATCTGGATCACGAAGATTTGTTTCCAGAATTTCTATATCAGTTGCACGGCCACTAACACTCAAATTGTACGAGTATTTGATGAACCCTCGCTGAACCTCAGGACTCTGAAACTCTTCGCTTTGGTCGCCAAGCTTCTCTAGCGCTTTCCCATAAAATGCTTCAGTTGTAAGTTTCGCAACAGGCAATTCCGAGGGCGAAGCAAAAATTCGCTCCACCACCTCTCGGGCTTCGGGCGAAACTGCAAGCTCAAGAGCTTCTGTATAAGTGGCATTAGCTCGCATTCGACGACCAAACATAATGTACCAATCACCGAGAAGCACCTTTGATAAAACATGCTCAACAGAACCCCAACCCTCGATTTTCGCAGTCATCTCTACTAACGCGACTGCTCTGTCTCTGCCGCGGCGATAGTTAGATTCGGGATCATTATAAAACGCTGCCTCACTGGCGTACGCCCCTGACCGCTGTGCGTCAATCCGAGAAACCAATGCGGGACTGTAAGATCTAAACATAGAGTCCCTCTCATGAAATTCAAATTTAAAGAGCAGATAATCCAAAGACATTAACCATAAAAGATTATCCCTATACTCTGGTGTTATTGTCATATTCCGGACTACAACATCTTCCTCGTTAATCGTTTCAACCGAATACTTGTTTTCAAGCGTATTCTCAAGATTTAGCGACAACGAGTACGCACCAACCAAATCTCTAACAGAAGCTCCTTCGGTTGAAGCAATAAAACGATTGGCGTGATGTTCTCGCATCTCGAACATAATCTCTATGAACTCATCGCTTGCAGGGTCCATTGTGCGTTGCGCTATCTGAAAATACTGAAATTGCTTTGCCTCCGCCTTTTCGTACTCGCCATCTTCGGAAAGGGCACTAGCGTACAAACGCAGTACCGGCATTTGTTCTATAGATTCCAAACCGTTATTTATTCTCACCATATGTAAACTACGATCAAGTAGCTCTAGGCTACCCTCAGCGTCACCTAACCCGCGATAAACTTCAGCTAGTTCCAGCATTGGCTCAGTTAGGCTTTGGAAATAGGGGCCAAATTCATTCTCTAATTGACTGATTTGGTGTTCAAGCTGATTGCGCTTTCTTTGTAGATCACGACTTAACTCCAATTCAGTCTCGGTTGCTAAGAAATCAGCATCTATCTCTGAAGTCAAATCGACAAAAGCATCGGGGTGATTTTCTTGCCCAGTCAAATCTTGAGAACCAGTGACCTGATATTCAGGTGTCATTTGAGGGGCGGCATCCTGAGCACTTATCTGGACACAATTAATTAGCAGCAGTAGACCAAGCAGCTCAATTTGAATGCACTTACGAACAATCAACATAACTAACCCCTACCGTTAAAACGCTGAATTAAGCTATTGCAGCAAACAAGTGCAGCGCGGCGAGCACCCCAGCGTTTTGATGATCGCCCTGCGATTTTTTCTTCGGTTTATATCTTCCTACACTACCAACAGTATGAAACGTTGAAAACCCCTTTCATTGCAACAATTTACCCACCTTTAATATTTCAAGGTGTTCCGATTAACCTACGCTTCCTGCCCTATAATTAATTCCACGATCGAAAGCTTATCCACTACAGTAAAACCAGACAAAACAAGTTTCTTTTTTGTCCTACACGCGGGACCGGACCTAGGCCACTTAAATCGCACCTCTCAAGTACCCACACTTAAGTACTTTTACCAGAAACCGCTAGTAAAAATAGTTACAAAATATAAATTATACTTGCTGTACGGATTTGTTTTGACTGCCATTAACGTTGGCTGTGAATGACGCGTATCCAAAAGACTGCAGCTTGGCGGACACTGGCTCGGCCTCAATAGCTTGCTTAACCAACCAACGTTTTGCTAAAGACAAAGTATCAAGCAAACTCATACCTACCGAAAACACTGGTGATACGCCGCTCATGCGGCCTGTAAACATTTCGTGAAGCACAGACATCAATCTGTCTGTGAGAATATTATCCGACTTCCGTGAGCGCTCATAAGCCCGGAGATGTTTTCGATTAGCTAAATCCCTTCCCGAATGCTTGGCATTCAACAATTGATCAGTCAATTTAATGACATCTTTAAACCCTAGGTTAGCACCCTGACCAGCCAAAGGGTGAATCTGGTGCGCGGAATCGCCGCATAAAACAACTCTCCCTTCAAAATACTTCTCGGCCTTGGCACTGACTAACGGAAACCCTCTCAATTTATCGAGAATTGTGACCGCTCCAAACTTACCTTGCGTTGCCGCCGCCAAACAGTCCTCAAATTCACTGGACGGCATGGATATTAATTGCTGGGCACGGATTTCTCCGGTACTCCATACGATAGAGTATGCTCCGTCGGACATTGGTAATAAGGCTAGGGGGCCGTCCTCGGTAAAGCGCTGCCAAGTCGTACTGCTTAGCGGTTTTGATACCTGAATTCTCGCCACCAAACCCCTCTGATCGAACGTCGATCGTAATACCCCAATTCCTGCCTTTTCGCGAATCTGAGAACCTCCACCATCAGCCGCAACGAGTAGCTTCGCTGAAAACTGGCTGTCTCCCAAAAGAATGTGAATCTTAGAGCTATCCTCAGAGATCTCCGTCACCGTGGTATTAAAATAGGAATTTACGCCGTGACTCGCAGCTGAAGCTTGCAACCCCGCCAACAGCACCTGGTTCTCAACAATATAGCCCAAAGAATCGATATGACTATCAAGATCAATAGCTGCGCTATCAAAATTAATTTTCCCCGTCGCGCCTGCTTCAACTTGCATATTCGTGTATGCACAGGCTCGTTGTGGATCAATTGGCGGCCAGGCGTCGCAAAAACGCATCAGCCCAACTCCAGCATGGCCAATGGCAATGACACGAGAATCTAGATCAAGCTTTTCAATGTTTTTCGGTGCAGCGGGGCCAGCCTCGAGCATGGTCACCTGAATCCCGCAGCGCTGAAGTGCAGTCGCGAGCGATGCACCGATCAAGCCACCACCAACTATCGCGATATCACAATCTTGCATAAATTAATAACTTTATTCTGCCATGAGACGCTCTATCGTACTCACGGACTTTGGCATCGCTTCTGTCAGAACTGTATTGCCTTTTCTTTGAATCAACACATTATCTTCGATTCGAATCCCAATATTATGCCAACGCGGATCAATATCTGGTGCGGCCGCTATATATAAACCAGGCTCTACAGTAAATGTCATCCCTGGCTCGAACGCACGCCATTCACCCTCAACTTTGTAGTCTCCTACATCATGCACATCCATACCTAACCAATGTCCTGTTCGATGCATATAAAATCTCTTATACAGCTCAGCTTCAATAACCTCGTTTAACTCACCATCTAGCAAGCCAATATCCAGTAACCCCTGAGTGAGCACTTTGACTGCCGCCTCATGCGGTTCATTCCAATGATTTCCAGAGATTGATTTATCGATCGCTGCTTGCTGAGCGGCGAGCACTATTTCGTACACAGTTTTTTGCTCGTGCGAAAACTTACCATTGACTGGAAATGTCCTTGTTACATCACATGCATAACAATCAACTTCAGCACCGGCATCAATTAACAACAGGTCACCATCTTTGAGCTGTTGATTGCAGTCAACATAATGCAGGATACAGGCATTGTCACCACCAGCCACAATAGAGCTGTATGCGGGAATTTGCGAGCCAGCTTTTTGAAATTCGCATTCAAGTTCAGCCCGCACTTCATACTCCCACATTCCCGGCTCACATACTTGCATCGCTCTAGTATGGCCAGCCGCAGTTGCTTTTGCGGCAATTTTCATCACTCGAACTTCTTCCGTCTGTTTGAGTAATCGTTGCTCATGCAATATATGACTCAAATCGACTAATTCGTAAGGAGCGCTAATACCAGAACGGCTAGACTTCTTAATTCGATTCAACCAACCTAAAATTCGAGCGTCAAATTCAGGGTATCTCCCAACATTCGTGTAAATTTTCTCTTGCCCTTCAAGTATCCCAGGGAGAATTTGATCGATGTCATCTATAGGAAAAGCATCGTCTGCATTAAAGCGCTCTAATACTCCCTCTAGACCCTCCCTACGACCATGCCAGGTCTCATGCTCCTGATCTCGCTCACGGCAAAAAATCAAATATTCACCCGCTGCTCTTCCGGGAGCCAATACCAATACAGCCTCTGGCTCCGGGAAACCCGACAGGTAATAAAAATCAGAGTCAGGCCGAAACGGAAACTCAGTATCATTGCTGCGACGCCTCACCGCCGATGTGGGCACCACAACAACCCCTGAACCCATCAGCTGCATCAAATCAACCCTACGACGATCGAAAACTTTTTGCTCTAATACCTTTCTCATCGCACCATCACCCTCACTGGACGCTTGGCGGTGCAGGATGAGCCTGCTCCGCATAAATCAACTCAAAGCTAAGTTGAGCCCCTACTCGCAAAAACTCAACGACTTCCATCAGCGCCCGTTCATTTTCTTGTCCATCTTCACCTAAGCTGGCCTGACTAATATCCATAACATCCCGGGTAAATTCAGCAGCGTCCGGTGGGAGTTGATCAATGCTAAATTTTTCTTTTTGCAGCAACCCTAAGGTGTAACCTTGGCACCAAGCGGCTACCGATTCAGTACGATACTCAATCGACTCTTCATCATCAGGCACCATCAATTCTAGTATATCTTCTGCAGACAGAAGCTCCTCCATTATTGCCCGATATGCCGAATAAGTTAGCTCCATCAGTGGCTGAATTTCTTCGGAATTATTCCTTGCACCAAACATTAATTCTCTTAACTTGGGCTCGGTTCCAGTTTTTAAGTGGAAACATATTGACCCAAGAATCAATCCTTGCCACTCACTCGGGTTTAGCTCACTGCCGCACAGAGAAATTGCATCAGCAACTTGCTGATACTCGGGTATGTTATCTTGCGTCATCTATAACCACTCGCGCTAAAATTATAATGTTTGCAGTATCTTACCATCTGAATTTAAAGCATTGACGTATAAAGCAAGTATGCCTACTATTCGAGATTCAGCCCATTCTGGTTAGAACAATGGACAATGATTTAGTCGGCCTCGAACAGCGGATTAACACTCTCATCGCAGAGTGTCGCCGACTGATCGACGAAAACCGAAACTTAAAAGAAGAGCGTGACACATTGCTTGAAGATAAAAAGCAACTCACCGAAAAAAATCGTCTGGCTCGGTCACGTCTCGAATCAATCGTACACCGATTACGTACACTGGAAAACAGTGCATCGTAAATTATCCGCAAACAAAACTTTTTTAATGTGATTGACGCGTGAACGATAGTCGTAAAAATATAACCGTCTCGGTGCTGAGCCGGGACTTCTCTTTCGCCTGCGAGCCTGATGAAGAAAACCGAGTTAAAGAAGCGGCGGCGTATTTAGATACTCAAATGCGTGATATTCAAAAAGCTGGCAAGATTTTAGGTAATGATCGGATTGCCATAATGGCGGCAATGAACATTTGCTTCGAACTGTTTGCGCTTCGAGAAAACGCTGAATCAAGCACAACCATGACAAATCGAATTAAATCATTAAGCGATATGATTGAAAACGCACTACCGAACGAATAGCGTATTTTCCCAGCTAGATTCAAAAACTAAACACTTAGCTACACCATAGCTCAGCAGCAGCTTAAAAAAACTTAATTTCGTCCCAACCGCAAGTCATTAGGCTAGAATAGCACTAGGTTTACAGTTTTTGGTATTGCCTGCGGCGTGCGTGACTGCCCTTAAATCCCTTTGAACCTAAATTTGTAACCGGGGATTAAAAGCGATAACTGTTGTGCAAGTCCGGCCTGACCGGAAAGCCTGATGATATCGTGGAATCCCCACTTGAACCCTCTGGTTCAAGGTCACAGGGTGGCACGGCGCTTGCGGGTGGTACTAAACTACAGACTAATCGACAACATCCACGGTTAATTTGTTTTGTGATATATCTTATTAAATATGTCAAAAACCTCCTTCGATCATATTGCCCAACAAGATACTGCAAATCTACGCAGCAGGGCCCGACGTATACGTTGCGATATGCCTCCGGTGAAAGTCCAACGTAATTACCGATTGTTAGCTCAATATTTTTGGGCCTCCCCCATTTATCAAAAATCTAGATGCATCGCTTTTTACTACCCAGTAAATAACGAAGCTGGATCAATAAACCTCATCAATCAAGCATTGCGTGATGGCAAGAAGTGCTTTTTGCCCGTAATCAACCGCACCGACCACTCAATGAAATTCATTAGAGTAGGTGCTGGCACAGTACTAAAAAAAAATGGTTATGGCATTCCTGAACCTACTGGCCGGTGCAGCACGTCGTTAGTTCAACTCGACTTATTACTAATACCGCTATTAGGTTTTGATGACCACGGATCTCGTATTGGCATGGGAGGCGGATACTACGACCGAGCGCTGGAATTTACTCGTCGTGACCAGTATTATCGCCGTCCGCGCCTAATCGGTCTCGCACACGAAAACCAGAAGCTAACAAGTATTAAACCACAAGCATGGGATATCCCACTTGATGGTGTATTTACCGAATCAGGATTTAGAACGTTTACTAACAAAAACTAAACTCACACCCAAGCTATGAATTCACTATCACGCAAAACAAATACTGCTTTTCTAGCATTGATCTCGCTATCTTTAATACTATTAACCAACTCAGTCTCGGCTCAATCGGCCGACCAAACAACCATTGACGAGCAAAATATTATGATAACCATACAAACCAATCACGGAACGATAGAAGCGGAACTTTACTCAGCCGATGCGCCAGTTACTGTCGATAACTTTCTAAAATACGTTCGCGAAGGATTTTATGATGGAACAATTTTTCATCGAGTAATTCCGGGTTTTATGATTCAAGGTGGCGGCTTTGAGCCTGGCATGGTAAACAAGGACAATGGTGCCCCCATACCTAACGAAGCAAACAATGGGCTTTTAAATGAACCTGGAACCTTTGCAATGGCACGCACTGGAGACCCGCACTCCGCTACCTCACAGTTTTTTATAAACGCTGCAGACAACGGTTTCCTTAACCATACTGGTGAAAACCCAAGTGGCTGGGGATACGCCGTTTTCGGAAAAGTAACAACCGGTATGGACGTAGTTGCTCTAATTGAACAAGTTGCTACCGGTCAAAGCGGTGGACATGGAGACGTTCCCGTTGAAGACGTCATAATAGAATCAATTACTGTCTCACAGGACTAAAACTTACGCGCGCTGCGGGCTCCTTCGACCGCATATTTGCCACAACCGGTTAGGGTCCAACTAGCCGGTTGATCCAAGCATCACCATAAGTTTTTTCAGTTGTCAGCATCTAAAATGGATCACTAATATTCAAATAGAAATCAGACTATGAACACTGATAAAGAGTCTCCTCCCCTTCAAACAATTCCACTCAGCTTGGAAACCGCAAAGATTGAGTGGGCTGAATTACAAAGATTTTTCGCCGCCGGAAACGTTTACCAATTGCAGGTTGGCCTTGATTTACCCGTGCTTGCGGAAAAGTTTAAGAGCGACGATGCCGAATACATTAAGCAACTACTCAATGCGGGAAACTTAAAACCCGTAAGTGATGATCAGGCTCGCAAGTGGATAAATCAAAATGCCATCGTTTGGGCTGTTGTCATTGCACCGTTCGTTTTAGTCCAGGGCCTAGGAACTGAATCAAATTAGTAGCTCAGTCAAAGAGACAGTGCATCCTGTTTAGAAGGAACTCTAGGCAACTCGAGATCAGCCGTTCTTCCTATAAGACTATTTAAATCCTCATGCCGATTTTCTGCACGATAATATAGATATTTTTTAAACTTAAAATATATGTCGAAAACATGCACCGTTCCGTCATCCTCTTCTACTAGAAAGAATGGCGCGCGGCTAACACCATATTCTCTCGCTAATCGCATACCCTCGGATTCAGCATCAGACTCTTCCGCTATTGCAATTTGATTTACAAAATCCAACAAGCCATCTCGCTCTAAACGTTCAGATACTTCCGCACACTTTTTGCAAAGTTCGCCATTTAGAAAAATTTTTTTAACAAAGGTTATATGCGACATAATAGCTACCAGTGATCAATTATTGGCTGCCACCCAATAATGTTGAAGGATAAATAATTGAATTAGACACGGTGTTTAATCAAGCGCGCGGCGGCGCCTAAAGATATTACTGCCATCATCTGCTGATGGCTGATACAACACAGAAAATTCATCAAACCCATTCAGTGCATCTTGTGGATCCTGGTCTGCTGCGAGCTCAAATTGATTAACACCCACCCGTTCGAGGAAATTCAACTGATCTCGATAAACTTCACCTATCACGCGAATCTCTCCGCAATACGCGTAGCGCTCGCGTAACCAATACGCATGGGTATAACAGCGGCCATCCACATAACTTGCCATGTCTAACACGACCATTGGAATATCGTTCAAATCGTCTTGCAACACAGATAAATCATCTGCTGCGTTTAACCGCACACCGACAGGCGCCTGTCTCGCGATCAACTGATCCTTTTCTGCCAACCAGCGAGTTAAATCAACACTAATGCTACCAGATTCAGGAACATCCTCTTCCGCAGCTATATGACGCCAAGGATTATCGGCAACTAGTTGCCTATCAATAATGAGTACGCCCTGGGGGTTCAAAGATCTTCCATTATTAGGCATAAACCTTCTCCTGATAGGGCTCAATGCCTATTCGCCGAAAGGTATCCAAAAACCGTTCATCTTTATCTCTATTTTGAAGATACACCGAAACTAGCTTGTCAATTGCATCGGCAACTTCTTCTTTAGCGATAGCCTTACCCAATCGCTCACCTATCGCAGCATCGTCCTCAGCCGATCCTCCCAAGGTTAATTGATACCACTCAACTCCTTTCTTATCGACGCCAAGAATTCCAATATGTCCAGCGTGATGATGTCCACATGCGTTCATACAGCCAGACATTTTTATTTTTAGCTCACCGATTTCATATAACTCGTCCAGCGAGTCAAAACGTTCGTTAATCTGCTTGGCTATTGGAATAGACCCCGCATTCGCCAGTGAGCAAAAATCAAGCCCAGGACAACAAATCATGTCGTTCAAAGTGCCAACATTCGGAGTTGCCAAAGCCTGTGCATCAAGCTTTTTCCAGAGCTCTAGTAAATCGGCCTCCGCAACATCCGCAAAAATAATATTCTGATCGTGTGTGACTCGAAGTTCACCAAACGAATATTGTTCGGCCAAATCTGCAATATGATCCATTTGATCTGCAGTCGCATCGCCAGGTGGAACACCAGGCTCTTTAAGCGAAACAACCACTATGCGGTACCCGTCTACTTTATGTTCTACCGTATTATTGTCATACCAGTGCGCAAATCGGGTATCAAGCGAGCGCCATTTGGCAACTCTATCGATGCCATTCTTCGCGTCGGTGCTCGGTACTACATAGTCCGGGCCTTTAAAAAAGGACTGCATTTGCTCAAAATCTTCGTCTTTAAGCACTAAATCTGAATCTTTGATCTGCTCCCACTCGGCGTCTACTTGCCGTCTGAACTCCTCTATCCCAAGAGATTTGACTAAAATCTTGATGCGCGCTTTGTACTTATTATCTCGGTTCCCATGTAAATTATATATCCGCAGTATAGCCTCGCAGTAAGAAAGCATATGCTCTCGAGGCAAGAACTCTCTTATAACTTGTCCAATAACTGGTGTGCGCCCCATACCCCCGCCCACCAACACTTGCAAGCCGAGTTGATCTTGCTCGTTCTTAAGTACCCGCAAACCAATATCATGGAAAAGAACGGCTGCTCTATCATTTTTAGCACCCGTCACTGCAACCTTGAATTTTCGCGGCAGCCAATAGAACTCTGGGTGCAAGGTCGACCACTGCCGGATCATTTCACAATATGGCCTAGGGTCTTGCAACTCATCGACCGCCACGCCCGCATACTGGTCAGCAGTAGTATTGCGAATACAATTTCCAGATGTTTGAATAGCATGCATCTCTACACTTGCTAAATCTTCAAGCAAATCAGGAACATCTTTCAATTCGGGCCAATTGTATTGAATATTTTGCCGGGTTGTAAAATGGCCATAATCTCGATCATATTTTCGCGCAATATGTGCCAGCATATGCATTTGCTTTGAGCTTAGTAAGCCATATGGAATGGCCACCCGCAGCATATGGGCATGCCGTTGCATGTATAAGCCATTTCGTAAACGCAAAGGCATCAATTGCTCTGCAGATAGCTCGCCGTTTAAATGTCTCTCTACCTGTCCACGAAATTCAGCTACTCTTTCTCGTACCAGCGTATGGTCAAATTGATCGTATTGATACATATATCTATTTCTATAGAATTCAAATATGCCTAGAAGTAAATCTAGATAATTTTAATGGTGACCTATCAAATCGCACTCCGTTATCTCGGAGACAATCCTTCATAACTCACCACTCGGATTTTACTAATGCTTACCATCAGCACCCAATAAGCCTTTGTAAAATAGGCCGCAATCTATTGGGCTGCGCATCATAGCTCCAGCTATATAGAATTAGTAGTAATATAAAGTTATATTTTTATAGTTTTTTAATATAAGTGTCCAGCAAGCAATTAAATTCAGATTTCGACCTCTCCTTATGTATGCTCGAGGATCGCGCACCACTAGCACATAAGCTAAAAACAGGTAAAGGATCGCTATCTGTAAAAGGGCTGCAACGCTATAAGCTTAGCCAAGCCAAACTGAAAAAGCGGGTTCAGAATCATCCCAGGCCGTCATTCGACACCAAACTTCCCATCAATCAGCGTATTGATGAAATAAAATCTACAATCCAGGAGAACCAAGTAACAATTATTTGTGGTGAAACTGGCTCAGGCAAAAGTACTCAGATACCAAAAATATGTCTCGAGCTTGGCTATGGTGCCGCGGGCCTTATCGGTCAAACTCAGCCTAGAAGAATCGCAGCGCGCAGTATTGCGTCTCGACTGAATGACGAATTACCAAATAAAGAGCACCCGCTTACTGGTTACAAAATTCGCTTTAGTGACACGGTTTCAGAAAGTTCTCGTATAAAGGTACTTACCGATGGCATGTTGTTAAGCGAAATAGAGCACGACAAGGCCCTTACAAAGTATGAAATTATCATTATCGATGAAGCACACGAGCGCTCACTAAACATTGATTTCTTGCTCGGCTTCCTAAAACGACTGTTACCAAAACGCCCAGAGCTAAAACTAATCATCACATCAGCAACGATTGATCCTGAATCGTTTGCACGTCATTTTAACAACGCCCCAGTCATCGAAGTTTCTGGGCGCACCTATCCGGTAGAAATTGTTTACCGCAGTGAGACTGAACTTGAAAACAAATCTCTAGCTCAATTAATCGAACAGGCAATTCGCGACCTTATCGCGTTTGAGCCCGGTGACATATTGGTATTTCTACCCGGTGAACAAGATATCCGCGAGACTCAAAAGCACCTCGATAAATCCCATATCTCGCAACTAGAAACTACTCCCTTATATGCCAGACTGTCCAATGATGAACAGAAGCGAATATTTACGTCTCACACCGGAATCCGTGTTGTTCTAGCGACAAATATCGCTGAAACATCCCTCACCGTACCGGGAATTCGCTATGTCGTTGATTGCGGCACCGCTAGAATTAGTCGCTTCAATACTGGCCGAGGGATACAGCGCTTACCTATCGAAGCAATTTCTCAAGCCTCAGCCAAACAACGCGCCGGACGCTGCGGACGAACATCCAATGGGGTTTGTATTCGACTCTATAGCCAGATTGACCACGATAATCGACCTGAATTCATAGAAGCCGAGATACTTCGCACATCACTTGCCTCTGTCATCCTGCGAATGGAATCACAGCACTTGGGCAAACTCGAGAATTTTCCATTTATGGAATTGCCCTCAGAAAGAGCTATTCGTAACGGACAGCGATTACTTATTGAACTCGGTGCGTTAGATGAACATCAAAGCATAACCAAGCTCGGCAAAAAATTAGCACGCTTCCCTCTTGATCCCCGTCTAGCAAGAATTGTACTTGCTGCGGACGAACTTAGCTGCCTGGAAAGCTGCCTTCCGATTATTGCAGCACTAGCATCACGCGACCCCCGAGACGCACCTGAAGAACTCCGTCAGCTAGCAAATGAAAAACATAAAAAGTGGACCGCTAAGAATTCTGAATTCGCCAGCTTTGCAATGATATGGCGAGATTGGCTACCGATCCGCAAACTCGGACAAAGTAAGCAGCGTGCATGGTGTAAAGCAAACTTCTTATCTTGGATTCGAATGCGCGAATGGTCTGACACCATGAACCAGCTAGAGCGAACCTGCAAAGACTTATCCCTTACGATTTCTCAAAAACTCTCAATAGACAACAATGAACTTGAACAAGCTTTGTTAGCCGGGTTTCTGGGCAATATTGCTCAACTAAATGAACACGGAGAGTATTTAGGAACCCGAGGGAAAAAGCTACTGCTACACCCATCTAGTAGACTACGCGCAACCCCCCCTAAATGGATCGTCGCTGCCGACCTTGTTGACACCTCCAGGTTGTATGCTCGAACTATTGCCCGCATAGAACCTGAGTGGATCGAGCGATGGTCCTCGCACCTGGTCAAAAAACAATATCTTGATCCACATTGGTCAAAATCGAGAGGTGAGGTCATTGCATATGAGCAAATATCTCTTTTTGGTTTGATTATTGTCGCCAAACGACGAATATCCTATCGGCGGATAGCGCCGCAAGAGTGTCGAGAATTATTTTTGATGTCCGGGTTGGCAGCTGGACAAATTGAAGTTAAGAACCAAGGCCGTATCGCAAAATTTTATACACCAAATGTTAAATTGGCGGCCAAACTTGAGTCAGAAGAACAAAAGACTCGACGCCGCGACATTCTGGTTGACGATCAAGTCGTAGCTGAATTTTATGGCTCCAAGATCCCCGCGCACATTAATTGCGTGGCAACGTTAAACAGCTGGCTAACAAATGCTACCGCTACTGAGCAGTCCGCGTTGCTTATGTCCGAAGATGATCTGCGTGTAAGCGACCAGAATACAAATATAGACCGCTTTCCCGAACGACTGCAGATTGGTAACAACCAGCTAGCCCTGTCCTACCATTTTGAACCTGGTCACCCCAATGATGGCGTGACCATATCATTGCCTTCAAGCCTGCTTAAACAGATTACTGAGGACCCGCTTTTATGGCTGGTGCCGGGACTACTTATTGAAAAAGCGATCGCGCTTATTCGAACGCTCCCAAAGCCTGTGCGTCGACTATGCGCACCAGCGCCTGACACTGCGAATAAAGCCATAGCCTTACTAAATATGGACCAAATTAATAAGGTGAACTTTAATAGTGAATTTGCGGCGGCTGTCACACAAGTCATTGGTACAGCCGTCGTCGCAACCGACTTTGAAGAGTTAGCACTACCAGCCCATTTACGGATGAATATCAGGATCTTTAATGACCAAGGAGAAACACTTGGTTGTTCTCGTTCGCTTGCTGAACTTCAATCAAGTCTGCACACCGAAAGCACCGCACAAATTCAGCAGGTAATAGATCGCAGCATTGAGCAAACAGACATTACTAATTGGAACTTTGGAGACCTACCTAGCGAACTCATTTCGGAAGTAGGTGGGGCGAACATTGCTTTTCATCCGGCTCTAGTTGATAAGAGGAACTCTGTCGCCATTCAACTGTTCGACACAGTTGAGATAGCAGAAAAAAACCATCACAAAGGTCTGCAGCGTCTAATTTGTTTATCGCTCTCTAAACAAACAAAATATCTACAACAAAAACTGGTCGGTCTTGAACAGACCGCACTGCTTTATGCCAGCATCGGTAGCAAGCACGAACTATTGGAAGACATTGTAAATAGCACTATAGACAAGTGCTTTGAGCTACCGGATTTTGGTCTGCGAAAATCTACAGACTTCTCCGAACGACTGCATTTTGGTAAGCAGTCGATGGTCTCTGTCGCACAAAAGTTCTGTGATCAAGCCGGTCAGCACCTCAGAGCCTACCAAACCCTTCGTAACCAGCTCGATGAACTGAATACAAAAACCGCTCGCGATATAAGAAACCAGTTAGCATATTTAGTCTTTCCCGGTTTTATACGGCATACACCAGAGTTAGCCTTCGACCGATTACCCATCTATTTTAGAGGTATAAAAATACGCATTGAACGCGCAAGTTATGCACCTGACAAAGATATCGGCAAGCTTAAAGAAATTTACGCCCTAATGGACGCGCAGGAGCTGGGATTTGAAACCAATTGGGACGCGCCGGAACAAGCCCAGAACTTCCAGAAATTTCGTTGGTTACTGGAGGAATATCGACTATCTGTCTTCGCTCAGGAAATTCGCACGATTGAAAAAGTCTCCGCCAACCAACTTTTAAACTTAGCTAAATCACTACTACTCTTATAAACCCACGAACTTTATACCGTATTGCGGAGAACAGCCCCTGCGCCCCAGGTGTCTCCATACCATCAGTCTTGATTTTCTTTTTTTTCACGTTCCGCAAATTCAGTAGTTCCACCATCGGCTAGAGTTTTTGCTTGCGACACCCAATCTTCGCGTTCAATTCTCCCCGAAAAAGCTAACTGAGCATTTACCCAATCTACATCCTTTTGCTGCCAATCAGCGATTTGCTGAAAATTATAGATACCTAATCCGTTAAGTAATTTTTCGAGTTTCGGACCAACGCCCTTCAATTTTTTCAAGTCATCTCCACCCGACACTGGCTCAGAAATCAAATTAATAGGCCTTGCATCATCGACATCACTCTCCATCTCTAGTGCATCGGACATCTCTAGATTATTTTTTGATTCATCAACGCTACTTTGATCAACTTCGTCCGGTTCATCCGGTTCGTCTACTAAATCAGCCTCGCGGCCCGCTTCAACCGTATCTGTGGTTTCTCCCAGCCCACCAACGCCATCTTCTGACTCACTGTCATCAGCTGGGGTCGCATCTTCCGTATTGCTCCGGCATGCATAACCAACCCAGGCACCTAATAATAAACCGGCTACAAATGCAGCTAGCAGCCATGCGCTCATTTCAAACATTAGATAAGTCATAATAAATTTCCTTCCAAACCCGATTTCTTAAATTACAAAGCTAATTATCTATGCGACGCTTTGCCACAAAATATAGCAAACATTGAAATACCAGTATCTAATTGCAAATTTTATGCTGAGCCAAATTCAACCTAAAGCAAACAACTGCCGCGACAATTGATTAAGTAATACAGCATCCGCTGCCCCATCGTTACTCTCAATAGGTTCCTGAATAGTAATATCATCTATCACATGATAGCTATCACCAACTCGTACTCGAATATCTGTCAGTACCTGTTCACGCACAGCTTCCGATGCAACAACCCCGGTAACCGTCACGCTGTCCCCTTCGACACTAATAGTCGTTAATCCATTATCTACATCGAGCCTATCAACTAATCCTCCAAACCAGTGCTGGGGGGCGACCGCCTCGGAAATCACAATATTGTCAACAACATTGTTTGATCCGAATCGCTGAACTGCAGCAGCCACCAATAACTCTCGCTCTGCTAAGCTTGATACCACACCATCGAGAACTACTTGGCCCTCGATCATCGGCTCGTTTACCTCAAGGTCATCATCAGCCAGAGACTCTACGACTGCAAGTTGATCAATAACCCCAGCCACACCGTATGTCGCTTGGGTTAGGCCAACAGCGTCATTTCGTAATTCTGTGGACGCAATCGTGCCCGTCAATCTACCGATTCGCCCTAAGTTACTAAAACTGATGACAATATCATCAAGTCCACTTACGTTAGTATTAGCAGCTGCGCGACTATGTAAATCTGTCTCAACATCAGGCAATTTGTCCTGAATCGCGAAATAACATAACACCACGAAAACTGGCAGAATAATCCACCAACTGCGCAATAAACACTTCCAACACATTTTCCCCTCCGTCATCAATATGGGATGCACCACCATATTACCCGTAATTGAGGTAAATCACGAAATGTATGTCCTATAGATCTTAGTCCTGGCAGATCGATAACGCTCGACATAACTACAAAACTATTTAGCTTTGGTCGCAATCGCCACCATCGATTTTGCAAATGGAGGGATTCGACCAACTCTTTGAAATTCAACGCTCTCGAAACCAGCCTCTACTAATAACTTCGCCAACGTATTCATAGACCAAAACTTTATATGGCCGCCATCCCATAAGGCAGTAAAGTGATCATCAAGCTTGCCTGTAACGGCTAATGCAAGATTTTTTAGGTAACCATGATACGGTGTTGAAATAAAAGCTACGCCACCAGGTTTCAGCAAATTAAAGATTGTGCTCGCGAACGCTTTAGGTGAGTAGCAGTGCTCAATAACCTCTAGACTAACCACAAATGGAAAGGTACCGAACTGATGAGCTAGATCCTCGTAAGCAGATGCTTTTTCAAAAGTCGGAGCAGAATAATTCTCTCTCGCAACCGCTATTCCTGACACCGATGGATCTACCGCGGTCACTGCAAAGCCTAACTCGGCGAGCATACCTGCGGTTGCTCCATTTCCGCAGCCAACTTCAAAAACCCTACGATCGCTCGCGCGTTGAGCGTTAATCCATTGTTCCAAAGGTTTCCATAAATAATTATTAGACCAAGTGGGCCCTGGTCTTTGGTAAACATACTCATGATTTTGCGTATGCATTCAATTAATCCTGAAACTTCACACTGAATCGTATCTATCAAATCGATACCGAACCCGATTATTACCGTGCTGCTAGAAGTATCGATGCACTTACTCGTAAATAATCACAATAGGGCGCACTTCTACTGCACGCGCACCATTCTGATGTCATAACTTACATGATGACGTAGGTAAGTACCGCCATAGAATAAGCAAGCAAACTATAACCCACAAATGTCGCTATTGGGATCCGACTACTGCCTATCTCTTTACGCATTACCGCTAGCGTAGCACCACACTGTAATGCAATAACATAGAATACTAACAGCGCCGCACCTGACTCCAACGATAAGCCGTCGGCTTGAACGTTTGCGGCCAGTCCTGCAATATTTTCATCTGCACCATCTATTCCGAACATGGTTCCCAAGGTCCCCACGAAAACTTCACGTGCTGCAAAAGATGCCAGAATAGCAACACCGTACCGCCAATCTAAATCAATTGGCGCGAAGATAGGCTCAATCCATTTGCCCATAACGCCTAAGTAGGAACTATCCAAATTCCCTGGCCCATGAGGAAAATACCCTAGAACCCAAATGATTACCGTAATTGCAAATATAACGTGCCCTGCCTTGGTGATAAAAGTTTTTCCGGCGTTAAGTGCGCGTGATAACAGTGGTTTAAGGGCAGGCAGTCGGTATGGGGGGAGTTCCAAAAGAAACGGTGCATCATCAGCTTCGCGAATTGCAAATTTAGATAACAAAGCGCTGACCAGAAGCGCAGCAATAATCCCTAAAAAGTACAACGCGAAAAAAATTAGTCCGCGCAAATCTATAACGCCACCGAGCAGCTTGTCCGCTGGCACCAACACCAATATCAATAAGCTATAAACGGGCAAGCGAGCAGAGCAAGACATCAATGGTATGGTTATGATCGTTAACAAGCGGCGCTTGGTTGATGGAATGGTACGTGCTGCCATCATTGCGGGAATCGCACAAGCAAACCCAGATAAATAAGGTACAAAACTCATACCGCTTAAACCGGCCTTGCTCAACGTTCGGTGGCATAAAATAGACGCCCGAGCTAAATACCCGGAATCCTCTAAAAGCCCGATAATAAAAGTTAAAACCATTATTTGCGGCACGAACACCAAAAACGAACCCACGCCCCCAAATAGCGCATCAACTATAAAATCTTTGGCCATGCCATCGTTCATTGCTAGCGACACTTGAGTAGCCATCCAGCCAATAGCCCCCTCGACTCCATCCATTAAAGGTGTCGCCCAAGTAAAAATCGACTGAAACAACAACAGCATAACCAGGACAAAAGCCAAACCACCAAAGGTTCCAGAAAGAAAAAAACTATCTAGCTTTTGCTGCAAAGCCAGAATTGCCCCGACATCAGGACCAAAACGTTTGTGTAGGTCGTGCGATCGCTCCAAATAATCACTGCCATCCCCGGCACCAGGTTCGCGAATAAACCGATCCGGATTGCGGATCATGTCGTCTAAATCATCCGCCAGTTCTTCAAGGCCCTGCTTCTTTTTAGTCGAAATAGCCCGCGTCTCAGCGTTAAGTGCCTGCTGTAAACCTTCAACATCAACGGTCTCGCCAACCCGAGATAGGTCGTCCATCATATTTAAAGCAAACATAATAGGTACGCCTGCTTCCTGACAAACACGCTGTGCCTGCAAACCAAATACCAGACTACGCTCCAGGCGTGTAGAATCCAGCATACATAACACACCCTTTACCTCATTGCTGGCAACGGTCTCGTGAAACTTTTCTACAGCAATTCGCTCATCCGGTGTAATTGCCTGCAATGAATAGGTCCCTGGCAAGTCAATCAACCTATGCCGCCGAAAGGTGGCACTTTTAATCTCAACCGTGACCCCGGGGAAGTTTGCAACCTTTTGATTTACACCCGTCAGACGGTTAAATAACAGGCTTTTGCCGGAATTAGGTTTTCCTATTACTAATATGCTAGACATAAAAAAAGCCCGAACTACGGACTAAATATTACTATTGAAGATAATGCTAACCAGACAGCAGACAAAAGACTAGTTAAGAACAACTTTGTCCGCTAAATCTCGATCCAATGAGAACACGCCATCACAAATTTGAAATACTTTAGGCGCTTGCATAGGGGGTTGATTAACGCAAAGCACCGGAGCGCCAACAAATATACCGATCTCTCTCAAACGCAGCTCGTAGCCCTCAGACATCTCGACCAGGGCAGCAACTGTCGCGTGCTCACCTCGACCCATATCCCACATAGTCTTGCTAGGGGCAGTAAGTGTTACATCATCGTGACTTTGAATTTGCGCGGCCATATTTGAAACTAATGTATATTTTTGAATCTTAATGATAACGATTATCATTTATTTGTCCAGCTAGAATTTGGTTTATTTCATACAACAACCACAATGATCAAAACCCCTATAAATCAAGCCTTTTAACCGCATACTGGGCAATCCGGATCGGCTGGAATACTAACGTTATGCCAACGCCCATCCAAAGCGTCAAATAGCAAAAGTTTAGCTGCAAACGATTGCCCAATATCCAATATGATTTTTAACGCCTCGAGTGCTTGCAATGATCCAATCACCCCCACTAAAGGACCAACCACTCCAGTATCTGAACAGTGATCCGCGTCGGGTCCTTCGGCTGGGTAAAGGCATTGATAACAAGGTGCAGAAAATTTAAAAAAGTCGAAAACGGCTAATTGCCCACTAAAACCAACTGCTGCACCACTGACTAACGGCGTTTTTTGCTCCAAGCACACGCTGTTAATCAAAAAGCGACTAGTAAAATTGTCCGTGCAGTCCAACACTACATTTGCCAATTTTACTTGTGCCCGCAACGATTGCTCATTCAGTTTCTCTGATAGTTCGATCAGCTCGATTTCAGGGTTCATTTCTCGAAGTCTTTTAGCAGCAGAGACCGTTTTAGGTGATCCGACGTCACTGGTTCCATGCATAATTTGACGCTGTAGATTACTCAAATCAACGTCGTCAAAATCCGCCAATGTAATTGTGCCCACACCACTACTTGCAAGATACATAGCAACAGGAGAACCAAGACCACCTAGACCTAGCACTAAAATTCGTGAATTAAGCAGCACCTGCTGCCCACCCACGTCAACTTCCGGCAGAAATATTTGTCTGCTGTAGCGTAATAATTGTTCGTCTTGCAAAATAAAAAGTTAGCTTTAATAAACTATTTGGTCAGTTTTCGTCCACGCCGAGCCTCAAAAATAGCCTCTTGCTCAGGGGTCGCCGGTTTTTGATATTTCGATTTCCAATCAACATAGGGCATGCCATACACCAGTTCTCTGGCCTCTTCATAAGACACCTGCTCGCCCTCTTCATCAGCAGCACTGGCATACCATTTTGACAAACAATTTCGGCAAAAATCAGCCGTAATCATTAGATCAAGATTCTGCACATCAGTATTACTCTTTAGGTGTTTAACAAGTCGACGAAACACGGCGGCTTGAATCTTATCTTGCTTTGCTTGGTCCATTCGGTTCTCCAAAATACGTTCGGCTATTCTATTTTTTCAACATCACATCACGTGCAGCATTTATTTGCGCGGCCAGAGCATCCGAGCCACCTTTATCGGGGTGAATCTTATTCATTAAACTCTTATGTGCACTTAAAATTTGTTGTTCATCGGCTGACACATCTAAACCCAAAATAGCAGCCGCATCTTCACGGCTCATGTTGCTAGTATCAATAGCACCTGTACTGGCCGCTTCAGCCATACCCGGAATAACAATCCCAAATGCGGCCAACACCTTCGCTAACATTGGCAGGTGACGTAAATATGGAAGTAAGCGGCTCGCGAATGCTACCACCCCACCTAGCACGGCAAATATCCAGTGCGCTCGGCCCGAAGCAACTAAAATCACAAGCACTACCGCCAGCGAAACCAAACATATTTGGAGAAACGTCTTTTTGCGTGTCTCCAAGGGTAAACGACGGTACTTCCACATCACATACCAAACGCCCGAAATTACGAGCAAGGCAAGTATTATTCGAATCATTAATTAAAACTGAAGGTTTATCTTGCAGCCCGTATCCTATCGTTTTCGTCGTACGATTGCTCTGATTTTGACTATAAGCAATGCACAGGACACAATCCGTGCTTGCATTACTAACGGCATAATAAAGTGATAAACGATCTACTTCTTTTTTTGGACGACTCGCCAACCCCATTTCACGCTACCAACAATCTGGTAGCTCAGCTCGAATCTGCAGGTTTTACACGTTGGGAAGGGGAGCTTGATAATGGCCAATATTACGAAACCCGCAACGATTCTTCACTGATTGCGTGGCAAGGAGCTGAGACTGCAAATTCCCAAGGCTTTAAAATGGTTGGGGCCCATACGGACAGCCCCTGTTTAAAGTTGAAGCCAAATGCCATTGTTAAGAAAAATGGTTATCTGCAATGTGGAGTTGAAGTATATGGAGGCGTACTTCAACACTCATGGTTTGATCGCGATTTAGC
>ERZ887942.694-NODE-694-length-26011-cov-20.192364_pt1 | contig 26011 bp, 20 predicted proteins | sample MGYA00521099_ERZ887942 | MGnify/ENA primary metagenome ERZ887942 (study PRJEB32303, sample SAMEA104408605) | aquatic metagenome | biome: Brackish water; feature: Pelagic; material: water | place: Baltic Sea | collected 2014-06-07T06:48:00 | depth 16,251 m ...
GCTTGTTAGCAGGAGGGGAGGTTGCTTTGGTGACTCCTTTTGTAGCCGCTTTCTTTGCAACTTTCGTTGAAGTTTTCTTAGCGGTCTTCTTTGTCGGAGTTTTTTCCACCGCAGCCTTCTTGGCAGGAGCCTTTTTCACGGCTTTCTTAGCGGCGGTTTTTTTGGCTGGAGCTTTTTTTGCAGCCTTTTTGACTGCTTTCTTAGCGGAGATTTTCTTTTTTGCCATGATGGGAAGTTGGGAAATGAGGTCCGGAAGGCACACCTCACCTATTATAGTCCAGCAGGACGTGCCTGCGGGAAGGTGTTTCTTTGTGACGAAAACGTTTTGGTCAAGGATTTTTCAACGACTTCAGTCCGTGGTGAGAACCCGAACCTTTAATTTTCGATAGATTTGTGCTTTGTCGAAGGGAATTTGACCTAAATATCCTCACGGGTAATCAGGTATTTTTTAGCGCAGCGGGGGCATTGCAGGGCAAGATTCGCGTCGTCGCCGAAAAGCTCCTCTGGTTTGTCTTTCCAGGCACTGAGAGTCGGGAGGATTTTTTCGAGGGAGCAACCACAATGAAACTTAAATTTTCGGGTTTCGAGGGTTTTTGTTTCTTCGGCCCCGGAGATCCTGGCAACAAGTTCGGGAGTGAGGTTCTCGAACCATTCTTTGTCGAAATCCGGTTGGGCCGCAATGAGGACATAGGTGTCGTCGGGTAGTCGAAAGGCGCGCCCCGGACGCTGTTCTGATTGTTCGTAAAAGTGCTGGATCCAATCGAGGGGATCGACGTTCCCGACCTCAATCGTGGAGGTACGTGGTTCGCTGCCAGGAACGGTGGTTTGGGAGTAGAGGAAGTTACGGTCGGGTTCACGAACGTCTTTGGTGAAGAGTCGGGCGACGATGTTTTCGTGAACGGAAGACCCGGTGGCAAAGAAGTTGACGCGGGGGGCCCGCAGGTTGGCGGTCCACGCGATGGTCTCCGCCCAGGGTCTCGCGGTGAGATGAAGGGTGAGGACGGCGAGAAGGTCCTTCAGGGGGGTGTCGAGATTTTCAGGATGACGTTCTCCGACATCCATGAGGTGGAGGTAGTAATCCGTGAAGATCGGAGTGAAGTCGGCGCGCGCCATCAGGCAGTTGCGATGACGGACAAAGATGGATTCGACTTTGGTGAATTCGGCGACGGGTTCTTGCATCGGTTCAAAGAAGTTGCTGGGAACTTTCCTCCGCGTCAATGGCGAGTCGTTCACGGGCAGTGGCGAGATAGGTTTCGTCGATGTCGAACCCGGTAAAACGGGGAACCTTCATCCTTTGTGCGGCGAGGGCGGAGGTGCCAATGCCGGAGAAGGGGTCAAGGAGGTGCCCGGTTTCGTCGACGCCATGAATGCGGATGCATTGCTCCACAAGGGCGACCGGGAAGGTGGCGGGATGGGGGCGGTCCTTGTTTCGTGACTGGATGGTTTCGTAAGGGATGAACCAGTTGTTGCCCCGACAGCGTTTGTCTTCCCCTCCGGTGTGGCCCCAGCGTTTAATGTTTGATTTGTCGGCGTATTCGACACCGGCGGCGCGCCGTTGAAGCGGAACATTTCCGGTTTTGGTGAGGTGGAAGAGGTATTCATGACAATCGTTGACGAACCTCTTGGACTGGATCGGTTTAAAATGGCCGGCTGAGATGGTCTCGCCCTTTTTTGTTTCGACCGAGATGGATTTGATCCAGTGGAAGGTGTTTTGAAGGACGAAACCAGGCTCTGTTTGGGTAAGAGCAAGGACAAGTTGATGGGGAAGCAGTGGGTCGGCGGGAGCGGCTCCAATGTTGAGAAAAAAAGAGGCCTCGTTTGTCATCACGCGATGGATTTCGGAGGCCCACTGCTGGCACCAGCCTATGAAGGTGGGGCGATCGGAAGTGTCATCATAGGTGCCGTAATTGATCCCGATATTGTAGGGAGGGGAGGTGACGACGAGATCGACGGATTCGGCAGGCATCCCTTGCATCCCGGGAAGACAGTCCGATAGCAGGAGCTTGATCATGGCCGAGATTTGACGGAGAATGAAAAAAGTTCAAACATTCGTTTGAAAAAACGGGTTTAAGGTTTAAACGCTTGTTTGAAAAGAATGGTTGCCTCATCGCGAAATATCACCGGGACAAAGCTTGCCTTAATTGAGGCTGCTTCGACCTTGTTTGCGCAGAAGGGTTTTGAGGTGGTTTCCGTCCGTGAGATCACGGGGTTGGCTGGAGCGAATGTCGCTTCGGTGAAGTATCACTTTGGTTCCCGTGATGGTTTGATGGATGCCGTGGTTTCCCGGATGACGACGCCGGTCAACGAGGAGCGGCTCCGTCGTCTCGAGGAATTGGAAGAGCGTGGGAATGCGACCGTTCGTGATCTCCTGAGAGCGTTTTTCGAACCGCTCCTTTCGCAGATTCAAAGCAGTCCTCTCAGCGAGAAGCTTTTTGTCAAATTGATGGGGCGTGTCGTGGGGGACCGGCCTTACGAATTTCCTGACGAGTTGATGGGTCAGTTTCGCGAGGTGGCCGGCCGCTATGTGCCCGCGTTTATGGCGGCCTGCCCCGGGCTTTCGTCGGAGGACGTTGTCTGGCGCATCCATTTCTCCTTTGGCGTGCTCTCGAATACTCTGAGCCATGGCGAGCTGGTGAAAAAAATTAGCGCCGGCAAAGTCGGCGACGAACCACTCGCGACCACTCTCAAACGTGTCATCGATTTCTGCGAAGCGGGCTTTCAAAAATGAAAATAGTTATTCCTGTTGTGGCAGCCATCCTTACCGGATGTGTTGCCAAAGCTCCTGATTCCCGCATCGGAACGGTTTCCAAGACGGCCCGGCCCCGCTGGTTTGCGACTCCCGAAGCGAAGGCTGGAATCGACACCCGCTGGGTAAGACGGGTGGGGGGCTCGCGGGGTGATTCTTTGGTCGCTGAAGCATTGCGTTCGAATCCCGATATGAGAGTGGCAGCGGAGAGAGTGAAGCGTGCGGAGCTTGCTGCCAGAACGGCCGGAGCGGCCATGAATCCCCAGGTGTCGGCCGGACTCGATGGCTCCCGGCAAAAGCAGATCTTTGTGGGCTTTCCCTTTGGGGACGGTGGTGTGCCCTCTTCGATCTCGGAGAATTTCGGAGCGAATTTGATCGTTTCCTGGGAACCTGATCTCTGGGGAAGCGGTCGTGCCGGGCAAGCAGCTCTCATTGCGGATGCCCAGGCCGAAGGAAATTCTTACCGTGCGGCGAGGGCTTCATTGGCGGCTCAAGTCTTGCGGGCATGGCTGGCGCTATCGGAAGCGAATGAACAGATCGCGCTTGCCCGGGAGGCGGAGGCCCTCCTGGACGCGACTCTTGAGATCGTAAGGGATCGTTTTACGAGCGCACTGACCGAGGAGGGCGGTTCGGCGGCTCAATTCAGGTTGGCTGAAAGTGAGGTGGCAAATAATGAGGCTGTCCTCGCCCAGCGTATGGGTGAACGCGAGCAGGCGATTCGGCAGTTGGAGGTGCTGATGGGGAGGTATCCCAAGGGAGCAATTCAAAGCGCGGAAACCCTGCCCAAGATTCCCCCAATGCCACCGGCGGGTCTGCCATCCGAGTTGCTTTTACGCCGTCCTGATATTCTTGAAGCGGAGCGACGTTTTGCTTCTTCCGGGAGTTTGGTGAAGCAGGCCAAGTATGCCCTTTATCCGAGCTTCAAAATTACCGCCCGAGGAGGCACGACCACTGATTCGTTGAGCAAAATATTCAATTCTGACTTTGGAGTGTGGTCGCTTGCGGGAGCGGTGACCCAGCCGATCTGGGCGGGCGGCGCGGTGAAATCCGAGTATGCCCGGATCAAGTCGAATGATCGATCGAATCTAGCCAGATTGCAAAGTACCGTGTTCAAAGCCTTCGGTGAAGTGGAACAGGCTCTCGTTGCCGAGCGCTTTTTAGCGGCAAGGGAGGTTGCGGTGTCCAAAGCTCTGAATTCCTCAACGGCTGCCGCTGAAGCTGCCAGCTCCGATTATTCAGGCGGTACGGGTGATGCCCTCACTCTCATCACGGCGCAGACAAATCTCATCAATTTATCCACTCAGTTGGTGAGTCTGCGTCGCTTGAGGCTGGATAGTCGGATCACGCTTCACCTCGCTCTTGGCGGCGACTATCGATCTGGAAAATAAGAACCCATGAAAACTGTTATCATTTCTGTGATCGCCATTGCGGTGATCTTTGGCGCGACCTTCGGGGTCAAAAAATTTCTGGAAGAAAATAAGCCCGAGGCGGAGAAAAAAGAGCGCGTGATTACCACCCCGGTGGTCAAAATTGTCATTGTCAAAAAGCAAGATCTTGAGTTTCCGCTTCAGAGCGAAGGGGTTGTTTTGACTCGTCGCGAGACCATCCTGTCCGCGCAAGTCGGAGGCCGGATCGTGGAAGTTCACCCCCAATTTGAGGTGGGGGCCACCTTCAAGAAAGATGAGGTGATCGCAAAGATTGACCGGCTCGACTACGAAGCGGCGGTTGCCCAGGTCAAGTCGACCCTTGCCGATGCCGAGCTTGCTGTTCTTCAGGAGAAGGCACGAGCTGAGCAGGCCGAACGGGATTGGAAGAAAATCGGCGATGGAAAGAAGGCTTCCGACCTGGTCTTGCGGATTCCATTTCTAAAAAGTGCCAAAGCCCGTGTTGCTGCGGCAAAAGCGGCGCTGGAGAAAGCGGTGAAGGATTTGGATCGAACCGTAATTCGAGCTCCCTTTGATTGTCGAATTCGATCAGTCTTGCTCAATTTGGGGGCTACGGTGGCTCCCGGAAGCCAGTTGGGCATGATCTACGATGCCGAAAATCTGATGGTTCGCCTTCCTTTCTCGATCGATGATTATGCTCAAATCCCCAAGGATCCCGGAATCAATCTTTCCGCGGCCGTGGGAGGAGAGACCTTTCAGTGGGCCGGAGAGGTGATGTGGGATTTGGGTGAGGTGGATCAAGCCACCGTGTCGGCCTATCTCCTCGCAAAAATTCTGCCCGGAAAAAATGCTCCGGAGCGTTTTCGATTACCGACACCGGGATTGTTCTTGAAGGCCCGCTTGACCGGTGCGACCCTGCCCAATGTGGTCAAGGTTCCGCGCTCTGCGGTTCGAGGCCGTGATCAGGTGGGAATCTTGAATGAAAAAGGCGAGTTGGAATTCCGAACTCTGACGATTGCACGGAGTAATCAGGAGTCTGTTTACGCCACGGATGGAATTTCGGATGGTGAGAAGGTGATTTTGACCAGGATCGAGTTGCCGGTCGAGGGGATGAAGCTGGCAGAATCCAAACCGGAGGAGCCAAGCGGAGAATAAGTCATGGAAAAGTTCATCAAGTGGTTTAGCCGCAATCATGTCGCGGCAAATTTCCTGATGCTGGCGGTTTTGCTGGCGGGCTTTACGGCATGGTTCCAGCTTCGGAAGGAAGTCTTTCCCGAGATCGCCTTCGACGGAGTGGTGGTCAGTGTTCCCTATCCCAATGCGACCCCGGAAGAGGTCACGAGCGGCGTGATCATTCCCATTGAAGAAGCCATTTCCGACGTCGATGGGATCAAGCGCGTCCGCTCGACGGCATCCCGTAATGTTGGTGCGATCACCGTGGAAGTTGAGACGGGCTTCAACACCCGTGATGTCATGGGAGATGTCCAGACCCGGGTCGATGCCATCGATAATTTTGCCGAGAAGGCCGAGGAGCCGGTTTTCGAAGAGATCATCGTGAATCGCCAGATCATCAGTCTTGCCATTACCGCTGATACGGATGAGGCCAGTCTTCGGGAGTATGCCGAAGAGATCCGTGACGGATTACTCAACTACGTGCCGCCGGTTCTGAAGACGAAGGAAGAGAAGGTTCAGGCGTTTTTTAAAGATCCGGGTCGGGTCATTCAGCGGGTTCTCAAAGGTCAACAAACGATCAAGAAGGTCGAACTCGCCTCGGTTCGCCCTTATGAGATCTCCATTGAGGTCTCCGAAGAGACCCTCCGGAAATATAATCTCACCTTACAGAAGGTCGCGGCAGCGGTGCGGAGTGCTTCACTTGATCTGCCCAGTGGTTCGGTGAAAACGAGCTCGGGAGAAGTCGTGGTCCGGGCGGTGGGTCGGAAATACCGGGGAGAGGAATTTCAAAAGATCGTGGTGAAGTCCCTGCCGGATGGCTCCGATTTGACACTCGGCCAACTTGCGGAAGTGATTGATGGTTTTGAAGACACGGAACTGGTTTCCACTTTCAATGGTCGCAAGGCGGTGGTCATCCATATCTTCCGGATTGCCGATCAGGACACCCTTGCGATTGCACGATTGGTGAAGGAGTATGTCGCGACGCTCGAGCATCGCGAGGGGGTTGGAATCGATGTCTGGAATGATGCCAGTGTCATTCTAAAAGGACGTCTGGATCTCCTCAAAAGTAATATCGGAATGGGATTGCTGCTGGTGTTGCTGGTCCTGACTCTTTTCCTCCGCCCCAGTCTCGCTTTTCTGGTGGCTTTGGGGATTCCGGTTTCCTTTGCGGGCGGGCTCTGGTTGATGCCGGATCTCGGGGTTTCCATGAACATGATTTCGGCTTTTGCCTTTATTCTTGTTCTGGGAATTGTGGTTGATGACGCCATCGTGGTGGGCGAAAATGTTTACACGCGGATTCAAGGAGGCGAGCACCCGCGCGAGGCAAGTTGGAAGGGGACCCATGAGGTCGGAGTGGTGGTGATTTTTGGAGTTCTGACGACGATGGCGGCTTTTACCCCCATGCTCGGGCTCAGCGGGGTGAGTGGGAAAATCTGGCCCAATATTCCGCTCGTGGTCATTCCGGTTCTTTTCTTTTCGCTCATTCAGTCAAAGTTCGTTTTGCCGGCACACCTGGCACTTCTAAAACCACATTCGGCCAAAAGGAGCACGAATCCCATCTTCCGATTGCAGGGAGCGATCGCGGATGGTTTGGAGCGGTTTGTGAAGTCGGTTTACTCTCCCTTTCTCGCCATTTGTTTGCGATTTAGATACATTGTTTGGGCAGGTTTTTTTGCCTTGGTCTCGGTTTCCGTGAGCTTGATTGCGACGGGATGGATTCCCTTCCAGTTCTTCCCCAAGGTTGAAGGTGAAATCCTTTCGGCAAAGCTTGAGATGCCTCTTGGTGCGCCATTTTCAGAAACGCAGAAAGTGGTTCGCGAGCTGGAGAAGGCCGCCTTCAAAATGGGCGCGGAAATTAAAGACAATGACGGAAATTCGATTGTTGTGAACGCTCTCGCCACAGCCGGGATGCAGCCTTTTCAGGCAGGCCTGGGACCGGTTGGTCCGTCGGGCGGAACCCACCTCGGGGAGGTGACTCTGGAGCTTGTGGCCGCGAAAAACCGGGACATATCCAGTGAAGACCTCAAAGCGAGATGGCAGAAAATGGTGGGGGAGATCCCCGGGATTGTTTCGCTCACTTTTAGGGCCGAGACGGCGGCGGGCGGAAATGCCATCGACATCAACCTGACCGGGCGTGACAGCCGGCAGTTGGAAGCGGCTGCGGCCTGGGCCACCGAGCGACTGCGGAATGACTACAAAGGGGTGGTTGATGTGTCCAACTCAGATCGTAAGGGGAGGGAGGAATTGATTGTGCGGGATCTGACTTCCAGAGGAAAAGCGCTGGGGTTCACCCTGGATCATGTCATGGGCCAGGTGCGGGATGCCTTTTACGGAAACGAAGTGCAGCGTCTCCAGCGTGGCCGCGACGAAGTTAAGGTGATGGTGCGCTATCCCCAGGCCGAGCGCGAATCATTGGTGAACTTTGAGACAATGAAATTGAGAACTCCAAAGGGGGATGAAGTGCCCTTGCTGGAAGTGATTGAGCCGGAATACGGACGTGGACCGGCGACGGTGACACGGGTGGATCGGTTTCGAACCATTAGTCTGGAGGGGGACGTGGATCTGGCAGGGGGATACAATTCGAACGAAATTGTCACCAGGTATACCGAGGAGGTTCTTGAGCAAATCGGGGAGAAGTTTCCCGGTGTGCGGTATCGTTTTGAAGGAGAGCAAAGCGATCAACGCGATAGTGTGAGGGAAATGGGTATCGGGTTCATCGGTGCGCTCCTGGTGATGTATGTCCTGATGGCAATTCCATTGAAGAGTTATGTGCAACCCCTCATCGTGATGAGTGTCATTCCATTTGGTTTGATCGGAGCGGTGGGTGGCCACATTTTGATGGGTCTCAATATGAGCATCATGTCAATGTGCGGGATTGTTGCGCTGGCGGGTGTGGTGGTGAACGATAGCCTGGTTTTGGTCGACTACGTGAACCGGCATCGGGACGATGGAAAGAGCATTATCGAGGCCGCCCGTAACGCGGGCGCGCGGCGTTTCCGCCCGATACTACTGACCTCGCTGACAACCTTTGTGGGTCTGATGCCGATGCTGCTGGAAGACGATATGCAGGCAAAGTTTCTCATCCCGATGGCGGTGTCTCTTGGCTTCGGAATCTTATTTGCGACCGGAATTACCTTGATTCTGGTGCCTTCTCTTTACGTGATTCTTGAGGATATTCGAAACTGTCCTGCAAAATTGAAATTGCTCATTGGAAAAAGAGTAAAGTAGGGGAGGGTTGATTAATGTTCCTTGAAGCTCTGGCGAGTGCCTTTCCCGAATCATCGTACACGCAGCCGGAGTGTTTTGATTTTTCCAGAAAAACGTCCTCTTACCGGAGTCTCAGCTCCCGGGGGCAGGGGATCATGGAAAAGATTCTGATGGGAGATTCCGGAATTGGGAAACGGCATTTTTGTGCTGATGAGCCGGCCTTGATGTTCGATGCGGGAGCCCAGGAGCTGAACGAGTATTTCGAGCGCGAAGCCCCGGCCCTGGCAATGTCGGCCTTGGAGAAAACGGGTGTGGATGCGAAGGAGATTGATGCTCTCATTATTTGCACCTGTACCGGATATCTTTGTCCGGGTGTGACCAGTCATGTGGCGGAGCAGATGGGGATGCGGGACGATGTTTTTCTTCAGGATATGGTGGGGCTCGGGTGTGGCGCGGCAATTCCCATGTTACGGGCGGCGGAAGGATTTTTGGCGGCAAACCCGGGCAAGAAAGTGGCAACGGTCGCGGTGGAGATCTGTTCCGCCGCTTTGTTTGTGAATGAAGAGCCCGGGGTGCTCATTAGCATGTGTCTATTCGGCGACGGAGCTTCGGCTGCGGTCTGGTCGGATGATCCGGGTGAAGGAAAGTGGCGGATTGGAAATTTTGACACGGTTCATGTTCCGGAGGAGCGGGAGAAGATTCGCTTCATTAATTCCGGAGGGAAGCTTGAGAACAAGCTGCATCGTGCCGTGCCCCGGCTGGCTGCCGAGGCGGTTGAAAGGCTTTGGATACGTCGGGCCAATGAACCCGACCAGATTTTGGCTCACACCGGCGGCCGTGATGTCATCGAGGCCCTGGAGAAAAAAATGGGATGGACCTTAAACGAGACCCGCAAGGTTCTCCATGATTCGGGCAACTGCTCCAGCCCGTGTGTTCTCTTTGCATTGGAGGAGCGGTTGAAGTCTTCGGAGGGAGATTCCCGTTATTGGATGACAAGTTTTGGGGCCGGATTTTCTGCGCATTCTTGTGAGATGTGGCGTTGACACAACCCTGTTGGGATATGACCGTCCCTCCGACATGACTAAACCAAAACGCCGGTTCGTTTCCGGCTTACTCAGTGGCGCTCTCGGTTTGACCGCGGTCGCGCAAGAACCAGCCGCCCCCGCGAAACCGGCGGAGCCTGCAAAACCAGCCGTCGATCTATTCAAGGCACCTGACAATGTTGGAGCAGCACCTGCTGACGCGGAGAAGACCGCATCCGGCCTTGCCTCCATCGTTCTGCAAAAAGGGACCGGGACCGAAAAGCCTTCTGCGACCGACACCGTCAAAGTTCATTACACCGGATGGACGGCATCGGACGGCAAGATGTTTGATAGTTCGCTTCAGCGCGGACAACCTGCAGAGTTTCCTCTGAACCAGGTGATCAAAGGTTGGACCGAAGGTTTGCAGCTGATGGTGAAGGGAGAGAAACGTCGTTTCTGGATTCCTTCCGAGCTTGCCTATGGCGATGAAGGTCGTGTGGCCGGTAATCTTACCTTTGATGTTGAGCTTCTCGATGTCGTTAAGGCTCCCGAGCCACCCAAGGCTCCAGCGAATCTCACCGCACCGGCCGATGCCAGGGCAACGGAATCCGGACTGAAATATAAAATCCTTACCGAAGGAGCAGGTGATACCACTCCGGGTCCCGAGGATCTGGTGGATGTTCAGTTTTCGGCCTGGAAGGCCAATGGTGAACTTATTTCGACTTCAGTGGGGCAGCCGCGTCCCGCACAGTTCAAGTTGGACGAGTTGTCGATCAAAGGCTGGGCCGAGGGGCTTCAGCTCATGAAAAAGGGGGAGAAGCGTCGCCTTTGGATCCCTGCTGCTCTTGCTTTTGGAGAGAAGCCACCGCAAGGGGCCCCGGAGGGAGACATCGTCATTGATGCCGAGCTTTTGGAGTTCCGTGCAATTCCCAAGCCACCGCCGGCACCGAAAGATCCAGGTGCGCCCAAAGATGTTGCGGCAGCTCCCGAGGGGTCTCCCAAGACCGAATCGGGAATCTCCTTCAAGGTCATCAAGGCCGGCGAAGGTGGAAAATCTCCGGGTGATGGCGATTTGCTCAAGATCAACTTCAGTGGCTGGGATGCCAATGGGGCGGCCATTGCTTCCAACAAAACCATGGGTGGACCAATGGGCCTGACCTTGGAAAAATCACCGATCGAAGGATGGGTGGAGATTCTGAAATCAATGAAGAAAGGCGAAAGCCGTCGTGTTTGGATTCCCGAAACCCTGACCAAGCCTGCCGGAACCGGTCAGGGTGCGTTGACTTTCGATCTCGAACTCGTTGATTTCAAGGCCGAGCCACCGGCTCCTGAAACACCTGCTGATGTTGCCGCACCTCCTGCGGACGCGTCCAAGACCAAGTCCGGACTCGCCTACAAGGTGCTTAAGAAGGGTACCGGAACGCGGAAGCCGATTGCCACGGATACGGTGAAAGTTCACTACGCGGGCTGGACCACGGATGGGAAAATCTTTGATAACTCGATCCAGCGTGACGAAATGTCCGAGTTTGCCTTGAACCGCGTGATCAAGGGGTGGACCGAAGGGCTTCAGCTCATGGTTGAGGGTGAAAAGACCCGCATGTGGATCCCGGTTGAACTGGCCTACATGAACCAGCCCGGACGTCCTGCCGGGATGCTCGTGTTCGATATCGAGCTCTTCGAAATCGTGACTCCCGAGGCTCCCAAAAAGATCGAAGCTGTCACTCCTCCAGTTCAGGTCAATCCTCCCAAGCCCAAAAAGATCGAGGCTGTCACTCCTCCAATTCAGGTTAATCCTCCCAAGCCCAAAGAGGAGAAGGCCGAAGGCAATAAAGAGGAATAGGCTCCGTCTTGTCTGACTTTCAACAACGGCCTGTTGCTTTCGTGCAGCAGGCCGTTTTTTCGATCCCGGCACGGCTGTGCGGACTGGTTTTGGCCTTGTTTCTTTCTTCTCCCTCAATTAGCACCAATCCCCCGCAGGTCCCCTCCGGCGGGAAAACACCTATGACCGCTCTTCGAAATCTGGTGACTCCCGAATGTGTCATTCTCGAACTCGCCGAGACGGACCATGAGGAGGTCGTGCTCGAAATGATCGGGCATCTTTGTAAGATTGGAAAAGTTCCTTCGGGCGACTGTTACTGTTACGGAAACGCGGTTTTGGAACGGGAATCGCACGTTGGGACCGGTCTGGGCTCGGGAGTGGCGATTCCTCACGCCCGCGTGAAGGGCTTGAAGGAAACCTTGGTGGTTTTCGGGAGATCGGTCGAAGGGGTGGATTTTGATTCTCCTGACAACGCGCCTTCACATTCAATTTTTCTGATGTTGGTTCCGGAGGAAAAGGCGGCACAACATCTGCAGATTCTCTCCAAACTGGCCAAGATTTTCGGACAATCCGAACTTCGGGATCAGCTTGGAAACGCCACTTCCACCGAGGCGATTTGCGAATTTTTTGCATCAGCAATTCCGTCTTGATTCTTATATTATGAATATTCCTGAAATTTTACGCGAGAAGGTTCTCGTTGCCCTAAAAGCCCTTGAAGTTGCTTTGCCTGATCCCGGCCGGATTCAGGTCTCCAAAGCGGCTGACCTGCGCTTTGGTGATTTCCAATGCAACGCTGCCATGATGCTGGCAAAGCCTGCCGGGAAGAATCCGCGTGATTTTGCGGCGGAGCTAATGGGGGAAATTTCGGCGGATGACCTTTGCGAAATCTCGATTGCGGGGCCTGGTTTTCTAAACTTCACGCTTAAGCCTGCAGCTTGGGCTGATTTGGCACGGAGCCAGTGGGCGTCGGATGACCTCGCAATTGACCAAGTGGAAAATCCGGAAACAATCGTGTTGGATTTCTCCGCACCAAATGTGGCCAAGCCCATGCACATAGGACACATTCGCTCGACCATTATTGGTGAATGTCTTTCCCGGGTGGCGACGAAAATTGGCCATAGGGTGATCAAGGACAACCACATCGGCGACTGGGGAACCCAGTTTGGAATGGTGACCTGGGCGTGGAAGAAGGGGGTGGATGAATCCCGGCTTGAGAAAGCGCCGCTGCAGGAACTTTTACGCCTCTACCGGATGGCTTCGGATGCTTCGAAGGAAGACGAAGCCATTAAGGCGCAATGTCGGGCCGAGTTAGTGAAGCTCCAACAGGGAGATTCCGAAAATAGGGCAATCTGGGATCAGTGTCTGGCTCTTTCACGGAAAGGGTTGGATCAGATTTATGATCGCCTCGATGTGAGCTTCGATCACTGGATGGGCGAGAGTGCCTATCACGAGGCTTTGGCTCCGTTGGTTGACAAACTGGTATCAGAGGGGTTCGCCCGTGAAAGTGACGGTGCGGTGTGCATTTTTTCGAGTGAAGACGTGAAGCCCAAAGCCGATCCATTTAAAATCAACCGTGATGGCGAGTGGCAGGATTTTCCCATGATTGTGAGGAAAAATGATGGTGCCTTCAATTATGCCACCACGGACCTTGCCACCGTTGAACATCGGGTCAATGAATGGAAAGCCGATCAAGTCTGGTATGTCGTCGATTTTCGGCAGGGCGGGCATTTCGCCCAGCTTTTTGATGCCTCGAAGCGTCTGGGCTATGATCAGGTCAATCTGGTGCACGTGGCGTTTGGAACGATCCTGGGGAAAGACGGCAAGCCCCTCAAAACACGGGCCGGCGATCTCCCCCAATTGGATGATGTTCTGAATGATGCGGTGAAGGCCGCCCGGATTGTGGTGGACGAAAAAAGCCGCCTTGATACGGACAACGAGAAGGCCGAATTGGCTGAGCTGATTGGCGTCAATTCAGTCAAGTTCACCGAACTCGCCCATCACCGGATGTCAGACTATGTCTTTGATCTTGATAAGATGGTGTCACTGGAAGGAGACACCGCGCCCTACTTGCTTTACAGCTATGTTCGATCCCGTTCCATCTTTAGAAAACTTGAAGGCGGGGTTGAGTTGAATGGTGATCAGCTTGTCCTCGCTGAAAAGGCCGAGATCCATCTGGTGCGGATGTTGAGTCGCTATAGCGATCAAATTCACCAGGTTCTTGAGGATTACCGGCCGAATCTCCTGGCGACCTACCTTCTTGAACTTGCGAGAGCGTTTCATTCGTTTTTCGAAGCCTGCCCTGTCTTGAAATCGGAAGGCCGGACCCGCGACAGTCGGTTGATCTTATGTGATCTCACTTCAAGGGTTCTCAAGGACGGACTTGAATTGCTTGCGATTCCGGTCCCCGAGCGGATGTGATTTATGAAAAAGCCGATTGTCATCAAAATTGGAACCGGTGTTCTTACGCGTGAGAATGGCACCCTTGACGGGGCCTCGCTTGTCCGTTTGGTGACAGCCGTTGCCGGGCTTAAGGCCTGCGGATTCTCGTGTGTCATGGTGTCATCAGGAGCAGTCGGTGCCGGAGTGAGCGCGTTGGCACTCAAATCCTACCCTGATGATGTCGAGACCCGCCAAGCCGCCGCGGCAATTGGTCAGGCACGTTTGATGCATCGGTATCAGACGCTTTTTGAACAATTCGGTTTTGACGTGGCCCAGCTTCTTCTTACAGGCTCCGACTTGCAGGATAATCGGGATCGCATTTCAGCAACGATGAAGAGATTGTTGCAAGAAGGGGATATTATTCCGATCGTGAACGAGAATGACTCGGTGGCGATTGAAGAACTCAGAGTCGGGGACAATGACATGCTGTCGGCCAGGGTTGCCGAATTGGTCGGAGCAACCACTCTCATCCTCTTGACGACGGTGGATGGTCTCTTGGATCAGGAAGACGCTTTGATTGAAAAGGTTTCCAATCTTGAGGATGTCACCAGTCTGATCCGCGAGGAGCGTGGCAAATTTTCCATCGGAGGAATGGCATCCAAGCTTCAAGCAGTGAAGTATGCCACTGAATCCGGGGTGGAGGTTCTCGTCGCCAACGGTAGGAATCCCGAGCAACTGGTTTCTCTCGTTGAGGGAAGCGGACGCTGCACGCGTTTTCCTGTCTAAGGAGGGACAAGCCTCCTCATTTTGATCGTCGGATATTTGAGCGGAAGGCTGGTGGAAAAGAAATGACCTGCCGGAATCAGCCAGGGGGGTCTGATAAAGATTGGTAACGCGCGATCGTTCGGAGTTTTCTGCGCTGCCAAATGATGGATCTGGAGATTTGTTTGAGCGGGCAAACTTGACCCTTCCTGTCTTCCCGGAGGCACGGCAGGATTTGGCAATGACGAAAGCTGAAAAGTCCTTCCTGTTTGATCTTCTCGAAACACCGAGCCCAACGGGATTTGAAATGCCCGGACAAAAAGTCTGGTCCAAGTATGTCGCCAACTATGCCGACTCGGTGGAGTGCGATGCTTACGGTTCGACGTGGGCCACGCTGAAGGGGCGCTCAAAGAAGGTCGTGATGCTTGAAGCCCACGCCGATGAGATTGGCTATATGATCAAGTACATTACCAAGGAAGGCTTTCTCTATTTGGACCGGGTGGGTGGAAGTGATTCTGCAACGGGGCGGGGCCGGCGTCTTCAGATCCTGGGAGATAAAGGAGTTGTCCAGGGAATCATCGGCAATACTGCGATTCATCTTCGCCGTGATGACCTCGTGAACGAGAAAGCTCCGAAGATTCACGAACTTTGGGTGGATGTGGGGGCATCGTCTCCCAAAGATGTTGAGAAGTTGGGGCTACGGGTCGGGCATCCTGCGGTCTATACCGATGGACCGGCTGATCTGGGCAAGGATCGACTGGTGAGTCGGGCCATTGATAATCGCATCGGTGGTTTCATGATTGCACAGGTGATGAAGAAGCTGGCCTCCGCCAAAGTCAAACCCGCTTTTACGGTGGTTTGTCTGAATGCCGTGCAAGAAGAGATTGGCGGATACGGCGCGATAATGGCAACCCATCGCCTCAAACCGGACGTTTGTATTTGCACCGATGTGACCCATGCGACGGATACTCCCGGCCTGAGTGCTCCGATGTACGGCCGGGTGGATTTGGGCGGAGGGCCATCAGTGACCCATGGATCGGCGAGCCATCCTTTGGTGGTTGATCGTCTTCTTGATGTGGCGAAGAAGAAAAAAATCACAATTCAACATGAAGCCTCCGGTCGTTTCACGGGAACTGACACCGATGGCATCTATATCTCCCGCGAGGGTGTGCCGAGTGCCCTGGTTTCTCTCCCGCTTCGCTGCATGCACTCGGTTGTTGAAATGGCGGCGTATTCGGATGTCGGGACCACGACTGATCTTATGGCGGGATTTGTCCAGAGTCTGGAAGTGAAGGACACTTTTCATCAAACTATCAAGTGAGCCGTTTTTTCGGGTGACTGATTTTTTGCAACTGCTCTAATAACCGCCATGAAACGACGTCGCGGAAGGAGAGGGGTTTGGTGGTGGTCCTGGCTTTTGGTCCTGGTGACCATCGGTGCCGTTGTCGGTGGGTTTTTATATGGCAAGAAGCGATGGGAGGATGCTCCCAAGGATTTCCAATCCGTCGCAACTCTTTCGTTTCATGTCCGGGATCCGTTTGTGCTTCCGGGAAAGGCCGCACTGGTTTCAATGAGCCGTATGGCCGATCCCAATGAGGCCGGGGTGCTGCGGGAGACCGAATCGGATGCTGCTTTGGCTCCGATCGTGACGGAATTTGACCTGACGAAGAAGTGGGAACTTGGAACCGCTGACGCCTTGTCCGAGTTACGAACCTCGTTGGAGTTGGAATTGGATCGGGAGAAGAATGAACTTTATGTCAGTGTGATTCGTCATGATCCGGAGGAGGCTGCGGAATTGGCGAATGCCGTGGCGAAAGCGATTATTCCGCGAATCAAGGAACTGGATGAAAAACGGAAAGTCGAAGGGCTTGCGAAGCAGGAATTGGAGCTCCAGCCGTTTCAAGACGAGGAATCGGAGTCCCGGGCCTCTTTGAAGAAGGTGTTGACTTCGAAGAATATCAAAATCGAGCTCACTCCCGGCGTGGATCTGGGCTCCTATCTCTTTGATGAGGAGATCCTTCCAGCCAAGCTGGAGTGGGATTCGGCAATTGAAAACCTATCGAGCGCACAAAGCGGGCAATCGGCCTATACGAATTACTGGAAAAAATCGGTTCGACCCTCTTTGATCACGACGAAGGCCGAGCCCGCTCCAAAATTCATCGGACCGGCGTTGCAGCCGGTTCAGGTCGAGTGGTCGCTTTACGGTCTTACGGCGGGTCTTGTGGTTGGGTCGCTTCTGATGCTGCTCTGCTGGAAGCTCTTTCCATAACAAAGACCTTGAATCATTCAGACACAGGCTTGTCTGACCGCCCATTGGGTGCGAGAGTCACGGGAATGCGTTGGATCCTTTTCACTTTTGTTCTTGGAACTTTTGGGGCCACCGGAGGTGAGCCGACAGAGGTGGCGTTGGAATTATTTAGAGAGCTCAAGTCGAAGGACGATCGAGCTCCGGCGCTTGAGAAGCTGGCGATTTCACCCTTCTGCGGCCCTGAAAAGCGGGAGGTTATCGATGACAATTGGAAAAAGAGGGCCTTGTGGGTAAAGTCCGGGGACTATGCCTTCTCCGCCGTTGGCGAAAAAGTTGATGGTGACCTCGCGGCGGTATTGATTGGTGCCAAGTCACCCAACGGTCCGGATTCAGTGGCGATTCTGTCGCTCGGAATGGTTCAACGCGACGGCCAATGGAAGGTCGCTCCTGTTGAGGGGACTTTTGAAAACGTGGGGCTTGGCTTTGGTGGCGGAATTAAGGCACGGATCCGGGGTCTTGAGGACTGGCTGGCTCGTGAACGGATTAGCGGGGTGGATCAGCTAAAGTCCGAAGAGGCGGAACGGTTTAGAAAAGAGATGGAAGGGGTTTTGGCTGCGGATCTTCTTAAGATGGAAGATCCCGAAGATGTCCTGAATCATTTTGTCAAGTGTGCGGAAGAGGGGAATGCGGACGCAATGTTGATTTGGCAGGGGATTCTGGAGCGGGACCAACTCCCCGAACGGAATTGGGAGCGATGTGTCCGGATGACACGGAAAGGAGTGAAAAACGAAGATGCCCGCTCGGTTTGGCGTCTTTTGACATCCCGCAAGGTGATGAAAGTGATTGTGGAAGGTCAGGGTGATGCCGAGGATGCCGATTATCTACTTTCGTTTCTATCCAGTTTTAAAACCGCCCCACGGAACAATAATTTAAATCCTGTCCGCTTCAGCATGACGATGACAAAAGGAGGTTGGCGTATCCAACTCCCGGCGTTTTTTGAGTATGCCGACGAGGACGTCCAGGTTTTCCGGTCGGCCCAGGGTCGAAATGATTGGGAGGATCGACGGAGTGCCCGTCAAATGGGTTCCGTTTTCGAAGAGGAGAATGATAAATTACGGTCACCTGATCCGGAGTCATTGCTGGCATCGGTGATTGAGGATCTGGGAAAGGAAGGTTTGGTCCCATTTCTCCAGCGTCACTTCCGCGAGGTGGAAAAGCTGGAAGACGATGAAGCTGAAGACGATGATCAGGATGACGAACAAGAAAAAATCATTCCCCTGGCTGTAAAGGGGGGTGATGATGAAATCGATGATCGTCGGATGGGGCGCTACGGAGAGGCCGTAAAGTGGTGGGCGGGGGCTTTGGAGAAGCACCAGACCCTGAAGGCTTCGGTGGCAAAGCTCTACAAAGATGAAAATCTGGCTCTAGGAGTTTTGTTTCTCAGTAATCATTCTGAAAGCTGGAAGCCCTCGTATCAAATGGTGTGGATGGCAAGGGAAGAAGAGGGTTGGATGATCTTACCCGGAACGAAGACGCCAATGGGGAATTCGATTGCTCCCGCTTTAGCCGGGATCCAAAAAAAGTTTGCCGAACAGTTTGCCAAAGATAGGGAGAAGATGGAGGAAGAGTATCTTGAAGGTGTCTTAAAAGTGGTGGGGATTGACGGTCAGGCAGGACCGGCTGCTTCCGAAGAGATGGCCCTTGCCCTGGTTAGGGAGTGGAGGTCCATCGCTGGAAAGGGGGGGCTGGTGGAGCTTCTCGAAAAGTCAGCGGTCCGCAAACTTCCGGAGAATCCTATCAATTTTCTCGGGGCAGTGGGTTCTGTCCTAAATGGAGCCAGTGCTGCGACCGTTCCTGATGAATTGATCGGAAACAAAGCCGTGGCCCGCTTCCGGGGTGTTTCAATGATGGTTGATGGAGGCAATGGTGTCGAAATGTCTTGTCCTCTCATAATCGTCATCTCGACGAAAGGTGGTTATCGTGTGCTGATCGATGTGGAGCTCCCGCTTGAAACCAACAAAGGATGGAAAATTCTTAACAGTGCCACGATGGATGACCTCAGGAAGGAGATGAATGCCGGGGATTATGCGGCCATCGAGGAACTTCGAAAGTGGCATCAGGAGATCTCCCGTCCTGTCTGGGAGAAGTGGGAACAGCAAAAATCAGCGGGCGAGAAGTAATGGAAGTTTCGGAGATTGTCTCCCGGTTGGAGGCCTCGGTACAGGAGGTCATGCTGGGACAAGAGGAGTCGGTGCGTCGTGTCCTTGCGACCATGGCCGCAGGAGGTCATGTTCTTCTGGAGGATGTTCCCGGGACCGGAAAAACCACGCTCGCCAAGGCGATTGCCGCCTCGGTTGGCGGCGGTGGATTTCAACGGATCCAATTCACTCCCGATCTTCTCCCTTCGGATATTCTTGGAGTGAGTGTCTTGGATTCGCGAACTTCCTCCTTTGAATTCCACAAGGGGCCGATCTTCACTGACATTCTGCTTGCCGACGAAGTGAATCGTGCTTCGCCCCGGACCCAGAGTGCCCTTCTTGAGGCGATGGCCGAAAAGCAGGTCACGGTGGAGGGGACGCGCTATGATTTGGGGGAGCTCTTCTTTGTCATTGCCACCCAGAATCCGGTGGAACTCCGGGGAACGTATCCATTGCCCGAGGCCCAAATGGATCGCTTTGCCTTTCAGTGTTCCCTTGGTTACGTCTCGGTCGACCAGGAAATGGAGATTCTAAATTCGCAGGAAAAAGCACACCCGCTCACTCGCGTGGAACCGGTTGTCAGTCGCGATGACCTGGTCCGCATTCGCCAGGCGGTGGCCCAGGTTACAATCACTCCGGCCCTTCAAGAATACCTGGTCAGACTTGTGGCCGCGACGCGCGGCCGATCGGGGGTCAAGCTCGCGGCCAGCCCCCGTGCTTCGCTGAGCCTTCTCCGGATTTCCCAGGCCCTCAGTCTGTTTGAGGGGCGGGATTTTGTGCTACCGGAAACGATTCAATCATTAGCTGCAGGCGTGATCGGTCACCGGCTTGTCCTTGAAGCCGATGCTCACTATGCGGGACGCACCGGTCAGTCGGTGGTCGCGGAAATCGTGCAGGAGTTGGCCGTGCCGGTTTAATCGATCATAAATTTGATTGCAGAAAAGATGCCGGCTACTGCGATGGAAAGAGCGCTGAGCCAAAGCACGAGATCGAATTTTTTGGAGGGCTTTAGCTCATCAGGCAACCAGCGGTAGCGCATGATCATGGCGGCAAAAACCACAATGAATAGAATGAGCATCGTCAGTGATCCCCCGACAATGACCATGAAGCCAGGTTTTCCGATCTTGAAGTAAAGCAGGGCCCAGATGATTGGAAAGACCACGGAAAGAAGGGCAATAGACTTTTTCCTTTGAGCGGCATCTTCGAAATTGATCCAGCCGAAGCGTCCAAAGGCGTCTGAGAAGAGACGGGTCCATGCCGCCAGTGCTGCGAGCAGGGTTGAAAGAAGAACAACCAGTGCTCCGATGAGGAATACCTTCTCAGCCCACGGTCCGAGAGTGTCGGTATACATTCTCGAGAGGACCGGCACGAGTTCCTCGCCCTCCGGTTTCAAGCCTTGCTCGTGCAAGATTGCTGCTCCGAGAAGATAAAAGAGCCCGGTCACGATGGTGTAACAAACCATGGAAAGCACAGCGTCGAGCTGCATCACTTTGATCCAACCTTTGGCCCGGGCGAGCCATGCTTCCCGGTCTTCGATTGGTTCGGGGCCAGTGTGGGAAGCATAGCCTTTTTCGATGAGCCAATAATTGTAGGCGAGGACTTCATCTCCCCCCACGCCGGTGATGCTGAAGGCGCCAAGTGCGATCAAAAGGACACCTGCCGGAAGCTGAAAGCCAAAGCCCGAACTGAAGTCACTCCATGAGATGGCGTAGGGCGTCCATTGTAGCGATATGAGTGAGAAGATTGTCAGGATGGTGAATAGCCCGATCATGATGATGGACCACTTTTCGATCGGGCCATATACGCCTCTTGAGACGACCGCGATAGTAAATGTAGCGGCGACCACTGTCCAAATGATCTGGCTGTGCTCGCCCAGACTATAGAGCTCGGTAAAGACCAGGGCGACTCCACCGATGATGCCGCCGACCTGAAGGTTCTTGAGTGACATGATTCCGAACCAGCCCCAAACGGCCCAGTTGGCTTTCCCAAATCTGGGGCCAGGGAGGTCGTTGAGCGCCTGCATCGAGGTTTTCCCCGAGTAGATCGTGAAGCGTCCAAATTCGATTTGCACCGCGACTTTCACCAGACAGGAAAAAAGAATGAGCCAGAGACAGATGAATCCTACTTCTGCTCCAAAGATGGTGGTTGCGATCAATTCACCCGATCCCACGATGGAGGCCGAAAGCACAAAGCCGGGGCCGAGGCGTTTTACGGTTCCTATGAAATCAGTGGGGGGCTCGACAACCTTATCCGGCGTTCTCAGGTAGGGGTTGGACATCGACCAACCATGGACTGAATGGGGGAGGAGGAGAATCTCGAAATGAGCGGAAGTCACTGACCTCCTGCCAGATGAGGAGCCGAGAAACGAATAAACCCGGGAGCGGGCTCTGAAAACACAAGGGTGTGGGCGCCATTGGCGCGAGAAGAGATCCCGGCCATCGGGGTCCACGAACCCTCTTGCAGATTCTCCGAGACTTCCATGATGAAGCGATCCCGCCAGTTCGATCGCCATGAAAGGGCCGGATAATTCAGCTTGAGAACAGGGGCCTTTGGTTTGCAGGCATTCCGAACGGCTCGAATCACGCCGGTGTCATTACAGGTGATCAGGAGATCGCCATTGCTGGCCAGATTGATGGCGCGAGGTTCGGCGATCCGGTCGGCTCCCCCCGTGCGGTGCTGGTTGTCGCCCGTCTGAATGTTCCCGCTGCCCGATCCGTTGACGAAGAGATGGATTCGTCGCCCCGCTCCGTCGTTCGCAGGTCCATTGTCGACCCACCAGACGTCACCTCCTTTTTGGGTGGCGACAAAAAAGGAACCATCAGGAAGAACCGCAATTCCCCGGACGCGATCCAATGAAACCGAGGTGGCCAGGGCTCCGCTGGTGGGGCTTCCAGAGGTCGAGCCATTTCCAGCGACGACGACCGGGGAACCCCCGGGAGCGATTTTGAAAACGCGATGATCTCCGGCGCTGGTTACGAAAAGAGAGCCGTGCGGGCCGAGGTCGAGATTACCCAATCCCCTGGCCCCGGGGTTGATCCCTGCCACCGTGGTGAATCCATTTTCAGCCGACCAACGCTTCACGTTTTGTTCGCTTGCTGAAACAAGTTCACCGCAAAAATAGACCTCGTCTCCAAATGGGGAGGCCACCAAGCCGCGCCCTGCTCCAAAACCAGCAGGATAGGTGAAGAGCGTTTTCATCATTCCTTCCCGGTCAACGATTCGGACTTTTTGGTTGCCGGTATCAAGAATGAGAAAACCACCGTCTGCGAGAACATGGAGTCCGTTTGGATTGGAGAGGTCTCCCGTGGTGGCGGAAATCGGAGCATCCGGCGCGTTTCCGGGCGAGTGGGTGCCGGCGACGGTGGTGATTTGAGAGCCGTCCGCGCTGACGCGAAGCACGCTGTGCGATTCCTTATCAACGATGTAGACCCGGCCGTAGGCATCGGTCCCGCAGTCATGGGGATTGGAGAGTTCCACCAGTTTGGGGTTGCCCCCTTCAAAACCGGCCTGCCAGAAATTTCCGTCCTCCTGATTCCCCAATCCGGCGACGGTCCGCAGGGTTGTGTAGCGTTCAAGAACACCCAATTCTGAAGCGGGAATCCCATGTAAGATGCTCATGGATAGAAAGAGAGCTTTCCAAAAAATTTCCATATTTTACTTTATTCGAATATGTTTCGTAAGCCAGAAGAAATGTGTTTTTCACCCCCCCCCCAGTGAAAAAAAGCCAAAAAATAAACGAGGTCATTCAGAAAAACAGGATGGATGTTTCAGAGATCCTGAGAGCTTTCTTCGGAATGTCTCCTCAAAGGATAGAAAGGGAAATCGACGATCTTGAGTCAAAGGTGAGTCAGTTCAGATCACTTGAAAGAGAATTTGGACGGGTCACATGGCCGGCTGCGGGTGCCTTGGCGGAATCATTTCATCGTCGTCTTCTCCTAGGAAAAAAGGTCACTTTAAAATCTCAATTGCCTCCTGATTTGATTCTATTTTCGGCCACTGTTTCAGCCCACCGGATTGCCGAACTCTCCTGCAGTGTCGCAACGGACAGGGGGCGGCTTTCCGAATTGGCCGGACTTTTTGAGATCCTCGAAGAAACGGGGGCATTTGACGACGGGGCCCCGGATGTCTTGTTAAGCAATGAGCTTCTTGAAAAAATCCACGATTCGGTGTTTCTCGAAATCCTGCGCCGTTACGATCTGAACGGGTGTGGACGAATCTTCGAAGAAGATCGCCCTCTTTATGAAATGCGATTCGAGGTTGGGCGTCGTTTGGCTGATGGCAGCTTATTCGGTTGCTCCGATCATGAGAACACGGTCTCAAGTTTTCGGGACCTTTATGGACCGAAGCTTGTGAAGGAATTTCTTGGGCGTCTCAAACGCCATGCCCGGATATCCTAGAGGAAGAAGCGGTCGTCGAGGGGGTTTTCTCCGCGGGTGTGGGTGGCTTCTCCATTCGCAGCGAGATGCACCAGAGCGTGGAAGACATCCTCGGGATCGCAGCTAATTGCGGTGGCAACATCAACCGCGCTCTTGTGATCCGCGGTGAGATGACCCCGAACTTTGTTGAGCATATCAAGAAATTCCGTGGCGGCAGCCTTGCCTGCTTCAACGCCAGGCTGGTGATAGGCATTGATGTTCACGAGGGAGGCATAAAAGGTGACGGTTCGCTCAAAAAGGGCGATGAGGTGACCCAGAGTGCGAGGCGTGACTTTCTCAATGGAAATGAGCGCGGAGTGGCGGCCATTCTCATATAGAGCACTGCGGGTTCCCCGGAGGAATCCCTGGAGATAATCAGCGGAGGTGTTTTCTCCCTCCACCGTGATGGAGTCGCCATCACGGCCCTTGCGGACTTCGATAAAGGTGGCGAAGAAATTGTGTAAACCATCGCGCAGTTGCTGGACGTAGGCGTGCTGGTCGGTGGATCCCTTGTTACCGTAGACAGCGAGGCCCTGGTTGACTGTCCTGCCATCGAGGTCCTCGGCTTTGCCGAGTGACTCCATGATGAGTTGCTGGAGATATTTGGAGAAAAGGACAAGCGAGTCTTTGTAAGGAAGCACGACCATGTCGCGCTCGCCCCTGCCGCCGCCTTCGTGATGCCACGCGAGGGCCAGTCTCATCGCGGCGTTGTTTTTGACGTCGGTTGAACGGGTCTTCTCGTCCATTTCCTTGGCTCCGGCCAGCATCTCTTCAAAATCAATGTCTTGAAGGGCCATGGGAACGAGGCCGACGGTGGAAAGGATCGAAGTGCGACCGCCCACCCAATCTTCCATCGGGAAGGTCGTGATGAAGCCCGCTTCCCGTGCAAAGTGATCGAGCTTGGAATCTTCGCCGGTGACCGCAATGGCGTGCTTGGCGAAATCGAGTCCCGCTTCCTCGTAGGCGTGCTTGGCTTCCAGCATTCCGTTGCGGGTTTCGGGAGTTCCCCCGGACTTTGAAATGACCACCGCAAGGGTTTTGTCGAGATCCCTGCCAATCGCGGCCAAATCGCGATCCATGCCGTCGGGGTCGGTGTTGTCGAAGAAGTAAGGTTGGATTTCGTCGATCTGACCAAGGGCGTCATTGATGAGCTGGGGGCCCAGAGCAGAGCCTCCAATTCCAATGATGAGAATGTTTTTGAAAACCCCGCCGGACGGAGGTGCAATCTCTCCGGTAGGAATCATGGAGGCAAACTCTTTGATCGCGGCGATGGGCCCGGTGATCTGCTTGCGGATCTTATCGTTCGGAGCGAGGTCGGGATTGCGCAGCCAATAGTGCCCCACCATGCGGCCTTCATCGGGGTTGGCGATCCCACCGGCTTCCAGCTTGGCGAGATCAGCGAAGGCTTTCGCGATTTTCGGCGCCATTTTCTCCGTGAAATCATCCACAAGATCCATGCGGGAGAGATCGAGACCGAATCCCAGATCAGAGTAGCGGAGGAGAGTGTCGGAATATTTTTCGAAGGTCATGGTCTAGTAGCTAAGAATGGAATGGACGTCGGGGTGCGCCAGAGCATCGCGGCCATTGATGTCGGTGAGTTCGATCAAAAAGGAAATCCCTACGATGTCGGCGTCGAGAGCCTTGAGGAGCTTGATGGCAGCAGCGGCCGTGCCACCGGTGGCGAGGAGGTCGTCCACGAGGAGGATTTTCTCACCGGGCTTCACGGCGTCGGCGTGAATTTCAACGATATCTTCGCCATATTCCAGGCTGTAGGCCATTTGATGGGTGGTCCAGGGGAGCTTGCCCTTCTTGCGCACGGGGACAAAGCCCGCTCCCAGAATATGGGCAACACCGGCGGCAAAGATGAAGCCGCGGGCATCAATCCCGACAACCTTGTCGATCTTTTCACCATTTGCGGTCTCAGCGAGCAACTCCAGCGAGGTTTTGAAGAGATCGGGATCTCCGAGGATGGGAGTGATGTCTTTGAAAAGGATTCCCGGTTTAGGAAAATCGGGAACGTCACGGATGGCGGCGTCTAAATCAGCGGCAGTTGGCATGGCGGGAGTCTAGGCGAAAAACGTGCGAGGGAAACCCCTCATCGCCCAAATCTTATTCTCAACTTGCCATTCCCACCCCGCACCCCGACAGGAGCCAAAAGTTCCCGCGTTTGGTTCCCTCAACCAAGTCGGATTCAAAATTGAGCGTTGGGCGTTCTTCACCCCCCCCAACCAAGCATTCACAATTCGGGATTGGGCGTTCATCATTCGCCGTTCAATTCCGGCATCCCGTGGACTCGTGACGCCCAGTCCGTTTGACCCGATCGCGACGTGGAGATAGATCTCGGTCGTCGTCAAATTGGCTGCCGAAGGGAGCCTTTCCCCAGGCCCTCCGTAGTTGGTATGGTCGCGAATGTTCAACAATGGGGATGAAGTGAGACGGCGGGAAACTTACGAGATGGATTCTTGATTGATCGCCGCCGCTGCTTATCCTAACTCTTGCTAAAAAACACTTCCCGAAAAAACGGCTCTTCGTAGCTTCACAAATAAAATCACTTCTAATAAAACGACCAGATACACGAAATTTTCCCTGATTTTGGTTGCGACTTTAATTGTCGGGGGAGCGACGAAGTCTTGGATTGAGAATCCCCGAAGATCTAG
>ERZ887942.699-NODE-699-length-25998-cov-21.853872_pt1 | contig 25998 bp, 16 predicted proteins | sample MGYA00521099_ERZ887942 | MGnify/ENA primary metagenome ERZ887942 (study PRJEB32303, sample SAMEA104408605) | aquatic metagenome | biome: Brackish water; feature: Pelagic; material: water | place: Baltic Sea | collected 2014-06-07T06:48:00 | depth 16,251 m ...
CTAGCACCGGGCGGTTTTCCGCTTCTTTCCAATCCGGCCCATCTTCTCGATCTTCGCGATGGAGGCGAGAGCATCGGGAGTCTTGCACGCCGTGTTTCCTTGATCGATCTCCACCTTGCCTATTTTTTTTGCCGCCGCTTTCGCTTTCTTGGTGAGATCGGGAACGTAGGACCCCAGCGCAATCACGAAGCCGTTCATGCCGGCCTTCACTTGATTGGATTGGTTGTGAATCTCCGAAACAACCTTCGTCAGTAAGCCGGTGAACTTCGCCGGATCCAGTTCAGCATTATCAGTGACCGATAGGTAATGGGTGTAGGTGTTCCAACCCGCAGCAGCGACGAGTTCTTTTCTTACCTCGATCCATTTGTCGGCAAGAGAGAGGGCGTGCTTTGACTCAGCCGTCAAGGCCGCCACAGTGGAATTAGCGATCAGCGCCCAGGAAGCTTTTTTGATCCACTGATTGAGCTGGGTCTTGGTCACCTTTTCTTCGTCGGCAATGAGACCGGCAAGATACATGGCATCTGAATAACCCGTCTCATAAAGTTCCAAAGCGAGTTCATGGTTCTTCCTGGTCTTTTTCTGAAGCGGCTTGAGGTCCCCAATTTTCACCCCAAAGATCGGCTCAACGGCCCCGTGCCGCATCAGGGTTTTTTTGGTCTGCTCATTGCCGAGCTTTTCCAGCTCGGCCATCACTTCGTTCACCGTGATCATAGTCTAAAGTCGGTATTCGCCATCCTCATCGGTGCCATACCAACCAAGATCACGAAAAGCCGTGATGATCGGAATTTCAAGATGATCATCTTCGCCTTCCGAATACTCTACTGTCGCCGAACGGGTCAGGCCACGCTCGGAGGCGATACTGATTACCGTTTTGTTGGGAGGAAGGTTGATCCAGTCGCCCCAGTCCTTCTTATCGTGTTTGGGTTCAAGACCCGCCTCCAGCAATGCAGAAACAACTTGTTTGATCGAGGAGGCTTTATCGGTTTCGGGGATATGAAGAACGGTTTCCATGGATGAGTGTGTGCTACGGAAAGCTTCTCCAATTCCAAGGGGACCACGCAAGATCGAAAAGAAAACTTCTTAAACTTTTATCCACGAGCCCGAGTGATGGCTCTCCCAGGACTTTGCCGCCAATTCGACGCCCTTCGCCCCTTCACGAAGCGACCACGGAAATGGCTCGTCGCGGGCAACATGCTTCAGGAAGATCTCCCACTGAACTTTAAAGGCATTTTCGCAAGGTCCGGCATCGACAACATCCCAATTCGCGTAGTAATCGATGGGACTGTCGACATCCGGATTCCAGACAGGCCGGGGCGTATTCTTGAGACTTTGGGCCCAACACTTTCTGAGGCCAACGATGGCACTTCCTTTTGTTCCGTCGACCTGCATTGTCAACAGGTCGTCGCGGCGAACCCGAACATCCCATGACGAATTAAATTGGCAAATCACACCCGTCCTGGTCTTGAACAAAGCGTAAGCCGAATCATCCGCCGTGCAGGAGTAAGGCTCCCCGTCTTCACCCACACGCTCGGGGAGATGGGTCGCCGCGTGCGTGAAAACTTCCGTGATTTCACCAAAGAGATGGTCGATGAGGTATCGCCAATGACAGTGCATATCGATGATGATTCCACCTCCATCCTCTTCCCGGTAATTCCAACTCGGGCGCTGGGCCGCTTGATTCTCGTCATGACCTGAAAAAACCCAGTATCCAAATTCTCCTCTTACGGAAAGAATCTCCCCAAAAAATCCTTCGTCACGCAGTTTCAAAAAGGCCTGAATTCCCGGGAGCCACAACTTGTCCTGCACCGTCCCGTTCCTCACTCCGGCCGCCTCGGCAACATCCGCGATCCGATAAGCCTCCGCCGGATCAACAGCTGTCGGCTTTTCACAATAGATGTGTTTTCCCGCCGCAATGGCACGTTCAAGAAAACCGATCCGGTAAGGAGTCCCCGACGCATCGAAGAAAACGGAATAGGAATCATCGGCCAGCACGGCATCCAAATCAATCGAGTAGTTCTCAACGCCATACTCTTCCGCAAGCTTCCCCAGCTTCTCTTCATTGCGTCCGGTTAGAATGGGATCGGGCATGAGGCACGTCCCGTCCTCCAGACGCACTCCGCCTTGCTCCCGAATCGCAAGGATGGACCGGACAAGATGCTGATTGGTTCCCATGCGTCCGGTGACGCCGTTCATGATGATGCCGATTCTCTCGGTGTTTTCAGTGCTCATTGGTTTCGGTAAATCTGGTCGTATGCGGTCAGGATCTCATCAAGAAACTCCCCTTGGTCCCGTTCCCACCACTTGGAGGAAAAAATCTCAACTTCGCGCAGACTGTCAAATCCAGCCTCTCCCATCATCCGGTCGATCCCCGCGAGATCGGCACACCCCTCTCCCATGATTCCCCGATCCAGAAGAAGGTCGGACTGATCCGGTTTGAAGTCGCAAATATGATAAGCATCGAGCCACCCACCTGCCGCACACCGCTCGATCTGTGCGGCGAGATCCATCTCCCACCACACGTGATAAACGTCGAGCGCGATGCCAACGTTCCCATGATTCAATTCTTCGCAGAGATCATTGGCCACCTTGAGCGAGGAAATTCCGGAACGATCACCGGCGTAGACGGGATGCAGGGGCTCAACCAAAAGTCTCACGCCGTGATTCCCGGCCTCATCGGCGAGAGCTCCAATTCCGTCGCGAATCTGCCGGTAGTTTTCTTGCGGCGTCTGCCCCACCGTGGCCCCGCAGACAAGAACCAGCGAAGGAAGGTCAAGAATCGCGGCCTCCCGGATGGCCTGCCGGTTTTCTTCCAGAGCATCCGCCCGCTCTTTTTTGGTCTTTCCAGTGAAGAATCCCCCACGAACCAATGAGATCCCCCTGAGCCCGGCATCCTTCACCTGTTTGGCAACGGAACAAAAATCCTCCCCTTCCAAAGTCTCCCGCCAGATGGAAATTCCTCCGATCCCCCGTCGAACATAGCCTTCGATGCATTCATCAATGGACCATGGCTTGGTGGTAAAAGTATGGACGGCCAGATCTTGGTAGCTCATTTTGATTAGGTTGTTCCTCCCACCAGAAGGTCTCCTCTGATGAGGAGGGCATTCCGGGTGGGTCGCTTTTCGACAATCTCGGCTTGCAGGGACCGCCCGACCTCCCTCGCCAGATTATGAATTGAGAGATCGACGGTGGTGAGCCGTGGATGGGTGATTTCATGAACCGGCCCGCGATCGCATCCCGTCACCCGCACGTCTTTTGGAATTTTTAAACGCAAGCTTCGCAGCTGCTGCATCAAAATAATCCCGACAACATCGTTCACCCCGACAAACGTTCTCACTCCCCGCTCGTACCAAGCCTTCACCTCATCACGGGTGATGTCATGCGGTGTCACCGCAGTCCAAAAATCAATGTCAGGATCAAACTCAATCCCATGTTCCCTGCACCCTTCACTAAAACCTAGTACCCGGGCCCGCAAAACATCCTCGATCCCACTGTAACTGACGAAGCAACACTTCCCGGTCACCCCTTGCTCAGCAAGATGAGCTGCGATCTGCCGGAGGGCATCGCGATGATCGCTCACGACCTGCCGAACTCCCCGGACAATTCGATTGAGAACGACACAGGCGGCTCCCCGGGCCTTGATCTCATTGATGACTTCGGTGGACGGCCGGTGAAAGGCAAAGACAAAGGCATTGACCTCCCCTCCTTTCTTGTGAGGAAAAGGGCGGTAATCATCGTCGTAGGTTTCCACAATAATGTTCGCTCCCGAGGGCCGCAATCCTTCCCTCAGTCCGTCCGCGAGATTCATAAAGCTATAAAAAAGCTGGGTGCTCCGCTGATCGGTCGCGGGCAGGATCACTTTGACCGTCAGGATTGATCGCCCGGCATGCCTCTTTTGGGTCCGCCGAATGTAGCCCATTTCGTCGGCGACCTTTTCGACCTGTGCTCTGACATCATCTCCGATCAACGACGAGCCTCCAAGAGCCCGGGAAACCGTGGCCTTGGAAACACCGGCAAGTTCGGCGATTTTCGCCATCGTCACTTTTTGCGAGTCTTCAGACATCCTTAGGAGTAACCCAATCGTTTTGCACAATCATTCATGATTTCAACTTCCCATTCGGGACGCCGTGGACACAAGGGATGGGGTTCGCTGGATGGGATCCGCCCAAGCAAATGCTGGAAGACGGCGCAGCTATGCTTGTAGGCCGGAACGGAATCCCGGAATGCCAGATTTCCAAGATACTGAAGGGCGTCATTCAATTCGAAGTATTCGTCACTTCCCTCAGCCCAAAGACGATCCCTCTCGGCGAATTTTTCGGGGCAGAAGGCCGCGAGCCCAAGGAGATAGTCCGAACCATATTCAATCATGTCGATGCCCAGATCATTGCCGGTATAAATTTTGAAGTCAGGGCGGACTTCATCCCGCAATGCCAACCTCTTCAACTCTTCCCCGCGGCTGAGCGACGAATGCTTGATTCCCTTCAAGGACGGAATCCCCATGAGTCCCCGAATTATCTCCTCGGAATAGATCATTCCATTGGGGGCAAACATTTTCCCCAACTCGAATCCCAGGACAGATTCATAGGGTTCGCAGATTTGCTGATAGAGCTCCACGATTTTTTCGGCCGGCCACTCGTGAAAACGTGTCGTCTGAAAAACAATCGGAGTCCCTCCTGCTTCGACAACCTCATCCGCACCGCGGCGATACAGGTCCGGAAGATCACCTTCCAATCCTTCCACAAAAACTCCCGCCACAAATGGCTTGCCCGCCCCCAAGGCCCCTCGCGTCCAGCTCAAGACGTCCGCACGCTCACCATCGGTCAAATAATTGGCGTAACCGGTGTCCATGTTGACGGCGCACTTCAGACCCGCCTCCCCGGTTCGGCGAACCGCATCCTCAAAGGCCTCACGGGCAATCCGGCCATCCTCCTCATACGGAAGAAGACAAGCGGCCATCCCCTCGGGTTTCCGCCCCGGAATTCGCTGCTCAATTCTGGATGAAATGCTCACGCCCCATCTTGGTTGCACGCAACTAATTCTCAAGCGCCATTTTCCTATTGAGCAATTCTGACCACGAGACGCATGAAGCGACGAGGGTTGCCGTCAATCGATTCTCCATCGCGAATGGTCACACTTTCAGTGCCATCGCCATGATCAACCGGATCTCCCACAAATGTCGACCAAGCTTCCCAACTCGAAAGGTCGTCACTTGCTTCCACAACGTAGACGAGATCAATGGACGATTTTTGGCGGCGATAGGTCATCGCTTGATATTCCACATCTTCAACAGCCAGTCTGCTCACCCCGTATCCCGGAGTTTGCTCGGCCACCCGTGGTTCAAATCCAAAGGCATACTCAAAGAGCGTCCCCATCGAATCTTGATCAAGATCGATGTCTTCTCCGGTCATCGCAGCATCAGCTCGCTCAGCCGCAGTGAACTCCTGATTCTTCCAAAACTCATAGGTGAGTGAAGTTCCCACGGAAACTGCGCCCGGATCGCCACCAGTCGTTTGGCTGACACCCCAATTCACAGCTTCGTCAAAATCAGTGACGGCGGTGTTTGCAGGATCAAGAAGAACCAGGGAGTAACCGTCCCCATCTGTCTGCGGATACCAATCATCGCGGTAGGTGAACTCGAGAACATTTTCACCAACACCGTCGATAATCTGCAGTTGCTCCCCTCCATTGCTTAGATTCCCCGTGAACTCTCCCACAATCGGAAAACCCGCTCCATTTCTGAGTTCAAAGGCAGCCTGATTGGCCACGACGATCACTCTTTGACCGGGCATCACCGTCACTCCGGCGCCAAAGGTCATCGCGACCCCTTCAATAAACCGGGCTCCTCCAAGATTCAGGTTGCTGGCTCCGGTGTTGGTCAGTTCGATAAACTCGAAGTCCGAGGCGCTGAGAGTCGGAATACTTGCCAACTCGGCGGCCGAAGGCCCGTCGGGCGAGTAAAGAAGCTCCGTCACCCGCAGGCTTGCTTGCACAGGAGTGGGCACACCCGGGAACGTTTCGGAAGCAATGACATTTCCAAGATCATCGGACAACACAATGGTCTCTCCCCGGGCCGAAAGCTGCCCGCCGTATCCACTGACAAGGTAGCGTTTCTCGTTCGCTTTCGGACTTATCGTTCGCGCACGGAAACCGACAGCTTCCCTGCCGACATGAAGCACTCCATTTCGTGGAATCACCGCTCCGGGAGGAAGCGTCATGGAAATACCACCCGAAATCACCCAGTCCGAGCAGTCCACCTCAAAGCTGTTGGGATTTTCGAGAACGAAATACTCCCCGCTTTGATCAGATGAAGCACCGCCTGCGGCCGGATTAAAATCAACGGTTCCGATGTTGATGGTCGCGGAAACCACCTGCATCGAGGGAATTTCCCCAAGCCCATAAAGCTGGTTCCGGCGGGTCGGAATAAATTCATTCAATATCCGGTCAGCGGCAGGTCGCATGGCATTGTTGTTCCCCCAGGACCCCCACTTTTGGTAGTCCAGATCCGCATCATCGCTGCCTGACGAGGGGCTATTGTCGTTGGGGTCAAGCAATGCCACCAGCTCGTTCACCCGGGTCTGCAGGTAGTTCACCGGAGTGGCCGGGGCACCAAGCATTTCATCCATCAAAGACCGGACACGTCGACGGAACATATTGTTGAGGACAGGATCGCTGAAGATGAGCATCTTCATACGGTTCGTAGGTCCGGCCCGAAGATTGTTGTTGGTGAACACATCGTCAAAATAAGCGGGGCCACTGCGCCAGTTTCGCCCCAGGCAAAGATCAATATCCCAAACCAATGGACGCCACTCACCCGTGCCATTTGTGTCACGATAGACGTAATAGTTCTTGTGACCGTGATCCCTGTTGTTGGTCATATCGAGGGCCGCCAGATAATTGATCGTCCCGGCGATATTCATGTTGTCGTAGCCGTATCGTAACTTGGCATCCCCGCTGAGTCCCAGCCCGCTCACCAAAGCAGAAAGATCGGAATTATTTTCGTCTTTCCGGGTCTTCTTGTTGACCCCGCTCGTTGCCGAATCAAGACGGTTATACATTTTGTAGAGAGCCCCTTCATCATCAAGCCCCACCCGATCAAGATATCGGTCATCCCCGTCTTCCACGAGATCGGCCGTATTGAAAAACGCGGCATTTTGCTGAACCCGAACAGGAAAGGAATAGTGAGCCGGATGCCCGGCCTTTCGCATGATTTCATAACCAATGGTATTCCGGGTCTTCGACTTATCGGCCCAGTTTGTGATCAGGTTAATATCCTTGGCCCGTTTCCCCCCTTCGTAGGGCAGAAAACGATCTCCCTTGTTGAAGTCGATGTCATAACTTTTCTTGGGAAATCCTCCGGTGGACTGACCGTGTCGATCCGCCTGGATGTTGTCGTAAAATTCACCCTCATAGTAGATCGAGCCACGGGAGCCATTGTTCGTGGTTGCGCCGCCCGGATTGGAAGTGAACCAATGAATCACCGGCAGGTTGGAACTGGCAATCGACGGGTCCCCGGCAATCGTTCCATAATACTGCGCGGAATCCAAAGGATCGGAGTAGGCCGGAGAAGTTGAGGAAACATTGGTCGAGTCTGTTGCGGTGACTTTCCAGCGAATCATCTGCCCTGCAGTCAAACTTCCGATGGGAATGACTGCGGTGTAGACCCCATCGCCAGAGACTGAATCAGCACCCGTGCCATCATCAACCATGGCGACATCATTCTCGGCAGCATACATGATCCTCCAACTGAGAGTCGCCGATCCAATCGAATTGAGGGTCTCCACCACATCGGCCTCAATCACCAAATCACCCACAGCCGGATCAAGCGGAGCAAGATCTCTGGTCACCGATCGAACCAGTGGACCCGGCACCGCCGATCCGGCAATGTTTGCCCCTCCCGGAGTCGTGTTGCTAAAGTAGGCGGTGACGATCGATCCTGTGACCTCCGAAGCCTCGAGCTTTGGAAGAAAGAGCGCATCCGAACTGTTATTGCTCCGATTGAGACCGTGAATCGAAAGCACATTTGTGCCCACATTCAACAGCGAGGTGTTCAGAGGAAAGACCTCATCAACGATGGCGTTGCCATCGGAATGGGTGGCCGTCGCCGCAGACTCAAAATCGAGTTCATTTGATGCCGGATCATTGGCCCCGGCAATCGCCAACGGGTCTCCATTCAGGTAGGCGACAAAGCCATCGTCGTATTTCATTTTGAAGGTTAAGCCACTCAAAGCGCTTGGATCAGTCACCGTAAACGGAATCCGCAGGTAGACCGATGACTGTCGGGTGAAAAACTCCGTTTCGATATCCGTTCCCATAAACGGCGCAAAAGGCCCCGGACTGCCAAATTCAAAACCAAGTCCCGTCGGGCCCGCTGTCCACGAACTGTCGTCAAAATCAGTGGTAATCCAGGAATCCAGATTGATGCCATCCTTCACATCGTCATCTCCGCTGGATGGAACCAAATACCTGGCGGTCGCTCCTGCTCCCACAAGTGAGACGGAATTACTTTCCTGCTCGAGACCATAGGAAACATCGGTCACCTGCTGGGGATACCCGGGACCATAATCATGCTCAACGGTCACGCCATCGGGACGGACAATCCCCAAATATTCTCCGGAGGTCGCAAGTTTAAAGTTGGTATGGAGTTGTGACCCGGACTCGGAACGATCTTTGTTCGAGGCAAAAACAATAATCATCTCCCCGGGATTCAAAATCACTCCGGGAAAAGTCCATTTTGCCAACTCGCCCGCATCATCAGTGAGATGCCAACCGCTCAGATTCACCGTGGTCGGGCCCTGGTTGAAAATCTCAATCCAATCTTCGTCATCTCCGTCCTCGTCTTCAAGAACCGTGGCATTTGAAGCCATAAATTCAGAAATCACAACATCCTGACCGAACGCCGGGATATTTAGTAGCAAGAAGCCAGCGCAAAGAACACTGATTGAAGGGACCGTCGGCCGTTTCGCCTGATTCGGGGATTGTTGTCGCATGGATCGATGAGGATTGAGACCCTGTCATTCAAAGAAGCCCCTGATCCTCCGGTCATTTTAGCTCTCAACTCAAAACGATTCGCGGCTCATAAAAAAGAACACGGGGATATCAGCCTGCGACAGAGTCTGTTGCTTGTGTCTCCGACGAAGCTAGTTGTCGGTCCGGCGGCACGTCAAGTTGCAATCCCCACCCCGCTGTCCCCCCGAGAGAGTAGAATGCCACTCTATCCCATCGGATACAGGATCTCCATGCTCACCTTGTCGATCCGCGCAAGGGTCTCATCATCAAGAACCAACCCTGCCGCCTTTAGGATTGGCTCCATCTGTGCAACCGCCCGGACTCCCACAATCGTCGATGCCACAAAGTCATGCTGCTTGCTCCATGCCGTCGCCAAGGTCGTGACATCCAGATCCAGATCCTTTGCGATCTCCCCAAACTGTTTCGTCGAGGCAATCGTCCTCTCATTCACGAACCTCGTCGCCATCGCCCGCTGACGCACTCCGCCCGTCGTCAAATACTCCGAAAACCGTGCCCCCTCGGGCACTCCGTCGTTATATTTCCCGGTCAAAACCCCACCCGCCAACGGGCTATAGGGCAACAAACTCACCTTCTCCCTTCGAAGACACTCCGCCAACTCGTGCTCGTCCCGGCGGTTGTTGAGCGAAAAATTATTCTGCACGGTATCAATCCTCGTCAACCCCTCCAATTCGCTCGTCCAAAGGCTTTTCATGACCCCGTATGAATCGTCATTGCTCAGTCCAATCGCACGCACTTTTCCCTCCTTCACAAACTCATCCAGCACCTCCAGGGTATCCGCCGCCCGCATCCCGTGATCCGGCCAGTGCACCTGGTAAAGATCGACATAGTCCGTCCCCAATCTTTTCAAGCTCCCCTCCAACGCCTTGCGCAAATGCACCCGATCCAAGGCCGCCTTCCCATGCCTGATCGGGGGACAAAACCACCCATGCGCCGCTCCCGCAATCTTGGTCGCAATGATCACCGCTTCCCTCGGCTTTCCCTTCAACCACTTCCCCACCCATTTCTCGGTCAACCCGGCCAACTCAGCCGTCGGCGGCACCGGATACACTTCCGCCGTATCAAAAAAATCAATCCCCGCCTCCACCGATTCATCCATGATCCGAAGGCTCTCATCCTTCTCCGCCTGGGTCCCGAAAGTCATCGTCCCCATACAGATCTCACTCACCACAATCCCGCTTGTCCCAAGTCGTCGCTTTTCCATGGAGTAATAAATCCCTCATCCGCGCACCCGAAGCAAGCGTCATCATTCCAGCCATTTCTTGAACCACTCCCCCGAACTGTTCGGACGGGCGTAATTCCCGCAATCCCCGAAAACGGGAGTGCGTCCGTTTGATGCAGTGGAGAACCCCGCCAAACGTCAAATCACCTCCCGGGAACCTCGTTCACGGTATAATAAGCGTGTTGATGAAGCAGCTCACCGCCATCCCGATCCCGCAGGGCTTCGAGATCAAATTCGTGAACGTGCCCCTTCTTGATCGTCTCCAGCACGATCTTTGCAGACAGACCATCGTCCGCCAACTTGACCGATTTGACCGCGGGCTCTGTTTGATCAATCTCCGGCCCCCCGTACCCCTGATGATATTTATGAGTGAAGGTCTTCACTTGATACGAGCCGGGAAGAGATCCCGATTTTGATTCCACCGGCTTCGTAAAGGCCAAATGAAATCCGTCAGGAGTGATCGTCACTTCTTTGATCTCAAAGGGCATCTTCCCCGTCCATTCCAGTCGCTCCAACGCATACGGCTTCAATCCCCGCACCGGCCAACCACGATTCGTCCCGCCCGCCAGAAGCTTCCCTCCCGGCGTAAACTGAATATTCAAGATCCCGGTCGAAAGCTCCTCTCGAAACGGGTAACACGCACCCTGCCACACTCCATTCACCTGTTCGGTCGTCGCCCGCATGATCAACGACTGGGTGAAATCCCCCAAAAAGATCTGATTCTCAAAGGGACCAAACTTCCCTTTCGTCTCATCAAGCACAAAGCCCGTGATCGAGCGCCCCATCCGGATGTAGGGAAAAATCACGGCGTAAGGCACCAACTCGGGCACCCGCTCTTTCTCGACCAGAATACTCGACCCCGAGTTTGGCTCGGTCGGCATCTCCATATTTTTGACAAAGGGATACCAATTGTAACTCGCCGGATGCCCCATAAAGCCACCCTCTTTGACAAATTTCAAACTACACGAAGAATTCCACGGCCCCTGGCTCTCAATGTAGAAAAGAGCGCCCTGTTCGTTGAATCCAATCCCACCCGGACTCCTCATTCCGCTGGCGATCGGGATGCTTTTCCCCTCCGGCGTGATTTTAAATCCCCATCCACGGAAGAGCTGACGCGAGTGATAGGACATCGACAGCCCCAGCGCCACGTAGAGATTCCCCTCGGGATCAAACTTCGAACCAAAGGCATACTCGTGGTAGCTGCCATAGCCCCAGGCATCCGACACCACCTCAAAAAGATCCGCCTTCCCGTCTCCGTTCGTATCCTTGAGCTTCGTCAGCTCGGCACTATGGGTCACGAAAAGGGCATCGTCTTTCCACGCCAGGCCGAAGATCTCGTCGAGTCCACTCGCAAACTTCTCGTACTTCGGCTCCGGCCTCACCTCATCAAGTCCCGAAACAAAAAAGACATCGCCCCGCCGTGTTCCCACCACAATCCGGCCATCCGGCAAAACCTCAAAGGCACCCGCTTCGATCACTTCCCCCTTTGGCATCGGGACATCCACCACCCGGTAATACTCCCGCTCGCGATCCGCTGTTCCCCAGCGTTCGCCGACTTCTTCCGCACAGACCGGCAAGGCCAGCAGGCCCAGGGTCATAGTTGTTCTAACGAAGTAATTCATAATCGATGGTGTAAGTGGTTTCTCCTTTGGCAACGGGCAACTTGATCAAAAGCTCCTTCCCGCCCCCGGTCTTCGAATCCCTCAGCAAAGCCTTGGCCCCTCCGGTCCGAACCCGAAGTTCCGGAGTCGCAAACGACGATGCCGATTCCATTGTCACCTTTCCGGTGAGAGCTCGGAAATAAATCGTCCCGCCCTCTTTCGAGGTGAACTTAAATTTCCTCTGCAAAAGTCGTCCCTCTTTCGATTCAGATCGATCCTCAATCCTAATCTCCCCGCAGTGATAGATAAAGGTGGGATTCCCGCCCTCATCCAGCGAATAGCCCTTGAAGGCATACCCGTGATTCTTCGGATAAAGCGGATCCGGATTCACCGGCACTTCCTTGCTCGTCACCGGCCGCAAAGGCCATTTGTCCGACTCGTTCTTCAACTGCAGGAAGGCCACATCCTGTGCCAAATTCACCGAACGCTCCGCCGGATTAAAATCTCCCGCTCCCTGTGATCTCCAATTGGCCGTCACAAACTCCCCCTTCCAAATCCCCGTCAACGACCCATTCTTGGCATTAAAGGCATAATTCATCCCGCCCGGATACCCGACGGCAATTCCCCGATATCCCGCAACCCGACTCCGTCCGCGATAGACCCGCACCTTGTCGGTGACCACCAGTTTGTTCGGCTCTGATCGCAATCCTTTCGGATCCCGTGCCGAGCGCCCGAGTGAAAACTGATACCACAAAGCCCGCAATTGCTCATGTGTGTCTCCGCCCAGAATCTCCGTTTGCACCGCTTTCCCATCCGGCCAGTAGGACGGCATAATAATGCCCGGCCGATGCGCCCCGGGATTCTTCATAAATTCATAAAACCACCCCGGCTGAAGCCGCTGGTAGCTTGTGATCAAATCCAGCCCCTTCATTCCCGGCGATTCCTTCCCGTTGTAGTTGTGACAAGTGATGCAATTCAACCCCGTCTCGCCCAACAAGAGATGCCCTCCATTACTGACCATCGGCCGTTCCTCACGACCCGGCGGCGGCAACTCCACCCCGGCCATTTCATCCACCTTCGCTAAAAGTTCGGGCAAACCATTCAAGGCCTCCCGACCAAACTGCGGCATCCGCGTTTTCATATAGGGACGCACCGAAAGCCCGTCATAAAGAACCTTGTTCATCCACTCCGGCTTCAATTTCCCTCCCACCTTTGTCAAAGGCGGCGGAATCCGTGCTTCATTTCCCAGCCCCTCCTCCGTCGTATGAAAATAACCGTCCAGCCTCTCGGTCACCCCGCCGAAGTCATCTCTCACATGGCAGGAAATGCAATTCATCTGCGTCAAATGCACCTTCACTCGATCTGCATCAGACAAAGTCACCGGTTTCTCCAAAGCCACCGTGATCGCCTTCTTTTGCCCCTCACTCAAATCATAGTCAGCGGCCTTCCCCGTCAGACATCCCTTCAACAAATCCATCTCCGCCAACTTCGGCCCCATCTGCGCCCTGGCCTCACCCATCTCATGACATGCCACACAATTAAACTTCTCAAAATACGCCTTCCCCAAATTTACCTGATCCGGAATCGGCTTCTCACTCACCTTCTTCCCGCCACCCAAATAAGCCTCCAAAGCCGCCGCCTCACCGGAACTCAAATTCATATCCGGCATCCTCCCCGACGGCCGCACCTTCAGCGGATCTCCTAAAAAATTCGCCAACTCACCCCCGTGATACTTCTCCCCCACATGAGCCAAAGAAATCACTCCCTTCAAGCTCATCTCCTTTCCCTCCGAATCCCTCGGCGAATGACAGGCCACACATCCCACCTCATGAAAAACCTCCCCCCCTCGCTTCGCATCACCCACTTTCACCTCTTCCTTCTCCCCGCTCCCGGTCAAGGACATCAAATAATGGCTGATCGCCTCACTCACCACCTTCTTCTCCCCGGCTGGAAGCCCCGCCAAAACATCCGGCATCGTCGTCCCCGGATGAGTCCCGTGCGGATCGGAAAGATACCGCTTCAAATAATCACCTGAAACCCGTGAACCCACCGATCTCAAATCCGGTGCAGACTTCATGCCAGCTTCGCCAATTCCCTCATGACAAGCCGCACACCGCAGCTCGCCCACCAAAACCTTCCCCTCCTGTCCCATCGTCAACGGATGTTTCGAACCCAAACCCGGAACCACCGGCTCTCCGAAAACAAGCCCGCCCGAAATCACCGTCAAAGCAACAACCATTCCCCGAAACATCATTCCCCAGAGTGTCAACTCCATCCCTCCATGGCAATCCTCCTTTCTCGCCCCAACCTACCCCGAAACGAACACCATCCTCAGCCAAACATACGGAGCCTGGATCTAGCCAAGCATTCAAAATTCACGATTGGAAGTTCGGCGTTCGGCGTTCATCATCTTCCCATGAGCGACACCATCCGCGTCGGCGCAGGCTGCCTCAACCAAATCCCCCTCGACTGGTCCGGCAACCGCCGCCGCATCCTCGAAGCCATCTCCCAAGCCCGCGCCGCCCACGTCTCCGTCCTCTGCCTCCCCGAACTCGCCATCACCGGCTACGGCTGTGAGGACCAGTTCCTCTCCCACGAAGTCGCCGAGCGAGCCTGGGCCAGCCTCACCAAAATCGCCATCGAAACCCAGGAAATGGTCGTCGCCGTTGGGCTCCCGGTCTGGGTCAAAAATGCCGTCTACAACGCCGTCGCCGTCCTCGTCGACGGTGAAATCAGAGGCCTCGTCGCCAAGAAAAACCTCGCCGGCGATGGCCTCCACTACGAACCCCGCTGGTTCCACGCCTGGCCCGACGGCATCATTGTCGAAGACCGCTTCGGCGACCACACCCTCCCCATCGGAGACCCCATCTTCAAAATCGACGGCATCCGCATCGGCCTCGAAGTCTGTGAAGACGCCTGGGTTGCCGACCGCCCCGGCCGCCTCTTCGCCGGCAGCGGAGTCGATATCATCCTCAACCCCTCCGCCAGCCACTTCGCCTTCGGCAAGCAGGAAGTCCGTGAACAATTCGTCGTCGAGGGCTCCCGCGCCTTCGGAGCCGCCTACGTCTACGCCAACCTCCTCGGTAACGAGGCCGGACGCGCCATCTACGATGGCGGCGGACTCATCGCCTCCGCCGGGAAAATCGCGGCCGAAGGCCCCCGCCTCTCTTTCCAGGAGACCACCCTCGTCTACCAAACCATCGACATCGAGCGCAACCGTCTTCACCAGGCCCGCACCGTGAGCCGCCAAATCGACGTCCAGGGCCTCTCCGAAATCAACGTTCCCTTCCAGTGGCCGGAGGTCACCCGCTGGGACGGCCACGCCCCCGTCCCCCCCATGTCCAAGGAGGAGGAATTCACCCGCGCCATGGCCCTCGCCTACTTTGATTACCTTCGCAAAAGCTGGTCCGGCGGATTCGTCGTTTCTCTCAGCGGCGGGGCCGACTCCGCCGCCGTTTCCACCTTCGTGAAAATCATGCTCGACCTCGCCCTCCACGACCTCGGCGAAGACGGAGTCCGCAAACGACTCCCCCACCTCGACCTCCCCGCGGAAACGGCAGACTGGATGAAGCCTCTCCTCTTCTGCGCCTACCAGGGCACCAAAAACTCCGGCGACACCACCCGCCACGCCGCGCGGGCCGTCGCGGGAGCCCTCGACTGCGACTACGCCGAGTGGGAAGTCGACGAACTGGTCGAAAGCTACGAAAGTACGGTCGAAACCGTACTCGGACGACAACTCAGCTGGGAGAAGGACGACATCACCCGCCAAAACATCCAGGCCCGCGTCCGCGCCCCCGGCATCTGGATGTTCGCCAACATCCGCAACGCCCTTCTTCTTGCCACCAGCAACCGCTCCGAAGCCGCTGTCGGCTACGCCACCATGGATGGCGACACCTCCGGCGGCCTCAGCCCCATCGCCGGCATCGACAAACACTACCTCCGCCAATGGCTCCGTTGGATGGAAACCGAGGGCCTCCCCGAAAGTCCCCCTATCAAAGCCCTCTCCCACATCAACGTTCAAAACCCCACCGCCGAACTCCGCCCCCAGGCTGACAAGCAAACCGACGAGGACGATCTCATGCCCTACCCCGTCCTCGACACCCTGGAACGTGCCGCCATCCGCGACAAAAAAGGCCCCGGGGCCGCGCTCAAGGTCATCCGCGCCGTCTACCCCCAATACGAGGAAGACCAGCTCATCGACTGGACCAAAAAATTCTACCAGCTCTGGTGCCGCAACCAATGGAAGCGCGAACGCTACGCCGTCTCCTTCCACGTCGACGACCAGAATCTCGACCCCAAAACCTGGTGCCGCTTCCCCATCCTCTCCGCCGGTTTCGCCGAAGAACTTGCCGAGCTTTAGCCCCCCGACCTACGGAGCCTGGACGTCAATCCGGGATCCCCCCAACCCAGGCCCCCAACCGAACCACGGTCGTATCAACCGCCCCGTTTCACCCGACGGCAGTCTCGTCCCAGCCCTAAAAAGGAGGCGGAGCCAATGGTCCGGCAGCGGGAGTGAGATGAAAACTGTCTGAGGAGGACGCCTTAAACTAGCGAGGCCCAATTGCAATCACGCTAAAGGGCCAAGCTCGGCCACCGCCTCCGGTGTCCCTCATGATCGCTCTGAAGCCGGTAGAACCAGGGTTGAAGCCCTGACCAGGTAATCCTTCGACCTGGCCAAAGATCGCGGCATTACTCATCGGTGTTACGGTGACGGTTGGAACGCCCGCAAACGGGACATCAAAGAAGACATCCACGACGCCTTGGTCGGAATGTGCGGGATGCGGGTTTGGCCTTGGAGGACCTCCTCAACCAGACGCGGGAAGGGTTGGAAATTGTGGCAATCCTCAACGGCTGTCTTGCGGATGTTAGGCGTCCCGGATTTAAGGGCTGGTGGATTTTCTGCTTTCCGGGGAGTGCGAGGTGGTAAGTTGCGGAATTAAGCTGATCCTTGTCCTCGCATTCCCGGGAACGCACGCCAGCGCTTGGGCAGGCGGGAAATCAGATGCTAACATTTCATTCTTTGCGACGTATGTCTCTAGCGTCGAATGGTGCTACTCGCGCCTTCTGCACATTGCCAATGGCCGCAGTTGCGAATCCGGCACGGAAACTGCAGCCATCAACATGCTACCCCTAATCAAACAAATCATGCGAAAAAAACACTTCAATCCCATCATCATCGCGCTTTCGCTTTGTGCCATTGCGCCCGTCAGCCATGCAAATCTCATCGCCTACTGGTCATTCGACGAGGCCGACGGCGACATCGCCAAAGATATTGTGAGTGGCTACGACGGCACAATCACCGGCGGATCCTGGCTTACACCCGGCAAAGTGGGTGCGAGCGCCTACCAGGGATTGGGGGCGGACGAGATCATCTGCGTTGCTGAGGCGTCTCCCACCACCGAGGATCTGACCCTGGCTTGGTGGATGATCGACAACCATCCGAGTTTTGGCACCATTATGGACAAATCAGTTGCCGGCAGCGGATTGGGTTACAATGTGCTGGTCCGACCCCGCAACGAGGACAGCCCGCTCCGCTTTCGTATCGGTGGCTGGCAGGACACTTACGGCGGTTGGGGCGGGGAATGTCGCCTCCCTGCCGACGCCTACAAGGATGGCGAATGGGTGCACATCGCCTGCACCTACGACAGCGCCACGGATACCGCCAGCATCTATGTGAACGGGGAGCTGCCGGCCAACGGCGCGCTCAATCCCAAGACCGGGATTGCCGGTGAGGCGGGATACTGCGAAGGCGTGAATAATCTCGACGTCCCCTTGTCGATCCGCGGAGGCCAGGAGTCATTTGACGGCGCCCTCGATGAGGTCGCGATCTGGGACCGGGCACTCACGCCCGAGGAAGTCATGGCCGTTTACGCCGGGGGGCCACTGAGCCTGAAACCAGGCAAGCCTCTGGCCATCACCGCGATCGACTACTCGCCGGGCAATGGCGAGGTCACCCTGACCTGGAACTCAATTGAGGGTGCCGTCTACGACATCAAGTATTCGACGGACCTGATCGATTGGGACCCCGATATCGAAGATTCTGTCGAGGCTGACGCAGGTGAAACGACCACGAGGACCTTTGACATCTCTGACCTTGACCTGCCGGAAAAGGTCTACTTCCGGGTGGAAAAACCGTGAGTCTTGGCGATTCCCCCTCCCAAAATCAACTTCCCGGGGGGGGGATTCTAAGCCAAAATATCCTTCACCACTTGAGCTTCTTCTTCAACTCCGGTCAGGCGTTGGTCGAGGCCTTGGAATTTGAAGGTGAGTTTGCGGTGGTCGATGCCGAGGCGATCGAGAATGGTGGCGTTCATGTCGCGGATGTGGACGGGGTTTTCGACAATGTTGTAACTATGGTCATCGGTCTTGCCGTATTCGAAGCCGCGCTTGACACCGGCTCCGGCCATCCACATTGAGAAACAGCGGCCGTGGTGATCGCGGCCGTGGTTGTCCTTGGTCAGCTTGCCCTGCGAGTAGATCGTGCGGCCAAATTCGCCGCCCCAAACGACGAGGGTGTCTTCAAGCATGCCGCGTTGATCGAGGTCATTGATCAAGGCCGCCGCCGGTTGGTCAATGTCCTCGCATTGTTGGCGGATCTTCGACGGCAGTGAGCCGTGCTGGTCCCAGCCACGATGGAACAACTGGATGTAGCGCACGCCCTTCTCGGCCATGCGGCGGGCGAGGAGGCAGTTCCGCGCAAAGCTTCCGGGTTTGTCGACTTGCGGGCCGTAAAGTTCCTTCGTGTGATCGGGTTCGCCCTCGATATCCATCAAGCCGGGCACCTCGGCCTGCATCCGAAAGGCCATTTCATACTGGGAAATCCTGGCCTGGATTTCAGGGTCGGCAAACTTGTCGTAGTTGAGCTCATTCAGCTCCTTGAGGCTATCGAGTTGGCCGCGCCGTGCCGCCCGGTCGAAGCCCTTCGGATTCTCAAGATAGAGGACGGGCTCGCCCGCGCTTCGCAACTTCACGCCCTGGTGTTTGGACGGGAGAAAGCCACTTCCCCAGAGGCGGTCGTAGAGAGCCTGCAGCTGACCGCGTCCGCGTGAAATCATGACAACATAGCCGGGCATGTTTTCATTCACGGTCCCCATGCCGTAGCTCAACCAGGCGCCCATCGAAGGCTTCCCCTGCTGTTGTGAGCCGGTGTTGATGTAGGTGATGGCGGGATCATGGTTCACGGCCTCGGTGTGCAGTGACTTCATGATGGTGATCTTATCCACAATGCCCGCAGTGTGCGGAAGAAGGTCTTTATTGACCCAAGTCTGATGTTCGCCGTACTTCTCAAACTCAAACATCGGAGCGACACAGGGGAAGGACTTTTGCCCGCTCGACATCCCGGTGAGCCGCTGCTCCTGCCGGACGGAATCCGGAAGTTCGGTGCCGTGCAGCTTGCGCTGAATCGGCTTGTAGTCGAAGAGATCGATATGACTCGGGCCACCGGGCATGAACATGTAGATCACCCGCTTGGCCTTGCCCGGGAAGTGGGGAATGTCGGGCAGGCCACCATATTGTTCCAGGCCGGCACCCATGGCAGAGTTCATCAGGCCGGGATTCATGAGCGTGCTCAGGGCAGCGGCACCCAGACCGTTTCCGGATCTCAGCAGGAATTGGCGGCGGGTCTCGATGAGGGGATTGAAGGTTTCCATGGCGTCAGATGGGGTGGGTTAGTTGCGGGTCAGTGATTCGTCGAGGTTCAGAATGGTCTGGGCGATCACCATCCACGCGGCGTGTTCGATGGGATCGATGGATTCATCCCGGGGAGATTCCCCGATGGCGAGGAACTCCCTGGCGGCCCCGGGGTTCCCGCGGAATCTTGCGAGGTTCTTTTCAAAGAGCCGGGTGAGGATCTCAATCTCCCGGGTCTTGGCAGGGCGGGAGGTGGCGAAGCGGTAGCACAAATCGATGCGCTTTGAGGTGTCGGAATTGCCCGATTTAATCAAGCGCTGGGCGAGGGCCCGGCCGGCCTCAAGAAACTGGGGATCATTGAGGGTCACAAGAGCCTGAAGCGGGGTGTTGGTGCGTTGTCGCTGGATGACACATTTTTCGCGGCTCGGCGAATCGAAGATCAACATGTTGGGCATGGGAGAGCTGCGCTTCCAGTAGGTATACATCGAGCGACGGTAGAGTTTCTCCCCTTTGTCCTGACTATATCGCAACCCCCCATTGAGGCTCACTTCATTCCAAATATTGGCAGGCTGGTAGGGCTTCGCGCTGGAGCCTCCGACTTCGGAATTGAGGAGCCCACTGACAGCGAGGGCATGGTCGCGGATGAATTCTCCCTGCAAGCGGAAGCGCGGGGCGCGGGCGAGAAGCTCGTTGGCGAGATCCTTTTCCCGATGGATCGACTCGATTCGTGAACTCCGGCGGTAGGTCCGGGAAGTGACGAGCTTCTTGATCATGCGTTTCACATCCCAACCACTCCCGACGAAATCAACCGCCAACGAGTCGAGCAGTTCCGGATGCGTCGGCGCGCTGCCTTGAGCTCCAAAATCACCGACCGAACGAACAAGACCTTCGCCGAAGAGCATCATCCAGTATCGATTCACGGCGACCCGGGCGGTCAGGGGATGATCGGGGCGGGTGAGCCAGCGGGCGAGGCCAAGGCGATTTCTTGGAGCATCCCTGGGAAGAGCCGGAAGGGCTTTCGGCACACCCGGTTTGATGACTTCGTCCTTCTTGGGAGAATCATAAGCACCACGATCGAGGATGTAGGTCATCCGCATCTTATCGGCGGGATTGTCCTGCATGATCATTGAGGTCACCGGCTTGCGAGTGAGGTCGGCCTCTTGCTTGGAGAGTTTCTGCTGAGCCGCAACGAGCTGCTTGTAGATCTTGTCTTCGGTGCCGAGGTAACGGGCCAGAAGAACCTTCTTGTCGCCTTCCTGACGCTTCTCCGCCGGCATGGCGAGGATGCTTTGGACCGGGTCCCCTCCAGCGACGGAGGCAATCTCACCTTCCGCGAGCGCGCGCCCGTAGATCCGCAAGTCATCGACCTCGCCCTTCCAGGTGGAGCTGGTCGAGCGACCTCCGATGCGCAGCGGCTGGCTGGTGGCAATGGTCGCGCTGAGGGTATCGGCCTGCACCTGATTGGCGGAAAGTTTCCCATCGATGAAAATTTTCACTCCGGCGGCCTTATGACTGCCATCGTAGGTGAGTACGACGTGCTGCCAGGCGTTCGGTTTCAGTTCATCGGCGGAAACCACTTTGAGCGCATTGGATCCCCACGCGTTGACGATGTGGGTTCCGATGCGGCCACCTTCCATCCAGAAATCAAAACCACGGAAAGCAGCCTTGTCATCCATCTTGGAAAGAATGGCCCCCGATGCCTTGCCGCCCGGCTTGACCCAGCCCGCGACTGAGAACGGGCGGTCAAATTCCACGTCCACTTTTGTTTCAAATTTAAACTGCGTCCCTCCATTCAATTTCAAAGCCTTGGACCCTTCGCGGTCCGAAACCTCAAACTTGCCCTTCTCACTGATTGCGACTGCTCCCGAAAGGCCATCGCGAAAATCCTTCGCAGAGGCATCGATCGGGAACCAGTGGACGAGTCCGTCGGGTTGCTTGCTCGCCTTTGCTTTGAGCGCTTCGGCGGATTTGCGTTTCAACCAAGCGAGGTATTCCGGAGTCGCTGCTACTTTGCCGCGATGCACTTCCACCTTTTGCCCGGCTCCCTCGATGTCCTTTTGCAATTCAGCAAGACGCTTCAAGCGGTCCTCATCGTGCACCTCCACGACCGGGGCCTGGTTGCCGTTGCGGGTCTGCATCCCGGGATCGGAGGTGTTGTTGAAGAAAGCGAAGAATTCGTAATACTCGCGCTGGGAAACGGGATCGTATTTGTGATCGTGGCACTGGGCGCACTCCATTGTCAGCCCCATCCAAACGTTCGCGGTGGTTTGGACCCGGTCGGCGACATATTCCACTCTGAGTTCTTCCGCAAAAGCGCCGCCCTCATCACTGGTGGCATGGTTGCGATTAAATCCGGACGCCACTTTCTGCGAAACGGTGGCATCGGGTAACAAGTCCCCGGCGAGCTGCTCGACCGTGAATTGGTTGAAAGGCATGTTCTTGTTGTAGGCCTTAATGACCCAGTCGCGCCAAGGCCACATGTCACGTGGCCCGTCGGCATGCATCACGCTGGTGTCGCCGTAGCGCGCGGCATCCATCCACGCCAAGGCCATGCGCTCGCCGTAGGCCTCGGAGGCCAGCAGGCGATCAACGACTTTGCCGTAGGCATCGGAAGATTTGTCGGCAACGAAAGCATCCACTTCCTCCGGAGTTGGGGGGAGACCGGTGAGGTCCAAGGTCACCCGGCGAATTTGGGTGCGGGGATCGGCTTCCGGCATGGGCCTGAGACCGGCAGCGGCAATGCGCTTGTCAATGAAGTGGTCGAGTGATTTCGCGCCGACGTCACTTTTAGGAGAAACGAAGGACCAGTGCTCGTCGTATTTTGCCCCTTCGGCAATCCACGTTTCGAGAATCTGAATCTGCTCCGCAGTGAGGGTCTTGTTGGCATCCGGAGGTGGCATGAGCTCCTCCGGGTCATGGCTCTTGAGCCGCTTGACCAGTTCACTCTTCGCGACATTGCCAGGAGAAAGGACTCCGGCGTCGAGGGCATCCTCCCGATCGTCGAGACGAAGGTCACCTTCCGACTCCCCCGGCCCATGGCACTTAAAACAGGTGTCCGAGAGAATAGGGCGCACGTCACGGTTGAAATCAACTGCTCCGGCGGAGAGACAGCTTACGAAAAATGCGAGAGATAGGGGTCCTTTCATAAGAATGGGATGACAGTTCGGAAGTTCGCTTGCGTCCTGAAAGGGAATCAAACGAAAACAAGACCGGGAGTTCAAGTTCACTTAACGAAGATCAACCGCTAAGTCTTGCGACCCGGCTTCAGTTCCCGGAAAAGGGCCGGGTCTCGCGCCCCGGGGCTCCAATCGCTTTCCTCACCAACAAACGTCCGGAGAATCGCAGCAGGCGCTTCTGTATAGATCCGGGACGGACCCTTGCATGCAGAGGAGCAAAGACCGCGCGGGTTGCTTCCGGAAGCTTGTCGTTGATGGCATCAAAATCGGACGAAACCCCGACCATCTCGTCAATTAGATCGGGAAATTCGTTCTCACCGGCCTCCATCAGCTGAAATCAAAAGCAAGCCATCATCAATTTCCATGTCAAAAGCTGGTTTAAACCGCTGGAAAAGCTGGAGGTAATTCGGAGTGGTCAAAGCAAGTGAGGCCGTCTGGTGATTCCCAAAAGATCACACGGTCAAGGATCTGCCAAGCCTCGCTTCCCCGGTCTCCCTCGAAGCAATCGTGTTGGCGAACGCCCCCACCTACCCGAAAAGAAGTAGCTTCGCGCTGAAAGTTCCTCAAGATCCCCTGAAATGATCGCGGTTCCTCTCCGTTGTGTCCTCCCGCGTTTGAAACCAGCGAGGGCTTGCGCCTTCTTCTAAAACGACGACCATCAGCTTAATCCCACCTCACACGATCCCATGAAAATAAACGCAATGATCGGCTGCCTGTTGTTTCTGGCCGCTTCGGCGATGCCAGCCGCAGCAAAAAAACAAGAAGAGCAGATACGCCTCACGCAGACCGGTGAGAAACTCTCGGCCCAGTATTCCAGGCTACTCGAGACCCTGAAGGCGGAGCTCACCAAGACCCTTCCCTCTGTCAATCAGCAGAGAAAAGCGGCATTCCTGAAGGCCCGTGTCGACGAAGTCGCGGCCACCGCCGGGATCAAAGCGGCCCAGGATCAAATGGGAAAAATCAGCACCGCCAAGGCCCTCGTCGGCCACGCCAAAGGCAAGTGGATCGGTGGAGCCGATAAAGGAATCACCGCCGCCAAGGCCAAATTGAAAAAGGCCAAAACCGCCGCCGAGCGCTCGGCGGCCGAAAAGGAACTCGCCCATTGGCAGCAGAACCGGAAAGACGGCGAAGACGCCCTTAAAGAGCGCCAAGCCAACCTCGATAAGGCGGAAATCGACCGACCCAAGGTAGCGAAAGCCTTAAAAGAAGCCGAAGCATCTCTCGCCGAAGCAAAAGCCACGACCTTGCGAACGGTCAAAGAACTCGGCCTGAAATCCCTCCTCTCAAGCGACAAGCTGGATGCCAAACTGGCCCGGTATGTCGTTCTTCTCGAAGCGACCCCGCATCGTCTCGCAGCCTTCGCGCAACAGGGCAAAGAACAAGAGGAGCTCATTGAAAAAATGCTCTCCGCCGATGAACTCCTCGTGCAAATGGCCGTCGCCGACGGTGCCAAGGATGGCAAATACGGGGAAGCAATGCAGATTTACCGCAACATCTGGAAAGCCAGTGACAAGGTTGCCGAAGGTCCCCTTCGCCGCCTCGCTCTCGCCATCAGCCTCGAACACGCCACTCCCATCAAGCAGCGCAACGCCGTCGCCAAAACGGATGCCCCCGCCACCGTCGATCCGGTCAAACGTTACCTCCACTACGAAAAGGCCCTCGTGAACGGCGAACTCGATCCCGCCTTCAAAAACCTCACCACCTGGGACTACCGCATGGTGGTCGATGGCGAAGAGCCCGATGAAGTTCTCGTTTGGGGCCGCGAAATGCTCCGCAACTATCGCCCCGACCACATCACCACGTCCGACTACCGTTGGCGCTACGTCGCCGCCGTCCGGAGCGACATCCCGTATGGCTCGCAGGATAACAAATACGACAAACCCGAACTCCAGTTTTTCCAAAACATCCTCATGAATGGCGGCATCTGTGGACGTCGCGCCTTCTTCGGCCGCTTCATGCTCCGCGCCTTCGGCATTCCCACCACCGCGCGCCCGCAACGTGGCCACGCGGCTCTTGTTCACTGGACACCCGACGGCTGGGTCCCCTGCCTCGGCGCCGGCTGGGGAAGCGGTTGGACCAAGACCCGCTACCACAGAGGTCTCGATTTCCTCGCCAACACCCAGGCCCGCTCCGCAGGCGAGCCCTTCATGTTGGTCAAGCGCGCCCAATGGATCGGCGACGTCATGGGCGAGCCTCGGGCCTTCGGCCTCCAATCCCGGACTGCTCCTGAATTCTGGTATGGCGCGTCGCTTTACATTCAGAAAGGGGTCATTGAAAACGCCAAAGCCAAGACTCTCGCCGCCGTTGGCCAGGACATTGCCGAGGCCAACGAAACCAAGGAAAAGATCGAGATCACCAAGGTTACCATGACCGATAAGGACCGGAAGGTTTCCATCGACGGAAAGGGCGTCATCACCATCCCCGCCACTGCCAGCACCAAACCCACCAAAAGCTCCGGCAAGATCATCTTCATGGACAGCGTCATCGGCGGCAAGCAGCTCCACTACAGCCGCACCGGCGGCGGACATCAGACCTTCGAATACACCATCGATGCCCCGGCAGCCGGCAAATACGAACTGACCGCCCGCGTCGCTACTCCGAGCTGGAAGCAAAGCCTCTTCGTAACTGCCAACGACGCAGAGCAACCCGTCGAAATCGCGCTGCCCCACACCGTCGGCCTGTGGGACGAGAGCAAACCGGTCACCATCGAGCTGATCAAAGGAAAAAACGTTCTCAAGTTCTCCCGCCAAGGGAGCGTCAAAGGCATCACCATCAAGGATTTCAAGCTCAAGTCACTCCTTACCACCGCGCGCTGACGGAGTTCCCCCATTCAAGCAAGAGAGAAGATCGGGGCGGGGTGACGGGATTGCGCCCGGTACCTCTCCCACCCCGCCGGACATGCGGGTTGATCCTCGCTGCGCCCGGGTCATGCCGATTTGACTTCGTCGAATCGGATTCGCTCTCAAAAACCTTGGATGCGAGTCGCAAATTCACGAAGTGAGGCGATTAGCAATAGCTGCAAGAAATTAGGCAAGGTGTGCGCAGCCAAAGGGAAGTTTTCATCCCAAGCTCAATTTGCAAGGATCGCCGGGTGAGTCTCCGCATCTTAAAAATCAAAACATCCCAAGGTATGTTGAAACGACGTTTTTTTGATGCTGAAAGTGAATCCCACAAAGGGTTGGATGGCCATCACAGGCCCGCTCACCGATTGTTTTTGCACTTGAGGCTTTAGGGTGGGAGACTGGGACCTTCTGCCGCCGTGATAAGAGGAAAATGCGGAGCGACCTTCTGCCGGTATCCTGACTTCCCGACCCATTCACAAACCCACAAACACATTAGACCCACCTAG
>ERZ887942.700-NODE-700-length-25958-cov-6.431031_pt1 | contig 25958 bp, 16 predicted proteins | sample MGYA00521099_ERZ887942 | MGnify/ENA primary metagenome ERZ887942 (study PRJEB32303, sample SAMEA104408605) | aquatic metagenome | biome: Brackish water; feature: Pelagic; material: water | place: Baltic Sea | collected 2014-06-07T06:48:00 | depth 16,251 m ...
CAATAGGGTTGATTCGTAAATAAGAAATGATCCAACAGGGTTCGTTCGATGATCGCACCCTGTTGGATCGAAATAGTTTAAAAGAATTACCGGGCGCGCTGGATTCCACCACGGCTGGCACCGAAGACTTTGAAGCTTGAGTATTTGTTGGTGTCGGGATCGAACACGTAGAAGACCACATCAGATCCGCCGATCGGAAGTCCGAGGCGGGCTTCGCGACGCTCCTGCTCTTCCTCTTCTTCGCCTTCTGTATAATCCGCTTCTCCGTTACCGAGAGACTCGTCGAGAAGCTCTTCAAGGAAGAACGGTCCGTCACCTTCAGTCTCCTCTTCGTTCGCTTCGAACAGTCCGATCGCAGAGAACAATCCGCCACCTTCACCGGTGAGGCCATCAAGACCTTCATCATCACGATCAAAGGAGTCAAACTTGTCGAGAAAGAGGAACGGGAAGAAGTTGAAGAGCGTTGGGACCAACACCACTTCAGGAATTACCACTTCGACCGGGACACCCACTGCACGAGGAGGGGTCACTGGAACTACCGTTGAATCGAAAAAGTAGATGTTATACAAACCAAATCCGTGGAAAGGATAAACTCCTTCTGCCGGAGTCGCGTAGTCACCGGTCGGCTCACCGAAAGCTCCCACTCCCAGAGTATGCTCGGTTGCGATGTGCTCATCGGCACCACCACGAGTTCCCGGAGTTGGTGCCCGGGTGTAGCCCGCGTTATTCAACCACGCGCCTTCCGCGATCCGATCCTGGGCCGGAGTCGGCATGTAGAAACGCAATTCAGTGAGGAATCCGCCGTCAGCACTGGAAACCACCGTTTGATTGGAGAGAGTGATCGTCCCGGATCCACCGGTTGGATTATTGCGGCTCGCCGCAATGTAGGTGTTGCCTGGAGTAGCGATCGCCGGATTGGTACTTCGCTTGGTATCCACGTGACCAATTTGGGCACCGTAGACATTTTCAGCTCCGTCGGCATCCACCCCGTTCAACGTGGTGATGTCTTCCCCAACACTGATAGTGATGTCTCCTTCAAGGCCACCGGAACCGTTATTGGCGTTGCCCTGGTTAATCGATGAACCATGACCAATCTTGGCATCGGCATCACGAACAACCACACCATTTGTGCTGGCAACTGAGCCGTGCTGCATCAACAGATTATTTCCTACCTCAATATCGATTAAGCCAGAGACTGCTCCGATCGCTTGGTTACCACCATGACCAATCTGAGCAAAAGAACGAAGACCTGACCGTCCCCCGGTGATCGTAAGATCAACCCCGGCGGAAACTCGGATATCACCCGTTGAATCGCCGTCCGAATAGGGACCTCCGTGACCAATCTTCACAGACAGGTTACGCATGTTATCGTTGTCGATATTCAATGCATCGGTTCCTCCACCCGTAAGACTAACCGAACCTGCCGCCGCAACGACCGTGATGTCACCACTGTAACCACCGTTGCCCGCAGAGTTATTCTGATTTCCACCCTGCGCATCGGTATCAAATCCTCCATTGCCAATTTGAACAAAGGATTCGCGGGCGGTTTGGAGATTCCCGTCATTCGCCGGACCGGAAAATCCGTCATTCACGCCGTCATCAAGAACTGGCTTGGCACCAATCAGATCAATATCGCCTGTCTCAGCAACGACTGAAATGTTTCCGGAAAGGGTTTCGCTGCGTCCCCATGTTCCACCACTTCCGATGATGCCATAGGCTCCACGATGACTGTTACCGGCTTCAATTTCAACACCCGTTCCGGTGGTGATGTCGATATCAGCATGGTGACTTCCACCATTGGAAAGTCCGCCTGAACCGATTTGAGCGTATGAGCCACGAACGATGTCGTTATCAGTCGTAACCGTGACAATATTTGTAGCGGTATCGATCGACGCAACATCACCCGTGGTATCTCCATTCTGGAGTCCGCCACCTTTCATAGTGAGCTTGCCATCAATATCGATGCCAATGGTAGTGGTCGCGCCGGTGTCCCCATCACGCTGACCATCGTTATTAACCCGATCTGAATCATAACCACCGTTTCCGATTTGCGCGAATGCCTGACGGCCTTCACCGGCAATGAGATCCAGATCGCCGCCGCCCGTAATGGTAATCGTTCCTGAATGATCTCCCCGGGCGGTATCGCCACCTAAGCCGATCATTGCGTAGTTCCGGGTTCCCTGAGACGGATCATCCTGACTGTCATCACCACCGATAAAGACGGTTACAGACGGCCCTACAAAATAACTACCGGTTCCATCACCGTTGCTTACACCGCCCGGATTAGGAGTGACGTCATTGAAACTGGTTACGGTGATCTCCAGCGCCTGCCCCGTGGACACCGCTTGTTTGATGTCACTCGCTTCGACGCGGATATTTCCGCCGGCATCGATCGTGATATCGCCACGATGCCCGCGAGTGTCAACAATGCGCTCCGATTGCCCTCCGCCGTTGGCGAGTCCACCGGAACCCCGGTAATCCGTCGCGCGACCACCGTTTCCGATCTGAGCGTAAGAGTCTTCCGAGGACAATACAGGATCAGGCAGGTTCCAAACTTCACCATCACTTCGAGTCACTGTCTCCAACCTTCCGTTGAACTGGCTAAACCCTGCTCCCGGAGTCACTGAATTCAGCGCCTCGTCGAGATAAGTATTCTGGACATCTGCAATAATTGGATTGCCCGCGCCGTTGTCTTCAATAATCCGAATCGGCATGACTTTATCAATCGTCGTCGCTTTTGGAGCAGCCAGAACGGTCAGATCACCCCCGAGAGTGATCGTGATATCGGACGTCTGGGCCGTTCCGATTCCATCCCCGTTTTTACCGGAGTTATTCCAGTTCTGCGTGGCGTTGGTATTGACGTGCTCAGAGTCGTGCCCGCCATGTCCGATCTGGGCAAAGTTCCGGTATCCGGTGCGACCATTGTCAGCCGTGTTGTTCAAAAACGGGTCCTGAGTAATATCTTCGTTGGTTCCGTCAATCGTCACCGCATCCCAACCACCGCGGGATTCCAGGTATAGATTGCCGGTTGCCGTGATATCAATCGTCCCGGAATGGTCTCCTTTTGTATACCGACCGCCGTGTCCGATCATGGTGAAGTTGTCACCGCCGTTCATTTCCATAAACGTTTGACCGGTCAACAAATAATCCTGACCTGCGATAAAGCTGATGTCGCCTCCGGAACTCACCGTAATATTGCCATTGTGACCTTCATCAATCGCAGTCACGGCACCGTCGGTTCCAATGACGCCATCACCAACCTGTGCGGCATTGTAAACAATCGCCGGATTATAAATTGCATCAGCGGGCTGATAATAACCACCGTGACCGATCATGGCGTGAGCCTGAACGTCGGTGAATCCAGCACGGAACCGAATATCGCCACCCGCAACTACATTGATATCACCCGAGTGAGTTCCGTTGGCGTGCTCGTTCCGCTGACGGCCACCTCTCCAGGTTGAACCATCTTCGCCACGTCCACCGTGACCAATCATCGCGTAAGCTTCACTGCGACCACCGTCGAATTGAATATCTCCCCCGGCATTCACATCTATATCACCCGTGGCGCCGCCCTGATAACGGGTACCACCATGTCCGATTTGGACGTGAGCTCGATGCCCGCGGTTCGTGATGTCACGTCCCCGCTCATTTACCTGAAAGGCTTCGCGGGTAAATGTGACGTTTCCTCCGGCATTCACCGTAATATTCCCCCGGTGATCACCGTGAGTGGAACGGCCACCATGACCAAGCATCGCATAGGCATCGGCTCCGTTTGAGGCGACGAACTCGACACTGCCTACAGCTGTGACTGAAATATCGCCACTATGTCCGTAGGACTGCCCCGTCTCCGGATTGATCGCAATCCCATCTCCCACAAAACTGGAGTTGGTTACCGAGTTCGGACCAGCAACCAGAACTCCACCACCATCGGGATCTCCGGTATTTAAAGTTACGGTCCGGCGAGGACGAGCATCCAAATGAAACCCGGTTCCATCGGAAGCTGCCAGAGGAGTGTTTCCGCTGGTATCGTAAGCACCGCGTCCGCGAACATTAGCGAGAACAGCCTTCCCTGCAGCATCACCATAAGCACCGACCTCTCCCAGTGAATCAACAAAGATGAAATCAGAATCAAAACCGCCATGTCCAATCTGCGCGTGAGATTGATCGCGGTTATTCCGCCAACGCCAGTCGTTGGAGTTTGCAGGACCTCCTGAAGCTGAATTCGGCGCGGCCCGAGCCCGAACATCACCAACCGTAGCCTCGACCGTAATATTTCCAGAGTGCTCACCGCGAACCCGCGTTCCGCCATTGCCAATCATGACAGGCACGTCGTTCAAAAGCCCGCCCTCCAGCTCAATGCTCCCGGCGATCACGGTGATGTCACCGCTCATGTTTCCGAAGATATGAGTATTCCTGAAGTTGTTATCACCAAGACCGGAATCAGAAACGGTATTCGCACGATCCGCATCCGGATCGTCGTTGGCGTATCCACCATGACCGATCTGAGCATGCGACTCAGCACGCCCCGCCTGAAGATAAACCACCAGGCCGCCCATCACCACGATATCACCGCTGTTGTTTCCGTTGCCGACAGAAACGTTTCCGCTGTCTGAACCATAGTCAGTCAAATCAAGAGAATCGTTGGTAACGGCACCCCGGTTATCGATATCATTATCCTGCTCGCGCATCCCACCATGACCGATCATCACATAAGCGCGGTCATTGGACTTTACGCCATCAGAGCTATTCTCGTTGGCATTCTGACGCAACAGCACTCCCGTGATTGCATGCACATTAATATCCCCCGTCACCCCGTTATGAAAATCAAGATCCAATCCGGTCCTAATGGTTCCGCCGGCAATCCGAGCCCTGCCCCGCACGTCATTCTCACGACGATAGCCAAGCTGGGTAAACTCGCCTTGACCGTTACCTGAGGTCACCCGGACCTGATCACCAAACGCATTGGTTTCACCACGGGCACTGCCAACCTCAACCGGTTCAAGCGCTGCGTCATTAAGTAGGACTGACCCCCCGTTTTGACCCCATGCACCGTAAGTGCCGGCAAGAACGTCCGCAGCAGTAATTACTGGATTGGTCGAACTCGGAATCCCGGTCGCGGCCGTTGGGTCAAACGCGAAATTCGCTGCCCCTGTTCCATCCCAACCCGCAACCAGAGTAATGTTTCCTGTGGTCGTCCCATTGGCAGCAACCGTCGTATTTTCACTCGTTCCATGGTTCTTAATATCCCCATTTACGCTGATGTTGCCATGGGCAAAGAATGCCAGAGAATTGGGGCTGTCATACTGAATATCAGATCCCGCATCAATGACGATGTTACCAACATCACTTCCAGCAGATGAGGTGTGAATCACCACATTGTTCGTCAAGATGGCTTCAACCAAAGCCGAGTCTGAAATCGTTACTCCCGCTCCAGGCCCGATCGAAACATCCGTAGGATCAAGCAAAAGGGTTCCGTTCGCACCCGACACTGCGGATGCATTGACCCGACCGCGATACTGAAGCTGGTCTTTTCCGGAAACTTCCATGAAGCCACCGTTTCCAATCGCACCCAACGCACGGGCACTGATACTTCCAGAGAAGGTGGTATCACCATCTGACCAAACAATAACGCGTCCAGCATTGCCACCTTCGGAATCAGCCACAAACTCCGCACCAGCCTCAATAACGGTAGACTTGGAATTCAACATATCGGATTCATTCCCCTGAAGTCCGCCACCTGCGCGAATTTGTCCCGCACTGGTAAATCCGGACACATCGGCGCTCGCATTTGCAGTCACCGCGACCGCCTCGCGAGAGACCACATCAAAATTACCACCCTTACCGAGCAGGCTGTTCACTGCGGCAGTTCCTCCAAAAGTTGCATCCCCCACAAGCGAGCCAACCGTTACTGAACCGGCATCACCGGAAACAGACGACGCATCCAACGTTCCGTTTGCCGTTACGCTTTGCAATCCATTCAAATTAATCACGCCGCCGGATCCGGATCCGCCCGCCGCATTGATCGTCGAGGTGCCGAACTGATTAACGGTTCCACCAATAACACTGACGGTGCCGCCATTAACGGATCCGTTTGCAAGGAGATCGCCACGAAGATTGATCACTCCATCAGCACGTCCATTCACATTGATCGTTCCACCGTCACCCGATGAACCCACCGTGCTAACGGTTGAGCCCGCACCGATGTTGACGGATCGCGTATTGCTCTCATTTCCAATGGTAATCACACCACCAGTTTCGCCGTCAGCACTGATCACTGCACCGCCATCGATGTTAAAATAAGCACCCTGAACATCAATCACTCCACCAGCGCGATTTCCGTCTCCGCTGGCATCCACTTCGCCACCTTCGAGATTCACCGTGCCGGTGCGTCCTGCATTGATATTGATTGTTCCACCGGAACCGTCCGCGTTTCGTGCCCGAAGCGTTCCTGTATTGGTGATCACTCCGCCGGTACCCGCATCCAACGTCAAAATTCCACCCGTGTAGTTCGCGCCGTTCGCTCGAATCATTCCGCTGTTATTAATAGCGAGCGCATACACATTGCCGTGAGCCTTCAGTTCAACGGCCGCACCTTCGATGGTGCCTTCGTTGTTAGTTCCCACCTCACCACCCCGGCCAGCTGCTTTAATCGAAATCTTAGCATCGCCCGACTGGTGAACAATGATGTCGCCACCTGCTCCCATCGCAACGGTTCCATCAACCGAACCAATCACCCCGCGGTTATCAATGAAATTACCGAGCAAAACAACATCCCCACCTGCGCTGATGGTTCCGTAGTTCGTCACCCCTGCCGAACTGTTTCCACGGAAACGATTATCACCACCATTCAAAAAATCATTGTCATCAATGTCGAGCGTTGAAAGCGTCAACGCCCCCGCAACGTCAACGACACCACCAGCTCCTACAAGAATGCCGTTGGTATTGACAACCATCACTCCGCCATTGGCTTTCAGTGTTCCGAAAATCGCAGAAGGATTTCCGCTGACCACCCGGTTCAAAACCGATGAATTTTTACCCGGCTGGATGAACTGAGTGAGTTCGCCTTTTCCAATTGAGAAATCCTGCCAATTAATGATCGCTTTATCAGTGCCCTGCGTGATCCGCAGATTTGCTGTATCAAGCCCTTCAAAAGTGACGCCACCGTGGACGACTGCACCTCCAGATGGATTCGCTTGTGTGATGCCCGGCATCATCGCAAACGCAGGAATGAGAAGGCTCAGCACGAATTGCTGGAACCTTTTTCGTGATCTGATTTTATTGATCATTGTATTCATTTTGGCGCAAGGGTTGGGGTGTTAAAGAGGGATTTCTACTCGTGCCTATTTTGCATTTAATTGCAATCCCCTATGGAATGGCAGCATATGGCCCGTATGTAAATGCAAAAATCATTTAATTTTTGCGTCCTATTTCACCCCAAGTTGTCATCGCGAGTTGCCGCGTGACAAAAAATCACGAAATTGTCATCAATTTCAGGCCGCTTTTTACCGCTCTCCCGAATCCGGTGCGTCGCAATCTCGCGATTTGAGTTCCTCCCAATCAAGCGATTCCAGGAGTGTTTGGGATTTTTCGGCAAATGCACTTCCTTCTTTGAAGTACGCCCCTCGGGTTTCGATGGCGTCGAAAAATGGCTCACGCTCAAAAAGTTCGTGCGTCAACAACCCGCAATCCACCTGAATAGCGCACTTTCCAGCCCAATAGGCCGCCCGGAGCTGCCCAATCGCATGGTCCATGTAACTGGTGATAATCACGTCCTTTCCTTCCCGTCTGGCCGCTTCAACCAGGGAAGCTGTGTCAACAAGCGCCGGTTTGACCACCCACCAATCTGAAATCGCGGCTTTTTCGGGGATCTCGAGCCCTCGATCTGCAGCCAGCGGAATATTAGCATCTTTTAATAATCGCCATTCCTTAGAATTCCACAAAACCGGATCTTCAAGAAATTCAATGCGATCTCTAATTTCCAGACTTTTCCACCACTCGACCAATTCGCTCGCCGATTTCCCGGTTTCATTAAAATCCACTCGAATTCGAAATCCCGCATCCGACCACCGCAACATTTCCGCTTTCAAAAAATCCAGCTGATTCCCGTCACCTTTCAATTTTACGGTTCGGAACCCTTTTTCAAAAATGGATGCTGGATCGGTGCTTTCCGAATCCACGCAGGTAAAATGGCTTTTTGGAATCGAAACGCTCCCCAATTCGCTCAGCCAATCCACATTCGCCGCCCGAAGCGCTTGTTCGATCAGTGGGGTCGAATTTCCATTGCGCAATTTTTCCAACTGCCCTTCCAGCGGATCGTCCCCCAGCTCAGGCCATGGATGAATGCACCCGACTCCCGGTCCGCTATCAAACCGAATCAGGACGCCGCAATGGCCTCGGCGATCGCTCTGCGCATTCAGACCCGTCCGGCTGAACAACTCGTATCGATGAATTTGAAGATTCCCGTTCATTAAATTCTCCAGAAAAACAGGGTGATCACCACCGCAAAGCCAATCAGCATCAGACCGCTCAGCGCCAGATACTTGTTATAAATCGGCCCCGGCTCGTTTTTTCGAACCCCTTTCGCGATGCCCTGACCAACGATTAGCAGAATAACAAAACCAATCTCTCCAAAATGGTTCCGCGTCTGAAAAGCCATCAAAAAACCGATGACAGCTGGAGTTACAACTAGCAGAAAAATTTCAATCCTCGCAAATCGCTTTCCGAAACGCACCGCCAGCGTTCGTTTGCCCGTGCCCGAATCCTCCGCGACATCCCGCAGATTGTTGATCGCAATCAACACGGTCGAATACAGCCCCGTCATCAGCGCCAGCAACCAGACTTGCAGAGGAGCCGGCCACTCGCCGGTTTGAACCCAATACGAGCCGACCACCGCGACAAATCCGAAAAACAGAATCACGAACAATTCCCCCAATCCCCGATACGCCAACGGCACCGGCCCGCCGGTATAGCCATAGGCCAAAAAGAGCGCGATCACCCCGATCACGATAATTACCGGCCCCCGCTCCATGATCATCGGAATCGAAATCAGCGCCGCCAACAGACAAAATCCCATCGCAGCGCCCAGCACCATTTTTTGCGACAACATCCCGCTCGCCGTCACCCGAATCGGCCCCAACCGCTTTTCCGTGTCCGCCCCTTTTTTGAAATCAATCGCATCGTTAAAAAAATTCGTCGCGATTTGAATGCAGATACAGCTCAGCAGCGTACACCTCAGCAAGAGCCACGAAAAATCACCGTCGCCGAACAGGACCGGTACATTCCCCACCCACACCGGCACAATCGCCGCCGGCAGGGTTTTCGGACGAGCCGCAAGCAGCCACGATTTCAGCGAATTGGTTTCAACCATCTCCTCACCGTTGCCGCAGATATCGTCGCAATCTAGAATTTTCTGCGATCCAACCCTGCCGGTTCGATGAAGACACTTTAAATACACCTCTTCAGCAGAACATGATCGCTGCCGCCTCTGAATCAACGGGATTGGTGCTTCAAATAATTCCAGTAATGGGAACCAGCCTTGCAAGGGTTCGGCTTCCTGCCACACTTGGCGAAGAAATGAAGACACTCATCTTTGGAATTTTAACTCTCATCTCGTTCAGCGTCTTTGCGGAGAATGAGGCTGCGCCTGCCAAAAAGCTCCCCAAGGTTCTTCTTATAGGGGATTCGATATCAAAAGGCTACACGCCCTATGTGGTTGAGATGATGAGTGAGCAGGCGCTTGTCACTCACAATAAAGGCAACGCGGGACCCGCGATGCGGGGGCTGGAAAATATCGATGAATGGTTGGCGGTAGACGAATGGGACGTGATTCATTTCAACTGGGGTCTGCATGACATGTATTTGTGGAACTATAAAGAATCCGACCGGGCGCCGGCCGCCTACGAAAAGAGGCTCGACACTCTGGTGCAACGTCTGAAAAAAACCGGAGCCAGACTCATCTGGGCGACGACCACACCGGCTTGTCCCGGGGCGGAAAAAAAATGTAAGGTGAAAATTGATCCGGCAACTGAGCAGCAATTTCTGGAGGCAGCAATGCGGGTCATGAAAAAACACGAAATCCAGGTGAATGACCTGCATGCGTTTATGGCGTCGAAACGGGGAGCCTATTCGATTGCGGATAATGATGTCCATTACACTCAGGAAGGCTCCCAAAAACTGGCTGAACAAGTCGCGGCAGCCATCAGACCGCTGTTAAACGCCGAATCGCCAATTGAAGCGACTATCAGCAGGAACATTGTGGGTTATGAACTTTATCAAGCCTCCAAAACGTTTTCGGTGAATACAGGCAGCGTAAAAGTGAAGCCCTTCAATGATCTGGGATGGCACCTGGTTATCATTCCCGGCAAAGACGCAAGTGAATCCAAAGTGACTCTGAAAGTGGAGGGAGCAGCCACATTGGAGGGCTACACTTTTTCCCCCTGGAAGCCCCGATACAATTATTGGAAAGCAAATGGGGACTCGATTGAAGTGGACATTATGCCCGAAGGCTGGGGCTGGTATTTTCTGCGCAAACCATTGCCGCTTTCCACCCTGAAAAGAAATGACCCGGAACACATGATCGTCACCAAAGAGACGGTGGTGGAAAAGGCAAAATTCCCGGTTGTTGATATCCATACTCATGTTGCCCTGTATGATCGTGATCCGAAAGAATATTTGAAAATTCTCGATGAGACGGGCGTTGCGGTCATCGTCGATTCACCAATGGCCAGCTTTGGTCAAACCACAGAAGACGGTTACCAAATGTTGGAGAAGGTTTACCCTGATCGCTATTTAACTTTTGGCACGATTGATTTCAACAGCAGGCATCAGGACGACTTTTCGAAGGAGGCGATCACAAAGTTGGAAGCGGATGTGAAAACAATGGGGATCCCGGGGGTGGGGGAAACTCATGACAAAGGCGCGGGAGTTTTCGGTCATGCGTTGCGACCTGACCGCCGGGGGCCGGTGCATATTAATGACGAACGGTTCATGCCGCTGTGGCGTGCGGCCGCTCGATTAAAACTGCCGGTTCTGCTACATATCTCGGAGCCTTTTGGTAATTATGTTAAATTCGAGGAACACCCGAATGCGCGCTGGGGGAGAGTTTCGAGGAAGTATAGTCTGTGGGGAACGCGGGTGTTGTCGCACGCTGAAATGATGGAGCGGAGGAACTCTCTGATGGATGAAATTCCCGACCTGATTCTCATCGGGGCGCACATGGGAAGTCTGGAGTCGGATTTGGCTGAGCTCGGTAAGACACTGGATAAGTATCCGAATTTTTATGTCGAAATCGGTCAGCGACATACGTGGTTTGGTCAGCAACCGAATCTGGCCCGGAAGTTTTTCACCAAATACCAGGACCGAATTTTGTTTGGCCAGGACGGAACCAAAACCGTGGCAGAGTATCGCCTGCATTTCCGATTTCTTGAGACCGATGATGATCTGATCGTCTTTTCCAAGAACCGTCCTCCTGTTTACGGTCTCAACCTGCCGGATGAAGTTTTGAAGAAGGTCTATTATGGCAACGCTGCGAAATTGATGCCGCGTGTTAAAAAAGCTCTGCAGAATCAATACCCGGATCTCACGTTCCCCTGAGGTCGTATTCATCGGTCTCGCTCATGAGCAGGACACTGCTCTCGATGTGAAAGGCCGCCGATTTCTTATCGGCCGAAAATAAACCATTTCGTAGCGGTCCAGCAATTCCCCGGCCCGCAGCATTGACTCCAAACCGTTTTCATGGCCCACTCTTGCCATGTAGACAAGAATTCACCCTTTCTCCCCCAGCGCCGTTAAAAACCATTGAAAAAGGAAATTCCGATCAGCCCTTTATGGAAACCGAAGAACATCCTATGGAGTCCCCCGGCCCTCTGAAAGCGATAGGTATCAATGTCGGAATCGTCGTGGTGGTCGGCGTTCTGGTTGGGGAATCCATTCCAATTTTCCAGCGCAGGCGAAAACCTGAGTTCGTACGAGCACAATGGCGTTCACCTCAATGACGGTGATGGCGAATTCATTGACATGTCATTTCTGACGGGTGCGGACAGCCCGGGCGATGGGAGGTCCGTGGTTTCGTGCGACATCACCGGTGATGGCATGCCGGAACTGCTAGTGCGTCAGGTCGGAGGTGGTTCGTTGATTGTTTATGAAAACCGTTTTCCAAAGGCAAACTGGCTGCGCGTTTCTCTTCGGGGAACCAAGAGCAATCGTCAGGGAATCGGGAGTAAAGTGGTTTGCGAAGTTGAAGGACGAACCATCCGCCGGGAATTGTATCCAGCGACAAATTTTCAATCTCAGTCCCCCGCTCTGGTCGAGCTTGGATTGGGAGACGCTAAAAAAATTGAAACATTGAAAATCAGTTGGCCCTCAGGAATTGAACTGGAGCTTGATGATTTGCCGATCAATTCGCATATCGAAATCGAAGAATCGGGTGCGTTTCGGATCGTCAACGATTGAAAAAAGAGAGCGTTCTTACAACGCTTGATGGACGTGTGGTGCACCTCGGAGAGTGACCGGGATCACTTGTCTTCGTGGCTACCACGCCACTTCAGCAAGTCGCTCATCATGGTGGATTCGATCGCTTCCAATTCAGGAGTTCCCGTCAGATTGTTGAGTTCATAGGGGTCTATCGACAAATCGAAGAACTGTTTTTCGTCCGTCAGCAAATGATGAATCAACTTGTGATTTTTCATTCGCATCGCCCGGGTCACCGTTTCGCGATTTGGATCGTGGTAGGAAAAAAACAATCGGTCGCGGCCTCCGCGCCGTCCCTCGTATTGCCCGAGTAAACTTTCCCCTTCGACCTCTTTGGGAATCTCCAGTTGGCCGGCGTCACAAATCGTTGGCAGGATGTCCATCGTGCTGACCAGTGCTGAATTTATTTTTGAAAACCGCTTTAAATTCGGATGCCTCACAATCAGTGAAGTCCGCAAGCCCTCTTCATACATCGTCTGCTTGCCGATGATCCCGTGAGATCCCATCGACATGCCTTTTACGCTGGAAAAAATCACCAGCGTATTTTCGGCGAGGCCTTTCTGATTGAGCGTCTCAAGGATCCGCCCGATGTGAAAATCCATGTGCTCGATCATGGCGTAATATTCCGCCAACGTTTTTCGAATGTCAGACTCGGTCCGCGGAAGTGGCAACACCGTCTCGTCACGGATCGCTGGATTGAATTGTTTGAACGGCGGCTTCGCCATGAAATTCGGCGGAAGCTGAATCGTTGCCGGATCGTATTTCCCCTCGTAGCCCGGCGGCGCACGAAACGCGTCATGCGCGACAGTGTAGGCCACGACAAGGCAAAATGGCTTGGGGTGATTTTTATTGAGATACTTCACCGCGTCATCAGAAAACGCCGTTGTTGAATACACCTTCGAAATCTCCCGGTCTTCCGCTTCACCGCCAAAGGGCGTCAACGCCATCGCAAACTGATCGAATTTTCCGCCCGCCCAACAGCGCCCACCGGATGTGTAACCGCGCGTCCACGGTTTGCCATCGTTGTGCCATTTTCCAATGAACGAGGTTTCGTATCCCCCCGCCGACAACAGTTTTGGAAGCGTCGGCGCGTCGTCAGGAATTGTTTTCCCATTAAAAGTGACACCGCTCGACCAGCTATCCTGACTGGTGTAAACACACGCGCGACTTGGTGTGCAGATCGGATTCGGCGTAAAACAGCGATTGAAATAAACGCCCTCGCTGGCGAGCCGATCCAGGTTCGGCGTTCGAATCACCTCATTGCCGGAGCATCCCAGCGCCCGGTAATTGTGATCGTCGCTGAGAAGCAAAATCACGTTTAACGGATCCCCTGCCCGCGAATTCTGAGGGCACAAAACCAGCAAGAAAATAGACAGATAGAAAATAGTTCTCATCATCGCTGGATTGTCGAAACGAACCCTATTGGATCGTAAAAATTAGAAAATCCGGACGGACCACGTTTTAACCGGAGTTCGGCTCAGTCGCAGGGTTTGGAGCGACAATGCGTTTTTGTAATACAAACCGGCAAGGTGCGCGCCATCTAGATTCATCTCGGGGGCAGTCAAAACGAATTGCGACTCTCTAGGATACTCGACCGCTCCGGTTTTCGGGTTCAACCGCCCAAGTAAGATCACCGTCTGCAAACCCAAAATGGAATCCGGCGAGCCCGCTTGCCATTCGTGACGAAAAAGATAACTCCGCGGAATCCGAATTTCGAGCCGCCGGGTATCCGCATTTACCGTTTTCATTGTTGATGTTATCCCGCGCGCATCAAGAATCATGTTGTAGCCATTTCCAAAAGAGCCCAGCTGAATGGGATGCGTGATTCCCGGCCCACCACGATAGAGCGCACCAATCCGAACGGCTTCGACAAAACCAAAGGTGCGAACTTCACTTTGTGGCCTCGCATCAACATAAACCTCTGCCATGACCGCCGCCTGGTCGCCCAGGTCCTGCAAATTGAGGCCTTCCAATTCCGCCACGATAAACAGGGCATCGGCATCGGCATCGGCACGAATCGTGACCCCGGGCTGCCCATTCAGCGACTGTGCTCCAGCAGATGGATTCCCCACCGCATATTGGCCGTGGGGCGACAACGCCACTTTCTCACCGATCACCAAATCCTTACTAGCTTCAACTTCGCGATCGAACCGAATTTTTTTTCCATCCACTTCAACTTCCACAAACAAGCCTTTCTGAAAACGAGCTGCCCCAGCGGGTGGTCGAAATGGAAACTTCGCCTCGAACTTCTTATCTCCGAGCGGCGGAAGCGAAAACGGGATGGCTGGCGCAATCTCATCTCCCATTCCAACACGATACTTTCCGCTTACCGCTTTCTGTGTGCCGTTCAGGAGGTTCCATTCAATTCGCAAGGTGTCACTGACTTGCTCAACAAATCGGCTTCGCCAGGCGACAGTGATTGGAGAGAGCTTGACGCGGCGAGGCTCAAGAATTTCGGTTCGTTTTCCATCAGAAAGCACATAGGACAGACGCATTTCGGTGTCATTCACACTCCACGGACCATAAAAAACGCTGCCATCAGGATGCTTACCCACCACGTGACGATTGTAGATAAAATCGATGAGCTTGTTTTTTCCCGCAGGTAAAATGAATTCCGTTTCGGTAAATTCGGGATCCAATCTTCCTTCCCACGCGAGCGCGCCGAGAGTTCCGACTCGAAGTTCATTGCTCTGATTTCGAAGCGACAATGTCACTTTGACTTGCCGCTCATTCACAAATTCGGCATTCCCTGTGATCGTGTAATCCGATGCCTCGGGCAAATTCATCAACTCATCAAACATCGCCAACCCCATGTACTCATTGGCCTTATGGTTTGGGTGGAGCTCCTCCAGCGTCAGCATTTTCGGTCCCCAGTCCATGATCCGCTCCAATCGGGTATTCACAATCTTCATGGCTTCATCCGGCTCCACGTCCAACTCCTGAGAACCGCCCCAACGGGAAAGTGACTGTCCCAAGTCGATAAAAAGCACGCCGTTGGCGTCCGCCACATCCCTGGCCGTCATTGTATAAGGACGAGTCAGTCCCCAGTTGATCGCGCCTTTTCCGCCCATACGAACGATGTTCGGCCCGAGAACAATCACATCAGCCTGACGAGATTTTGCGGCATCGATAAGATATTGAAGGGCCCGCCGATACTGGTCCAGCGGCACTTTTCGCAACGCGTCGTTGATGCCATAATTGATCGTGATCAGATCAGGATCGTGGACAAACACCTCCGTCGTCATATTTTGAATGCCATCGATCATGCAACGTCCCGGTTTTGCCAGGTTTTCGAAAAGAATTTCATCGCCCAGATACGGAGTCGGCTTCTGCGGAATCTTGGCAGGCGGATTGACCAACCGCACGCCCCCTGGATAAAAGAACTCCTTCGCAAGCTTGTTCAAAAAGATCCCCGGATATCCGATGTGCGAATTGCCGTGATTCTTGGAATCATTTGGCAAAACCGAATTCCCCCACGTCACGCTATCGCCCATTGTGACCACGTAAACGGGACTTTTTGCCTCCAACTTCGCAGCGGTTCGCGGGATATATTTTTTCAGTCGGGCACTTTGTTGGGGAGTACGGGGAAATGCATCCGCCGACGTCCCGGAAAAGAATCCAGCAGCCAACACTATGAGTGTCGCGATTTCGCAATACTTTCGCATTATTAACTATCGAGAATTAGAAAAATTAAAGGGTATTATTAATTTTTTACCCTCATCTGTCAAAGCAAACCTTAAATCCCGCCAATTTTATAAAAAAACCACCCCACTTCAATCTTGTCCGCTGGATTCTTTTGAAAGAATGAAATCACAAATCACGATTTTGTGATCGGTCTGCGAAGATCGTTTCGATTCTATCTTAATCGCTTGTATACCATCGGTATGCCAAATCTGATCCAGCCTCAAAAGCGGGAAGGATGCCGGATATGTATTGCCACTTCCATCACCGCTGGAAACCGAAGCATCTTCCAGTTCAGCAATTTTCAACATCCGAAACACATCATCGCCCGGAGGAGTGGCGAAATCGCCGGCAACGATCAAAGGCGGAATTTCGTTGGCGCTGCTGATTGACTCCGACCGATACCTGACCAGATGCCGCAGCGTCCGGCGATTCTCAATGCGGTTTTCCAAAAATTCAGTCCATGCCGCCTGCTTCCAAAGATCAAACCGGGGAATGGAGCGCTGCAAATGTACATTGGCCAGATCGATCACCTCTCCGTCAGGCATTTGCAGACGGGTGCGAAAGGTCGACTTTTTCTTAACAACCGGCTCGGTATTTTCAAAACGCCCGCGGGCGATGATCGCATTGCCCGCGTTGGCCACGTAGCTTCCCTGCCCTTCGAAAAGCTCCACGATCAGAGCATCCAGCTTTGCCTTTTCCGGAGCTTCCTGGAGAAACACGATATCCGGCTTTAAATCACGCACTTCGTTGGCGGCTTCAATCCGACCCAGACCGCAGTTTACCGTAATAATCCGAAAAACGCGCTCCCCCTCCTTTGGAACGGTTTTTCCACCCAACACAGCCACTTTAAATTCGCGGCCGAGAGATTGCGTCTCGTCCGACATCAAAACTCCTATAAGAAGCCAGAGAAAAAACAGCACGATGCAAACTCGCGATTTGAATTTCGCTCCGAAAATTATGGACGACAGCATCCCTGCCATCGCCCACGCCCAAATCGGAATGAGCGTGATCACGACGAATGAATCCCACCGGTTCAAATAGCACAACAACACCGCCACCAAGATCGCTCCGATGGTTATCGGAGCGCCTATTGAAATCAAGGAACGGAGGTGTCGGCGCATGAAAGAAACGGAACAATAAATTTAGTCGGCGTTCTTTCGCCCAGAGTGTTTATTCGATCCAGCAAAGAAGCGTCACGGCGCAGGAAATATTTCCACTCCACTGACATCAGTCGGTTTAGAAAACGAGATCGTCAGTGTACCGTCTGTCACCGCAATTTTCTGAAATGATTCCGTAGCCGCCGTCATTGGTTTATCCAGAACCACTTCGCGATCTTTCGCCACACCTTGCAGTGAAATTCCGGCGATCGTATTGCTTTTATCCATCGAGCCAAATGTAAGCCGCACTTCGTAGTTCCCGTTTTTCAGGCCCGATATTTTCGCCTCCGTAAGCCCGCGCGCTCCCGAAGCCGCCACCCACGGCCACATCCCTTCCTGGACTTCGCCTTCCATAAAAATCGAATGCCGATAGAAAAACTCCGGCTTTTCCGGAAGGGTCGAAACCTGAACCGATGGCGACGGCCCACCCACATTGGGCACGTCCAACCACAGCGTCCCGCCCTCCGTTTTGCGATCCCCCGGCGCTCCGAAATTGATCCCGATCCGGTTAAGCTTTCCGTTTAATTTTTCCGCAGAAACCGCTCCCCACGAAGTCCATTGCTCGAACGTCTCCGGCATGGAAATGAGCGACAACGCGCTCGGCAACGGGTAGGCGCAGGTGCAGCCTTCGTAAAAATACGGCAAGTTCAGCAGACCGTTTGCCGGGATCACACTGTTCGTGCAACCACTTCGAGGACCGGCAATATTGATCGTTCCGCTCTCCGTTTTCTTATCGTAAAACGCGGCTGTTCCCGAACGCATCGTGAAGACATTTCCGTAATCGAATCCGCCATCGCACCCGTAGCTCTTTGGAAAAACCCGATCTTCCTTTTCACCCGTCAGCGGACTGATTCGCGTTCCCGCTTTCGGCGCATCCGGCTTCCAATCATCCTTTTGATTTGGCGGCCGATACTGACTTGGCTGCACTGTTTTTAAATCGGTCTCCGAAAAACTCTGCCGCAAAACCGGCACTTCCTCGGCCGCAAAGGTCCGCCCCGTGTAGACATCCGTGAACATCGGTTCCAACAGCCGGTAATCCACTTTTCCCTTTCGAGTTGAAGCATCCAACCAGTCTTTCGACTGAGAAATCATCACTCCATCGATGAATTGAGGCTGAGGCGACCGTTTAAAATGCTGGGTCGCATCACCATACCACTGTAAGCCCACCGGCGAGCGAACCAACTCATCGGCACTCTCTGCCCAGCCTCCCGTGTAGTTGGTCGTTCCAGCAATCGCGCCATTCCGAACCGTTGATTTCCCTTCAGTAAACACGACGCCGCCGTACGGCCTAACCGATTTAAAAACGGAATCTGAATCAACCTTCGAATCAAAAACCCCCACCAGATCGGCGAAGTATTTCGGCATTTCAAACGCAGCCGGATTTGCATTTTGAAAAGACAATCGCTCAGCAGAAATCGAGTCGAAAAGTTCCGATCTAAGCTTCGAAATCAACGCGTCATCATCACCTACAATCACAAAATTCATCTTCGATTGTGAGACCAGTGATCTGCAAAAGTCTGCATCAACTCCCTCCAGTCCCAGGATCACGCCAAACCCATGTTTCTTTCCACTGCCGCGCAGAACTTCCATCGACCGCGACTCCACAACCTGATCCATCATCGAACGGGAAGTCAGCTTTGTCCCCTCGCCTTCCGCCGCAAAACAATAGATTACCCCTTCAACTGTCGACGCAAAAATTTTGTCGTCACCAGCAATGATGGAATGCACTTCACCCTCGATACCCGGCAGTTTTGAATCTGCAAAATTTAACTCACGATCCGCTGTTCGAATCGTCGTCCGAATATCCGGAAGACCTTCTGCTCGCGGCTTATCTTCATGCCGTTTCATATTCACTTTGTCATCGAAAAGCAAACCGCGTCGCCGTAACTTTTGTTCCTCTTTCGCCGAAGGAGTTGAAGCAAACCAACCACCCGTCAATCGCCCCGGCGCAGGCAGATCAAATTCCTTCAACGCCCCCGTTTTCAAATCCAACCGAGCCGGATACGCATTGCTGCTCGGAACAATCAAATCTCCACTTTCCACCAAAAGATAGCCCTGCGGGGCAAGACCACCAAACGCCTCCGCGTTGTGCGGGGCGATTCCGTATTTGTAACTGCAGCGATCATTCAGCCAAATCACCTCGCCATTTTCCACATTCAGGCAGTAAACAAAAACCCCTTCCAGCGGCCAAACACCTGCGGCAAAATAGACCCGATCGTCTTTCAAAACCGGTCCCCCACGAACCGGCCACACCGAAATCAACCGTCCATTCCCAATCACTTTTCGTTCCGATGGAACGGCTTTCATTTTCCAGACTAACGAACCGTCGGACGCCTTTACGCAATAAAAGTTCCCGTCATCCGAACCAAACATGACCCGTCCTTTTCCACCGACCGGAGCCATTCGAACTGGCCCATTCGTAAAAAACTTCCAGATCTGTTTACCCGTCTCTGAATCAAAAGCTGTCACCGAATCATCCCACGTCGAACTCACGAAAAGCCGTTTACCGAGGAGGATGGGTTTGTAGCCTTTATCGAATTGAAGCCGTCCATCATTCCACGCTGGAATTTGCGGTTGAAGCTGATGCACCCATTTTAATTTCAATTTCTCCGATAGCTTTTGTTCCGTTGTCGCCGTTCGCCCCGGATCATGACGCCACATCGGCCAGTCTGCCGCAGACAGATTCAAAACGAAAAATAGACTGCCAATAAAAAAACCAAATCGCATTGCAAAGTTTCACGAAAACTGAACCAAAGTGCAATGGCAGGATCACGACCATTTTCACACTCCAATAACCCGTCCGTCTTCAATCCGAAACTGAAGGTCCCCTACCAATTCGGCCTCGCGGCGACTGTGCGTGATGTGCAAAACGGTGATTCCATTTTCAGCTGTGACGCGCTTCAAGAGCTCAACCATCTCCGCATGGGTGTCTTCGTCCAAAGCAGAGAGCGGTTCATCGAGACACAACACGGCAGGTTTCACCGCCAACGCCCGACCGAGCGCGACCCGTTGCCGTTCCCCGCCGGAAAGCCCGTGTGGTTTACGATCCAGTAAATCGGTCAATCCCAATTCAGCGGCAAGTTCATCAACCCGCTTCGCAATCGCATCGGATTTCCACCCTCGAACTTTCGGGCTGAATGCTAAATGCTTGCGCACCGTTTTCGTAGTGAAAAGCGATCCATCCTGAGGCACAAAACCAATCCCCCGCCGACCCGGAAGTTCGTTCGTCACGTCGCGATCGGATACAAAAATTTTTCCGCCGGTCACGTTTTTCAATCCACATACAGCTTCAAGAATCGTCGTTTTTCCGCACCCTGTTTTTCCCATGAGTACTCCATATTTCCCTTCCGGGATCTCGAAATTCACATCCGTGATTTCAAATTCGCCGGCGCGGACTGTGAGGTTTTCAATCCTAACCATGGTACAATCCTCCTTCGTTTTTTCGGTCCCACATCCGCACCCCGACAAGTACGACTACCGCAATCGTCACCATCATCAGCGAAACAATAACCGCAGTTTCAAGGCTGCCTGTGGTGATTTCCAGAAATACGGTACTGCTGAGGACTTCCGTTTTGTTCGGAATCGTTCCCGCGAAAACAAGAATGGGACCAAACTCTCCCATCGATCGCGTCCACGCCAACGTTCCCGCCGTTGAAATTCCGCGCCAGGATTCAGGGATCACCACACTGAAAAATGCCCGTGCTCGACTGCAGCCTAATGTCTGTGCTACCTGCTCTGTTCGCGGGCTGATCTGATCAAACGTGTTCCGCATCGTGCGAACACTGAACGCACAAGCAACCGAAAACTGGGCAATGATGACGGCGGCAACATTGAAGGTGATTTCGATTCCCAAACTGTTCAGCATGTCCTCGAAACTCGTTCCGCCAGGAGGCATTTTATTAAATAACAACAGCAGGCTGAGCCCCACCACCAGGGGCGGCAAGACGATCGGAATGTCCAGAATCGCATCGACCAGCAGCTTCCCCGGAAAGTTATAGCGGGACAGCAGATAGCCCGTTGGAACCGCCACAATGAGCGACAGAATTGCCGAAACAGTGCACGAGAAAAGGGTCAATTTTATCGAATTGATAACGGCCTTGTCCGTAAAAATTTTCACCAGACTGGCTTTATCAGGATCGTCAGACGAAAACGGAACGGCCCGAAAACCATAAATTGCATCCGCGACTAACATCAGCACAATCAAGAGCAGGTAGATCGCCGCGAGCGAACTGATTGCTGCGAGAAATGGCTTGTCAGATTTGCTCATAAAAACGTTGCGACGAAAGATACCGACTCAATTTTCTTCCGCCAATTCCCACCGAAAACCATACTTCAAAAACTCCGCTTTGCCCGCTTCGGAAACGAATGTTTCGTAAAATCGACGCACCAAATTGGGATGCGCCGACCCTTGCCCAATCGCAAATGGCTGCACCGCAATCGACTTCGGCCTGTTGATTTCGATGATGTCGACATCTGCCGTGCTACCTGTATTGGCCATCGCGTTGCTTCGATAAACGATCACCACATCAAGCGCGTTGCTGCGGATTTGATTCACCAAAAAGTCCCCCGTTGCAGACGCCGGAACGACATTTCCGGTGTCCATGATCTCCTTGTAAAGCCCCTCAGATTCAAGCAGCCTCTGCGTCAGCGCGCCGAGCGCCGATTTCTTGGGATGCGAAAACCCGATCTTGAGTCCGTCTTTTTTTAGGTCCGGCAGTGTCAATACACTTTCCGGATTTCCTTTTTTTACAAGCATCACCATCTCGTTCGCGGATACGGTGGTCGGCTTTGAAAAGCGTTCTTCCACCATCGTCATGAACGATTGATCGCATGAGAAATAGGCATCCGGAGTTTCGCCGGCCTTCATTTGGGAAACCAGAATTCCGCAGCCGTTATACGTCGGATTGATCTTTACGCCTTCGCGAGCTTCGAATTTTTCAATCGATTTTTCAATCGCGGGACGCAACATCGCACCGCTGAAAAGCGCCACCTCAGGAGTCTTTGCCCACATATCAGCGGTTTCAACCGGTTCGTAACCATCTGCTGCAAAAACCATTAACCCTTTGTCCTTCGCCGTCAGGTAGCGACAAAATTTCAACGCTTCAGTTGGCTGCTTCGAGTCAGTCAATACCCCAACCGTGATGTCTTTTTTCTCGGCTTCGAATTCCGGCACATTCACAAAATCCAGATCCGAATATTGCGACGCGACCGCATCCCAAATAATCCCCGCATCGACGGTTCCAAGTTTCACCGTATTCGCAATTTCATTCACCGTCGGAAACGTCACCGTCGGCTCGAAGCCATCCCACAACCCATGTTTCGAAAGAATTTTCTTCGTGAATTTCCCAACCGAAGCCGCTCCGGGATTGCCGATCGCAATTTTCAGGTCTGATCTCTTCACGTCTGCCAACGCAGCAATTCCCTTCGGATTCCCTTTCGCAACCGCAAACCCAGCCCGCATGTAGGCAACCCCCATCGTCTCCGCAACATGACCTTTTTCCTTCGCCAAATCGGTGTAGCTCGAGTCGCCCGCCAAATAAATATCGCCCTTACCGATGTCCAGTTTCGCCAAAAGCGTGCCTGAACCACCGAACTGAATTTCGACAGGAATGCCATACTCCTCCTCGTATTGCTTCGCGATTGCCGTAACTGGTTTCTTCATTCCCGCCGCGCAAAACATCACAAGCGGTTTGGTGTCGGTCCCGTCTTTTTTACCACAACCGGCGAAAGCCAGCGCCGTTAAGACTAGAAAAAAGTTTCGCAAAATTGGGTGCATCACAGAGCTGGAATTTGTTGGATTCAGAACTCTATTCTGGGACCGCATCGCTGCGGAATCAATGAAATCGTGAGGTTTCATTGCGCCAGTGATTCATGCTCCTCCACAAACCTCACATTCAGGATTCCGCTTCAACGCAATGGTTTGAAATCGCATCGACGCGCTGTCGAAATAAATCATCTTATTCGCATTCGCCGTTCCCAAGCCTGCTAGCAGCTTAATCCCTTCCATCACCCCAATCTGAGCAGCCAATGCGGACACCGCACCGATCACCGGAAAACGACGTTTCCAGTTCGGCGGAATTTCAGGATACAGACACGCCAGACAGGCTGATTCGCCCGGCACGATCGTAATGATGCGACCTTCCAAATTATACATCGCAGAATCGATGAGCGGTTTTCCCTGTCGAACGCATTCCCGATTCATCAAAAATCGTTCTTCAAAGAGAGGTGCCGCCCCAAAAACGACATCGGCTTTTGAAACCAAATCTGCAGCGTTCGCTTCCGTAATATTTTCGTCGATCGCTTCAACTTCGACATTCGGGTTAAACGCCTCAAGCGTCGCTTTTGCGCTCGCCGCCCGCGGTTTCCCGACATCATCGTGACGCATCAAAATTTGCCGGTTCAAATCATCCAGCCGCAGATTCCCCGCGTGAGCGATGATGATCTTTCCAAAACCCGCTGCCGCCAGCGATTGACAAATCGGCCCGCCAAGCCCGCCGCAACGCGACACCAGCGCCGTCGAGTTTCGTAAAATGCGCTGGCCTTTTTCACCAAAACCCGGCACATCCAACTGCCATTCATAAATGGCCCGATCCAAATCCGTGAGCTCGTTCATGTCGAATTAGCCACCCGCAATCGGAGTCATCAGCATGACCGTCTTCACGCCATCCAACACGATGTCAGAGGGTGAGCCTGCCGCCTGTTCTCCATCGAGAATGACCAGGGTGGACGGACGCAAATTCCCCTCCGCATTGACGAGCAGATCTGCATATTTTCCGCCATGACGAGTACAGAGCTGCGTAATCAAAGCCGGCAATGCGGTACCTGAGTCCACATCGATCGATTCATCAGTCTCGCCTGTAAGACCCGCGAGCTGGCCCGTGTATTGAACGGTAATTTCCATTGTAATTGTTTTACCAGATCAACGCGAAGGAATCAACCACCGCGACGACACCTTTGCGTTATCCCATTTTCCGGCAACATTCCCCTCACAACGCATGCAGCAACACTCCATCGGCATTCTCGACTCTGGACTCGGCGGGCTCTCCGTCCTGCGGGAAATCCGTGCCCTGTTGCCGAATGAAAACCTGCATTACATCGCCGACTCCGCGTGGTGCCCCTACGGCCCGCGCAGCTTCGAGGAAATCATCCAGCGCACTAGCTTTCTCTCCGATCACCTCATCCATCACGGAGCCAAAGCCATCGTCATCGCCTGCAATTCCGCGACCATTGCCGCGATCGGCTCACTCCGCGCCACTTATCCTCTGCCGTTCGTCGGGATGGAACCGGCCGTGAAACCCGCTGCCGCCCATACCAAAACCGGAACGATCGGCGTTCTCGCAACCGAAGCTTCCCTCGCAGGAGAAAAATTTCACCGACTCGTCAGCAGCCACGCCAGCGGCGTGCGCGTCATCACTCGCCCCTGTCCCGAATTCGTCGAGCTCGTCGAAGCAGGAATCCTCGACGGCCCCAAAGCCCAAGCCGCCGTTAAGTTTCATATAGATTCGCTCCTCGCAGAAGGAGCCGACGTGCTCGTTCTCGGCTGCAGCCACTACCCGTTTCTCCGTCCGCTGATCGAACGCGCTGCCGGAGAAAACATCGAAGTCATCGACACCGGCAGTCCCGTTTCAAAACGACTCAAAGGAATTTTGGAGACCGAAAATCTCATCTCAGCCGAAAACGCAGATTCAAAAGTCATCATCCAAACCACAGGTGATCTGGCGCATTTAAAAAACCTGCTACCAACCCTCTGCCCTGGCTTGGACGCAGAAGTGTCCGCATTTGAATAAACTCCCTCAGCAACCCCAAAAAATCCCACTCCTAATTTTTGCGTTTTTTGAGCCTTTTTGCGGCTATGAAACCAGCTTTCCAGCCGCCAGTTCCATTCCACGCTTCGCGGCAGCTCGCGCCCGATCATCGTGCGTCACCATCAAAACTGCACCACCCGCTTCCGCAAACTCGGCGAGGTGATCGAGAATAATTTCGGAATTTTCTGTATCCAGATTCCCTGTCGGTTCATCGGCAAGAATCAATTTTGGCTCACGCATCAACGCCCGCGCAAGCGCTGCCCGCTGCTGTTCACCGACACTCAAACGCGACGGCACGTGATGTTTCCGATGACTGAGTTGAAATTTTTCGAGCAAAGCATCAGTCCGCTCCGACAAGTCTTCACCCGTCGGCGATGCCAGTTCATTCACCAAAATGTTGTCTCGAATATCGAGATAGGGAATGAGATGAAACTGCTGGAATACAAAACCAATGTGTTCGCCCCGAAAAGCCGCGCGCTTCTCCGGACTCAGCAAATACGGATCCTGATCAGTGATCGTTACCGAACCGCTCCCCGGCGAAAGCAACGCGCCCGACATCAGCAACAGCGTCGATTTTCCACAACCACTCGCCCCATGCATCGCCACAAAATCACCCGCATCAAGCGTGAACGACACATCATCAACAGCCCGAACATCGCCATCTTTGGTCGCGAACGTTTTGGCTAAATTCTCGGCTTTTAAAATTGTGCTCATAGCGGATTTCAAGATGCAGGCGTAAAAGTTGTTTCAAGGTGGGGCGAAGCGTCCCGCTGAGCCGCGTGGTCCGAGATGAACTCTTCTAACCCAATCGCTTCGCGGCGAAGCTGGAAGGTGGTTTCCGCGA